>ERZ772871.8-NODE-8-length-382352-cov-185.888_pt1 | contig 382352 bp, 294 predicted proteins | sample MGYA00511899_ERZ772871 | MGnify/ENA primary metagenome ERZ772871 (study PRJEB29015, sample SAMEA2737693) | human gut metagenome | biome: human gut; feature: human-associated habitat; material: faeces | place: China | collected 2012 ...
GGAGGAAAAAGACAGACACATTATAATATTCGCACGCGCGTAAACAAAAACGGAAAAAGAAAAAAAACGGAAGGCAAACTTGCAAACTTGCAAAACTTGCAGCACTTCCACACCCACACACGTGCGCGTACATTAATAATGCAACAAAATAATATGTTCCAAAATTTCACTCTATTTCTTTATTGTGATCTGTGAATGACCTGATCTCCCTCCTGTTTTCTTGTTCACGTTTTTTCTCTTTTGTGAAATATATGCGTCTTGATGAGGAGATTCCTTTAAAAGGCCATTACTACAGCCAATGCCGGCTGGAGAACAGCAGGCGGCAGGTCTTCTGACAGGACATGCCTCGGAAACGGGATGTCGTGCCGTGTGTCTTCATACAGTTCATGTGCTCCGAAGGGTTAGTAACGTGTGTTCCGTAAAGTTAGTAACGTGTGGCCCTATACGTTACTAACATACAGGTCTGCACGTTAGTAACGTGTTCCATTTAAATTGATAGCGCGTTATTCTGCATGCCGACAGCTTGTTCTCCACGGAATTATGCAAGCTGTACCAGCATGATTGGCGGAAGGCTCCGGTCTGTACAGATACCTGCTGAAGGTTCGGACAGTCATCCCTTTGCCACCTGTGTCTGTCCGATTCCGGTTTCTGTCTTCCACTTTCCTTTTTTCTCCTTATACGGTCCCACCTCTTTCCACCAAAAATCCTGTCACATCTCTCCCTTTTCCCCCGCTCCACCTTCTGTGTCCCGTCATACTTTCCTCCATTTCAGCTCTCCCCTGCATCGTCCGTTTGTCCTCCTCCACCGTTGCTTGTCATACCCTCCTTGTACCCTCTCATTTTTCCACATTATAATGTACGCGCACGTGTGTGGGTGTGGAAGTGCTGCAAGTTTTGCAAGTTTGCAAGTTTCATCCCCGCTTTATATCATAAAGGGAACTGAAAATAAATAATATTCTAGCATTTAGTCAATGCTCCAATAAACTATATAATTTTTTATTGCTATATTTGTCCTCATCAAATCATCAAAATGAATATAACTTCTACTATCATAACAGCTTCGGACGGAACACCCCTCTCCTTATATGATGTATGCCGATTTCTATCCAAGCAACAATGGAGACACATATTAAAACTATTGGAACAGGAAGGAATACATATAGAAAGAATAGAAGCTTATGAATATCCGGAAGCCCGAGACATCAAACATCTATTTATATGCTTTAAAAAAGAAAAAGAAGACACTCCTTTTTATTTACTATCTCCAGAAATATTCTCTAAACTAACCAACACGATAATACAAGAATATTCTTCAAATATAAAATAAAAGAAGTTGTATAAACTATTAAATTAGAATGAGATGAAAAATATCAATGGTCAAGGCAATGAAATTACAATTATTTTACCACATGATAAAAATAGATTGTGTATCCTCCCATCATGAACAATTCAATCAAATCATCAATCGATCCAACATCATAATTACAGGAAACAACAATCATGTTTCCATGCATTTCGATTCAGAAGAGAATGTTGAAAAACTACTTTTTAATGAATATTTTCTGTTGATTATCAAAGGAAACAGTAACACGGTTAATTAAGCTGGGGCATTGGTATTTGGTGTACCGACACACATACTATAACAAATTTAAAGGGAAAACCGATTAATTTGCTCAAAGTATAGAAATTGGCAAATATGTATGGATAGGAAAAGATGTAAAGATTGGTAAAAATACAAAAATACCCGATGACAGTATTGTGGGTTGGGGAAGTATTGTAACAAAAGTATTCCACGAACCGAATATAATATTAGCAGGCATCCCTGCAAAAATTATAAAGAGAGGTATAAATTGGGATCGTAGATATATCAATAAATACTTACTATAATCGTATTTTAGGGTGTCTGACTAGATATCTTTTCAGACACCCGATTGATAACTATTCCGTTAGAACTGGAAATAAATAAACGGCTGAATATCACTGCTCTTTATCTGGATAACCAAATAAATCAGTACTACCAACAATAATGCCTTTCCCAATAAAGGTAATTTTACAACTCCACGACAACACGCATCCTGCCAACTATCAGGAGCAAAATGTAGCAAATACCCTATTCCCATCAAAACAAACACTTTCCAATAACCTTCTATCAGCTGCATGAATACCTCGGGATGAAAAGCTGTAAATATCTGCTTCAGCATAACAACCGAAGCTTCAAAAGTCGTATTACGGAAAAATATCCAGCAGAAACAAACAAAATTGAAAGTAATAAGAACTGCAAAAAATTTACGAATGCCCTTACTAGTGGCCGTCTTAGGCTTATGCAGCAAGTTACGCCAGAATTTCTGTGCAGCCAGTGCTATTCCATGAAATCCTCCCCATATCACAAAATTCCAAGATGCGCCATGCCACAAACCACCTAACAACATAGTAAGGCACAAATTAATATAAGTACGGGCCTTCCCCTTGCGGTTTCCCCCCAATGAGATATAAAGATAATCTCGCAACCATGTAGAAAGAGAGATATGCCAACGATGCCAAAAATCGGTTATACTATCGGCTTTATAAGGCGAATTAAAGTTCATAGGAAAACGGAAGCCCAACAGCAAAGCAAGCCCGATAGCCATATCACTATATCCGGAAAAGTCACAATAAATCTGTAAAGCATACCCATATACACCAAACAAATTCTCAACCCCGGAATAAAGAGCCGGATTATCAAAAATACGTTCCACAAAATTTACACTGATATAATCGGAGATTACAGCTTTCTTGAATAATCCGCTGATGATAAAGAAAACACCGGTACCAAACATCTCCGAGGAAACAAACAGCGGTTGCCTGATTTGAGGAATAAAATCGCGGGCACGTACAATAGGACCCGCTACCAGCTGTGGAAAAAAAGACACATAAAATGTATAATCCAACAACCTGTTCAAAGGAACCAATTCACGACGGTAAACATCTATGGTATAACTTAAAGACTGGAAAGTGAAGAACGATATCCCCACCGGCAAGAAAATATCCAACGGCTGGAATTTACCATTCCACAAAGGAGCCAGCATCTGATAAAAGAAATTGGTATACTTGAAATAACAGAGCAATCCTAAATTTATTCCCAGACTTGCCAGCAGCAAAAACATCCGTTTCCATTGAGTTTCGGTATTCGCCATACGCCCTGCCAGCAAGAAATCCGTCACTGTCACCACCCCCAGCAAGAAAAAATAAAAACCGCTACTCTTATAATAGAAATAATAAGAAAACAGCGTTACAAACAGGATGCGTGCCGTATCCTTTTTCTGCAATAACATATAAATCAGGCTAAAGCCCAAAAACAGAAACAAAAACAAGCCGCTGCTAAAAATCATCGGTTGCTTGGCATTATAAGTCAATACTTCAGCCAGTTTACTCCAATCCAGTTGCCACATATTCATTATACGCTTTAATCAGTGCCTGATGTAATAAATTACCTTGTAAACGATATCCATCGGGAGTGAAATGAATGCCATCCGCACGAAACATGTGGTGCTTCGTCCAGTTACGACAAGCATCTGTCTTTCCTCCTACTATATTATACATATCCCAAACTGCCATTTTATGCTCTTGTGCATACTCCTTTATAATACGTGCAGCCGTTACGGTTCTCGGATTAATAGTACGTGCACGACGACGTCCCACATATGCTCCGGGAGGTGTAGTAAGTAAAAAAAACGCTTCAGGACAGGCAGCTTTCAACATACCCAACAGTCTGCCTATCTGCATTTTGTGAGCCTGAGCCAGATAACGGCGGCTATGTGCCTCATTGGTTCCAAAAGAAACAATAATCAGATCAGGATGCAAAGAAGCTATTTTTTTTATTTTTTCATCGTCAGAGAAAGTAACAGAAGTAGCTCCATTAATGCCAAGCATATGATAAACAATACCCGGTTCGCCCGTTTCATGTGCCAACCCTTCGGTACGATATGAAATGGTATCAGGATAAACAGCCTCAGCACCAAAATCATGTTCCAGACAACGACGGGTTATTAATGGATAAAGATGCCCCCGCACATGAGAATCACCTATATGGACTATCCGTACCGGTCCCGTCATATCATTCAGTTTTTGAAAGAAAGGAGAAAGCGAACGGCTCTCATCTTCTATCACATTATCTAAAGAATGAGTAAAACTCGCCGGAAGTGAATCATGTACTGTTATCAGCCGCATACCACGATGCATTTCCTTTGTTTCACCGGGTATGCGAAGCGGCTCCAACGGTCGGGACAATGCCGGAATAGCATCCTGGGCATAAAGACATGGAAACAGCAAGAACAAAAACAATACCATTGCTACACCGGACAGACCAAGAAATCTGTTATTCCTCCTCATAGGCTTTCCGCTTTTCGTATTGCTCTTTGCCATACATCAATGTTTCAAATAAGATACCTGCCAAATGCCTGCCTCCCTTAAAATTGATATGGGTATAATCAAGATTCGCCATTTTTTGCCCGATCATATCGACAATGCTTCCTTGACCTCCCATTGCCTCATACATATTCCAAAAAGCGATATGGCTATCAGCCGCAATGGACTGTTGATAACGGATAAGATTCTTGACTCCGGGCATGGTGCGGAGATCTCCATTCTCGTTTTTATATTCACGGTCACCCACACTGACCAGTAAAATGCTGGTTTCAGGAAAAGCTGTCTTCAAATGCTCTATCACCGTAAGCATCCCTTTCTTATAGCCATCGTATTTTACGCCTCGTTCCGTAGCCACATTCAAACCATATTGGACCACAATCAAATCGTATGGACGAAGACGTTGGAAATCGCGAAGCGTATGTAAAGGAATACTACGTAAATGAAGCCCACTGCTACCACGTACGCTAAAATTATCCAAAGATATTCCCTGCTTGCCATCCATAGCCACTCCATAGAAAGTAGCAGAATCAGCATGTTCCACACTCCACCGTACTTGTCCTATCCTTCCTCTCACCGAAACAGCCTGCACACCTCCTGTTCCTACTTCCTCATGCAACTCTCCTTCCGCAGCATTATTCACTTTAGAACGGACAGCGGCAAAACCTTTATTTAGGAAATAAAAAGTAGAAACCTCACAGGTATCCAGTCGGGAAGCATATTTACTCTGTCCTTTTAACTGCACATAAGCACCTTCACGAGGGAAAAAATAATGTCCGGAAATATCTTGCTGTATTTTATCAAAACCAACAGAGTCATTGGATGAATGACTGCTCCATCCCCCAAAAGTATGGCGTACCGTAGGACGGTAACCGCTGATGGAAGAGGTTACAGGAACATATCCCACTCCGCACCCACCAAATTCTTGTTGAAGCATTTCGCGCAAATCGGCAGTAAAAATATCAGCTTCTATAAAAGAATCACCGAAGTAAGCGATGCGTACAGGGCGTTTCATGGTTTTCACTTTGGAAAGTGCCTCATAAAAATGTTTCATTCCCCGCATGGTGGAATCCGAATAATCCTCAATACAGGTAATACCCGTTTTACATGTATCCACAAAAATAGGTTTTACAGGAGGAGGAAGAACAATGGTGTCGGAATCACATACTTCTTCTTCCACATCCGGACGGATATCAGCCAACAGGTCCACCTTGCGCAACGGTTTGCCTCCCACCGACATGGGGGGAAGGAAATACAGCTCCATTAACGCTCCTACTACGATAAAAGTGAGAAGAAAAGTAGCCGGTATATAGTTTTTCATATTGCTATATTTGTAAATTAACCGCAAAAGTAGTGATTTTTTAGACGGAGTACTTCATGATAGAGGCTAAAAAAAGAAAAAAGACTGCGCCAGAAAGAGGGCAACAGTCTTTTTCTTTAATAATGAAAAGACAGATTCAAATCGTCTTTTCTATGTTCCACACAAAAGCACGTAATCCCAATTGTTCGGTTTCCTTATCCATTTTATGCAAGGCGTCCAATAACGGATCCACTTTGGTGTCATCTACCACTGTCATAATAGCCGAGCACATACTGGGCCACGCGTGACTGCCATAATGCGGTTCTCCTTTTACAGAGCCGCGCCCCTGCAACTGCTGCCAATAACTGAATCCACGACAATTCTGGCGATCCAACAATGCCAGAATACGTTCGTAAAAAGCTTGGTCGAAAGTGATGAAAACAGATTTCATTATTCCATTTTTTATTTTAAGTTCTGTCATCCGGTCCCCTATTCATTTCGATTCGGATAACAAATATATTAATTATTCTTTTTTACCTTTAGTCATCTCTGTCTTATGCGCTTGATAATAGTCATTCAGCTCACGGGCAGCTTTCATCTTCTTACGGTTACGCTTGATACCTGTACCGGCAAATGAACAGTAGAGCACCGGAACCAAAATCAAGGTGAGCACGGTAGATACAGTCAAACCACCGATTACGGACACCCCTAAAGGCTGCCACATTTCAGAACCTTCCCCTCCTCCTATCGCCATCGGCACCATGCCTAGAATAGTGGTCAAAGTGGTCATTAAAACCGGACGTAAACGACTACGGCCCGAAACAACGACCGAATGAATAACAGACATGCCCCGCTCACGACATAAGGTAATGTAATCAATAAGCACGATACCATTCTTCACTACGATACCAATCAACATGATACCTCCCAACAAACTCATGACATTCAATGTAGTCCCCGTTCCATACAATGCCATCAATACCCCACTGAATGCAAACGGAATAGAGAACATAATGATAAACGGATAGGTCAGAGACTCAAACTGGGCAGCCATTACAATAAATACCAATATAATAATCAAAACAGCCAAAGTTCCCAGATCGCTGAATGAATCCTGCTGATCCTCATAAGAACCTGCCACCTGGATACTGATACCGCTAGGTAAATCCATCTTATCAATAATAGACTCACCTGCCACCACCACACTACCTAAAGGCGCACCTGAAATCACAGCGGAAACTGTTACAATACGTTCACGGTCTTTACGTTCAATAGTAGGAGGAGCGGAACGCTCCACCACCGTACCGATATCTTTCACCCGAATCGCTTTACCTTCATTAGTATAAATCAGAATATTCTCCAAACTTTCAATACTGGTACGGAACTGGGGAGCATAACGCACCTTGATATCATATTCGTCACCATCTTCCCGATAGTAAGAAGATAAAGCACCATTAACACGGTTACGCAGATACAAAGCTGCTGTAGAAAGATTCAAACCATGTAAAGCCAATTTTTCACGATCAAAATCCACTTGATATTCCGGCTGATAATCCTGACGGCTGATATTCACCTCAGATACACCGTTCACTTTCAATAAAGCTTCTTTCAATTCAGCTGCAGCTTTATCTGTCTCTGTAAAATCATATCCATAGATTTCAAAATCGGCAGTGGCCTGTCCACCCATGCCTCCACTACTACCACCCAGGATAACCTGAGCTTTATCCAATTCGGGATAGGCTTTCAGATCCTCACGCATACCATCGCAGACTTCTGCCAACGTAACAGAACGTTGATCGGGATTATAAAGGTTGATATTGAATGAAATGATATGGCTACCATTATCCTGAATAGAAGCCCAAGTATTATCTGCATCAGCCTGTCCCACAGTATAGTTACAGATACGCATCACCCCTTCATATTTCTTCAGCCACTTTTCGGTCAATTCCTGAGCCAATGCCTGGGCACGTTCTACGCGAGCTCCGATAGGCAATTGTAATTGAACAGAAATACGACTGTTGTCTTGTGACGGAAAAAACTCTGTACCAATTCCTTTCGCACAAATCAGGCTCAGCAGAAAGAACCCGAAACAACCGGCAATAATAGTCCTGCGGTGACGAACAGCCCAGTTCAAACGTTTCTGATACCAGTTATCCAACCCGTCCAACGCACGTTCTATTGGTTTGTAGAATGTGACAAAACACTTGCTTTGTTTTTTTTGCAAGCGAAGCATCTGCGCACACATCATCGGAGTAAATGACAGCGCCGAGATAGTAGAAATAGTCATAATAACACACATCATCCAGCCCAACTGACGGAACAAAACTCCCGACATACCACTGACCATCGTCAACGGGAAGAATACCGCAATCATAGTCAATGTGGATGCGATAACAGAAATTGCCACCTCATTTGTTCCATGGATAGCCGCCTGTTTCGGCTCGGAGCCACGCTCGATATGGGTCGTCACGTTTTCCAAAACAACAATAGCATCATCCACCACATTACCAATCGCAATAGAAAGGCACGACAAAGAAATAATATTCAGCGATCCCCCATCCGTGATGGCCAAATAAATAAAAGAGGCAATCAATGACATGGGGATAGTGATACAGATAATCACTGTAGCACGCCAACGACCTAAGAAAACAAATACCACCAAAACCACAAACAGAATGGCATACATAATAGTTTCCGTCAAACTGTCGATGGTATTCAAAATATTATCTGAAGTATTCACAATAACCCCCAGTTTCACGTCACTGGGTAGTGACTTCTGCAACTTAGGCAACTGGTCCATTACTTTCTGGGAAATGTTCACAGAGTTTGCACCCGATTGTTTCTGTACAACAATCATAGCTCCTTGCACCCCGTTATTATAGGTTTCCTGAGCACGTTCTTCTACAGAATCGACTACCGTTGCCACGTCACGCAAATACACCGAAGCACCATTGCGTGTACCCACTACGATATTCTCCATTTCTTTCGGGTCCTTGAATTCCCCTTCCACACGCAAGGAATAGGTATTACTGCCCACATCGAAAGTTCCGCCCGGAGTATTCTTATTTTCAGCCCCGACAATGGAGCTGATGGTCTCAATCGTCAAATCATACGCTTCCAGTTTGTTGGGATCACAATAAATATTCACCTCACGTTTTGGCGCACCGGCAATGGACACCGTTCCCACGCCGGGAACACGAGCCAATGGATTTACTACATTATCATCCAATATCTTATATAGAGCCGGCTGACTTTCTTCTGCCTGAACGGACAACAGCAGGATAGGAATCATATCCGTACTGAACTTAAAGATAATCGGAGTATTGACTTCATCGGGAAGTTGTGAACTCACCATATCCAATTTATCACGCACATCATTAGTCAACACATCAATATCATAGCCATATTCGAATTCCAAAGTGATAACTGATATATTTTCTGAAGACTTGGATGTAATATGTTTCAAATTACTAACCGAGTTCAACGTATTTTCCAACGGACGGGTTACGTTGTTCTCTATATCGGAAGCACTGGCACCCTGATAAGATGTCATAACCATAATGGTATTGGTATCAATATCTGGATACAAGTCTACCGGAAGTTTCGACAATGAGAACAGACCAAAGATTGCTACGGCCAAAAAGCATAGCGAGGTCATAATCGGTTTTTTAACCGCTCCTTCGTATAGACTCATGTTTGTTAAATTAAAAATTGAGAATTAAGAACTAAAAAATCATATATAGGTAAATAAATATAGAGTATTATCAACTAACTCTCAATTTTTAATTTACTGCCACTTCCACACCATCGGCCAAACGGGTCTGACCGGCGACCACCACCTGCGAATTATCCTCCACCCCGGAAATCAATTCATATTCGGTTCCCATCCGACGTCCCAATTCTACTTTATTATAGGAAACCTTACCGTCTTTGTAGACATATACATAACGATCGCCCGAACCAGCACGTTTCACAATAGCCTGATCAGGAACTACCACATGCCGCAATGTACCAAAACTCACAGTCACACGGCCAAACATTCCCGGACGTATACGCTGATGGGTATTAGCCAATTTTACCTCTACAGGAAAAGTATGAGTAGTAGCATCAATAGTAGGATAAACCAAACTAACTTTTCCTTCGAATTCCTCATCACCATACACATCAAATTTCACCTTTACGGTCATACCTTTAGTTACTTTCGGGAAATAAGGTTCGGATACATTAATCAACAGTTTAACCGGAGTGATCTGTTCTATGACCAACACAGGAGTGGAGGCGGAAGAATATAAGTCACCGTTATCAAAATTACGCGCTGTAACCACTCCATTAATAGGACTTAATAACTGCGTATTCTCCAACAAATTATTATAGGAAGTACGACGTACATCTAAAGTTGTTTTCGCTGCATCCCATTCAGATTTGGAAGCTCCACCCACTTTGTACAGTTCATCCATACGTCTGAATTCCGTTTCTTCATTTTCTAACTGCAATTTCATTTGTTTCAGATTTGCCGCATCCATCTGTACTAATTTCTGTCCCTTGGATACATGATCTCCCACTTCAACAAAAATACGGTCTATACGCCCGGGAGAGGTCGGAGCTATATTATTTTTCGCTTCCGCTTCAACAGTGGCAGTATATTCCTCTATCTGATCTACATCGCGGGAAGTTACGGAAGCAAGCCGCACTACCGGTTTGTCCTCCATAGCGGTATCAGCAGCTTCCTTACTCTCCGTTCCACCTGAACATGCACTCAGCATAGTTACCACCAGCAAAGCTGCGAATTGAAAATATTTTCTCATACTGTTATCTTTATGTTAATGTGTTATTGTTCCGTTACTTCATCAATGCCTAAGACTAAGTCCAAATCAGCTTTAGCTACCAGATAGTCATAGATGGACTGGTTATAAGTCAGTTGGGCCTCCGTTAAAGCTACTTCCGAACTATTCAATTCCAAGATAGTTCCTTTTCCTACCTCATATCTTTTTTCGGCAATAGTACGCCCCTTCTCCGCCTGAAATATAGCTTCTTTATTACTTACCACCTGTTCCGTACTAGCAGCCATATTATCCAAGTAACTGGTAGCTTGCATAGTGAGCTGCCGCTCTGTATTGATACGGTTCTCTTCCAGTTGCTTCATCTGGATACGGGTCTGTTTCAATTGAGTAAAATTACTTCCTTTGAATAAAGGAATACTTAGATTCAGACCGATAGTAGAATAGGGCCTCCAATCGTATTCCTTGAACTTGAAATTAGCATTCATTGAAGTATACATATATTGGAAACTAGCAGAAAGGGTCGGCATAAAATTGGTATACTGTAACTTCAGCGTCTGCTTTAATTGCAATGCATTCAGTTCCAATTGTTTCAACGTACTGTTATTTATCAAATTGTCTGGGCGAGGCATTGCCTGACGAGTAAACATAGACATTTCGTAATCCTTCAGGTTGCCTTCAACCGCTACCTTTACATCAGACTCCATTCCCATCAAGACCTTCAACTGCAGATTTGCCAAATTCACTCCGTTACGGGCAGACACCACGGTAGGTTTCAAGCTGCGCATCTGCACATCCGCACTAATCTTATCATATTCACTGACAGTTCCCTGTTCATATTTAGCTTTCACCACATTATAATTATCTTCACTCTGCTTATAACTTTTAAGCAGCACTTCATAACTGTCTTGTGCCAAAAGCAACTGAAAAAAGGCTTTGGTTACTTGATTTACCATATCCAGACGTGAAGCACGTGATTTCTCTACAGCCAAGTTCACATCCGTACTTGTCAAACTTATACTTTTGTAAAGAGCCGGAGCAAAGACAGGCAGACTGACAGACAGACCACCACTATAAGTATTATCTGTACCGACTTCAATCACCTCTCCCATCATGGCAAATGACTGCTTTTTTATGGCTCGTGAATAACTGCCCACCAAACTGGCTTCTGGGAAAAGACCGGCATAAGCTTCCCGGCGGGCTTCTTTCTTTAACAGGATTTCCTGACCGGCGACTTTAATGGTGGGATTGTCGCTCAATGCTATCCGGACTGCGTCCTGTAAGGTAATCCTCAATGTGTCTTGTGCTTGTGCACTTTGTATTGCTACATAAAGCAGCAAAAACAAGGTTAACGTAGGTTTGCAATAAAATTTCATTAACTATTACTCTTTATTTAGTGACTTATTTAGTTTCTAACCATACTTATTATGTTCGTTTCCTTTTAAATTCAATAAAAAATCATCCACAATCTTCAACCCCTTTTCAGTGGAAATGCCACGCATATGCATAAATACAACTGTTTCATAAATTTCACCAAGCGAATAGGACTTGCATATTTCCGAATGCAATAACAAGTCCATCTGCTCACATACCATGGCGCGTACAATATTATAATTTACATCATTTCTAAAAATGCCTTGTTCCACTCCTTTGCGATAAAATTCCATAGCCGAATCTAAATTCTCCTTCCGGCTTTCATCAATGTAACGCATTACCTTGGGATATTTCTCAATATCCTCAAAGAATTTCCTGTTTGTATTCTGAAAATCCTGAGCACTTCTTTGAAAAAACTTCAAGAGGACTTCCAAAACATTTTCTGCTTTGGAAGCCACTTGAGTCATATATTCCTGCATCTCCTCCCGATGTAGTTTCATAACATCAAGTAATAAATCCTCTTTGTCATGGAACAATTCATAAAGCGTGCGTTTAGATATAGATAATCCGGTAGCAATATCATCCATTCTCACTGTTTTGACACCTTTCTGTGCAAATGCTTTCGCTGCCGCCAAAACAATGTGTTCCTTCACTACCGTTTTATCCGTTCTTTTTTTCCTGACGCTGTTCATTCTTAACATAAAGGGAAACAAAGATACACTTATTTTATAATACCCAACTTAGAATTTCTGACAAACTCTATCAAATGTGCAATTTCAGGACTAAACGGAACCTGTTCTTCAATACGACGCAATGCATCCTCTGTAGATGTATTCACTTTATACAATATACGGAAAGCATGCGCTATATGTTTAATAACCGTTTCCGAGAAACCTTCATGTTGCAACACGGTGGTATTGATGCTATAAAAAGCCGTAGGCTCATGGGCAGCTACACAATAAGGAGGAATATCCTTGGTAAAACGACACCCACCCTGTACGGCAGCATAAGCCCCCAAGCGAGTCTTTCCCTGCATCAATACATTGGAAGTAAGAATAGCATAATCCTCGACTACACAACAACCTGACACCTGCGAACCGTTACCAATAATACAGTTGTTACCGATGGTCACATCATGTGAGATACGTGCTCCCTGCATAATAAAGTTACCGCTTCCTACCACAGTCTCATCTCCGGCGAAAGTAGCGCGAATAATTACCGCATTCTCACGGATTGTATTATTATTACCTATACGGGCGATGGTATCATCACCCGTATATTTAAAATCTTGCGGAGTAGCAGCAATTACAGCTCCGTTATAAATGGTATTTCCGTTACCGATGCGTGCGCCGCTCATAATGCTGGCGTTGGGCATGATTACATTATCATCACCTATCTCCACATTCTTATCAATGTAGGCAAACGGGTGAATAGTTACGTTTTTCCCGATTTTTGCTGACGGGTCTACATAAGCTAACGGACTAATCATATTCATATTATTTTTAAGGTTAATTATTCACGTCCACCGCCCAATGCGCTGTACAGATTGATAACAGCCTGCATACGCTGGAAAGTATCGGATACTTCGTTCAACTGTGCACTCAGCAATGACTGTTGTGCAGTAATGATTTCCAGATAAGTGGCCTTTCCCGCCTGAAACAAATCATTGTTCATCTCCACCGCTTTTTGCATTTCGGAAACCTGTGCCTGGTGCTCACTCAACTTTTTGTCTGCCGTATCATACAGGAACAAAGCATCACTTACTTCCTTACCAGCTTCCAGAATAGTCTGCTGATAATTCATCTTGGCAATCTGTTCTTCCGCTTTCGATACTTTTAAATTGGCTATCAATTTTCCACGCTGGAAAATGGGCTGAGTCAATGAGCCGATAGCATTCCAAAGCATAACGGCAGGATTAGAAATCACTGTACCATTGGAACCATTAGTCCATCCCAAAGTACCTGTAATATTGACACTGGGATAAAAAGCGGAACGCGCCTGATTGGTAGTATAATAAGCGCTAGCTAATGCCAATTCTGCCGCTTTTACATCGGGACGGTTCTCAAGCAACTGTAAAGGAACTCCCACAGCCAAATCTGCAGGCATCACTTGTTCTTCTAATGTTCCACGATCTATATTCTGGGGAGCCTTTGCCAACAATACGGAAATAGAATTCTCAGTTTCGCGCACCTGACGTTTCAAGTCAGCCAATGAAGCCTCCGTCTGATGATAAGTCCCCTTGCTCTGTGCCACAGCAGCTTCGGTAGTCATACCGGCTTCCTTCATTGCTTCCATAGTGCGCACTGTTTCTTTCATTAACGCCACATTCTGCTCGGTCACACTGACTTGACGGTCGAGCATCAATAAAGAATAATAAGCATTGGCTATACCACCAATCAACTGTGAACGCACTGCCTGCTGATAGGCCTTACTTTGCAAATAAGATGCTTTCTGGGCACGATGGGCATTCAGCAATTTGCCGAACAAATCAACTTCCCAACTTGCAGAAGCAGGTAAAGTATAGTTCTTTACAGGAGTACTTTTGTCCACACTAGTCAACGAACCTTGTGGGGCAAGGGCCAAAGAAGGGAGATAAGACAAGCGAGCTGATGTCAATAACGCCTTCGCCTCCTTCACACGCAGGATAGCAGCCTGCATATCTACATTGTTTGCCAATCCCTCTTCAATCAGCATCTGCAATTTCGGATCACGGAAAATTTCCTTCCATGACAAGTTACCCATATTGGTTGTATCGTTAGCAGCCAATGTATCGTTGGCGGCAACCGGGTCACGATAGATGCCTGTGGCATCTATCGACTCGGGGCGATCGTATGATTTATAGATGTGGCAACCGCTTAATAAAAACGTCGCGCAACATAATCCTATTATCTTTTTCATTGTTCTTCTGTTCATTTACGGGTGTATTGTTCAATTTCGGGTTCAACCTCTGTATTGTCCACACTTTCCCACTCAATCGGTTTGAATTTCTCTTGTAACCATTGGAATACCACAAACAATACGGGTACGATAAAGATCTGGAAAATCATACCAATCAACATACCACCAATAGCCGAAGCTCCCAAAGTACGGTTACCATGAGCACCAACTCCCATAGCCAACATCAACGGAATCAAACCTACAATCATGGCCAATGAGGTCATTAAGATCGGTCGCAAACGGGCCGCCGCACCCAAGACCGCAGCCCAGGAAATACTCATTCCCTGCTTACGGCGATCCAAAGCAAACTCTACAATAAGAATGGCATTCTTCGCCAACAACCCCATCAACATGATCAATGCAATCTGCATATAAATATCATTTGACATGGTTCCTAAAATCATCTTCAAAGCCGGAATATTTCCCAATGCTGCAAATCCGTTTACAAACAGGAAACTACCCAACAGACCGAACGGTACTGAAAGCAATACGGACAAGGGCAGAATGTAACTTTCATACTGTGCACTTAGCAACAAGTAAACGAATACAAAACACAGAATGAAGATGATACCTGTGGAACTGCCACTGGTAGATGCCTCTTCACGAGCCATACCTCCCAACTCATAACCATAACCGGTAGGCAAATTCTCTTTGGCAACTTCCGCAATAGCCTGCAAAGCCTGTCCGGAAGTATAGCCACTGGCAGGAGCCACCATCACTTTGATAGAAGTATAAAGATTGAAACGGCTGATAACATCCGGTCCATATACTTTCTTGACAGAAACGAACTGGGAAATAGGAGCCATCTCATTCCCATTACGTATCTTGATACTATTCAAAGATTCCAGATTCTTAGTTGCTTCGGGTTCCGCCTGAATCATAACACGATACATCTTACCGAAACGGTTGAAGTTAGAAGCATACAAACCACCGAAATATCCCTGCATGGTAGTTAGAATATCACTGGGGCTGATACCTGCCTTTTTACAAGCAGCAGCATCAATATCCAACATATATTGGGGGAAGTTCGGGTTGAAGGTAGTCTGAGCCGAATTAATTTCGGGACGTGCCTTCAACGCATCCATATAGTCCAAAACGACGTCATAAAAATGATTCAAGTCTCCACCGGTCTTATCCTGCATATTCAACTCGATATCACTGGATGCCGAATAACCCGGAATCATAGGAGGAGCAAAGAACAATACCTGCGCATCCTTGATGATCTTCTGTGCACGCATAAACAACGTACCTACCACAATATCCGAATTCTGCATCATGGAACGTTCTTCCCAATCTTTCAGTTTAATAATGATAGAACCGTAAGAAGGACCCTGACCACCAATAAAACCGAAACCGGAAATCACCGTGCGGGAATCTACAGCCGGTTCGGCAGCCACCAAGCTGTCTACACGGTTTAAGATTTCCATTGCACGTTCCTGTGAAGTACCAGGAGGCAGTGTCACTGCACCCATAATGGTACCGGTATCTTCATTAGGCACCATGCCCGTCGGAGTAACCTTCATAAAGAATACCAACAAAATGATAGAAGCGGTAACCAACCCGAATGACAACCATTTCTTATGGATAAAGAACACTACATGCTTCTTATACTTCTTCAATATAGAATCATAAGCCGCATTAAAGGCTGTATGGAATCGTTCCACACGAGTCATCTTCTTTGTTCCATGTCCTTCATCATGCGGTTTCAAGAAAATAGCGCACAATGCTGGTGACAAAGTCAACGCATTTAAAGCAGAGAAACCTATAGCGATAGCCATAGTGATACCAAACTGACGATAAAACGTACCAGCGGTACCTCCCATGAAACTTACCGGAATGAACACAGACATCATGACTAATGTAATAGAAACGATAGCGCCACCCAATTCGCTCATGGCATCAATAGAAGCCTCACGGGAAGACTTATATCCCTGATCCAACTTGGCATGAACCCCCTCGACGACGACAATGGCATCATCGACCACAATCGCAATGGCAAGCACCATCGCCGAAAGAGTCAGCAGGTTCACACTGAAACCAATCAGTTTCAGCACAAAGAAAGTAGCCACCAGCGCCACCGGAATGGCAATAGCCGGAATCAGTGTTGAACGCATATCCTGCAAGAAGATATATACCACAATAAACACCAAAATAAATGCTTCAATCAATGTCTTAATTACCTCATGGATAGAAGCGAACAAGAAGTCATTGGCATTTTGGGCAATATTGATATTCAAACCTGTCGGCAGTGATTCCTGTGCCTTTGCAAGCACTTCCTCCAAATTAGAAATAGTTTCGGTAGCATTAGTACCTGCCATCTGATAAACGATACAAGATACAGCCTTGTGGCCATTTACCGTATTATTGAATGTATAAGCCAGACGCCCTAATTCTATATCGGCTACATCTCCCAAACGAAGTACATTACCATCCGGCAAGGCCTTGATAACAATATCTTCAAATTCATTTGTTTGCTGCAAACGTCCTTTATAACGGATCGTATATTGGAAAGTCTGATCACCACGTTCACCGAACTGTCCCGGAGCCGCCTCAATATTCTGTTCGGCCAATGCTGCCGAAACATCAGTAGGAACCAGTTTGTACTGTGCCATCACATCCGGTTTCAACCAGATACGCATAGAATAATCCTGTCCCAACACATTAGCGTCACCTACCCCCTTTACACGCTTGATTTCAGGAATCAAGTTAATATTAGCATAGTTTTCAATGAACTCGATATTATACGAGTCGGTTTCATCATACAATGAAAAGACCATCAACATGGAGTTCTGGCGTTTCTGAGTAGTCACACCCACTTTGGTTACTTCAGCAGGCAACAATCCTTGTGCCATAGAAACACGGTTCTGCACATTAACAGCCGCCATATCCGGATCTGTTCCCTGATTAAAGTAAACGTTAATATCGGCAGCACCGTTATTGGATGCTGATGACTGGATATACATCATGTTCTCCACGCCGTTTATCTGGTCTTCCAACGGAGCAATGACCGAATTCAATACAGCTGTGGAGTTCGCACCGGTATAGGTGGCACGTACCTGCACCGTAGGAGGTGCAATATCCGGATATTGCGTAACCGGCAATGTAGCAAGTCCGATGATACCCAGAATAACTATCAAGACGGAGATTACCGTTGATAGCACCGGACGGTTAATAAATCTATCTAGTTTCATTCTCTATATACCTTATTTATATAAACGAAGTTAATCTGTTTATTTTTGATTATTTAAAGGCCGTGGCAATATTTCCTTCCTTCTGATCTTTCAGGTGTTGTTGATATTTCGCCTCTTTCTGTTCCGGAGTAATCGGAGTAATTGTTTGTCCGTCCTTCAACGTTTGTACACCTTCAACTACAATTTTATCGCCGGGCTTCAAACCACTGGTAACAATATAATTCTTACCGTCACTCAAATTCGAGACCTTGATCTCAGTATGCTTCAATGTATTATCCGACTGAAGCACATAAACAAACTTTTTGTCCTGAATTTCCTGTGTAGCCGACTGAGGAATCAAAATAATATCCTCCATAGTATAAGGGAAAATTACATTAGCCATACCACCACTACGCAATACAAGCTGTTTGTTCGGGAAAACGGCACGCATACTTACCGAACCGGTAGTCTGATCAATAACACCACTTACAGCGTCAATCTTACCTTCTTCAGTATACATCGTACCGTCAGCCAACTCCAATTTCACAGCCGGCATCTTCTCCAGTTGTTCTTTCAGTGTGCCACCGGCTCTTGTTAAACCCAACAACTGCTTTTCAGTCATAGAGAAATACACATACATTTTACCGATTTCACTCACGGTAGTTAACGGTTGTGTAACCGAAGGACTCACCAAACTACCAATACGATACGGGAATGTACCCACCACACCATCTGAAGGACTGGTCACTGTACAGAAACCTAAATTCTGACGAGCGCTGGTCAACTGAGCCTCAGCTTGTGCCAAACTGGCTTTTGCAGAAAGCAATTGGTCTACTGCGCTTTGATACTCAAAATCACTGATAATTTTCTTATCATACAAATTTTTCTTCTGTTGTTCGTTCAAAGTCAGCGTATTGACATTCGATTTTGCCATCTCTACAGCAGCTTTTGCCTGACGTTCGGCAGCCGCATACTGTGTAGGATCGATCTGAAAGAGTGCCTGACCTTTCTTTACCGTTGCACCTTCGTCTACACAAAGCTTTACGATAAAGCCGGAAACCTGAGGACGCACCTCGATATCCTGAACACCTTTGATGGTAGCGGGATAAGAAGTAGACTGCTGGCTGGCTGTAGACTGTACAGCCACGACGGTAAACTCGTCATCACCCAACTTCATACCGCTCTGACCGCCTCCACAACTGCTTAAAACGGCCATTGCCGCCGTAAATATCGCGAGGCGGCTCCATGAAAAACATTTCATACTATTTACTGTCATCTTCATAACTAATATTATTGAACTTTACTTATTTATCGAATTAACAGAGGTTTATAGAAAACTTTTTGAACCCAATTAGTTTTTACTGCCGCAAAATTAGTCATTTTTCCGGCATTTGTTCGCTTAGCCCATTAGCTTTAACTATAAATAACGTGCGCAATAGAAGGATACTGATTATGTAAAATATATTTCACATATATTCAATCTGTTTCCAGATCTAAACAAGTAAACCATACTATAACTCATACATAATACGGACATGAATGAAACTATTTTTTCACTATCTTTGTCCTACAAAACACGAAAGAATGAAATCTGATTTTCACACTGATCAAAACTAATACTTTAAAAATCATCAATTCGACATCATTTTACACTCTTTAGACTTCAAATTATAATTTTATTTGTATTTTTGCCACCAATTTAAAACGACATCTAATTAAAAGAAAAAGATTATGGTCAAGATTACCAAAGAAGCTGCTTTGCTATACCACTCGCAAGGCAAGCCCGGAAAGATTGAAGTTGTACCGACAAAACCGTACAGCACACAAACAGACCTGTCACTGGCTTACTCTCCCGGAGTAGCTGAGCCTTGTCTGGCAATAGAGAAAGACCCACAAACTGCATACGACTATACTGCGAAAGGCAACTTAGTAGCCGTTATTTCTAATGGTACAGCCGTTTTAGGACTAGGCGACATAGGTGCATTGAGCGGAAAGCCTGTCATGGAAGGTAAAGGATTGCTTTTCAAAATCTATGCAGGTATTGATGTTTTTGACATCGAAGTGAATGAGAAAGACCCTGAAAAATTTATTCAGGCAGTAAAGGCCATCGCTCCCACTTTCGGAGGTATCAATCTGGAAGATATCAAGGCTCCCGAATGTTTCGAGATAGAAAACCGGCTGAAAGAAGAACTGGATATCCCAGTAATGCATGATGACCAACACGGTACAGCTATCATTTCATCCGCCGGCTTATTAAATGCATTGGAAGTTGCCGGAAAGAAAATTGAAAATGTAAGAATCGTAGTAAATGGTGCCGGAGCTTCAGCCACTTCCTGTACAAAACTGTACGTAGCATTAGGAGCACGGAAAGAAAACATTTTGATGCTAGACAGCAAAGGCGTGATTACCAGTGACCGTCCTAACTTGACAGAAAGTAAGAAATTTTTTGCTACTGACCGTCGCGATGTACATACATTGGAAGAAGCCATCAAAGGCGCAGATGTATTTTTAGGACTATCAAAAGGTAATGTGCTGACTCAGGATATGGTCCGCAGCATGGCAGATCATCCTATCGTATTCGCATTAGCCAATCCGACTCCGGAAATCTCTTACGAAGACGCCATGGCATCCCGCCCCGATGTACTGATGTCTACCGGACGTTCAGACTATCCTAACCAGATCAATAACGTAATTGGTTTCCCCTATATTTTCCGCGGAGCTTTGGATACTCAGGCCAAAGCTATCAATGAAGAAATGAAGCTGGCTGCCGTGCATGCTATCGCCGATTTGGCAAAACAACCTGTTCCCGACGTAGTGAACGAAGCCTACCATGTGAATAATTTTACTTTCGGTCCTGATTATTTCATCCCGAAACCGGTTGACCCTCGTTTAATTACCGAAGTTTCCATGGCTGTGGCAAAAGCAGCAATGGAATCAGGAGTGGCACGCAAAAACATCACCAACTGGGAAGCCTACAAGACCCGGCTGCGCGAATTGATGGGACAAGAAAGCAAATTAACCCGTCAACTTTACGAAACAGCCCGTCGCGCCCCACAGCGAGTAGTATTTGCCGAAGGTATCCATCCTACCATGTTAAAAGCTGCAGTAGAAGCCAAAGCCGAAGGAATCTGCCATCCTATCCTATTAGGTAATGACGAGCGCATCGAGAAATTGGCGAAAGAACTGGATCTGAGCTTGGAAGGAATTGAAATCATCAACCTTCGTCATGACCGTGAAGCTGAACGTCGTGAACGTTATGCTCGCATCCTCTCGGAAAAACGCGCACGCCAAGGAGCCAACCTCCAGGAATCCAACGACAAAATGTTCGAGCGTAACTACTTTGGTATGATGATGGTTGAAACGGGAGAGGCCGATGCATTCATCACCGGACTATATACCAAATATTCCAACACGATCAAGGTAGCGAAAGAAGTTATCGGCATCCAACCGGAATATAAACATTTCGGTACAATGCATATCTTGAATTCAAAGAAAGGTACTTACTTTGTAGCCGATACTCTGATTAACCGTCACCCGGACACCGACACGCTGATTGACATCGCTAAATTGTCAAAGAAAACGGTAGAATTCTTTAATCACACTCCGACAATGGCCATGCTGTCTTACTCCAACTTCGGCTCAGATACAGAAGGCAGCCCGGCTAAAGTACATGATGCGGTGGACTACATGCAGAAAGAATATCCGGAACTGGCTATAGATGGTGAGATGCAGGTCAATTTTGCACTGAACACTAAATTACGTGATGAGAAATATCCCTTCACACGTTTGAAAGGTAAAGAAGTAAACACGTTAGTATTCCCGAATCTAAGTTCCGCCAATGCTACCTACCAGCTCATTCAGTCTATGAGTGAAACTGAGGTAATCGGCCCGATACAAATGGGATTGAACAAACCTATCCATTTCACTGATTGTGAAGCTTCCGTACGCGATATCGTAAACATCACTGCGGTTGCGGTTATTGACGCTATCGTTGACAAGAAAAAGAAAGAAAAATAAATAACATTCACCACAGGTTGCATAGATTTACACAGATTATTAGTTATTAGTACCAGCAAATTCTATCTGTGTAAATCAATGCAATTTGTGGTGAAATTATATTCAATTCGTTAAAACAATACTATGAGAAGAAAACCGCTTTCCCTCCCACAAATCGTAATCCTAGCCCTATTATGGATTACCATTTGCTATATTATTCTAACAGGAAGCGAACATATTGACGGTCCTTTAATACTATCCATTATCATTTCGGGAGCTTTAGTCTTTATTCCACTATTAAAATATCTCAAGGAAAGAGGAAAATAATCTTTTATCCGCTTTTTAGCTTACATTTTGTACAGATTGATATTTTTACATGCATTTTCTTTATAATTTGTTGCATATTTCAATTTTTATCTATAATTTTGCGCCATCAAAAGAAACAAGAAGAATTAATTAACAATTATAAAAAGAAGTAGATTATGAATGCAGCTAAGGTATTAGAAGATCTGAAAAGAAGATTCCCCAATGAGCCTGAATATCATCAAGCGGTAGAGGAAGTACTAAGTACAATCGAAGAAGAATACAACAAACATCCCGAATTCGATAAGGTAAACCTGATTGAACGTTTGTGTATTCCTGATCGTGTGTATCAATTCCGTGTAACATGGATGGATGACAAAGGTAACATCCAGACAAACATGGGTTACCGCGTACAACATAATAATGCCATTGGTCCCTACAAAGGTGGTATCCGTTTTCACTCTTCTGTAAACTTGGGAATTTTGAAATTCCTTGCCTTCGAGCAGACATTCAAAAATTCACTAACTACTCTTCCGATGGGTGGTGGCAAAGGAGGTTCCGACTTCTCTCCGCGTGGCAAATCAAACGCTGAAGTAATGCGTTTCTGTCAGGCGTTCATGTTAGAATTATGGCGTCATATCGGTCCTGAGACTGACGTACCTGCAGGTGATATCGGTGTAGGTGGCCGTGAAGTAGGTTTCATGTTCGGCATGTACAAGAAACTCTCTCATGAATTCTCCGGTGTACTGACCGGCAAGGGTCGCGAATTCGGTGGTTCTCTGATTCGCCCTGAAGCAACCGGATATGGTAATATCTATTTCTTGATGGAAATGCTAAAAACCAAAGGCACAGACCTGAAGGGAAAAACTTGTTTGGTTTCAGGTTCAGGTAACGTAGCTCAATACACGGTAGAAAAAGTAATAGAGTTGGGCGGTAAAGTAGTTACCATGTCCGACTCAGATGGTTACATCTATGATCCGGATGGAATAGACCGTGAAAAATTGGATTTCATCATGGAACTGAAAAATTTATACCGTGGACGTATTCGTGAATATGCTGAAAAATATGGTTGCAAATATGTAGCAGGCGCTCGTCCTTGGAGTGAAAAGGCAGATATCGCATTACCCTCTGCCACTCAGAACGAATTGAACGGTGATGAAGCCAAACAATTGGTTGCCAATGGTGTCATAGCTGTCAGCGAAGGTGCAAACATGCCTTCTACCCCTGAAGCTATCCGCGTATTCCAAGAAGCCAAAATCCTGTATGCTCCGGGCAAAGCAGCCAATGCAGGCGGCGTATCTGTATCTGGATTGGAAATGACTCAAAATTCTATCAAACTAAGCTGGAGTCAAGAAGAAGTAGATGAAAAATTGAAAAGTATCATGAAAAATATTCATGAGGCTTGTGTACAATATGGTACTGAAGCAGACGGTTATGTAAACTATGTGAAAGGTGCTAATGTAGCAGGATTCATGAAAGTAGCCAAAGCTATGATGGCTCAAGGTATTGTTTAATAAAAACCATTCCTTTATTATTAAGTATATTTGCAGTTCAAGGTGCGGGAAAGACAATTTTCCGCACCTTTCTATTTTGAATGCAAACACTTTCACGGAAAATCAGTACCTTTGCAATCTGTTATGTATAAGAACAACTATTAAATTACAAATTCATGAAGCTGAAAAACTTATTCACCTGCACAGTAACAGGACTGCTCCTTTGCACCTCCTGTATCAAGGACGAAGCCCCCAATGCGGAAGCGGACATCTTGAGCTGCATCCTCCCTGCCGAGATGCTAACAGGTACAGACATTGACTATAACCGTCCTTACGACAAAAGCCTGAATGCTTACCCTATTTACATAGAAGTAAACAACGGCACCGACTTGACCCGACTAGCCCCCACTTTCGAGCTGACTGAAGGAGCATCTATCGAACCGGCCAGCGGAAGCACACAGAACTTCACCAACCCAGTGCGCTATACCGTAACATCTGAGGACAAGAATTGGCACCGCACCTACGCTATCAATATCCATTATCCAGAAACCAAAAGTATCCCGACGGTCTTTAACTTTGAAAACGTAAAAACTGTACCTTATAATAAAAATGAATATTATGTGCTATACGAAGCAGCCTCTGGCTACTCCACACTGACATGGTCCAGTGGCAATCAGGGATTTGCCTTAACCGGAAGCGGTTACGCTCCGAATGACTTCCCCACCAGCATCAGTCCAAACGGCCGCACAGGTTACTGCTTGCAACTGATTACTCGCGAGACAGGAAGCTTGGGGACTCTGGTAGGTATGCCCATTGCAGCAGGTAACCTGTTCATTGGCAGTTTCGACATAGGCTCCGCCATGAGCGATGCGTTGTCTGCAACCAAATTCGGAACAACCTTCTATTACGAACCCATTAAATTGGTCGGCTACTACAAATACAAGGCAGGACCAAAATTCTATGAGAACGGAGAATATACTAACCGAAAAGACGCTTTCAATATCTATGCCCTGTTTTACGAAAAGACCAAAGATGTGCAGATGCTGGACGGTCATATCACAAAGAACAATTACGAGCATGAAAACATGGTAGCCGCTGCTGTCATAACCGACACGCATGAAAAAAGCGAATGGACCCGCTTTGAACTGGAATTCGACTATGAGCATTATGGAAAAACAATAGATCCTCAAAAATTGGCAAACGGAGGATACAACGTCAGCATTGTCCTGTCGGCAAGCAAGGACGGTGATGTATTCCAAGGCGCACCGGGTAGCACCCTGCTTATTGATGACCTGGAACTGGTATGCAAACAACCACTTAGATAAAAACAGATATGAAAAAATATACATTAACCCTGATACTGGCTTTGGTAAGCCTCGGACTGTATGCGCAGACAAACAGAAACAAAACAATCATCAATGCAGCATTGCATGGTTGGGAGTACGAAATCAAAGCGGGAGTCAACCTAGGAGGTACCGCCCCATTGCCTTTCCCCGAAGAAATACGCAGCATAGACGGATATAATCCAACCCTGTCTATCACTATCGAGGGAAACATGACCAAGTGGCTGGACTCGAAAAAAAAATGGGGGATCATCACTGGACTGCGTTTGGAAAATAAAGGCATGCGTACCAAAGCAACTGTGAAGAATTACAATATGGAAATCATAGGCTATGACGGAAACCGCCTAAAAGGAAACTGGACCGGAGGAGTACGCACCAAAGTACAGAACTCTTACATCACCATCCCCGTACTAGCAGCCTACAAACTGAATCCACGCACCACGCTGAAACTCGGTCCGTACTTTTCTTATCTGATGGACGGAGATTTCAGTGGTCATGTATATGAAGGCTATTTACGTGAAACCAATCCCACCGGAGACAAGATAAATTTCACCAACGGAGCCATTGCTACTTACGACTTCTCCGGCGATCTACGCAAGTTCCAATGGGGAGTTCAGGCAGGTGTGGATTGGAAAGCGTTCAAGCACCTGAAGGTACACGCCGACCTGAATTGGGGCCTGAACGATATATTCAACAAAGATTTCAAGACCGTTACTTTTGATATGTATGCCATCTACCTGAATGTAGGATTCGGGTATGCGTTCTAATCCAAAAGTTTTCCACCACTGAAGATTTGTTATTCTACTCCCCCTTATCTTACTTCAATTTCCCGATAAACAACACATTTCTGAAGTAGGATAAGGAGGAGTAGTGGTTTATTTACAAAATCATGAGGGAAGACTTTTACTCTTAAAGGATCATTTCGTTCTCCGGCAACTTTTAGAAGTGTTCTTGACATATCAGTTTTTTTCTCTAGAAAGTTGGGGACGTTTATACCCTCATGCTCTCACTACATGTATAATATGTTAATTATAAATGACTTATACATAAGTAGTAATAATATATGCTCTCACTTATACTCTCATGCCCTCATTACGTTCCGAAACAGATATTCTCGTAATCTACTTGTTTTCAGCTATATATTCTTTTTTATAAGTTGTTTCGACTTGATACAAAGTAGATATTTTCAGGATTTTTCCTCGCAATAATACGCATAAAGACTTTGTACTTCCACAGAATGATAGCTTACAAAGTCCCAGTAGTAGTAAAAAAGATCAAGACGTTTTTAAAAAAGCTCTTTGTCTTTTTTTAAAAGCTCTTGATCTTTTTAAAAAACGTCCTTATCTTTGATGTAGAATTTTATTTGAGACATATAAGATTTCACATACGTCTATATAATTCTATACAGATATACGTACAAAAATCCATTTTCTGATATGAGAAAAACAGTGTGTCCATTACAGTTCTCATATTTTTACAGGTGATCCTAGTTGTAGTAGAAAATAAAAAAACTTTGCTCAGGTAATCGAAGGTGAAATACAAAAATAAAAATAACTATGAAAAAAGGCGAAGAGAGGTAGCTCTCTTCGCCTTACTACTATACAAATAATTTCAGCTTTTCTTCTTTACTTAACAAAGTTCAAACCAATTTCCACTTTAGTAGTAGGATTCTATGATCTCAGGAAAAGCTTTCAACATTGGCTCAGCCAAACCAGCCATATCACCGAAATCAGGGTCTTTTTTCATCAATTCCACCAGCATAGCAACCACTTCTTCGTCTGACAGCAAAGGAACAACCAGTGTTTTCAACAAAGGCAACAGTAATTCTGTATTCAGATATACACTTAAAGCATCCTCTGTTTGTTCAAAAGCTACAGGTACACCATTCACTAACATAGGATACAACATTTGAATGGCCTGCTGGATAACTGTCTGAATATCAACAGCTCTCCCTGCATTATTGACAGCAGCGATGATAGCAGCAGGATTCAGAAACACCTTTATCTGATTGTCATTCTCTACTACGTATTGAGCCAAGTTTACAGGAGACTTCGTCCATTCTGTACCACCATTAGCAGCATCTTTATAAGTAGCCACGATGTTACCGTCTTCCATGAAAGTGACATCCTGCAAAACTGTTCCCAACATATCAGTAGCGGAAACTTTATTTTCTGCTCCAACAGCAATCAGCGGCATGCGTAATGCGATTTTCAAAACCGACTCAACCGGTATTTCAAAAGAACCGAAAAGAGGAATTCCTTTTTCTGACTCCCATACCAGACGAACAGGATCCTGCTCTTCTACTTCCTGGTTATACGGTTTCAACTTCCAAGTCATTCCAGCCAGTTTCGCATTCTTCAATTTCACTTCACTCAAAGCCAGCTCCATAGCTCCGGCTGAAACCTCACCTTTATAAGAGAAAGTACAATAATCTGTTTCTGATGTACCGGCAAAAGAACATTGATCACCATTGATAGTCAAATCAACCGGCAAAGTAACCACCGGACTTCCTGGTAACACACCGGGAGCAGTAGGCATCGATACCTCTTCACGAGCTGCAGCACTCTTTGCTTTCCCCAAGATGCCATTTAAGTCAAATTCCCCTTCCAAACGTAGAGTTGCCTTCTGAGCATTGGTTGCATCGGGAGTAAAAGTAACTTTCTTACCCAGCATCGGCGCACCATTATATGTAAGTTGCAAACCGTTTTCACCAGTAAAAGTTGTCTGAGGCACAGGATTTACCACTTTTTCATCATCATCACTACACGATGCAAACAATGTCACCGAACAAATCACTGTAAACAGGTAATAAAATAAATTTTTTTTCATTGTCTAATTATTCTTTAAATAGTATTTGTCATCAACAAACAAAAGGCAGAAACCTTTCCTTGCAAGCTCCTACCTTTTTTTTATTTTTCCTTAACCCGATTATTTAGTTCCTTCAAATTCCACTTTCAACGTGTTAAGTGCCGGTACATTGGTGATATTGATATCAATATCCAGTTCTTTGGCATCCACCTCACCTGTAATAGAAATAGGCAATTCAATGTTCCCCAAAGCTGCCACAGTCAAAGTAGCCTGTCCATTCAGGTCAAAATCATCCCCTTCTCTATCCAAAGCAACTTTGCACTCTGCACTAATGTCACCAATTGTCAATCCACTGAATTTAAAATCTTTCAATTCCACTTTCACTGTATTGGCATCTACCTTAGTTACAAAGATAGAAGTGCCAGGAATTGATTGATTCAACACTTCCAATTGGCCAGTGAAAGTACCCACCACCTGATCAATAGTCAATCCTGTTACCTCATCGTCATCATCGCTACAAGATGCGAACAATGCCACTGAGCAGATCATTGCAAACAGGTAATAAAACAAATTCTTTTTCATTGTTTAGTTAATTTAATTTATACTCGAAAAATCGTGCAAATATAATAAAAAGTTAAGCGTATAACTATTTTTATCGAAAATTAGGACACATTTTACGTAATTTAGAACATTATTCCGGCAACATCACTACCCCCAGCTTCTTCTTTCCATCCATCTTCACTATCAATGGTTTATCAAACCGTACATGACGAATGAACCTGGTTTCTTCAATAGCCGGCCGGGTATCCAGTACCTCTTGGTTATAGATACCATCCTTCATATAGGCATTGATTGTGAAATAACCGACTCCGAAGGAAGTCAGATTCTGAAAGAAGTGAGTTCCCTGACTAGGATCCACACGATAATTAGTCAGCCCCGCCTCCACAATGACACGTGCGGCCGAAATATGGGGCCATTTCACAGGAATGCCCAGCCACGAATCGCTGCTTCCCCAGCGTCCCGGACCTACCAATATATAATGTTTCCCTTCATCCAAGAATTTACGGTTCATCTTTTCTATTTCATAAGCAATGGTCGGATTATTGGAAGCAGTATAACCATCTGTTTTCACATAAATCACATCCTGAATGTCCTCCATAATGCCATGTCCCAGTGAATTATTACTCTTTAAAAGAACATCCTTATCCTTAATAAGGTTCAAATCCTCCTCAAGATTGGCTTTCACATCGACCATCGGACGAATCTGCAATAAATAGAAAGTACCATTCTTCTTTTGCTGGTTCAATGTCACAGCAAACTCTATCTCAACAGGACGCCTCATCTCACTTTGCCCGTATTCCTGTACCAATTGCAAAATACGAGGCAAAGGAAATACATCATGTTGCAACACATTGGCAAATGTTATCACCTTCCGGCCTCCCGGATAAATTCCGTCACGGATAATCATATCATACGGATCATACGTGGAAGCAATGAAAGTTAAGGCTCCATCATTATCAGCTTCTTTCACCGGAAGCTTCAACAAATTAAAACCGTCATCCAAAGAAAAGTTATGCCCCGTATTCTTCAAATCAAGCGCATAAAACTGAGTCTGCGTCTCACGAAGAGCAATTTCCATCTCACTGGTCTGCAACACTTGGTTAGGATGATAAGGACACACCCTCAGAGTCAGCCCTCCGTCTACAATATATTTACCCAGCCCCAAAGCAAGACTCACAGTTCCCTCTTCGGCTTTTTCATCTCCTATGGGGTAGTAGTTGAGCGAACGTGCCACCCCCGAAATAGAAGGATAAAAACGGTCACCATACTGTGTACCGACCACCTGTTGCAAAATAACAGCCATCTTCTCCTGGTCTATCACATTGCTGGTTGCCTGCATATACGCCTTGCTGTCTCTGAAGAAAACAGAAGCATACACCCCTTTTATGGCATCGCTCAACATACGGAGCATCTCATATTTATCATCTAAATAAGGAATCATATAAGTAGAATATATTCCAGCAAAAGGCTGATAATGAGAATCTTCAAGCAAGCTAGAGGAACGGATGGCTATAGGCGATTTCACCACATCAAAGAAAGCAAAGAAATCTTCCACCAGACGGTCGGGCAACTTGGCACGAAGAAAAGCCTTCAATATCGTGTCATCATCCGCATCACTCAATGCTACTTGATATAGGCTGTTGGTATCCATGAATTCATCAAAGATATCTGTACAAAGCACCACCGTTTTAGGAATGACTACCGTCGCATTTTCAAACTCATCAAATTCCACGTGACGCTTTACCATATTGTCTATAAAAGCCAAACCACGTCCTTTCCCCCCCAATGACCCCTCACCGATACGGGCAAAATTAGAATAACGGTCAAAACGATCACGTTGGAACACAGCCACCACACCTTGATTCTTCATCTTACGATACTTCACAATAGCCTCAAAGATTATACGGCGATGAGCATCAATATCCTGCAAAGAATCCCAAGTTATCTGCTTTAAAAACTCGGCAGGTGGAAACATGGCACGAGAATACAGCCAGCGGGATACGTGATTACGACTGATATGGTAAAGAAGAGATTCTTTAGGAATAGCAAAAATAACATTCTGTAATTCCTTCAAATTATGAACACGGGCCACTTCTTCCAATGTATCGGGATTACGGAAAATGAAATCCCCGAAACCAAAATCATCAGACACAATTTCACGCAAGTCTATATTCATCTTCTTGGAATTCTTATCCACAAAGCTAGCACCATACCGGGAAGCATACACCTTGTTATCTACCTCGGCCGACTGTAAAATAAGAGGAACAAACGGATCCCTGGAACGTATCTCCGCCAGCAATTTAATACCTGCCATTGGATCCACCACACCACCACGTGGGTAACGTGCATCCGTAATCACACCTAATACATTATTCTGATATTTATTATATAAATCCATCGCCTCCTCGTAAGTACGTGCCAATACAATTTTGGGACGTCCCCGCATACGCAATGTACGCTGGTGAGCATTCAAAGCCTCTGTGGCAAATTCCTGACTTTGCTTCAACACAAATTTATATAAGTTAGGCAACACGGAAGAATAGAACCGGATGGAATCTTCCACCAATAAAATCATCTGCACTCCCACCTCTTTAATATCATGTTCCAAATTCATCTTATCTTCTATCAGCTTGATGATAGATACTAACAGGTCCGTATTCCCCAACCAGCAAAACACATATTCAAAAATGCTCAGATCCTCATGCTCCATACGTGCCGTAATACCATGCGAGAACGGGGTCAGTACCACCAGCGGAATATGAGGGTATTGTTCTTTTATGCTGCGTGCAATTTCAAATGTATCACTGTTATCAGATCCGGGCATACAAATCACCAAATCAAATGTAGTATTCTCCAATTGCTTCCAGGCAGCCTCCTCAGTAGAAACTTGTGTAAAACGCGGCGGATAGCGAAGACTGAGGTTCATATATTCATTAAATATCTTCTCATCTATACGCCCGTCATCCTCCAACATAAAAGCATCATACGGATTTGCTACCAAAAGAACATTAAAAATCCGTTTGGTCATGAGGTTTACAAACGAGGTATCCTTGAAATACAACTGATTTAATTTTAACTTGCTGAGCATGGTTATTCGATTTACATGGATAATGTAATAGCAAAATACGTCAATAATATTGTTTTATGCAACTTATTCGCAATAAAAAAGAACTTTTGGGTAGAGTGGTCTTACCACAACGATTAACTTTTTATCACCACCAAACTAAAATTTAGCCCAAAATATTTTGCCAATTCACCAAAAAACATACCTTTGCATCAGAAATGATTTTCATTTTGTCAAAACCTTAAATGCATAATAATTATGGATATTAATCAAATCATGACCTCCCTGGAGGCAAAACACCCTGGTGAATCAGAGTACTTGCAGGCTGTAAAAGAAGTCCTGCTTTCTATTGAGGATATATACAATCAACATCCGGAATTTGAGAAAGCGTCCTTGATTGAGAGATTGGTGGAACCCGACCGTATCTTTACATTTAAGGTGCCTTGGGTAGATGATAAAGGAAAAGTACAGGTAAACTTAGGTTACCGCGTTCAATTCAATAATGCAATCGGTCCGTACAAAGGCGGTATCCGTTTCCATGCTTCTGTAAACCTCTCCATTCTGAAATTCTTAGGATTTGAGCAAACATTCAAAAATGCACTGACCACATTGCCTATGGGCGGTGGTAAAGGTGGCTCCGATTTCTCACCACGTGGTAAGAGCGATGCTGAGATCATGCGTTTCTGCCAAGCATTCATGCTTGAATTGTGGCGCCACGTAGGTCCTGATATGGATGTTCCTGCCGGTGACATCGGTGTAGGTGGCCGTGAAGTAGGATATATGTTCGGTATGTATAAAAAGTTAACCCGTGAATTTACAGGTACCTTCACTGGTAAAGGCTTGGAATTTGGCGGTTCGTTAATTCGGCCTGAAGCAACCGGTTTTGGTGGTCTTTACTTCGTAAACCAAATGCTGAAAGCAAAAGGAATTGATATTAAAGGTAAAACGGTAGCTGTTTCCGGTTTCGGTAATGTAGCTTGGGGTGCCGTGACTAAAGCAACTGAATTAGGCGCAAAAGTAGTCACGATCTCCGGACCCGACGGCTATATTTATGATCCGGACGGTGTAAGTGGCGATAAAATTGATTATATGTTGGAATTACGTGCGTCAGGCAATGATATCGTAGCTCCATACGCAGAGAAATATCCAAACTCAACATTCGTTGCCGGACGTCGTCCGTGGGAAGTTAAAGTAGATATTGCACTTCCGTGTGCAACTCAAAACGAATTAAATGGCGAAGATGCTTGTAATTTAATAAAAAATTCCGTTCTTTGCATTGGAGAAATTTCTAATATGGGTTGTACTCCGGAAGCAATTGATGCGTTTATTGAAAACAAACTAATGTATGCACCAGGTAAAGCCGTAAATGCCGGAGGTGTAGCTACCTCAGGTTTGGAAATGAGTCAAAATGCGATGCATATGAGTTGGAGTGCACAAGAAGTAGATGATAAGTTACATCAAATTATGTATGGTATTCATGAACAATGTGTGAAATATGGTACTGAACCTGATGGATATATCAACTATGTAAAAGGAGCAAATATTGCAGGCTTTATGAAAGTAGCTCATGCCATGATGGCCCAAGGAATTGTTTAAAAGCATTCTATTAGCATAAAAATATCTCGTTTAGTTGTATTTGTATTTTGTATTGTAGCTTGCGCTGCCCGCCTGTGAAGGTATGGCAGCGTTTTTTTATGGTATATCCAATCTTTTTTATACATTTGTAGCTTCAAGTAAACGTATGTAAAATTTAAGTTATGGAAATATTACAACTAGATGGCCTTGAACCTCAATTATTTAATTTAATTGGACCATTGGCTATGAATCCTAAAGTCCTGAGGGCAAATAACAATTATCCCTTTAAAACGACCGAACGTTTTCAATGGTACATTGCTGTCGAAGATAGTGACGTAACCGGTTTTGTCCCTGTAGAGCAGAAAAGTGGCGGTTATGTTATTAACAACTACTATGTCCATAACGATGATCAGGAAGTGTTAGCTGGATTGTTGGAAGCAGTAAAGCCTAAAAACAATTTGTATGCAATTGTTCAAACCAAACACGAAGCAATTTTTTCCAACTGTGGTTTTCAAACCGAACACCGCTGGACTAATTATATTAAAATGATTTACAACACGAACAAAAATGAATAATAAAAGAACTAAAGGGGAAAATGTTTATCAACTCGTTCAAAAGAGGCTCAAATTCTTATTCAACGAATTTGATAATATCTATGTTTCTTTTTCTGGAGGAAAAGATAGTGGTGTCTTGCTCAATTTATGTATCCAATATATCAGAGAGCATAATCTGGACAGGAAAATCGGAGTATACCACATGGACTATGAAGCACAGTATCAAATGACCACAGAGTATGTGGAACAAACGTTCAGAGAAAATCAGGATATATTGGAAATCTACCATGTCTGTGTCCCTTTCAAAGTAGTGACTTGTGCTTCTATGTTCCAAACTTATTGGCGCCCTTGGGACGAAAGCATGCACGCCCACTGGGTAAGGCCTATGCCTAAAAACTGTTATAAGAAAGAAGATTTCCCATTCTACAATGAGGAAATGTGGGACTACACCTTCCAAACTTCATTCGCCTCGTGGTACCATAAAAAGCATGATGCAGTACGCACTTGCTGCCTGGTTGGCATCCGAACTCAAGAGAGCCTAGACCGATGGAGAACTATTCACGGTAACAATCGTCTGAACAGCTATCACAACCTGATGTGGACCCGCAGACTAGGATACGATTTATACAATGCCTACCCTATCTATGACTGGACTACCGAAGATATATGGACAGCATACGCCCGTTTCAAATGGCCATTCAACCAAATGTACGAGCTTTATTATAAAGCCGGAGTACCTTTGGACAGACAACGTGTAGCCAGTCCGTTCCTCAGCACAGCACAGGAAACCTTGAAATTGTACAAAGCCATCGATCCCAATACTTGGGGGAGAATGTTAGGCCGAGTAAACGGAGTAAACTTTACCGGAATCTATGGTGGAACCCGTGCCATGGGATGGCAAAACATCAAATTACCAGAAGGCTACACATGGAAAGAGTATATGTACTTCCTGTTAGATACGTTACCCGAAGAAACCAAACAGTCTTATTTGGAAAAACTAAGAGTAAGCCGGGAATTCTGGAAATACAAGGGAGGATGCCTAGATTTATCAACTATACGCAAGCTAACTGATTTGGGCATAAAATTCTACGTACAAAAGAAAACAAACTACAAGACAGACAAACTTCCTGTTCAAATGGATTATCTAGACGATATAGACATCGCAGAGTTCAAAGAAATCCCCACTTATAAACGTATGTGTATTTGCATTCTGAAAAATGACCATGTATGTAAATATATGGGATTTGCCCTAACTAAAAAAGAAAAGTTAAGAAGAGACAGAGTGATGCAGAAATATAAAAACATTATCAGATGAAAGAAGAATTCGAAAGTCCTGTGTATCACGTGCACAGAGTACCGGTGGAAAAGGTACGTGCCAACAGTTATAATCCAAACCACGTAGCTGCTCCTGAAATGAAGTTGCTGGAATTAAGCATTTGGGAAGATGGCTATACTATGCCTTGTGTATGTTATTATATTCCCGATGAAGATATATATGAACTGGTAGACGGGTATCATCGTTATTGTGTGCTTAAAACTTCAAAACGTGTGTTCGAACGAGAAAAAGGTTTACTTCCCGTGGTCGTTATAGAAAAAGACCTTTCAAACAGAATGGCAAGCACTATCCGCCACAACCGCGCCCGCGGCACTCACAGCATTGAATTGATGGTAGATATCGTGGCAGAACTGACCAAAGCCGGAATGAGTGACGAATGGATAAAAAAGAATATTGGTATGGATGCCGACGAACTTTTACGACTCAAACAGATATCCGGCTTAATGGAACTCTTTGCTGACAGGGAATTCACAATACCTGAACCATAAAGCAATTTTCATTAATACATTATTCAGTTGAAATATAACTCATTAATAATAGGATTGTCGGTCCTGGCTTTGCAAAGCTGCACCGACAATCTTGTTTATACAGGGGCCGATATCGAGGTAGTACTCACAGGCAATACATACAAAGCAGCTTTCACAGAAAGCTCCCCTGTTTCCACTTTTAACTCCGGCAATCAAATCCTGCTGAATGCTTCCGGCAGTCTTCAAATAGACAACAGAATTCTGACTTATATGGACAACCAATGGAAAGCAGAAAATGAATTTAGCTGGAGTGACATAACAGGAAAAACAAATATTACGGCGCTATATCCTGTCTATCCTGATTTGGACTATATCCAAGAAAATCTTTATAAAAACAATTCGTTGGAAGACATACTGTATGTCAAGGATGAATTTCCAGCCGGAAATTCCATCCATTTACAGTTCAAACATTTATTTTCTCTTCTGACACTGTATTTGGACAGAGATTTACAGACCAATCTTCAGAAAATAGAAATAACATGTCCTGCTGTTTCTTCTATTATCCCAAAATCCGCTGAAATAGTTCCAGCGGATAATGAAACATATACGACTACTATTGCCCAAGTTTCTCCTTCCGGAAATTATTCGTTTATAGTCCCTCCTGTCAAAAACATGGTCATCGCCATAAATATGGTGACGAATGGAAAGAAATATACAACACAACTAGAAACAAAGTCTTTTACTGGTAACAAAGAATATACTTATCACTTAAAGACATCTGAAAAAACTCCGGGAATTATTACTGCCGAAGATTGGATTGCGTTCAGCCAACTTATTAATAGCAATACATTTACCCAATACAAAGGAAAAACATTGGACGATTTCGGAGAAACGATGAATGGAATAACCATTTATTATTTATTGAATGACATTGATTTTAAAGATGTGGATTGTACTGAGTTAAAGCAAATAGGATATGCCCAAACAAACTATTACTTTTCCCAAATCTTTGACGGACAAAATCACACCCTTTACAATATACCTATCAATTCCAGCAATGGCACCACAGGTGTATTCGGAGCTGTCAATATCACCGGCATAGTTAAAAATCTTCATATCGAATCCAGCAAAGTATCTATCACATCAAAAAGCAAGAGCACAGCAGAAGGTACAAGTATTTTAGTCGGACGCAATAAAGGCAAAATACTAAATTGTTTCGTTAAAGAGTGCCAAATTACAGCCAATCCAACCAAAACGAACCAATCAGCCAATACAGGAGGCATAGCAGGAACTTCAACAGGGGAAATCACCAATTGCTATGTTACCAACACCCAAATCGTTTATGACGCAGATTCAAAAATAAAAGCAGAACCAGCCGGCGGAATAGCAGGTTCCATCCAAACTCAAGGTTTGATAACAAACTGCTACTCTGCCAACAACATAATAAAGAACAGAGAAAGTTACAATGGTGGAATATGCGGAAAGGCTTTGGATGGAGCGCACATTGAAAATTGTTATGTCTATAACATAGATCTAATTACGACCAAAGGATTATTTGCAGGTATAGCTGCCAACTCTTTCTTCATCCACAACTACTATGATAATGCAAAAATAACCTTTATCGGAAAAAATGACAGTGGGAATCAGTTGTCTAAAAATGCCCAATACACAGGTACTTTTATAAATAAGGAAAACATTCCTATCTACCAGCTTCTCAACCAATGGATAAATGAAACCGCTCCTACCCTTTATCCCGGTTACCTCTTTACCCGATGGACTGATGGAGGAGAAAATCTTCCTGCCGTTTTCATTTCAGAAACACAAAAAAGTAAGTGAACTTCGCGAGACAAGTAAGTCCACTTGCTTTGCCATTTAAGCCCACTTACTTTGCTCACGAAGTTCACTTACTTTTTCAAAGATTCTATACAAATTAAAAGCCGCTTTCTCATTTCACAGAAAAAACGGCTTTCATATAAAATTATAGTTTGTTCTTATTAAAGAGCACCTACTTCATGCAAAGCAGCATTAGTCTTGCGAACAGCAGCAGCACTTGCAGCAAATTTAGCTTTTTCTTCTTCGTTCAAAGGCAATTCAACGATCTTTTCAATACCGTTCTTACCCAAGATTACAGGCACACCACAGCAAATATCTGATTCCCCATATTCACCTTCCAAATAAACTGAACAAGGAACCATCTTACCTTGGTTGTGGATAATAGATTCAACAACAAATGCACCAGCTGCACCGGGAGCATACCATGCAGAAGTACCCAGCAACTTAGTCAAAGTAGCACCGCCTACCATAGTAGCAGAAGCAACTTCCTGCAATTTTTCTTCAGACAAGAAGTTAGAAACAGGCATACCTTTGTAAGTAGCAAAACGAGTCAAAGGAATCATAGTAGTATCACCGTGACCACCGATAACCATACCTTCCACTTCATTAGCGTTGCAACCCAAAGCTTGAGACAAGAAATATTTGAAACGTGAACTATCCAAAGCACCACCCATACCGATGATTCTATTCTTAGGCAAGCCCAAAGCTTTCAATGACAAATAAGTCATGGTATCCATCGGGTTAGAGATAACTACGATGATAGCATTAGGAGAATACTTTAAGATATTCTGAGCAACTGACTTAACGATGCCTGCATTAACACCAATCAGTTCTTCACGGGTCATACCCGGCTTACGGGGAATACCTGAAGTGATAACCACAACGTCAGAGTTAGCTGTTTTTTCATAATCGTTAGTGCAACCTACAATGTTTGTGTCGAAGCCCAACAACTGAGCAGTCTGCATCATATCCATTGCCTTACCTTCTGATACGCCTTCTTTAACGTCCAGCATTACTACTTCGTCTGCTACTTCGTTAAAAGCAAGAACATTTGCACATGTAGCACCTACGTTACCTGCGCCTACTACGGTTACTTTTGACATAATCTCTATATTTTGTTTAAAGTTGATAATAAAATCGCCTTCTTAAAAGCACCGCAAAGTTACAATGATATTCCGAATTAAAGAAAAATTTCCATAATATTTTTCGAGCAGTCTACATAAATTATTGTACTTTTGTCCAAAATTCAATGTAACACTATGGATAAGAGCAAAAAACTGATTATTGTCATTATTCTGCTGGTTGTGATTATCGGCGGAGTTTCTTTTTATGCTTTTCATCAAGCAAAAGAAAATAAAGAAATGAGCGAACTCTTCGCTGTGGAAAAACTGGAAATGGAAAACGAATATACAACTTTCGCCACCCAATATGATGAACTTCAGATACAGATAAACAATGATTCCTTGCGCGAAAAGCTGGAGAGTGAGAAGCTGAAAACACAGCGGCTGCTAGAAGAATTACGACAAGTAAAGACCAGTAACGCAGCTGAAATCATGCGTTTGAAGAAAGAACTGAAAACAGTGCGTGCCGTACTACGCACCTATGTTATCCAAATAGATTCACTGAACAAACTCAACCAAGCACTAGCTGAAGAAAATCAAGAAGTGAAACAAAAATATACGCAGGCAACCCGCCAAATCAATAATTTATCTCAAGAGAAAAAAAATCTGAATGAAAAGGTCACCTTGGCAGCTCAATTGGATGCCACAGCAATTAGTGTAGAGCCTAGAAACAAACGCGGTAAAACAGCCAAGAAGGTAAAAGATGTAAAAAAGATAGCTATCTCGTTCACCATTGTCAAGAATATTACTGCCAAAACAGGTGAACGTACTTTATATATACGTATTGCCAAACCGGACAATGACATACTAACCAAAAACCCTTCAAACACATTCCCATACGAAAACCGTAGTTTGGTTTATTCCATCAAGAAATACATAGAATACACCGGAGAAGAACAAAATGTAACCGTATATTGGGATGTAGAAGAATATTTGCCTGCCGGAACTTATCATGTTTATATCTTCGCTGATGGAACCATGATAGGACAACAAGCTTTCAGCATGAAATAACAAGGAACATTCTCCCCCAAATATATTTAATTAAAAAAAACAGCCGGTTGAAAACGAACCGGCTGTTTTTTCTCCACACAAACAAAAGCAGTGAACATACAGATTGCAGAATTATAAAAATATTTTAAAATAACATCTAGAATATGGCTTTCTTAAAGATTTGTCTTATTTTTGTTGCATAAACAACTTAAAAACAACAAAACAAGAACACTATAATGAAAAAGATTGCAGCTTTTATCCTATTTATCGGTGTTTTAGATAGTATTTCAGCCCAAAGCACACTCACCTTAGATAGTTGTCGTGCTTTAGCATTATCCAACAATAAAGAGTTGCGCATTTCAGCTGAAAAGATTACAGCTGCACATTATGAAAAGAAAGCGGCTTTTACCAATTATCTTCCTAAGATTGCAGCTATAGGAACGTATATGCGCACTCAGAAAGAAATCTCTTTATTAAGTGACGAACAAAAGGGAGTTATCAGTCAGATAGGGACTACCGCCCAAGGCTCTATACAGGAAACTTTCCAACAACTGGCAGCTTCCAATCCCGAACTCGCACAAATACTGCAACCACTTGCTCCCCTCATCCCAGGTATTGGAAATGCACTGAACAAGGTCGGACAAGGTTTGGTAGATGCGCTGCGCACCGACACACGCAATATGTATGCAGGAGCTGTAACCCTTACCCAACCCATCTTCATGGGAGGAAAAATTGTTGCCTACAATAAAATCACCCAATACGCAGAACAGCTGGCCGAATCACAGCACGCCACCGGTATGCAGGATATCATTTTGAATACAGACCAAGCTTACTGGCAAGTCATCTCACTGATAAACAAGAAAAAACTAGCCCAAAGCTATCTGCAACTGGTCAGCCAACTGGACAGTGATGTAGATAAAATGATAACCGAAGGTGTCGCCACCAAAGCCGACGGACTAAGTGTAAAAGTAAAAGTGAATGAAGCCGAAATGAAGCTCACACAAGTAGACAACGGATTAAGCCTATCTAAAATGGTACTATGCCAATTATGCGGTCTGCCTTTAAATGATGAAATACGTTTAGCAGATGAAGACGTAGAAAGCTTAACTCTCCCTGAATATCATGTAGGTGATAATGTAGCCACCGCTTTGGCAAATCGCGAAGAATTACGAAGTTTGGATCTAGCTAATAAAATTTATGACCAAAAAGTCAATATCACCCGCGCGGGATTTCTTCCTACAGTGGCTCTGACCGCCAACTACATGGTAACCAATCCCTCATTGGTAAACGGCTTTGAACGCAAATTCCGTGGCATGTGGGCTGTTGGCGCTATGGTACAAATTCCAATATGGAACTGGGGCGAAGGAATGTATAAGGTAAAAGCTGCCAAAGCGGAAGCAAACATTGCCCGCTATCAACTGGCAGATGCAAAAGAAAAGGTAGAATTGCAGGTAAGCCAAGCCAGCTATAAAGTAAATGAAGCAGCCAAACGCCTGAGCATGGCCGAAAAAAATCTGGAAAAAGCAGACGAGAATCTGCGCTATGCCAAACTGGGATTCATGGAAGGAGTCATTCCCACCAGTAATGTATTGGAAGCGCAAACCGCTTGGTTATCTGCCCAATCAGACAAAATAGACGCTCAGATTGATGTAAAACTGACTGAAGTCTATTTGCGCAAGTCAATGGGAGTGCTTAAATAAAAATTAAAGATTAAAAACGAAAAGATATGGCAGAAAGATCACAACACAGCAATATTTTGCTGGCATTTATTTCACTGACAGCAGTCATCGTTATTGTATCGCTGATAGGTTTCTTCACATTGGGAAAAGGCCCGGAAATCATTCAGGGACAAGCAGAAGCTGACGAATATCGGGTTTCCAGCAAAGTACCGGGACGCATTCTGGAATTTCGTGTGAAAGAAGGAGACAAAGTAAAAGCCGGTGACACACTGGCTATCCTTGAAGCCCCCGATGTAAAAGCCAAACTTTCTCAAGCACAAGCTGCCGAACAAGCAGCACAAGCCTTGAATGAAAAAGCACAACGAGGTACCCGTCAAGAGCAACTGCAAGCTGCCTACGAAATATGGCAGAAAGCTAAAGCCGGAGTAGAAATTGCTGAAAAATCATACAATCGTGTCAACCGACTCTTTGAAGAAGGCGTAATGTCCGCGCAAAAACGTGATGAAGCCAAAGCACAATTTGATGCCATGAGTGCTACAGAAAAAGCTGCACGCTCCCAATACGAAATGGCAAAGAACGGTGCACAACGTGAAGACAAAGCCGCAGCCGCAGCCCAAGTAGAACGTGCCAAAGGTGCTGTAGCCGAAGTTTCTTCCTACATAGACGAAACGATACTGACCGCGTCTGCTGATGGAGAAGTGACCGAAATCTTTCCCAAAGCAGGCGAACTGGTAGGTACCGGTGCCCCCATTATGAACGTGGCCCGCTTGAATGACATGTGGGTAACATTCAATGTACGCGAAGATTTCCTAAAAGACTTTACCGTAGGAAATGAGATTAACGCATTTATTCCTGCCTTTGACAAAGAAATAAAATTCAAGATTACTTATATGAAAGATCTGGGTACATATGCCGCCTGGAAAGCAACCAAGACTACGGGGCAATTCGACCTGAAGACCTTCGAGGTAAAAGCTGTTCCTGTAGAGAGAACAGACGGATTGCGTCCGGGAATGAGTGCCATCATCGAGAAATAACAAACAATGAACAATACTGTCCATAACCGTATATTCCGCATAGCCCGGCGTGAAGTGTTCCGCATCGCCACAAGACCGCTATATCTGTTCTGCATGATCATAGCTCCCTTGTTCTGTTACCTCTTCTTTACTACATTAATGTGGAACGGACTCCCTACGGATATGCCGGCAGGTGTGGTCGATTTGGACAACACAGCTACCACACGCAGCATCATCCGTAATCTGGACGCTTTTCAGCAGACTAAAATCATAGCGCATTACCCCAGTTTCGCAGATGCCCGCAAAGCCATGCAGCAAGGGAAAATCTATGCTTTCTACTATATTCCAAAAGGAACTACCGACAAGGCATTAGCAAGCCGCCAACCCAAGGTTTCTTTTTATACCAACTATTCCTATCTGGTAGCTGGTTCATTACTCTATAAAGACCAGCGCACCATGTCCGAGCTGGCGGGTGGAGCCATCGGCCGTGCCACCTTATATGCCAAAGGAGCTACAGAAGACCAAGCCATGGCGTTCCTGCAGCCCATAGTCATCGACTCCCATGTATTAAACAACCCATGGCTCAACTATTCAGTATATTTGAGTAACACTATCATACCAGGTATTCTGATGCTGCTTATCTTTATGACCACCGTCTATACCATTGGAAGTGAAATGAAAACCAACACCCAAAAAGAATGGATGGGCATGGCAGGCAATTCCATCACCGTAGCTCTGACCGGCAAATTGCTGCCTCAGACTTTAGTTTTCTTTGTCATGGGCACCTTCTATAATGTTTATCTATACGGTTTCCTGCACTATCCCTGTAATAGCGGTATACTGCCCATGCTGTTTGCCGGTCTGTTATTAGTACTGGCTTCACAGGCTTTCGGAGTATTTCTGTTCGGATTGTTTACAACAGTCCGCTTGGCACTGAGCACTGCCTCCCTATGGGGAGTGATTTCTTTCTCCATATCGGGTATGAGTTTTCCAGTTATGGCAATGAATCCTGTGTTACAGGCACTGGCCAATCTATTCCCGTTACGCCACTACTTCCTGATTTATGTAGATTTGGCGCTTAACGGATATCCGCTGATTTACGCATGGCATTCAATAGTCGCGTTGATGTTATTCATGCTGTTGCCTTTCTTTATACTGAAAAGACTGCGCACAGTACTATTACATTATGTATATATTCCCTAAAACGGCAAGCAGTTATGAGAGCATATAAACTCAAAGATATCATCTCACAAGGAACTAAAGACCTTTTCTACATCTGGTGGCAAGAGCTGAAAGCAGTTGTGAAGGATCAGGGTGTACTTATCTTCTTCATTCTGGTACCACTAGGCTATCCGCTTCTCTATACCTTTATATATACCAATGAAACAGTGCGTGAAGTTCCTGCTGCTGTAGTAGATAATAACCGTTCCAGCCTCAGCCGTGAATACCTGCGTCTGGTAGATGCAGGTGCCGACTTGGAAATAGTATCTCATTGCAGTGATATGGAAGAAGCAAAAACTTTATTGAAGAACGGCAAAGTGTATGGCATCATCTATATTCCTGAAAGCTTCAGCCGCGACATTACTAAAGGAGTTCAAACCCATGTTACCATCTACTGTGACATGAGCGGTATGCTATACTACAAAGCCATGCTGACAGCCAACACCAATGCCTCGCTGATGATGAACAAACAGATAAAGATAGAACGCTCCGGCAACACAACCATCCGACAAGATGAAGTGAGCACGTCTCCCATAGCGTATGAGGATATTTCCATTTTCAATCCGCAGAACGGTTTTGCCAGCTTCCTGATACCCGCCGTACTGATATTGATTATCCAACAAACTTTACTGCTAGGAGTAGGTCTATCTGCCGGAACTGCTCGTGAGAACAACCGTTTTCGAGACCTTATCCCCATGAGCCGCCATTATCATGGCACGCTGCGCATTGTTTTAGGCAAATCACTGACTTACCTTATGATATATGCTGTCATGGCTACCTATATGCTCTGCCTTGTTCCCAAAATGTTCAGCCTGGTACAAATAGCTCAAGCCGGAACCCTAGCGGCATTCATGTTTCCTTACATACTGGCATGCATTTTTTTCGCGATGACTTGTTCTATCTTTATTCACCATCGGGAAGCCTGTATGATGATCTACGTATTTACCTCAGTGCCGTTACTATTTATCTCAGGTATCTCGTGGCCAGGTACTGCCATTCCTAAATTCTGGGAGGTGATTTCATGGCTGTTCCCTTCCACTTTCGGCATCAACGGTTTTGTACGCATTAACAATATGGGTGCCACACTGACCGATGTACTGACAGAGTACCGGATATTGTGGATACAAACAGGCGTTTATTTCCTTACCACCTGCATCGTATACCGTCGTCAGATCACCTTAAGCCGCAGACATGTATACGAAAGATTAAAAGAGATTAAGAAAAGACGCAAAACAAATATCGTCTGAATTTGTTTATAAATTAAAAACCAAATGAATTATTTAGGATGAAAAAACTTTTTATTCTGGCATGCGTATGCCTACTGATTACTTCATGTAACAGTAACCCCAAAAACACTAACGATTCTGCAACCTCCACCGAAACAACGGATATGCACAATGCAGAAAATTCATTGGATTATGACGGTACTTACACCGGAACCTTTCCAGCTGCCGACTGTCCGGGTATCAACATGACCCTGACTATTAAAAAAGACAAGACTTTTGAGTTGATATCAGAATACATTGACCGGCAGGATGCTACTTTCAAAGAATATGGAACTTACTCCGTTGAAGGTAATATTATGACTTTAATTAATGGAGAGGATAAGCAATATTATAAAGTCGGTGAGAATACCTTGACCGCTCTCAATCAAGACAAACAGGCAATAACAGGAGAGTTAGCAGACCATTATATCCTACACAAAAAATAAACTTTACTTCATCTGTCATTTTCATGCCAAAGTGAAGAGTCCGCTTCAATCTATCACAGCTGGATTCTTCACTTTGTTCTTTTATTTGTCCACAATCTGTATTCACACTAATTAACTTCCATTCCTTTTGTTTATTACGAAAATTTCGTAGATTTGCGAAAACATCGTAATCAATTCATTTTCTTATGGAAAAGCTAACGATACAAGAAGAAGAAGTGATGCTTCATATTTGGAGCATGGGAGAATGTTTCGTGAAAGACATAGTTGCTAAATTTCCCGAACCTAAACCACCTTACACTACGGTAGCGTCTATAGTGACCAACCTGAAAAGAAAAGGTTATGTTACAGCCAAGCGCTTCGGTAACACCTATCAATACACCCCTATAGTGAAACAAAGTGAATACAAACGCACATTTGTAAGTGGTGTGGTCCGAAACTATTTTGCCGACTCGTATAAGGAAATGGTATCTTTCTTCGCTAAAGAGCAAAAAATCTCCGCAACCGACTTGAAAGACATTATTGACCTGATAGAAAAAGAAGAAGATAAATAACCTTGCTAAATTCATAAATATTATGATAACTACAGCTCCCGAACTCATTTACATGCTGAAAGTAAATATAGGCATCGCCTTATTCTATGCTTTCTATAAGCTGTTCTGCTGTCGCGACACTTTCTTCCAATGGCGTCGTATCGCACTGCTGAGTTTTCTTGCACTCTCTTTTCTTTATCCGCTAATGGATATGCAAGCATGGGTGAAAGAACAACCTGCCATCAATGAACTGGCAGATTACTACACACTGATGATGCTAACAGAAACAAATACTTCCACTGCCACAGTAGTCACAACTCCTGTTGCTATTCCCACACCCGGCCTGCTTGATATAATAAAGTTCATCTATTGGATTGGAATCCTTTTATTATCCGCACGATTTATGATCCAACTAAGTAGTATTTTCCACCTTGTCTTAAAAAGCAAGAGTATAAATGTAGACCAAATATCCATACGCAGTCTATCAGAACCTGCCAATCCATTCTCTTTCTGGCAATGGATTTTCATCTATCTGCCCGAACTGAAAGAAGATAAAAAACAAGAAATCCTGACGCACGAACAGACCCACGTCCGCCAATGGCATTCCATAGATGTCATTATCAGTGAAATAGTAAATATCATTTGCTGGATGAATCCTTTTGCATGGCTAATGAAAACAGAGATCAGACTCAATCTAGAATACCTTGCCGATCATAAAGTAATGGAATCCGGCACAAATAAGAAAGCATATCAATATCACCTTTTGGGATTAGCCAACCAGAACAGACAAACCGGTTTATATAATAATTTCAACTTATCACACTTAAAAAACAGAATTAAAATGATGAACAAAAAAAGAACCCGCACCACAGGGCATATCAAATATGCCTTGTTTGCACCGCTGACTGCTGCTCTACTCTTGGTCAGCAACATTGAAACCGTGGCACGGACAGCCGAAAGGTTAATCTATTCCACGGAAGAAAGCACCCCACGCCCCGAAAGGGAAGAAGTGGCATCTTTTGTCAACACAGTACAAGGTCTAGTGACTTTCACTATTACCGTAACCAATAGTGAAGGTAAGCCTCAACCTAATGTTACTCTGCAAATCAAACCGAGTGATGAAGTGAAAACTCTCAAAACCAATGCAGAAGGAAAAGCTACCATAGAAGTGGATATGACGACTCCCAAGTATGTTTCCCTAGACGTTTCCTCTCCTAAAAGTTCCAAACATCAATCACTTCTACTTTCAGCAAACAAACCAAATGTTACTGCCATCTTTGATACTGATGATGATATTGCCGCTTACATCAAAGCCGGCAAACAAATACGGGTCAAGTTACAAATATCTAATAATGATAACCAACAACTGGCAGGAGCAGAACTTATTTCTTCTTCAACAAATGCCAAAGCCACGACAAACGCTCATGGAGAAGCTCAGTTAACAGTAGGAGTAGGCGAAACCATTGCCATTAACCATAAAGGTTATCAGGAAGGAAAATTCACGGTAAAAGAACTCTGTCCCATCAAAGATATGGAAAATCCGGAACTAGTAAGATTACTTCTTGTCGGAGAAGATCCCGTATACCAGATAGCAGACAATATGCCTGAATTCCCCGGAGGTATGGCAGCTTGCTTACAACATTTGGCACGAAACATAAAATATCCCACAACAGCTCAAAAGGAGGGAACGCAAGGTAAAGTAATCGTACAGATGGTTATTGAAAAAGATGGTTCGGTAGATCATGTAAGCATTGTACGCAGCATTAGCCCCGAACTAGATGCTGAAGCAGCACGAGTTGTAAAATCCATGCCGAAATGGAAACCGGCAACTGTAAAAGACAAAACAGTACGTTGCAGATATACTGTTCCTGTAACTTTCAAACTGCAATAAAGAGTATAAAAACAGAAAAGAGGCTGTTTCGAACAGCCTCTTTTCATCCCAAAAACATATTTCAAATTATTTCTTCATTTCCACAATGTGCGTCGGCGCTTGCTCCGCATTACGCTTCTCAGTCTGCTTCACAACATTTTCAGCCAACTCTATGAATGCACGTCCGGTAATGCTGTTCTCATTCAAAGCAGCGGGAGTACCCTTATCACCATTCTCACAAATACTCTGTACAATAGGGATTTGTCCCAACAAAGGCACATTCATTTCTTCCGCCAATTGCTTGGCTCCTTCTTTTCCAAAGATAAAATATTTATTTTCAGGAAGTTCGGCAGGAGTAAACCATGACATATTCTCCACCAGTCCCAAAATAGGTACATTTACTTTGTCATTGGTGTACATATTGATTCCTTTGCGTGCATCAGCCAAAGCTACCTGTTGGGGGGTGCTGACAATAACAGCTCCTGTAATAGCCAAAGTCTGCACCAAAGTAAGATGAATATCACTAGTACCCGGAGGAGTATCAAGAATAAAATAATCCAACTCGCCCCAGTCCGCATCTCCGATTAATTGCTTCAATGCATTACTAGCCATACCACCACGCCATAAAGTTGCTTGATCAGGATCAACAAAGAAACCAATGGAAAGCAATTTGATACCATATTTTTCAATCGGAATAATCAAATCACGACCATCAATCTGTTCGGCATAGGGACGAGCATCTTCCACTTGAAACATTTTAGGTACAGAAGGACCGAAAATATCAGCATCCAACAACCCCACTTTATAGCCCAATTTAGCCAGAGCCACTGCCAGATTAGCCGCCACAGTAGACTTTCCTACCCCACCCTTTCCGGATGAAACAGCAATCACATTTTTAACAAACGGGAGTAGCTTGCCCGGTTCGGGACGCGCCGCTTGGCGGCTCTCTGTCGCAATAGTTACCTGTACATCAGGTGAAACATAAGTATGAATAGCTGTTTCGGCAGCCTTTATCATAGATTTCATAAACGGATCGGTCGGTTTCTCAAAAATCAACGAAAAGCTTACCGACATGCCGTCAATGCGAAGATTATCGGCAACCATCTCCGCTTCCACCAAATTCTTTCCCGTTCCAGGATAACGCACTGTTGCCAAAGCGTCCAAAATCAATTTCGGATATAAAGTCATCATTCTGTTATTATTTACTTGTTTTCAACCCGCTTCGTTTACTGCGGTTGTAACTGCGATACTCATCCAATTCTATTTCCACATCGGGTTCATGCAACTCCTTCTCATGCGGCAGACGGAACTTCATATATTTTATATTCAAACCACGATCCAACCATTGTTGTTCATAATAGGTACGGATGCCTAGTATGTCATCCACCAAACCGGAATGATACAAATCTTCGGTCATAAACTCTACCGGCAATTTGTTTTCCTCTACCATATAGCGGGTGTAAGTAAACATAAAATTACTGTCGGTCTTCAAGTGAATTAGCCCATCCGGCTTCAAAAACTTGCGATAACGTTCCATAAAGTATGTGGAAGTAAGACGTTTAGTCACTTTCTTCATCTGTGGATCAGAGAAAGTCAGCCATATCTCACTCACCTCGCTCGGAGCAAAAAAACGATCGATGATTTCGATATTGGTACGCAAAAAAGCCACATTCTTCATGCCATTTTTCAGCGCTTCCGTCGCACCGGTCCACATACGGGCCCCTTTTATATCTACACCGATAAAGTTTTTATCGGAATACATACCTCCCAGCCCTACGGTATATTCACCTCGTCCACATCCCAGTTCCAGAACTATCGGATTATCGTTCTTAAAAAAGTCACGGTTCCAATTCCCCTTCATATCGAACGTAACGTTATCGGCCACCGAATAAGGGTATTCAAACACGTGCGGATACTCCCGCATATCAGCAAATTTCTCCAGTTTTCCTTTTCCCATGAAAATTAGTCTATCATTATTTGTTTCCACAGGCAAAGGTAGGAATATCCTGTGAAAGAGAAAAAAAATAGACCTGCAATTCACTTGCAGGTCTATTTTTCTTCTCTTTCTATTTTCTATATTATTCAGAAATTGCCTCAACGGACTCTCCCAATTCTTTCTTCAAATCTTCATAGAAGGCAGCATGTGATGCTTCTACATAGGGAGCCAAGAACAAGAAACCGATACCCAAAGTAAAACAGCACAAAATAGCCCAACCAATGAAACTCAAATCCAACAAGAACATCTTCATCTTATGACCGGACATCATCGCCATACTTTTCTCTATGGCAGCATTGTACTGCAACTCCGGATAATCTTTCAGAATAAAGAGCGTCATGGCATATGAATAGGACTTCATGATGCCCGGAATGACAAGCAGCAACGTCCACAGGAATGTATAGACTGTAGTCAGTAGCATTGTACCCAATATCCGTCCGTAGTCTTTAAACCCGTCGAAAAGACGGGCAAAATCCAGCTTTATTCCACGAATCACATCCAAAAAAAGGACAGTATAGCCGAATCCCAAGGGTAGGAGCAACAAAGCAATGAGACTAAAGGAGGACGAAGCCACCGACTCCATAATACGATAGGGCAGCGTAGGGGTATTCATCACCAGTCCATAAACCAAGGTAATAACCGCACCCAATCCCCAATTACCGGTCAACGCATCGATTGCCCGATTCTTCAATTCTGAATTTGTTTTCATAAGAATCTATTTTTCTATTAGTCTAAAACTGTCACCCAATTATGTGTATCAGGTTCATCACCATACTGGATAGCACGCAGTTTGTTATACAGTTTTGTACAAACAGGACCCGGCTTTCCATCTTTAGAGATAATGTACGATTTCTTGTTCTCCAAATCATCAATACGCTGGATAGGACTGATAACAGCCGCCGTACCGCAAGCCCCTGCTTCCTCGAAGGTTTCCAGTTCTTCTTCAGGAACCGGACGACATTCCACCTTTATACCCAAATCCTCGGCCAGCTGCATCAAACTCTTATTCGTTATAGAAGGCAGAATAGAAGATGATTTTGGTGTAATGTAAGTATTATTTTTAATGCCGAAGAAATTAGCCGCACCACTCTCGTCAATGTACTTCTTTTCTTTGGCGTCTAGATAGAATTCGCACGAATATCCCAAATCATGGGCTTTCTTATTGGCACGCAGGCTGGCAGCATAGTTGCCGCCCACCTTAAAGCGTCCGGTTCCATAAGGTGCGGCACGGTCGAACTCACGGATAATAACATAAGGATTAGTAGAAAAACCACCTTTGAAATAAGGACCTACCGGAGTTACGAATACCACAAACAGATATTCATTGGCAGGGTGAACCCCCACCTGAGCACCTGTACCAATCAGTAACGGACGAATATAAAGAGCCGCACCACTTTCGTATGGAGGAATGAAACGCTCGTTGGCTTTCACCACCTTCTTTATAGCGGCCACAAACTTTTCTGTAGGAAGTTCCGGCATCAGAATACCGTCACAAGTACTTTGCAAACGTTCCGCATTGGCTTCAGGACGGAAAATACGGATTTTACCGTCTTTTCCACGATAAGCCTTCAACCCTTCAAACGCTTCTTGCCCATAGTGCAGACAAGTGGCGGCCATGTGAATATTCAACGTTTCTTCCGAACAAAGTTCCAACTCTCCCCATGCACCGTCACGATAGTAGCAACGTACATTATAGTCTGTCTTCATATAGCCGAAGGACAGATTTGCCCAATCAATCTCTTTCATAGTGTATCTTAATTATGTTATTATTTACGAATGAGAGCAAAATTACGTTTTATATTTGCAAATTCCAATCAAAACAGCTTTTTTATTTATAGCTTTTATAATTTGCCAATATGTCAATGTGCTAAGGTACAAATATGCCATGCAGAATATAGCGCAGCCAATTGGCACATTAGCATATTGTCACATTGAAACATTATTATCCAACATTTTCTTTATCTCCTCATCGGCTTTATAAAGTTTATCCCGGCAAAACTTGATTAATTCCTGTGCCTCTTTCAGGTTCACACCTAAACTGTCTATGTCCAACTCATTACTGTCTATGCGTGATACGATTTCTTCCAGACGTTTCATAGCCTGTTCATAGGTTTGTTTCTTTGCTGCCATACTTCGTTTTATTTTTTAGTTACTATACTCTTTATTTCTCCTTTGGCAAAACGGGTGGTAAGTTCATCACCCGGCTGCAATACAGAAGCATCGATCACCGCCTTGCCATTTTTCAGCGTGATACTATATCCCCTTTTCAACAAATTTTCGGGAGATGCCGCCTTCAATTCCTGCTCCAAAAGTTGGAGCCGATGCTTTTCCTTTACCAGACGACGCTGTGAAACGATGCCCAACCGAGTTTCCATCATTTTTAAACAATGGGTTTCTTTTGTCAGACGGGATTGCAGGCCTACTTCCAAATATTTCATGATTCGTTCCTGGCGATAATGTTCCTCTTTCAGCCTCATCCGCGTCTGCATGGGAATACGTTCTACCATCCGGTTCAACCGGGTATTTTCCCGTTCCATACGGGTAGAGATAGTATGAAGTACAGCCGATGCATAATCTTCAAGAACCTTGGCAGTTTCATGCAAATGATTTATAAGATACTCGGCAGCAGCAGTAGGTGTCTTGACACGAGTATGAGAAACAAAGTCCAACACCGTATCGTCACGCTCATGCCCTATACCGGTTATAATAGGTATAGGAAACTGGGCACAATTAGCAGCCAACTCATATGTATCGAACCCCGAAAGGTCGGACGTGGCGCCTCCGCCACGGATAATAACCACGACATCCCAATCATCACGACAGGCATGGATAGCATCCAATGCAGTAATGACAGATTGTTCTACCCGTTCCCCCTGCATAATAGCAGGAAACAAATGCGGATAAAAAACAAAACCGTAGGGATTCTGTTCCAGTTGATTACAAAAATCACCATAACCGGCAGCCGTAGCCGAGGAAATAACGGCTATGCGTTGCGCCAGCAAAGGAATCTCTAGTTCCTTATTCAAAGTCAGCACACCTTCTTCTTCCAATTGCTTCAAGATTTCGCGACGGCGACGCGCCATATCCCCCAATGTATAAGTAGGATCTATATCCTGCACAGTAAGCGAGTAACCATACAATTCATGAAACTCCACAGCCACTTTCACCATCACTTTAATACCTGCAACAAAAGCCTGCCCGGTTTCCTCTTCAAAATAAGGCTTCAGCAGACGGTAGACATTGCTCCAAATAGTCCCCCTTGCCTTAGCTATCAGATTATTCCCCCGTGGCTCTTTCTGTACAAATTCCAAATAGCAATGACCGGAATAATTGGAACGTACATCACTCAGCTCTGCCTGAACCCAATAAGTATCGGGCAGACAAGCATGAATGCTGCGCTTAACCAACGCATTCAGTTCATATAAAGAAAGAGGATGTTCTTCCATTATTTTTTCTTCTCCAATTCTATTTGACAAGCTTTCCAGATATCAGGCACACCATAACCGTAAATATTATCCGGATACTCTTTACGGTCTCCTGCATTCCGCACCGCCTCCACCACATGCTTGGCAGTGAGCCAGGGACAAGCCTGCCAGAAACAGGCTACCAACCCGCACAATGTAGGCGATGCGAAAGAAGTACCATTGGCATGAGAAACCGTTCCATCATTACCCGCTACGGCCGAAGCAACTCCCACCGCCATCACATCCGGTTTTACACGGCCATCTGTAGTATTTCCCACAGAAGAGAAATCAGCATTAACCAGATTCCGGTCTGCCGCCCCCACTGTAATAACATTTTCCGCATCTCCCGGAGGTGTGATTTTTTTCCATGTGCCACGCCCCGAATTTCCGGCACTGCATACCAACACCAATCCTTTATCGGCAGCCAAAGAAGCGGAATGAGACATCAATGAATAATGCCCGTCCAAATCACGGTACCGGTAATTCATGGTCGTATCATCAAACTCATAATATCCCAATGAAGTATTAACCACATCCACTCCCACACTATCGGCAAATTCCAAAGCTTCCGCCCAATAATCCTCTTCCACTGGCTGTTCCGTATCATCATCCTCACTACGGAGAAGCCAATACGAAGCTTCAGGAGCTGTGCCGACCAATACATTCGGCTTATTGGCAGCCATACAAGATAACACTTTCATGCCATGATAGTTCTCGGCATAAATATCCGAGTGAGAATTTACAAAATCGCGTGTTCCCAACAAGTCCATTCCCTTGAAAACACTGATCTCATCAGCATTATAAAAACCGGCATCAATGACCGCTATTTGCATCCCCTTCCCACGAAAACCTGCAGCGTGAAGACTGTCCCCATGATGAACAGCAATCTGCCGCCACGCATCCCCATAATAGTTATTACTCTTTGTCACCTTATTGGTCACCTCTTTTTTACGGTCGGCATTGCGGGCAGGGATACTGTCGGGAGCTGTCCACACTTTCCGGACAGCTGCCACAAAAGGCAATGCCGCCACTTTATCAATAACCGATGTGTCGGATACCTGCACCACCACTGTATTGTTCCACTTACTTTTGGATACAGGACATACTCCTTTTCCGACCAGCATATCTATATAGCTCTGACATACAGGAAGATCTGTAGAATCAACGGGCAATCTCTGCCTCATGCGACGCTCCAAAGCACGTTCGGACAAATAAGCCGAAGGATTGTCCAATGTATAGGTTGTTTCTGCCTTATCGCGAAAGTTTACACGATACTTATACGTTTTTACTTGTGCCGGCATTTGTAAGGTGCATGCCAATAGCAAGCAACCCACTATTCCTTTTTGACTATTCATTAATTCTATTCCGTTTATTTTTTAGGTGCAAAGATAAACAAACTTTTCCCTCACACTCATTTTTTGTGTACCTTTGCAGCCAAATTCAGTTTAAACAGGTAAAAAGACAGAAAATAAAGTATGGCAAAAACAGGAACCCCCACAGAATTGGGAACACAACCAATCGGAAAATTACTTTTACAATATGCAATTCCCGCCATTATCGCTATGACGGCATCTTCCCTATACAATATGGTAGACAGCATCTTCATCGGTCACGGTGTAGGTCCTTTGGCTATTTCAGGACTGGCTATTACCTTCCCACTGATGAATCTGGCGGCTGCATTCGGTTCACTGGTCGGTGTGGGTGCCTCCACATTAGTTTCCGTAAAATTAGGACAGAAAGATTATGCCACCGCCCAAAATATTTTGGGCAATGTAGTTACGCTGAACTTTATTATAGGTATAGGATTCAGTATATTAACCTTGCTTTTCCTCGATCCTATTCTCTACTTCTTCGGAGCAAGCCCGGATACCATCTCCTATGCACGAGACTACATGGTCATTATCCTGCTGGGCAATGTTATAACCCATATGTATTTGGGACTGAATGCCTTACTACGCGCTTCGGGGCATCCACAAAAAGCAATGATAGCCACCATCACCACAGTAATTATCAATACCATCCTTGACCCTATTTTTATCTATCTATTCCATTGGGGTATTCAGGGAGCCGCCATTGCCACCATTCTGGCTCAAATCATCGCACTGGTGTGGCAATTCAAAACCTTCACAAACAAGAACGAATTGCTCCATCTCCACCGAGGCATTTACAAACTGCGCGGTACAATTGTAAAAAACACCATCGCTATCGGTATGTCTCCGTTCCTGATGAATCTGGCAGCATGCTTCATTGTAATTTTCATTAACAAAGGTTTGAAAGAATATGATGGCGATCTGGCCATTGGCGCATTTGGTATTGTAAACCGGATTGTTTTCCTATTCGTCATGATCGTGATGGGGCTGAATCAAGGTATGCAACCCATAGCCGGTTATAATTTTGGCGCCCAACAATATCATCGTGTAAACCAAGTATTAAAACTTACCATTTATGGTGCCACCACCGTTACAACAACCGGTTTTCTAGTAGGTGAACTGATGCCCGAATTGGCCGTATCCGCTTTTACCACTCATGAGGGACTGATACAGCTATCAGCTACCGGTTTACGCATTGTGGTCATATTTTTTCCCATTATCGGGTTTCAGATGGTAACGTCCAATTTTTTTCAAAGTATCGGCATGGCCGGTAAAGCCATCTTCCTATCATTAACCCGGCAGTTATTATTCTTGCTCCCCTGCATCATCCTGCTCCCTCTTTTCTGGGGATCGGCAGGAATTTGGTGGAGTATGCCAATATCAGACTTGGCGGCAAGTATTGTCGCAGGAGTCATGCTTTACCGCCAGTTCAAGATTTTTAATACCCACGGTAACAAATTAAAAGTTGAAAATTAAGAATTAAAAATTAGTTTCCTTATATTTGTCCACATAATCAATAGACAACGACTATGAACGAGCATTATGTTATCAACCTAGGACGCCAACTAGGCAGCGGAGGAAAAGAGATAGGCGAAAAACTGGCTCAAGAGTTTGGTATCGCCTTTTACGATAAAGAATTAATCAAGCTAGCTTCAGAAGAGAGCGGCCTGTGCAAGGAATTCTTTGAAAAAGCAGATGAAAAAGCTTCTCAAAGCATCATCGGCGGTCTATTCGGAACACGTTTTCCTTTTATCAGCGACGGAGCCATTCCCTATGGCAGTTGTCTGAGCAATGACGCTTTGTTCAAAATACAAAGCGATGTAATACGTGAACTGGCAGAAAAACAATCGTGTCTGTTTGTCGGCCGATGTGCCGACTACATTTTGCGTGACCATCCCCGTTGCGTCAATATATTCGTTTCTGCTTCCAAAGAAGCACGCATAGAAAGATTGATGCATATCCATCATATTTCTACAGAAGCCGCTGAGGAATTGATGGAAAAAGCAGATAAAAAACGGTCAGCTTACTATAATTATTATAGTTACAAAACGTGGGGAGCTGCCGAAACTTATCACTTATGTATTGATTCGTCCGTATTGGGGATTGACGGAACAGTACAATTCATCAAACAGTTTGTAAAATTAAAGTTAGGATTTTAACTACTTTTAAAATGGTATACCGGCAATTCAAAGGGTTACCTCAACTGTAATGAAGGGATATGTCTGATTTTTTTAATTCTATATTTCAAATAATTCAGACACATTCCTTTATATTATCCCATGGCAGGATAAATCAAAAAATATCAACCTTCAAACTTTTCCTATAAAATCAACAAATTCATTCACTTACGCAACATATCCTATAAGATTCCTATCACCAATAATATAGAAATGATTACTATGAGCAGCTTCAAACATGCAGGGCTAATAATTAGCATAATTACCAGTCTGATATCCTGTACACACAATAAGAACTACACCACAACCTTCCAACCCGAATTGGCAAAAGCAGAAGCAATAATGTACAGATATCCCGACAGCGCACTGCATATATTACAGGGCATACAACCTGACAATCCTTCTGACAATGAACAATATGCCACATGGGCATTATTGATGACACAAGCTCAATATAAAAACCAAATTGAACAATCCGATTCTTTAATAAATATCGCTTATTCTTATTTCATTAATCAAGATAATGCACAAAGAAAGGCATTGGCGCTATATTATAAAGGTATCTTGTGCCATGAAAGTCATCATGCCGAAGATGCATTGTCATTTTATCTAGAAGCAACAGCTGAAATAGAGAAAACAAATGATTATCAATTAGGCTTTCTTATCAATTCAGAGATAGGGCTAATGTATCTATATCGAAAACTAAATGATTATGCTATGGAATATTTTGAAAAAGCACATCATAATGCCGAATTATCCAACAACCAAACATACATAGCTTTCTCTTTCATCTATATCGCTAGAACATTTTCACAGAAAAAACAATATAATAAAGCGATAGAATATTATGAAAAAGCCATAAAAATAGGACAAGTGAATAACTATCCTACCATATTGGCAAGCGCCATGAACGAAACCAGTTTTTTATTTCTTAAAACAGGAGAAAATAAAAAGGCTCTTCAGTATGCAAAAGATTGTATTAAAATAAAAAAGACTGATCAAAGAATATTTTCATTGGGAGATACTTATCGCTATTTAAAAATGTACGATTCTGCATATTTTTACCTAAACCAAGCTTGCCTGTCACCTAATATCCATACAGCCCGTAGCGCCTATCAAGCACTATATTATATTAGTCAAGAAGAAAAAGATTACAAAAAGGCAGTAGAGTACAGTAATAAACTATGGTTCTATCAAGATTCAATAGGTAAAACTGATCGCAATAAAGCATTAATAGAGATGCAAGAAAAATATGATCAGCAAAAAATAATTAATGAAAATAATCTGTCACAAATAAAGAAAGACCGGATCATACGCAATGTGCTCATCGCCTTAATCATTTTGTCTTTCATCATAGCAATAACAAACTATCTATACCAACGAAAAATAGTCTCTCAAAAACAAGAGATATTGGAGAAAGAAGAAAAAATTCGTTATTTCACTATGAAAATACATGAAAATGAGACATTGATAAACCGCAACAAAATGCGGATAGAAGAACTTACGATCCAAATGGAAGGAAGCCAAGAGATAAAAGAACAATGGAAAGAACAAAATAAAATACGACAAGAAATACAACAACAGAATGAAATGCTGAAACTGGAGAACAATAAACTGCAAAATCATATAAGCAATTATGCCCAATCATTAAAAGAAAAGTCGAAAGAACTGGAAGCAATGGAACATCTATCAGAGGAAAACCAGTATCTACATAAACGCGAGGCTTTTTTATGTAACCAACTCATTAATCAGACAGAATTATTCAATAAACTAAAAACAACAAAGTATATAGACGACCAACTATGGCAAGAAATAAAAGAAAAAATAGATTTATTATTCGATAACTATACTAAAAGACTATACCATCAAATACCTTCCTTAACAGATGGTGATATACAAATATGCTGTTTGATAAAACTACGATTCAGCAACGGTGACATCGCCAACATGTTAGCCATCTCGCCCACATCTGTGTCCAAAAGGAAGTTAAGATTAAAAGAACGCATCGTACAAGAAATAGGTTCATTAGGCGAAAATCAAAGCCTTGATTTATGGCTTATGGAATACTAAAAATAAACAATTGTCTATATCACCTCCCTATAAAAAAAGGTAATAAGCTAGTTATTAACTTATTACCTTTTTTCATTTGTCCACATGATATCTGCACGTTTTTAAAATTTATCCTCTAACTTTGCCTCAAACAAAACAATTAAAACATAAAATTATGAAGTTAAAAAGTATAAAGAAAAGGATATGGAGTATAGTTATTATCATAACTACATTAATAGGTATTTTGCCTGCACAGGCCAATACAACAGAAACTCCTGTTAAAGATGTAGAATTGGATGGCAGATGGGATGATCCTATTAGAAGTGCTGCTACCAATTGCCCCATAACTGTATTTACCGATGGCTATCTCCTTACTGTCAAGAACGTATCACCCGACCGTGATATGACCATCCGCATTACAGATATGGCAAAAGGGAGCGTCGTTTATGAAAATAATATTCCTGAAGTACATAGCGCTTACATCACAATTTCTATTGCAAATTTCCCTGCAGGAGAATATAAACTAGAAATAACAGGTACACCTTCCGGACATTTAACGGGATATTTCACTCAAGAGTGACAGACCTGTTTTCATAACCCGACTAAAATATACCTAAACCGCTAACTTGATTCATTAGAAATTGGAACTTTCATGTTCCAATTTCTATGAATATAATTTGTCCAAAAAGTTCATTAAACAAATCCATATTAGCGCAATAATATATGCTGAATTTCCTTCTTGACATAACACCAGACAAAAGCCAGCTATTGATAACCATCAAATTAGCAGGGATATTGCGGGAAAAGAAACAAGAGGTATACTATACCTATACCTCAAACCCTGCTTTTACGCCTGTACTATATAATAAAGGAATAAGCAACTGCGTACTTTATCCAGATGATTTCCGTTGGTTAAAGCCCGACCTAACGCTTCTAGATTGTCGGCATGCAGCACATGCCTCCCTTTATCGGCAGCTAGCCATTGACTATATTTTCATAGCCATGCAGTTGCCGAACCAAAAAAACATACAGGACAAAGATATTTCTGTACTTTATCTGCCACCCACTCCCTACCTGTCATCTGGTTCCGGACCACGTGTGGAATCGTTGGCAAAGAGATTGCAGGATATAAAAAAAGACAAAGGAAGAAATATTATTGTCGGATTATTGGGAAAAGGAAATAAAAATTCAAAGATACTAGAAGATTTTTATAGAGTTATAAAAAGAAGTTCCATCAGAAATCCCCGGTACCAATTCATATTATTAACCGACATACAAAATGTATATCAATCGTTTGAATTGCCCGGCAACATGGAATTATTCCGCACGCTGAACCTTAACACCATATTGCCATTATGCGATTTGGCTTTGACCGACTCATATTCTGATGTATGGCTGGATTGTACCTTTGCTCAAATACCGGTACTGAGATATTCGCCTAAAAATATGATAAACATAACTCCGATGAAATTGGAGCAACAAATAGAATATGCATTACAAAATAAAATAACACTAACACAAAAAGCGAAAGAGTTATGCGATTTCTTTGAACGTAAAAATCGGGAAATAAACAAAATAGCCGATATGTTAATAGAAAGAGCAGAACGTAACAGATATAACTCATGCGGACACCCGGCCGCACATTTATTAAAGTAATTCAGCGTTCATACCTACTTCCACGTCCAAATGAACGTTAATCGCTCCAATGAATTTCTTTTTTAAGTGATTGCGGCCGCTCCATGAGTTTCCTCTTATAAAACAAACCGGGTTATGACAGAATACGAACTTGATAAAATAAAGAAATCATTTGTCCGTTCCAATGCCAAGTGCCCTGTAGAGGTAGCTTGCCTGCTCACTGTCATAAAATATTACAACGGAAAAGAAACGGACATACATACATTGACCGAATGGTGCAAAATAAATGGAAAGCTTACCTTGGCAGGAATGAAACAAGGGGCTATATATTCCGGCATGAAAGCCGAAATATGTTTGCAAAACATTCATCAATTAACACAAAGAAAACTTCCCATCATCCTTTTCACTCTCAATGATTTCAATGTACCGGGATATGTAGTCTGTTACGGCATTCATGAATCCCGATTCATTATCTGGGAACCGGAATTCGGACTCATGCAATATTGGGCGGACGAAATGAAAACATTATGGATAAAAGGAATAGCCCTGACCCTCTTTCCCACACAAGATTTTATGAATTCGGCAAATCTCCATCTAAAATGGTGGGAAATATATAGCTGGAGCAAACTATGGAAAAGAAAGGTAGAACATTGGTACGAATATATATGGTTAAACGTACCTTTATTCCGCCAAATGGTATATAAGCTGGGTAAGAACAAATGAGATGTGAAAAGTAGGCACTCATAATCTTTCCTTCTCACTCTCTCCGGCACCACTACCCTTATATTTATTACGCGTAGCATTAAATTTATAGCGTACCGTCAGCATCACTTTCCTACTATCATAGTTATTAATTTGCAAAGAAGATGCCCGGTTATAATACATACGGTTTCCCGACTTCATGCCATGAAACAAATCCGTACCACTCAGTTTCACAGACATCCTATCCCCCCAAAAGAACTTTGTAACCCCGGCATCCACATAAAAAATATTCTTGGTTTCCGAACAATTCTCCATATCGCCTTTACTTTGATAATTCATTTCCACCGAAGCTATCCAACCGTGATTAAAATTAAATGTATTATTAAAAGCCCCCGTAAACATCGGTTTGTTCATCTTCAGCAATCCATCGGTAGTCTCCAGATCCAGCCATTGTTTCTGCACTCCCCAATTCAATTGCGGCGACCAGATTCCAAACTTAGGCGCCAATGACAAGAATGCCGAAACAGATTTCAAGCTATGGAGATTTTTGAAAGAAATAAGCGTTACCGCCGGATTATACTCCATTTGTTCCCCCCAGTAAATGATTGCATTTCTTCTGTCATTATAATCCACACTGAACTGCATAAACTTCCATGCCCCCATCAAAGAAACGTTATGCACCACCTCATGTTCCAATAACGGATTGCCGGACTGAAGCGTGAACCTATTGGCATACGTCACATTATTGCTCAACTGCTGGTAGGACGGACGACGCGTCTTCGCCGCATAACTAAGCTGCAACTGCACTCCGCCTATTTCAGAACCCAATGAAACACTCGGAAAGAAATTACTGAAATTCCGGCTTTGTCCTTCCATATATTTCCCATCCTCATAATAATTAAAGTTCACCCACTCATAACGTCCCCCCACGGAAAGTTGCCCTATGGGGGTATTGCGGCTATACTCTAAAAACGGACTGATATTCTGCTCTTTCAGTTCACTGAATGAAGTCGGCACATAACCTTCCGGATTCACATAATCATCCTGCCGCTCCGTATGACTGTATTCAGCCCCTATCATGACATTTCCTCCAAGCAGCGGACGGCTCAGCACCAGTTTGGCAGCAAAGAGTTCACTTCTCAATGTATTGGTAGAAGTGACAACCCTATCTTCCTTATTACTGCTTTCTTCACGTTGTATCGTATTGTCTCCGTTTTTGTCAAACAGATAATCCGCATTAAAATCAATCTCCGTTTTTCCCGCCATCCCCTTATAATAAACATTTACCGAATGCGAGGGATTATAATACGCAGTGGCATTGATATCATTCGCCAGATAGTCATAATGCGTGCCGTCGGTATATACATCCGAATTAAATATAGTGTGATAGCGGGCATCCGGATTGGCTTTCAATGTATATTTTACTCCGATTGAATTATTTTCATCGAATGCATAGTTCACACCTGCGATATTGGTAAATGCCTGTTGATTCGTTTTTGCGAACTGATAATTGTCCTGATGCCAAAGCGTATCAACATGCACATCTTGAGTAAACCGACTTTCGTCAAACCCTTCACTTTTTCTATAATACACGGTGCCGAACACATCCAATTTATCACGCCGGTAATTCCAGTTCAACTGTTCCACGAAACCGGCATACTCCCACTGATTATAACCGGAACGCACATCAAATCCAAATCCTTCCCCTTTTATGGGGCGGGTAGTAATCTTCACCACTGCTTTCACAGACGCATCATATCTTGCACCGGGGCTGGTAATCAGTTCTACATTCTTAATATCTTCTGACTTCAGCTGGTCCAGTTCCGACAAATCACGCAGCAATCTTCCATTCACATAGATTATCGGGCTCCCTTTTCCAAATACCTCATACGCATCATTTTTCTTCTGAAGTCCCGGTATATGCTTCAACACATCCTCCGCCGTACCCATTTTGCTAAGTACTGTTCCTTGCACATGGGTCTGCAACCCTTCGGCAGTAAGTTTATATGACGGGCGATTCCCCTTTACCACGACTTCCCCCAACAGATTAACATCTTCATGCATCACAATCGTTACCGGAAATTGAGCATAGGCTTTTGTCACCGGAATAAAGCCAAGACAAGAAATTCTGAGTATATTGTTACCGCTTGTTTGGTCTATGCTGAAAATTCCTTGTTCATTGCTAATTGTACCTTGCACAAAAGATGAATCTTTGGAAGATAGCAATACCACATTAGCAAAACTGACAGGATTTCCTTTTTCATCAACTAATAAGCCGGAAACACTCTGTGCGTCAATAACAATAGAATTTAATAATAATCCGAGCAATAAAATCAGTGTCCTCATAGCATTTTCTTTTTACGATTATTTATCCGGCATATTTCCTATCTTATTCATCTTGCAATACCAGTTTCACGATCCACATTATTCATTAACTTTTCCTCTGTCTTATGTTTTAGTCCAGAATTAAAATTCCAAGAGAATGTCAGCACCACCATGTTTGCATTATTTTTGATGTAAGTCCAACTCTTTTTCTGCACCCGTTCACTCATCAGTTTCCAACCGGCACTCCAACCAGCAGGAGTAAAAGGATACAGCACTCCAATACCGGCACTCATATTTTTCCATTTATAAGAACATTGTATAACAGAATTTTTTTCTCCATAATCTATTGATTCTCCGTACAGTGAATTATATCGGTTTCCTATAGACCCATATAAAGAAAAATTCTTATAGTTCAAAGAAGCGTCTCCACCAACATACCAAGCTGTATAGTGATGTAAATAAGAATTTCCTTTGCTCTCAAAACTGTTGAACCCACCATACAAACTAATAGATAATAAATCCGGTATCACATTTATATTAGTATAAAGTCTTCCATTCCATTGAGTAAAGCGTTTCTGATTGTCTATTCCATACTCAATAATATAGCTCCCGTCCGGTTGAGATACACACTCTATCTGTTCCATGATAGGATTTTTGCTAATGCGATGTCCTCCACTTAGCTGGAAACTTACTCTCTTGTTCCCCCATGATAATTGCAGACGATTAATGTATGAACGATAAGGCTTCAAATTCCGGTTTCCTCTGTTTACCTCCAAATCCGTTGTTTGCTGGCGAATATCACTCAATGCTGACAGGCTGGGGACAGAAGGTGAGCAAGTGAAATTATATCGCAGACTTGCCCCTTTAAAAACAGGATAAGAAAGTGACAACATAGGACGAAACATATAGAAAGTAAACCCTTCCTCCGATTCATCAAAATCCTGACGAGATGCACCTATACCCAATGAATAATTTAATTTCGCCCATTTCCCTTGCGCCTGTACGTAACCGTAAAGACTTGAATTATGCATTTCCGCAGATTCATTTACATCACCTGTATAACGATTATGGGTATATGCCTGCATATATTTAATCCCACCTGTCAAAGTTATTTTATCAAATGTTTTTTGATAGATGCCCTCACCAATTAATGAATATCTGGAGCCGTCCGTACCATAATCATAAGAAGACACAGGCGCACCGGCCTCACTATGTACTTCACTATATTCACGTTCATAATCAGAGCCTATATAAGTCCCTACCACATTTAAGGCAAGAAACTGGTCGTGAGGCAAAAACTTTTTATAATATAAATCAAGTGAAGGAGAATGATAATTATATTCGGAACGTGTGTAATTATATAAATCCTTCTGCTCCGTTTCTTTTATCAATTGTCCATAATCTCCATGAGGTGAATTATAAATATTTTCCGTAAAGACAGCATTAAATATATACTTTTCTGGTTTTGTAAGATTATAACTTGCCTCAATCGAATGGTCTTGGTAACTGAAAGGAGTGGAGATACCAATCAGTTCACGCCGACGTTCCTTTGCTTCGGTAAAAGAAAACATTTGCTCTTCATCCACCTTTCGGTCATCATAATCCCGATAACTTAAATAATAATTCAGCCCGAATTGTGACAATTTATGAGTTGCACGAATATACACATTATCATCCCCAAACCCGGTAGTCACAGCATTTGTAAAGCTAACACCCCCGGATATGCCCGACTCTGCCCGACGGACTATATAGTTAATCACAGCCTCAACTTCAGTATCTGCATAACGCACTCCTGGATTATCAATATACTCCACTCTTAAGACTTCGTCCGGTCTTAATGCTTGTACCTGAGCTGTGCTTGCTACAATATCATTAATGCGCAGCTGCACACTTCCTCCGCTGACCGTAGTAATTTTTCGTTCAATACTATTCACTTTCAATCCCGCCAGTTGCATGTGGCTCAACAATTCATACCCCGAAGTAGATGATTTTACCTGTTTGTCGGTAGGCAAAATTATCTGTCGGTCTACCCGTTTCATCACATTCGATGCTTTTACAGTAACCCCTTGCAGCATTATTGCCTCATCAGCAAGTTGGATAGTACCTATATCCAACGGGCGGCTCAAATTATCCAGTCTGATTACTTGGGTGATGTAGCCCACAAAAGAGATTTGAAGCAAGTAATTGTCTGCTTCCAGCTTACTTATGACAAACTTACCTTTCTCATCTGAAGTACATCCGGTGACAAATGTAGAATCAACGCGCTGCAATGTGATATTGGCATAAGAAACAGGCTGTCCTTTGACATCTGATACCTTACCGGAAATTCCTGCTTCTCCCTGAGCATACAGAGTTAAAAAGCTACCTAGAATAAAGGTTATGCAAACAAGTATTTTCATATATCTAAAATTATAATTTAATTACAATATTTTTTCTTCAAACAACCAAGATATTGGCATAGTTTATTCTATCCGCATAGCATGATATTCCACTAAATTCATTATAATTTGTATTAACAGACAAATTAAACCCTTCTTTTTTCAATTAAAAAAAATTCTCATCAAGATATCTTTTAACTATTTCATCATTACTTTCATTCTGATATGTTTGCCATATTCTTTGAGATAGTCCCAGCCACAAAAGAGGAATCTTTAGAAGATAACAATACCACATTAGCAAAACTGACAGGATTTCCTTTTTCATCAACTAATGAGCCGGAAACACTCTGTGCATTAACAATAATCACTTGTAACACTAATCCGAGTAGTAAAATCAATTTCCTCATGTTCTATACTTTTTATTTTTTTGAAATTATCACAAACGTCTTAGCTCATCATTTGCCGCTCCTGTCCCTTTATACTTGCTCTTTGTTGTATTAAACTTATAGCGCAAAGTAATAGAAAATTCACGAGTATCCCATTGATTAGTCTGCTCCCAAATAATACTGCCAAAATATGTTTGCCAATAATTACGTGAACCATGAAAAAGATCGTTCCCTCGAAGTTCCAGACTTAAGGCATCCCTTAAAAATGACTTACGGACAGAGATGTCAACTGTACCATAATTTTTGAACTGATACAAATTCTGATAATTTCCTTTTCCCATAAAAAGCCCATCCAAACTGACAAGAAAATCACCAGGAAGTTCAAATGTATTGTTGAACCTTATTGTAGGACGAGGCTTATTAAACTCTATGCCATCTATTGTCATCCATTGTTTCTTCACGCCGATATTTAGGTTAGGATGCCAAAAGCCAATAGCCGGTGAAATAGAGAAAGAAACATTCAAAGTCGGACGATTATGATAATTGAGGTAAGTCATCATCATTGAATTGCCATTATCTATCGGATCTCCCCAATAAATGATTTCCTTACGCCACTGCTGATAGCTGACAAGTAACTGTAAAAAACGCCATGTACCGACCAATGAAATATCGTGAATGGTGCACGGCTCCAGCAATGGGTTACCACGTTGCATAGTGAAACGGTCTACATAGGTGACATTGTTGCTTAACTGGCTATAAGTAGGTCGTTGCGTTTTAGCAGTATAACTCAACTGTGCCCGGACAGAACCTAGTTTTCTTGAAAAAGAAAGATTAGGAAACCAGTTTCCATACATACGGCTCTGTTCATCCATGTGCACACCATCCTTATAATAATCAAAAGTTACATGCTCATATCTTACACCCAATGAAAGGTTACCTATCGGGAACTGACGGCTGTATTCGGCAAAGCCACTCAATCCATCTTCCTCTACACGACTGATGGTACTTTCCACATATTTCTCCGGATTACGGTACTCGTCATTGCGACGGGTATCCGTATATTCTCCGCCTACCGAAAGATTACCTCCAAACAACGGATAAGAAAGTACCAATTTAGAAGCTAGCAATTTATTTCTGATGTAACTCTGTGTATGCACATCCCGACTTTCTTGCTCTTGACTGACTTCGTGATAAAGACCTTTTCCTGTAGAAGTATTAGTATAATAGTCTGTATTAAAATCAATATTCAAATCTCCCACAGTACCATTATAATAAACATTTAGTTGATGAGTAGGCTTACCGGAAGTAGAAGAATACTCTTGATTTTCCAAGTGGTCATAAAACTGATTGTTGGCTGTAATATCATTAGAGGTAAATACATCCGACTTCGTATTTGGACGGGAAGTAAGAGTATAGCGGAATCCCAGTGAATGTTTATCATTCAGGCTATAATTAGCTCCTATTTCACCTCGTAAAGACTTGTCTACTACAGTTCCATCCAATAGATTCTGATATTTCCATAAAGAATCAGACTCCAAGGTATGTACAATATCATTTTTCATGATATATTCGTTCTTTAAATAACGGAATATACCAAAAATATCAAGTCCATTATGGCGGTAGTTTACATTCAATTGCTCTATCAAGTCTACATTCTGGCTCTGATAGTAACTGGAACGGAGATCGAAGCCGAAACCATCTCCGGCACGCCGGATAGTCTGTATACGGATAACGGCAGTTACAGTTGCATCATAACGTGCACCGGGATTAGTAACAACTTCTACGCTCTTAATATCTTCCGAATTTAGTTGATCCAATTCCGAATCATCACGTACCTGCCGCCCATTGATATAAATAAGAGGTGTTCCTTTGCCAAGTACTTCATAGGAATTCCTCTCTTTTATTACACCCGGTACTTTTCCCAATACATCGCTTGCTGATCCGGCTTTAGAGAGTACACTATTTTGTATATTAGTCACCAGTGCGTCGCCTCTCATGCGAGTAACAGGCATATCAGCTTTTACCACAACTTCAGCCAATATCTGTGTGTCTGAAGCGAGACAGATAATTCCAAGATCTGTACTTCTGTTATCTAATGGACGATAAACAGTAGCATAGCCAATAGATGAGATGCGAAGCACATCCTTTGTTTCTTTGACATTGAGACTAAACGCGCCTTCTTCATTACTGATACTTCCTGCCACGAAAGTAGAATCGGGCAAAGAAAGTAACACTATATTGGCATAAGGGACAGGTTGTTGTTGCTCATCAATTACTTTACCTGTTACCGTAACCTGTGCTTGCAGCTGCACTGCCACCCCCATAAAGAAGTATAAACAAAAAAGTATATTCGCTCTCATATTCTATATTTTTAAAGTTTCAAAAGTACATTATATTACAAAGCTATAGAATAATCAACGGCACATTCTATCGGTTTATTATAGAAGCTATTACCTTGATCATAATTCCTTAGACGACAAGTCATCAGTGAACACTTTTTGTTTAATGTACAAGTAGAACAAGTATCTATATTTTCCAAACTAAATCCTCCTCGGAACATTCTCCATTTATCTCTATTTTCCCAAAGTTCTTTCAAATTTTCTTTTGTAAGATCTCCTACAAGCAATTCTTCATGTCCAAAGCATAAGAGCCTGTTAAAAAATGGCTGAAATCCTTTTCTAACAAAGTTTCCATATCAGTCGGATAGTTTCTTTCTTTAAAGTGACCAAACTTAAAAAAAAAGATATATCAGACTAATTTAATGGAAACAGAGTGGAATATATAGCAAGAGTGTTGAGTCTGCAAAAAAGAAAGCAGAAATATGATTTACATTAAAGTCAGGATCTAATCTTACTCTGCATTTCATTCTATAAACACAGTTTCCCTACAAGCGCCTCAACTCATCATTGGCCGCCCCTGTACCTTTATACTTGCTCTTTGTTGTATTAAACCTATAGCGCAATGAAATAGAGAACTCGCGCGAGTCATATCTATGATCTTTTGAGAAGGAATATGCTCCACTGCGAAGAAGCGTTTTACTTTTTTGCTGGCGGAACAAATCATCTCCCCTTACCTCTATACTCAAAGCATCATTCAAGAATGATTTTCGCAGTGAAATATCAACATAGCTATTAAAACGATCAAAATATACATTGCGCAAATCCCCCTTACTTCTGAATTGCATATCCAAACTAAGAAGGAAATTTTCTGGCAATGTAAATGAATTAGACAGCACACCCGTAAATCTGGGTTCATTCAATTTTAATTGTTGCCCATCACTATCAATAGTCAGCCATTGTTTAGTTATTCCAAGACTTAAACGGGATTCCCATATACCAATATGAGGCGAAGCCGAAATAAAGGCATTCAGCATAGGCAGACTTTTATTCAAATTAATACTTTTCAGTAAAATGGTATATTCATTCGGATTCAATGGCTCACCCCAATAGATTATAGCATTTTTAGTCTGCTGATAACCTAAGCTGAGTTGCAGAAACTTCCAAGAAGCAATCCAGTTAAGATTATGAGTGATTTCGGACTTCAATGTAGGATTTCCCTGCTGTATGCTGAAACGGTCTATATATAATGAACTATTGCTCAACAGCCTGTATGAAGGACGTTGCGTCTTTACCGTATAACTAATTTGCGTCTTAACCTTTCCAATCCGAGTATTGAAGGAAACATTCGGATAGATATTATCATAGCTACGGCTCTGGTCATCTATATGCAGATCATCTTTATAATAATCAAATTTTATTTGCTCATAGCGTGCACCAAGTATAAAGTCGCCTATGGAAATAGATCTGCTATATTCGGCAAAAGCCGTTATATTCATTTCATTCATCTTGCTGTTGGATGAAGGCACATAATTTTCAACATTCAGATAATTGTCTTTGCGATGGGTATAAATCCATTCTCCGCCTACTGAAAATTTTCCTTTCCACACAGGATAGGACAACACCAGTTTGGCTGCTGCCAAATTATTTGCCACATCACTTGCAGCATGTACATCCCGGTCCTCCTGCTCTTCACTTTCCTCGCCAGTAATGTCCTCCTGTAAATAACCGCTTTGATAGTAGTCGGCATTGAAGTCTATTTCCAGATTACCCACGCGCCCCGTATAGTAAGCATTCAACTGATGATTTAATTCATTATCTGTTTCTGAGCTTGTAAAATTCTGTAAACGATCAAATACCTTACCGTCTAAACTGACTTTACTAGTTGTATAAAGCTTACTATCATATCTGGGGCTTCCCTGAATAGAGTATTTTATTCCGATAGAATTATTTTCATCAAACATATAGTTCATTCCGATATTTCCTCGCAGCCATTGCTTATTATCATTATATTTCAATTGATTTTCCAAGTCCAGCTGTTTCTTTGAAATTAAAGTCTGATGTACATTGGTGCGTTCACGAAATTCCATCTTATCATATCTGAACATGGCAAACATATCCAGCCCATTATGGCGATAGTTCACATCTGCCTGTTCCACTAAGTCTACATTTTCACTTTGATAATAACTGGAATTTAGATTGAATCCGAATCCATCGCCAGTGCGGCGGATAGTCTGAATGCGCACCACAGCATTTACAGTGGCATCATAGCGCGCACCGGGATTAGTTATCAATTCTACATGCTTAATATCTTCCGAACTGAGTTGCTCCAGCTCAGACTTGTCGCGTACTTCCCTGCCATTGATATAGATAAGAGGCGTTCCTTTGCCGAATACTTCAAAGGAATCTTTATCCTTCAATATACCGGGCACTTTTCCCAGTACATCGTTTGCCGATCCTGCCTTTGCTAATACGCTGTTCTGCACACTTGTTACCAATGCATCGCCTTTCATGCGAGTTACAGGCAAATTGCCTTTCACTACTACTTCACCCAGCAGTTGTGTATCCGAGTGCAACAAGATAGTGCCTATATTCCTGTCCTTACATTCCTTATATGTTGTAGCATAACCTACAGATGAAATGCGTAATATCCCTTTAGATGAATTTTCGGGTATGGTAAATTTTCCATCCTGGTCACTGATAGTTCCATATATAAAAGTAGAATCAGGCAATGATAAACATACGATATTAGCAAATTCTATCGGCTGATTACTTTCATCAACAATTTTTCCAGCTACTGTCTGTGAATATATAGAAGTAGTAGAAACTACCCAAATCAACATAATATAAAGTAACTTTTCCATAATATATAATTTTAATTATTCATTTTCTGAATGAGTAAAGACCATAATTGAGGGTCCTTGCGGATAGATGCAATTATTAATAATATTTGTTCTATACAAAGAAGCGTTATTTTACAAAAGTCTTCATTAGGGTATGCTTCAAATTGATTTATTTTATGATTGAAAAATCTATGTACAGTACATCCTCCACATAATCTTTGTGCCCAACATTTTTCACACTTTTCATTTGATCTAAAATCTATTTCATGATCAAATGGTTTATATAATTCTGGATGATTATAAACATTATAGCCATCAATACTACCTAACTCACATTCTTTAATACCATTTATTGTATGACATGCGTATATAGTTCCATCAGTGCTTACAGCTAAATACTGATCTATAACAGGGCATATATTAGTAGATGTATTATGAACAATAGCATGTAGAAGTAACCAAAAATCTTTAGGCAAATATTTCAGTTCTGTTCTTTTTAAATATTCCAAATCAATGGAGTTCCATAAATCAAGCAATAATTGCAGACTAAGTTCTTGATCATTGACCACTACACCTTCAATTCCAAAAGTCTGATCCATAAATTTTGAAATATCTTCATGACTATAATTATGATCAATATGTAACTGCGTATAGGTTGCTTCGTACTGTATTTTTACATTGGTTTTTTCTTGTATAGTATGGATAAAATGAGCTATCCTTTCATAACTTCCTTTTCCATTTTTATATATTCTCTGAATATCATTAATTTCTTTAGGACCATCTATACTGATAGTCATTGCTGAAATATTTCTCTTGATAAATGCCAGCATCCTATCTGTTAATATTGTCCCATTAGTAATAATTACGAAATTAGGCAAAATATCTATTTTCCCTTCTTCTTTATAATATTTAAAGCGATTGCACACTATCTCCATTCCTTTAAGATTAAGCATCGGTTCGCCTCCAAAAAAGACAATCTTTTCAACTCTTTCAAATTGTTCTACACAAAAATCTACAAACTCTATTGCTGTTTGCTCTGTCATTAGGTTACGTTCTTGATTATAACTTCCACCTCCACCAAAACAATACTTACATCTTAAATTACAATCATTAGATATATGTAAAGTGATTCGCCTTATCACTTTTCTTTTATTTCCATTTTGAATATTTGTGCTATGCTCGCCTTTATTTGAAGCATATATAGATCTAATACTACTTCCTGCTTTTTTAATTCGTCGTCTTTCATGATCGTTAAATTTTAAAATTAACAAACTAGTAAACTATTGTGATTTCTTAATTACATTGCAAATGTAATCTCCCACAGTCCGACGCCTCCGGACTGAACAAAAAAAAGATTTTCATTTAACATTCTTTCGTATTCTCATAGAAAAACTGCCTTAAATAAAAGTAACCACACTTTTATTTAAGGCAGTCTTATAGAATCACTTATACAAGTAGCAGATCAATTCATTGCCGCACCTTAGTTATTGATAACCGGCAATAATTTTAGGCCCTTTCTCTCATTCTTTTTACGCTTGGCATCTACCTTACGGTTATTGATAACCAATTGATAAGATTCAGCCACAGCATTCAGTTCATCGGCAAAGGCAATAAACAGTTCATTATCATAATAAAAGAACATATCATTTACCAATGAATATAGCTGATTCAATAATCCATTACAGTTCTTATGCAGACTAGTAGCCGAAAGACCTTTCTGTTCTTTCACAATACCACGCTGTGTATCTAAGTCCAAATAAAGATTATTTGCCTTTTCCACTTCAGTGATGCGATCAGCCAGATTCAGTCGTTCTACTGAATCATGGTTTTTCTCTGATTGCAGAATCAAAATGTAACCTGCAATACGGGCAGACATATCGGAACGGGTAATTATCTTATTCATTTTATAATTTCCAGTCTGATCAATAAGGCTTTTTGCAGCATCTTGATCTTCTTTTGTTCCTATATCTCTTGCTCTTGATGTTCATCTGTAATGCGCTGAAACATTTGCGACGAATATCATGGGCTTCGGACAGACCGACTGTTTCAGAATAAAGATGGCTTTTATTTAACTTTTGACCATATTCAGCTAATATAGCCTGTAATGCCAAATGCTTGTTGGTTAAATCCACTTTATCGTTTGCTGATTCAGGTATCTTTCCAGATCCGTCTTTTACAACTGCATCCGACGAACCTTTCAATAGCTTTGCATATTTATCATATACACCTAACCAACGTGACATAAAATCATAGTTTTCTGACAAATTCAGAAAATTAATAGAAACTAATGCTCTTGCTTCAATCATTTGTTACAAATATTTATAAGTTTAATCCTCATTTTTATTTGCGAATTATAATTTTCTTATCAATCTGACCACAGATTGGATTAAGAATACTCAAACATTTGCTTCACATTATCTATATAGTCTTCTTTTACACGTACCATTGTCTGTAATGTAGAGGGAAATATAGAATCCAATGAAAACTGCAAGAATTTAATTCCAGACTCTTTTAAAAAGTAAATATCATCCTCTTTTAGCGGTATTTTTGTACTCAATAAAGGTGTGAATCCATATTGCCCCACTTTTCGTATCACCTCTTTCCAATCAGGGAAAGCAAAAATATCACCTCCTGTCAAAGCCAGATTCCCCCCCATATCATGAGCTTCATCTATCACCTTTATAATTTGCCAACTTGTCAAATCGTTCTTCCTGTTTCTATCCGCATAGCAATACATACAATCCGTCCTGCATTGGGTTGTAATCATAAAGTTAAGATTCAGCGGAACAGAAGGACGTTTAGGTATAAAGTCTGTAGTATAAAATAATTCATTATCCGTATAAACACTTCCCTCCGATTCTTCCTTAACAGAAGTCAGCAGATACGGGGGAAAAGAAATCGTCACTCCTTTATAATTCCATCCTACTTTTACTGGATTATCGATTATTTTTCGAATAAACTTATCTATCAGGTCTGGTTTTATATTTAGGGTATTTGCTATATTTTCTATTGAAGCATTTAATTCTCCTTCTCCAATATGTGACAAGATATATCCAATAGAAGGTGGAACTACGCTTGCAAAAGCCATGGCATATTCTAGCTTAGCAGTAATTAAAGCTGATTTAGCAATGATATAAGAACAATTATTTTCGTTTCTAATCACATATTGTGGATTCAAATAGATATACATAATACAGCCGTTTTTATACATAAAATAGTAAGGAGGGCATGCCTCCTTACTAAATTGAATATTTAAGATCCATAATACTTCTATCAACACTGGATGCAAACTATAATCAATCACTCTTTTTTTGTAAATAGTGATATAAAATCTTTTCAAGATCGTTTTTAATTTCTATATTTGTTCGCTATACATAAATGCAAATACTATGAAAAAAACAATTGGAATAAAAAGAAACTTTATTATTATAATAATAAGTATACTCCTTTCTGCCTGCACAAAAAAAGAAAATGCTTCTCAACAAGCGTTGTTGCTTGAATTGGTTCAAGCGGAAGCGGTGATGTATGAACATCCGGATAGTGCACTGGGTGTATTGCAAGGGATGAAAGTTCCGGCATCATCGGACAAATTGCAAAATGCTACTTGGGCGTTGCTAACAGTGCAAGCCAAGTATAAGAATTATAAAGAAGAACTTGCTGACTCTACCTTAATTAATATAGCCTATGATTACTTTATGAAGCAAGACAATCCCCAACGGAAAGCAATGGTACTTTATTATAAAGGTGTATTATATGAAAAAGCTGATAAAAAGAATGAAGCACAAGAATCCTATTTAAAAGCAATAGAAGAAGTAGAAAAGACGAAAGACTATCAACTGGCACATTTGATTTATAGCAGTATAGGAAATATATACCTATATAATTCGCTGAATGAATATGCATTGCAAATGTTTAAACAGTCATTGCACTATGCGAAGCTATCCGAAAATAAGAATTATATATGTTCTGCATATTATGATTTGGGAAAAGTATATTCCGTATTATTTGATTTTGATAATAGCATCAAATATTATAAAGAAGCTATACAAATGGCAGAAACTCTACATAATAATGGTATATTAATAAATGGAATGAACGAATTAGCAGGAGTATATACCGAAACAAAAGATTATCAACCTGCCCTATCCTATGCCCAAAAAGCTTTAATACTTAAAGAAACAAGCGAATTACCCCTAAAAAAAAGGCTAGAACAAAGTTACTTGGTAATTGGTGACATATATAGACGCATTAATAAAACAGATTCTGCCTATTATTATCTGAATAAAACATTATCCTCCAATCGCATGGAAACGATTTGTGCAACTTATGAAATTTTATATAATCTAAGCAAAGAGAAAAAAGACTATGAAAAAATGAGCCTATATTGCGATAGTATGGTAGTTTATCAAGATTCTGTCTGGAAATTGCATAAAAATAAAGAGCTTATGAATATGCAGGAAAAGTATAACCAGCAAAAACTATTGAATGAAAAGAACCAGCTAAAAATAGAAAATAATACTATCATCCGTAATGTACTAATCATATTGGTAGTGGTATTCTGCCTGATAGCTATCCTTATCTATATATACCAGCGAAAATTAATCCGTAAAGAGCATATCATACAAAGACATGAAGAAGAAATACAGCTGAATACCTTAAAAAGACAAGAGAATGAGAGAATAATCAGTCGTAACCAAAGCCGCATGAAGGAACTGGCAGAACAAATGGAGGCGAATAAAGATGCGCAGGAACAGTTGGAGGAGCAAAAGAATGTACTATCTGAAATAAAATGCCAAAATGAAGCCCTGCAACAAGAGAATAAAATGTTGCAGCAACATATTGATAAATATTCTTCTTCGCTGAATGAAAAGTCCAAAGAACTTGAAAGATTGGGACTTTTAGGAGAAGAAAACCAACGATTGCATGATCGTGAAAGATTCCTGTGCAACCAACTGATAAAAAAGACAGATGTCCTTTACCGGCTAAAGACAAAGCCCCAATACATGAAAGACGAGCAATGGGAAGAGGTAAAGGAAACAATGAATCTATTATTCGATAATTATATAGTAAGGCTTTCCACTCTTGTACCTTCATTGACAGAAAGCGATTTGCAGATATGCTGCTTCATCAAGTTGGGAATAGCCAATCCGGGAATAGCTGATTTGCTGGGGATAGAATCGACTTCGGTATCTAAAAGAAAATTAAGATTGAAAGAACGTATCACTCAAAAGATAGGAGCATTCGGCAAAGGACAGACACTGGATCTGTGGCTATGGGAGTTCTAGGGAAGCAACTGTCCACATTCCGCATTCGCACAAAGAGGTAATATTCTAATTATTAGCATATTATCTCTTTTTTAATTGTCCATATAACGTACATATCCGGTCTATCTGTTTTTCATTCTAAATCCATAACTTTGCAGCATAACAATCAATCAATAATATTATTATGAAAACAACTAAAGAATTAAAGATTTGGAGTTTGCGTATGGTATTATTCACCATATTGCTTAGTGGTTTATCGGTGCAGAAAGTGTATTCTTTTTGTAATAGTACAGAAATTATTATAAATGGGAAGTGGTATAGCAATCAAGAAAAAGTTAATACACGAAGCCTGCCATCTATTCCCATCACAGCCTGCACCGATGGCCAGAACATCTACATTGAAAACACATCTCCGGACTGTGACATACAAATTACCATCACCGGTAATCAAACAGGAGAAGTGATGTATGAACAGTTAGTGCCCCAAGCACAAACAAGCTATATTATCATTTCCATAGCCAGTTTCCCATCCGGAGAATATACATTAGAACTAACTAGTGAAGATGGGAAATACTTGGTTGGAGCTTTTAAAAGATAACCCTAATTATTCATCCTAAAAAACTACAAAGACCATGAAACGAGTAGACCTTAAGAAAATCCTCTATATGGATTTTCTTATCCGGCACAAGTGCACAGGCACATCCAAGGAATTTGCAGCAAAGATGGATATGTCACGTTCCACTCTCTTTGAGTACATTGCCTATATGCGCGATGAACTGGAAGTGTGCATCCTTTTCGATAAATTCTTAGGAACATATTATTATGATGGCAAAAATCTATATACGTCATTAGGCTTTAAAGTAGTAGGATAATACGAATTGAAATGTGATGAGAAAAACGGGGCATGTTTGAATTTCTTTTTGATATAAAACCGGATGCAGGAAATGTATGTCCCACCACCCGACTGGCATACCTGATTAGTGAACGGGGAAACAAGGTCTATTATACCGATACCTCCGACTCCGTTTTCACTACCGGTTTGCTGCGGAAAGGAATAGGACGCATCATTTATCCACATGATTTCCGATGGTTTACGCCACATTTGGCATTGCTGGACTATCAACTGCAAGATAAGCAGCAAGTCTATAATGAATATGACATAAACTATCTGTTTATAGCCATAAACAAAACCGACAGAAAGATAGACCTAATGCCGGAAATGCCCGTCGTCACCCTGCCGCCTATTCCTTATAAATTGCTGCCGCAAGGTGCAAAAGACGATGATTTCATCGACAAACTGACGGAAATAAAAGAAGACCGTTCACGCACTGTTATTATAGGCTTGCTGGAAGACGAGGAAGAAGAAAGAAAAGTGAACACCCCCTCACATATGGAATCATTCTACAAAGCCATGAAGCAGAGTGCGAGCATCCATCCGCAATATCAATTCATCCTGCTGACCAATCATGGAGAGGTGGAAACCCGGTTGTTTTCATTACCGCCCAATATAGCCATTTACCGCCTGCCCCGCCTGCAAGCCCTGTTGCCCTTGTGCGACATGGCGCTTATCACCGGAGGAATAACCCACTGGACGGAATGCACCTTTGCCCATGTGCCCATGGCAGAGTTCACGCCACAGGAAATAAAAAAAATTACCCCCGTGAAACTGGACAGGCAGATCATTGATCTACTGGCAAACCGGGAATACATCATAGAACGGCAAAAACACCTGTGCGCCTTCTTTGAGAGCGAAAGTGAAAGGATGAACGAAATAGCCGACTGGCTGATAAACAGAGTAAAACAAAAAAGACAATTATGAGCAAATTTCCATTCTACAAACAGTTGGACGGCATGGACTGCGGCCCCTCCTGCCTGAGAATGATAGCCAAATATTATGGAAAGACATTCTCCGTACAGCAGTTACGCGAGCAATCATACATACAGCGCACGGGAGTTAACTTGCTAGGTATCAGTGAAGCGGCAGCCAGCATAGGGCTGCGCGCCACCGGTATACGCACTTCAATGGAAAAACTGAAACAACAGTCAAAACTGCCATGCATCATCCACTGGAACCAGGAACATTTCGTGGTCCTCTATAAAATAGAAAAGAAAAGGGGCAAAACTTGGTTCTACATTGCCGACCCTGCCTACGGATTGCTGAAATATGAGGAACAGGAGTTGAAAAAATGCTGGATCAGTACCACACAAGGCGGAATAGAAAAAGGAATTGCCCTCTTGCTGGATGTTACCCCGCAATTTTATGAAGCGGAACCCATAAAATATGAAAAGCTGTCATTATGGTATCTGTTTCACTATGTACGTCCCTACAAAAAGGCGATGATACAGCTCATCATCGGCCTGCTGGCAGGCAGTTTGCTGCAACTGGTCTTCCCTTTTCTTACACAAACCATTGTAGACCAAGGCATAGGGCACAGGAATCTGAATTTTATACAGCTCATTTTGGCCGCACAACTCATGCTGGTATTCAGCCGCACACTTATTGAGGTGATCCGGCGCTGTATACTGCTCCACATCAGTACGCGCGTCAACGTGTCGCTCATCTCGGATTTCCTCTCCAAGCTGATGCGGCTGCCCATGAGGTTCTTTGACAGCAAACTGGCAGGCGACTTGATACGCCGCATCGAAGACCACAACCGCATCGAGAGTTTCCTCACCCAGTCCGTGCTCAATATTTTGTTCTCTACCCTCACGGTAGTCATCTTCGGTATCGTGCTGGCCATATACAGCTGGAAAATATTCCTCATTTTCATCCTGTTCAGCACAGCCTATATGGGTTGGGTAAAGCTGTTCATGCGCAAGCGGGCCGACTTGAACAGGAAGAACTTTGAACAGATGTCCGTCAATCAGAATAATTTGATGCAACTCATCTACGGTATGCAGGACATCAAGCTGCTGGGCTGCGAACAGCAAAAACGCTGGGAATGGGAAAACATACAAGCTTCTCTCTTCCGCATTAATATGAGTTCACTCAACCTGGGGCAGTGGCAGCAGGTGGGAGCCGTACTTATCAACGAAGTGAAAAACGTACTGATAACAGTTCTCTCTGCCACCGCCGTACTACATGGAAGTATCACGCTGGGTGTGATGCTTTCCATACAGTACATCATCGGACAGATGCAAGGGCCTATCAGCCAATTCGTTTCCTTCATGCAGGACACGCAGGACGCGCAGCTCAGCCTGGAACGTCTCGGAGAAATACATGGCAAGCCCGATGAAGAGACAGAAGGCATGGACCAGGATACCCAAATATCAGGCAAAGACCCGATTCAATTGCAAAATGTAGTCTTTACTTACGGATCAGAAAAATCGAAACGCATCATCAAAGGGCTATCGCTGGACATACCAGCCGGAAAGACTACCGCCATCGTGGGCCTCAGCGGCAGTGGGAAAACAACGCTGATAAAACTGATGCTCGGATTCTATCCTCCCACCGGAGGAGCGGTGATGATAGGCAATCAGTCGCTACAAAAAATCAGTTTCAAGGAGTGGCGCAAACATTGTGGAGTAGTGATGCAGGAGGGATTCATATTCGGCGATACCATTGCCAACAACATAGCGCCGGATGGCAGCATGATAGACAAAGAACGCCTGCTGTATGCCGTAGAGATGGCAAATATACGTGAGTTCATCGAATCCTTGCCTTTAAAGTATAACACCAAAATAGGTAACACGGGGCAAGGATTGAGCCAAGGGCAGAAGCAGCGCATCCTGATAGCGCGCGCCATTTACCGTAATCCCGATTACCTGTTTTTTGATGAAGCGACGAATGCGCTCGATACGGACAATGAGAAAGTGATACAGGAAAATCTGGAGAGATTCTTCAAGGACAAAACGGTGGTCATCGTGGCGCACCGCCTGAGCACCGTAAAGAATGCCGACCAGATAGTGGTGCTGAAAGAAGGGGAGATAACGGAACGGGGCACGCACGAAGAACTCATTGCCCGGCAGGGCGATTACTACAGGCTGGTGAAGAATCAGCTGGAACTGAGCGCTTAGGAAATTAAAAAATGAGAATTGAGAATTAAAAAATAATAGCAATAAGGTATGGAGGAAATCTATAAACCTGATGCGGACGGACCGGAAAAGGTAGAAGTATATAGTCGCGAAAACAATGATATGCTGGGAGATATGCCCGAATGGTTGATCCATACGGGAAGCTACATCGTATATGGACTGATTGTTTTTCTTATTGCAGGCACGGCATTATTTAAGTATCCTGACACAATAAGAAAAACGATAACCATTGACGACTTGGGAAGTGCGGAATGGATCACTGCCAATCAGACAGGAATGATAGACCGCTTTTTTGTGGAAAACCAATCACCTGTACAAAAGAACGACACGCTGGGCATACTGAAAAATACTGCCCTACTGGAAGACGTACAAACATTTTGCCGCGTACTGACCAAAATAGAATGGTACTACCGCACCAACGACATCAAGTACCTGCAAGACTATCCCTTTGACCTCATCATGGGTGAAATGTCTTCCGCCTACGAACAGTTCACCCAAGCCGTGCGTACGTGCGTGATGTATCAGGAGTTTGATATCTATCCGCAGAAGAAAAAATACCTAGATGAAGAACTCCGGATACTGGAAAGTACCGGTAAGGCAGATGCCATGGCGGTGCTGAATGTGAAACGCGAACTCTTTGAACTGGATATAAACCACCGGATGGAGACTGCCAAAAACCTCCGGATGCTGGAACTGGCTTACGAAAACATGGTGAACAGCCTCCGCACGTGGGACAAGAAGTACCTCATCAAAAGCCATCACGACGGCATAGTGGTATGGGGAAAGACATGGGGCATGAGCGCCCGGGTAAATGAAGGAGACACCCTGTGCACCGTTATCTCCAAGCAGCAGGGGAATCCCCTCGGGCACATCACTCTTTCACAAGACGAAGTGGCGGAAATTGCCGTGGGCGACAAAGTAAATATCGAACTGAACAAATACCCCACCCACTCGTATGGCGTACTGCCGGGAAGAATCGCCTCCGTCTCTTTTGTGCCTTACAATAAAAGTTATGCCGTGGAAGTGGACTTTCCGGACGGACTGGTGACAACCAACAGAAAGGAAATAAAATATGAAATAGACATGTCCGGCCGGGCGGAGATCATCACTTCGAGCCGGAGCATACTGAGCAGGATTTTCGCACCCGTGTATGAATTGTTTTCCACCACGGAGTAACACCGTTTTTTTTCACTACAGAGAATAACCAACTTAAACAAAGAAGAATATGAAAAAAGAAGACCCCAACAACAAGCAACCGGAATACACCCGCTATTCCGAAGATGAAGAACAAGTGCTGGACTTGAACGAACTGATGGACGTACAAGGTGGCATAGATGACAAGGAGTTATCCAAATGTGGCCTGGGATGCTATACAGGTGGATTCGTCGATCCTACAAAAACACAAGATGAAAATACCGGAAATGAATAAAGTATATGTGCTGAACCCTCATTATCATCTGAGACATGATATTCACAGGGTCGCATTATTCTCCAGTACGGGGACAGATACCGACTGCTCCCGGAACTGGCATACTTTTATTCACCCGCTGCAAGCTGTCATGCTGAGTTTTTTCACGTATGACAGACCTTTGCAGACAACTCTCCCTCTGCTGTGCGACTTCTTCTGCCGGAGCAAGGAGGAGATGATCAAATGGGTATCGGACTTCATTGATAATCCGACCCCCATTTATACCTCCTCCCAGCAGGGAGAAATTTATTTTCCCAAACGTATATTGATTGAAGCGGAAAAGGCAGGCAAAGCATTGCGGTTTGACCGGCTGCAAGCAAATTCTTTTGTCTGGAAAAAACTGGATCTTACTACAAAAAGGCTGTATTCCGGTCCGTTGCTCCTCACATTCATGCTGACCAACCAATGTGTCACGCATTGTAAGTATTGCTATGCAGATACATCAACGCAAATAAAATCCCCACTCACCACCCAACGCATGATGGAGCTGATCAAGGAAGCTTCAGACCTGCAAGTACAACAAGTAAATCTGATAGGTGGTGAAATATTCCTGCATAAAGACTGGAAAATCATATTAAAAGAATTGGTAAAACGGGGTATTGCCCCCGAATTCATATCGACCAAAATGCCTGTAACCCAAAAACTGTTGCAAGATGTACAGGAAACAGGGTATCAGGGAATTGTTCAAATTTCACTGGATGCCATTCATTCCGAAATACTGACCGCCTCACTGGGAGTAAACGGAAATTATGCCAAAGAGATGCTTCACGGCCTGCAATTACTGGATGACAGCGGACTGAATTATCAGATTTCATCTGTGCTGACCAACTACAATTGCCAGTTGAATGTCTTGGCGGAATTACTGCATGAATTATCTCATCTGAAGCATATACGCGACTGGCGTATTATCCCCGCCAGTAATTCCATATACAAAGAGTATAATGTATTTTCGCATTTGAAACCTACTAAAGCGCAAATTACAAAGGTATTCAACCAAATACGCCCTCTTCTCACACAGGTTTCCTTTCCCGTGATTTTAGGGAAAGAAGTAACCGATAAAAACTATCAAGATACCTGGGGTGGAAGCCGGTGTTTCAAAGGAAGCGAATGCTCTGCATTGACCACTCATATGTTTATATTGCCTGATGGTAAAGTGACTGTATGCGAGCAACTTTACTGGCATCCACAATTTATCATAGGGAATGTAACCACACAAAGTCTGAAAGAAGTCTGGCATTCCCCTCAAGCCTTGCACCTTTGTTCCTTGTCACGTCAGGATATCAACAAAGAGAGTCCATGCAGGGAATGCCGTCTTTTTGAAGACTGTTTCAGTTATCAGAACCGTTGCTGGAGTGATATCATAAAAGCTTATGGAAAGGATTGTTGGGATTTTCCCGATCCGCGTTGCTGTTTTGCTCCTGCCATGAAAAATAAATTAAGTTATGACTGAAGACGAACTTGACAGAATAAAAAAATCATTTGTCCGTTCCAGTGACGAATGTCCCATGGAAGTGGCCTGTCTGCTCACTGTCATGAAATACTATGGCGGTCAACAAGATGCACGCACACTAGCCGAATGGTGTAAAGTAGATGGAAAATATACGTTGATGGGTATGAAACAGGCAGCTATACGTGCAGGAATGGAAGCGGAAATCTGCTTGCAGAACATGGAACAATTGTCCACCAGAAAATTTCCTGCCATACTTTTTGCCATCAATGATTTCGAAGTACCGGGATATGTGGTTTGTTATGGCATTCATGAAGGCCGCTTCATTATTTGGGAGCCGGGATTCGGCCCTATGCAATATTGGGAAAACCAAATGAAAACATTATGGATAAGAGGAATAACTCTTACTCTGTTTCCCACCCACGAATTTATGCAGAAAACGGATTTTCAACTAAAATGGTGGGAGTTGTATCCGTGGAGCAGGAAATGGAAAAGAAGACTGAACCGCTGGTATGAATATATCTGGCTAAATTATCCCTGGTTCAGGGAAATGGTAACACAGCTAAGACGGAAATGAATGGAGCAAGCCAAGTCCAATTATTCCATAGGGACAGATTGAACCCCTTAGCCGTCAAACTAAGTTTTTTTATTACATACGATTCTTTTGTTCTGTGGAGACCAAAGCCCCATAGTAGGTGATAAAACCAGCGAGGCAAAAATCTTATCATAGTCTGGTGCATTAATCATATTAATTAAAGCAATCGTAGGATCATCTTCTGAATAAGCTCCACTAAAAGAAATAATCGCATCTTTAATATATTGATATCCGGCTGATAAGTATACCCATTTATAAGTTGTTCCTAAAGTTATATTATGAGATAAAGAAGGTAATAAAAATGGATTACCACCCTCATATATATACCGATTAATATACATTACTTCGCAACTGAGCATAATATGGACGAGAGTATAATCTGAATATAGTTGTATTGTTCCCATATTTGAACTAGTGCAAGGTAGGAGAATAGTGGAATAGCCAACTGAAGAAATTGGTAATATTCCTTTTGTTTCATTTGATTTTATATTAAAAGCTCCGGTTTGATCACTGATAGTACCTTGTAAAAAAGTAAAATCAGGCAAAGAAAACAACACTATATTGGCAAACTCTAGTGGCTGTTTTTTTCATCCACTATTATTCCACTAATCATCTGTGCATGTATGCAAAGAGAAACCAGTAAGAGGCAGAAAGTTATATATAATTTTTTCATAACAATATCAATTATTTATCGGTTAAACCGGAACGCAAATGACACAAATCTAACCTCCGGCAGGTTTATATCCATGCTGTACTGTTATTAATTTGTATCATTTGTGTTCCAATTTTAATTTATAGAACGAAATAAATCCGCGTTCCATCCATTAACTCCCATTTATCATCCGGTGGTATGATGGCGGATAATCATTATGTATCATGCATCGCCGCATCTTACATATCTTTTACAAACAGACCTGTTAAAACCGGATGTGTCAAAACTAAACTATCCGCTATATCCTCCTTGGGATTGGGCTGAAAAATCCTTCAGATGTTTCAGCCCGAACTTACGGTGCATTACTCCTGGAGTCGTGGACGGTGGTTCGGGCAGACAAATATGTAAAAGTCCATTCCATTGGGAATATATGAAATGATAATCCTCAATCATATCACAAAATGTTTATTTATAGAATGGGATGACGGATGGAACACGGATTTTTTTACTTTACCTGTCATTGGGTTTGCAAGTACAAATTTAAATTTTAAGTCCGTGTTTGTCCGCTTCGTCCGTGTAGTTCGCATTCCATCACCCCGTTTTATAAATTTCCATTTATCATCCGGTGGTATGATTGCGGATAATCATTTCAAATAAGATAAAATATGTTATTTCATATTCTTCATTTATTCTTCCCCTTCAAGTATTCATAAAAAGCATATTGCGCCCGTACCGGTTCTTCTTTCGGATTCCTTTTCAACACATTATTCAGATTTTCATCCACCCAACCGGCTTTTCTGTTATCTTTCAACTGAATAACCAGCATATCTATCAGTTGTTGTTTCAGATCTTCGTCAAGAATGGGGGTAACGGCCTCTATACGCCGGTACAGGTTGCGCCTCATCCAGTCCGGCGAACCCATGAACAGAAGCGGTTTTCCTCCATGGTGGAAATACCACACCCGGGCATGTTCCAAAAAGCTGTCCACAATGCGAGTGATACGGATATTTCTGCTATAAGGCTGATTGGGAATCAAGCAGCAGATACCACGTACTATCAAGTCTATTTTCACTCCTGCCTCACTAGCCTTATATAATTCATCTATCATGGCAGGATCTTGCAGCGCATTCATTTTCAAGATAATCCGCGCTTCTTTTCCCGCCTTTGCCATATTTATCTCATATCCGATACGTCTTCTCAGTTCCGGCAGCAGATTAAAACGGGCTACCAACAAACGCTTGAATTTGGGTTCAGTCACTTCTTTCTGTAATACCCGGAATAAAGTATACAGATCATTCACAATAATCTCGTTGGAAGTGAACAAACCGGAATCAGCATATATCCGGGCAGTCTTCTCATTGAAATTTCCGGTACTGATATAAGCATAGCTGCGAGTCTGTTTTCCCTCTTTGTTATACCGCAGTACAAGCGCCACCTTGGCATGCACTTTCAATCCCGGTATACTGAAAATAATATGTATCCCCGCCCGCTTCATCATCTCGGCGGTAGCCAAATTGTTTTCTTCGTCAAAACGGGCCTTAAGTTCTACAAAAACAGTTACTTTTTTACCATTCTGCGCAGCAGCAATCAGCGTATTGATAACAACCGAGTTTTCCGCCACCCTATATTGGGTAATCATGATCTCCTTACAGGACGGGTCATGAACGGCCTCATACAGGAAATGGATGAAATGTTCAAAAGAATGATAAGGGAAATGCAACATCAAATCCTTCTTGCTCACATAACGGAATATGGATTCTTTCTCATCCAAACAATTCAATGTCATGGGACGAGGTTTCAATTGGGTACAAAGTTCCTTACTGGGATTAGGCAGATGAGCCAAATCCTCCAAGTTCAAGTGTTTGTCTCCCGGAACCAAATCATCACGATTGATGCCAAATGCATCGACCAGAAACTCCAGATAATCCGCAGGCATCTTGCGGTCATAGACAAAACGGCATACAGCACCTATTTTACGCTTTTTCACCTTTTTACGCAACTGTTCCACCATAACTTCGGAACTGGTTGCATCATCCACGAAAATATCGGCGTCACGAGATATCTTGCAACAATAACTGCAATCCAAATCATAGCCCGGAAACATACGGTTGATATTCGCCTTTATAATATCTTCCATATACATCAGGTAAAAGTTTTCTCCCTGTCGGGGAAGTTCTATGAAACGGGGAACTTTGCTATAAGGCAATTTGATAATATAGTATTCCTTTTCCCCCGTGTCTTTGCGCGTCACGCGTACCGACAGATACAAACGGTTGTCACGTAAAAAAGTCTTGATTCGATTCTTGCATACCGGAACAGGCTGAAGATAGGGAAAAATTTCTTCTTTAAAGAAATTACTGATAAACTCTTGATGAAAAGGCTCTACCTCCTGTTTACTTTGATAAAAAATAATATGATGCCTGCGCAAAGCCGGGACAATCTTATGCTCATAAATGCGGATACGGTCTTCCATCTGGCTATTGACAGCTTCGGTTATCTGATGTATCAGGTGTCTGGCTTCTTCTTGTGTCATATCATCACTTTGGCCACCGGAAGCGATGGCTTTATGTTCCGCTACACGAATCTTGTAGAATTCCTCCAGATTAGAAGAATATATAGAGATAAAGTTAATCCGTTCATACAACGGAAGGGAGTCGTCATCCGCCTCCAACAACACGCGATAGTTGAAAGACAACCAACTGATATCACGCTTGAAATAATGATATTTGCTCTCCATATTATGCTTAGATTTGTTCCAAATATAGTACCTTTGCCGATAATAAACAAAAAAACTATGACAAGAATCGGATTATTATCGGATACTCATGCATTTTGGGATGACAAATACTTGAAATACTTTGAGAATTGTGATGAAATATGGCACGCCGGAGACATCGGCTCGGTGGAAGTCGCCCGGAAACTGTCCGCTTTCCGCCCCTTCCGGGCAGTATATGGAAACATTGACGGGCAGGACATACGCAGACTTTATCCTCAAACCAACCGCTTCACCGTAGATGGTGCGGAGGTGTTGATAAAGCATATAGGCGGATATCCGGGCAACTATGATCCTTCCATCCGCGGCAGCCTGCTGGTGAAACCTCCCCAGCTTTTTATCAGCGGACATTCGCATATATTAAAGGTGAAATATGACAAGACACTGGATATGTTACACATCAACCCGGGAGCAGCAGGCATTTCCGGATTTCATAAAGTGAGAACATTGGTACGTTTTTGTATCGATAATGGAGAATTTAAAGATTTAGAAGTAATAGAACTAGCGGATAAGTTGTAAGATTAAAAAATCTTTCCGAACTTTGCACACACTAATATCAAAAACAATATGAAGACTTATCTCGTTACAGGAGCTGCCGGATTTATCGGAGCCAACTATTTAAAATACATCCTGGCCAAACATGATGACATCAGGGTGGTGGTACTGGATGCCTTGACTTATGCCGGCAATCTGGGAACTATTGCATCAGACATTGATAATGAACGTTGTTTCTTCGTAAAAGGAGATATATGTGACCGTGATTTGGCAGACCAACTATTCGCAGAATACAAGTTTGACTACATCGTGAATTTTGCAGCAGAAAGCCATGTAGACCGCAGTATTGAAAACCCACAATTGTTTCTGCAAACTAATATTTTGGGAACCCAAAACCTGCTGGATGCGGCCCGCCGTGCTTGGGTGACGGGAAAAGATGAGAATGGTTATCCCACCTGGCGCAAAGATGTACGTTACCACCAGGTATCTACAGATGAGGTATACGGCAGCCTAGGAGCAGAAGGTTTCTTTACTGAAACAACTCCTTTATGTCCACACAGCCCATATAGTGCCTCCAAGACAAGCGCTGATATGATTGTCATGGCTTATCGTGATACTTACAAAATGCCGGTAACCATTACCCGCTGTTCCAATAATTACGGTCCGTACCATTTTCCTGAAAAACTGATTCCACTAATCATTAAAAACATTTTGGAAGGAAAAAAACTTCCCGTATATGGTGACGGAAAGAATGTACGAGACTGGTTATATGTAGAAGACCATTGCAAAGCCATCGATTTGGTTCTGCGCAAGGGCCGCGAAGGGGAAGTATATAATGTAGGCGGACACAATGAGAAAGAAAACATAGAGATAGTAAAACTTACCATAGCCACTATTCACCGGATGATGACGGAAACTCCCGAATATCGCAAAATCTTGAAGAAAAAAGAGTTGAACGACAAAGGTGAGATCTCTATCGACTGGATTAACGAATCATTAATCACCTTTGTCAAAGACCGTTTGGGACATGACCAACGTTACGCTATCGATCCTACCAAAATCACTAATGAATTAGGATGGTATCCTGAAACAAAATTCGAAACCGGTATTGTAAAAACAATCCAATGGTATCTGGAAAATCAAGCATGGGTGGAAAATGTAACAAGTGGCGATTACCAAAAGTATTATGAAAGAATGTATAAAAACCGATAAAGAATACATCTTATAATATTTAAAAAAGTCCCCGGATAAGAAAGGCGTTCTTATCCGGGGACTTTTTTATCTTAATATTTCCAACACCAAATTTCAGCTATAATATAATAAAACAATAAAATAGAATTTGCTATAGATATGTTCAACAACATACTACATTCCCTTTCATCTTCGATTTCTTTCGTATATTTTTGCACCGATAAGATAATTATAACACAAACAGTGTATTAAAAATAAAATAAAGAAACTATTTTAATATTTATAAATACAAAATCATAAAATAGCAATAATAAAGAAAGAAAACAAAAATACAAGCAAGATATCAAGGCCTTAAAAGACAGATATACGAAAAAAGAAAGAAAACAAAAGATTTATCTAACCTAATAAGTTTACGATTGAAACCAAACAGATTCAATAATTTGATATAACATCAACCTTTAAAAACAAATAGTGAGTTAATAAAGAAGCAAAAATGAAAAACATGAAGAAAAATCCAAAACAAAACAGGGAAAGCAGCCTTATGCGTAGTCCCCTTATTTTAGGATTATCAATGGTCCTATGCATACCGGTTGCCTATTCGCATGCAAAGTCAAGTAACATAGTGAACAATGAATCGGTTCAATCGATCCTGCAAGGACGTACTATCAAAGGTCAAATTATTGATGAGAACAATGAACCTTTAATTGGAGTATCCGTCACTGTAAAAGGCGCAAATACTATAGGAACCATCACTGACTTTGACGGAAATTATACATTGGATGTACCCGCAGGAAAAAACAGTCTTGAAATATCTTATATAGGATATAAAACCCAAGAAATAACCATTGGCAAAAACACACAATTGAATATCAAAATGCAGCCTGATACTCAAACATTGGATGAAGTGGTAGTGGTAGGATACGGCACTGTAAAAAAGAGAGATTTGACTGGAGCTGTTGCTTCCGTAAAAAGTGAGGATATTGTCCGAATGCCAACCAGCAATGTACTAGAGGCTATTCAAGGACAGGTGGCAGGTTTGGATATCACTCGCAGTAGTGGAGAAGCCGGTTCCGGAGTGAACATGACCCTACGTGGCACACGCTCCATCAATGGTGACAATAGCCCGTTATTCATCATTGACGGCATGGAAGGCTCTTACGATGAATTGAATCCGAATGATATCGCTTCTATTGAAGTACTGAAAGATGCCTCCTCTACAGCTGTTTATGGTGCTGCCGGAGCAAATGGAGTTATCATCATCACCACCAAAACTCCTAAAAAAGATAAATTCTCCATCGATCTGGATGCCTACTATGGTTGGAATGTCATCTCCAGCTTCCCCGAAGTAAATCGTGGAGAGGATTACATTAACTTCCGCAGAGAAGCACAAAGAACGGTAGGTGCCTGGAACAGCCCGGCCGATGACGGGAATCTTTTTCCCAGCTATATGCAAAAATATATAGACAACAATCAATGGGTGGACTGGTTTGATTTAGCTTCACAAACCGGTATCACCAATAGCTACAATCTAAGCACATCTTATTCTAATGACCGGGTCACCTCTTATTTTTCTTTAGGATATTACAATTTGGAAGGATTATTGAAAGGAGACGAACTGGAACGCTACTCGGCACGTGCCAAAATAGATTTTAAAGCCAATGAAATGGTAAAATACGGACTAAACCTATATGCCATGTATTCTGAAAATGACAAGCGTTACAGCCGTATATGGAACCGTATTCTCTGTATGCCACCATTGGGTACTCCTTATGATGAAGACGGCAATCTGGTAGACTACCCGTTGGGAGACGGCAACATGAATCCTTTGGCGGATATGGGAGAAGACCAATATGTAAATAATGTGAAGACATTGAGCGTAGCCCCACAGATTTATGTAGAATTGACTCCACTAAAAGGACTTTCATTCAAAAGTCTGTTAGGCGGATATTTCCGGAATGTGAAAGAAAGTAAGTATACCGGCACAAAATCATATCAGGGACTAGAAAGCGGACTAGTTCAGGCCACTATCCCAAACACCTTCACTTATAATTATAAATGGCAGAATATTCTGACTTATAACTTCAAAATAAAAGAGGATCACGATTTCACAATAACCGGAGTCACTGAATGGTCAAAAGACCAAAAAGAAAAAGCGACCGCCACTGCCAACAAATTTGATACGGATTCTTATCTATACCATAATTTAGGTGCCGCAACCGGTACACCCACAGTTTCTTCTTCTTATGTAGGTAGCCAAAAAATGTCCTATGTCGCCCGCATTAACTATAGCTATAAAGGACGTTACCTATTGACATTAAGCAGCCGCTGGGACGGTTCATCCATCTTGGCAGATGGAAACAAGTGGGATATGTTCCCCGCAGGAGCTATTGCCTGGCGCATTAGTGATGAACCCTTCATGCAGAATGTAAAAGCTGTTTCCAATCTGAAATTACGCGCCAGTTACGGTGTCACCGGTAATGCCGGTGCTTCAGAATACGCCACATTAGATTACAGCCGCACAGGCATTATCGGATTTCAAGATGTAGGAGTCCCTTATAGCGGTTATTCCCAATCCATCGCCAACAAGAGTCTGGGATGGGAAAAATCTTATATGACAGATCTGGGATTCGACTTGGGATTATTCAGTGACAGACTGAACGTGGCGTTCGACTGGTACCGGACAGATACTAAAGATATTTTATTCGAGAAAAACCTGCCCTATGCAACGGGAGGTTATGGCTCCTCTCCTTTCAAAATATGGTCTAATGTAGGCGAAACACGTAATACAGGTGTGGAATTAAGCATTACCAGCCGTAACTTTGTCGGACCTAAATTCCAATGGAGCACCACACTGGCATTCTCAACCAACAAGGAAGAAGTGATAAAAACAACCAGCGAAGGCCCGCTTCAGTTCGGAGACTACTACCTGATTCCCGGTGAGGCAATCAAAACTTATTACGGATACAAGTATGCCGGAATATGGGGTACAGCCGAAGCAGAAGAAGCAGCCAAGTACAGTCAGAAACCCGGACAAGTCCATATCGCAGAAAATGGTACTCCCGATTACAAACTGAATGCGGATGACTATTATGTTCTAGGAAGCGCTACACCGAAATGGTCGGGCAGTTTACTTAATAATTTCAATTATAAGAATTTCGACCTAAGCATTTTGTTGATTGCCCGGTGGGACTGGACAATCCCTTACGGTCTGACCGGATGGTATCGTACAGACGGTCTGACGCCTTCACCTACTGTATGTGACTACTGGACTCCTGAAAATCAAAGTGCCCGCTATCCCCGTCCGGATGCAAGTATTACAAACGGACAGGACCCGTATCAACAATGGGCTAATTATTTTGATGGTTCCTACTTGAAAGTAAAAACTATTTCACTAGGTTATACATTTCCCAAAAAATGGTTGGATGCCGTAAAGATTAACAAAATGCGTATATATTTTACCGCAAACAATCCGTTCATTTTTACAAAGTGTGACTACTTACAAAACTATGATCCCGAAAAGGGAGGAAATGATGACGACGCACCGTTGTCTAAACAATACGTATTTGGCGTTAATATCTCATTCTAAAAACTTATACTGATGAAAAAACATAAATTACTCTCTATATCAGCCGTAATCATGATGTTGTCTGTCTACGGCTGTAGCCTGGATGAATTTAATCCCTCCGGCATCTCTACAGAACAAGAATGGTCTACCCCGGCAGGCTATGAAAAGAAAGTGAACGACTGTTACTTTGACCTAGTCCGCATAGTTTATGGTCAGGCAGAAGACACCTATCTAATGGTTGCAGAAGGTGGAACAGACATTTGGCAAGATACGAATCCCGATGGTACCAACGGTAACTGGAGCAAACTACTCCGTTATGAAGATTACGGTGCTTCCAACGGTATGTTGAATGAAGGATATGCGGGTTTCTATGGTATATTGAGTGCATGTAATGCAGCTGTCCATTATGCCGACAAAGTGGAAGGTCTAAGCGAAACAAGAATCAACGAGTTGGTCAGCGAAGCAAGGTTTATCCGTGCCCATGCCTTATATAATATTGTAGAGCAATGGGGAGGTAAATACCTGCCATTGGAGCCTATGAACAGTCCTATTTCCGTTCTTCCTTGCAGTTCGGTTAATGATTTTTATAAAGTAATTCTGGAAGATCTGGAATTCGCCATGAAAAATCTTCCTATCACACAGGAAGTAAAAGGGCACGTGACACGTGCAGCCGCTTATCATTTATATGCCAAAGCCTGCCTCACCTTCTCGACCTACACAGATGGTTTAGGCAATACTACTGCCTTGACGGAAAGCGAAAGTAAAGCCTATCTGGAAAAAGCGAAGACAGCGGCAGATTATCTGATTCAAAATGCAGGCTCACTGGGGGTCAAGCTCTATGATAACGTAGAAGCTGTATTTGATGAGAACAATAACAAAAATAATGAAGAAGCACTGTTTATTGTCTGCCACTCTACCATTACGGCTTATAATCCTCGTGGAAACTATTTCAACCGTGTATGGAAACACTCCGAAGCATACAATAACAATACCTCAGGTATCTATCTTTCGGGCATGACACCCAGTTACGCCACAAATATCAACGGATACGAAGTTCCCAAACTGGCTAAAGGTAACTGCTATATGGAACCAAGCAAGTATATGCTTGATCTATATGGAGAGAAAGACGGTCGCTATAAAGCTTTCTTCAAAGACACTTATTATGTGAATAACGCTACGAACAGTACCAAGAACGGATATACATGGAACGAAGCCGATGCACAAAGATACGGTCTATCCACCAGCAGGGTCGGTAATTCTGCCTATGATATCACTTTAGGAGATACGGCTGTCTATTTATCTCGTAAGACCTATACACAAGCCGAAAGAGACGCTTGCCGCTATGCCATTTTCAACTTGGAAGACAACTATGCCAATACAAAAAGTCCTCTGAAGTTTTTCCCAAGTCTGAAGAAAGCAGATTGTCCTAGCCTATATGCCGGTTCAAATGCCTCCAAACCTTATTCCTCAGCAGACTGTATTGTTTATCGTTTAGGAGAAACCTACTTGCTATCAGCCGAAATTGACTGGAGATTAGGCAACAACCAAAGTGCTGCCGAAAGACTGAACATACTTCGGAACCGTGCCTGTAAAGGACATGACCATAGTATGGATATCACAGCTTCGGAAGTTACCCAAGATTTCTTGTTGGATGAATATGCGCGTGAAATGATAGGTGAATGGAACCGTTGGATGACCTTGAAAAGATTCCGTGCTTTCGAGAGCCGTATCACAAAAGCTAACCCGCAAATCACAAAATTCGATAAGAACATTCACTATTTACGCCCCATTCCCACAGCCGAATTATTGCTGATTGATAATGCTAATGAATATCAGAATCCGGGATATTAACCGGTAATGGCAAATATCATTAATAAAAAGACAGCTTGGATAAAATTCACTATCCAAGCTGCTTTTTTAAGAGGGATACTTCACTTACTGAACCATCCCCCTTCTGACCTTAAATTATTCACAAAAGGGCTACCGCAAATAAGCAAACAATAATTATCAGCTTTCTTTTTGAACGAACCTATATTACTTAAAATTCAAATATTGCCGGTTTCCCGATACCCCATTCTGTTTTGCAGGACAGAAACGGAAGGAGAACGACATACGTTCAGCCGGAATCAAATAAGGCTGGTGAGGATAAGCCCCCCAACTGGTATCACCACCCACTCCCATTTGTTTCAGGTCAATGTTCCATGTCACCATATCCTTGAACTGGATATCAGATAAATGACGCTGCGATTTACGAAGACCTGGCTCATCTAAATCTTCTGTAGGAAACAGATAAGCACTGGTGCTGACATAAGGCTGTCCGACAACCATCAATCCCTGTCCGGCGGTATCTGTCAGGCTCATCCAACGGACTTCAGTCTTATTACCGTTTTCCTGCGGACGGTCATACGGGAAATACTGATCGGCCACACTTCCCTTGTACAGACCTACATAAGAAGAAGTATTCCGGTCTATATAATTCTCATGAGGACCACGTCCCAGCCATTCCATCTGACTAAACTGCCTGTTCAGTGTAATACTAACCCCCATCCGAGGCAATAAAGGCAATGTATCGTTACCCGGAATGAAAGTACAGTTCACATCCAAATACCCTTTTCCCGAAAAATGATAGGTAACGATAAAATCAGACTCTCCTACAGGCAACTTATAATGAGAAACAACCTCATAAACTTCTTTACCCAACGCCTTTTGTTTCATGGACAACAGTTTTGCCTGACGCCCCGCATCACGCCACGGACGCAAGGTTTTATTCATGCCATTTCCCATATCATTATCCGTCACAGGACGCCAGAAATTAGGACGTAAAGCTTCTTTTATCAGTTCCGTACTTCCCTCTTTATAAGAAATCAAAGCACCGGTTTCCTTATCAAAACCTACGCTCAGATTACCGGCTGTAAGTGTCAACAACGAAGCCGCATCATCTGCTATCACCGGTGAAGACTGAACCTCAGCAACAAACGGCTGATAAAATGGAAGACTCACCTGGGCATCAGCCAGTTTTGTTCCGGCTTTCAGCAGACCATCCTCATTTTTCAAACTGGCATAGAAATTCAAGAAATACTCCACACCGGGTTTTACCTGTATGGCTGGAAAAGAAGTCTTAAACTTACCCGTCTGCCGAGGAGCCAGGGATACATTATCAATAGTTCCGGTAGCCAAAAGTTCACCATTCCCCTCCAGCTTCCAAGTAAAATTGAAATCACTTAAATCCGTAAAGAAGTACTTGTTACGTAACTCTACCCATCCCTCATGATAATCCAATAAAGAGAATGCTATATTTTGATATACTTTTTTCACTTCATGGATATGCGGCTTCAAGGTACGGTCGGCGGCAATCAGACCGTTCATACAGAAATTGGCAGAACTTGGAGTACCTTTCGGAGCCAGGTCACCTCCGTATGCCCAATAGAATTTTCCATCCGGCGTCTTTGCATACAAGCCCTGATCTACCCAGTCCCAGATATGTCCGCCCTGTAAAGAGGGATATTTCTCTATCACATCCCAATAATCCTGAAGATTTCCTTCACTGTTGCCCATAGCATGGGCATATTCACATAGAATCAGCGGTTTGGACGGAAGATAGAGAGAATGATTGATCAATACATCTATCTTTTTATACATTGGACAGAAAATATCGGTATAAGGTCCCTTTATTCCGTCTTCCGAATGCACGGGACGCTGTGAACGGTCATTGGCATGTACCCATTTATAGGTAGCCGCGAAGTTACATCCCTCACCGGTTTCATTACCCAATGACCAGATAATGACACAAGGATGGTTTTTGTCACGCTCGAACATACGTTCCGTGCGGTCTATGAAAGCTTTCTCCCATTCGGGCTGGTTAGCTAGGCATTGATCGGGCTTATATCCCATGCCATGGCTCTCGATATTGGCCTCATCAACCACATACATACCATAAATATCACATAATTCATACCAGCGGGGATCGTTGGGATAATGAGAGGTTCGTACACTGTTGATATTATTCTCTTTCATCAATTGAATATCACGCAGCATGGATGCCTCATCTACCACATGACCGTTATAAGGATCGTGTTCGTGTCGGTTTACTCCTTTTATATAGACCGGCTTGCCATTTATCAGCAATTGAGCATGTTTGATTTCGGATTTACGGAAACCGACGTATTGGGAAATATATTGTTCCGGTTTGCCATTTACACGCAAAGTAATCAGCAATCTATACAGATTTGGTTTCTCCGCACTCCATAACAAAGGTTCTCTCACTTCCTTTTTAAAATGAAGTTCCCGATCGGCAGCATTCCAACGCTTACGCTCATTGTAGATACTTTTACCCGATTTCTCCAACAGGCTTACTTCCACTTCAGCCCCTTTTATTTTACCTTCTCCTGCTTTGCCCAACTCTACAAAAAGATGAAAGTCAGCATTCTTGTATTCCCCGTCAAGATCGGTAACCACTTCATAGTCACGCACATGAGTTGCGGATCGGGCATACACATAAACATCACGCTGTATGCCGGCAAAACGCCAGTAATCCTGATCTTCCAGATAGTATCCGTCACTGAACTTGAAAACCTGTACGGCTATTTCATTCTCCCCTTGTTTTACATACGGCGTAATATCAAACTCCGAAGGTGTTTTGGAATCCTGAGAGTAACCTACTTTTTCACCATTCACCCACACATAAAAAGCAGAAGCCACTCCTCCGAAATAAAGAATAATCTGACGTTTATTCCAATGGGCAGGAATAGTAAAAGTACGTCTATAAGAGCCAACCGGGCTGTTTTCCACTGCAATCAATGGTGGATTCTTCTTTATACCATACCCACTGCCTACATAAAAAGGATAGCCGAACCCTTGAAGCTCCCAATTGGAAGGAACTTTAATATCATCCCAACCTGAAACATCATATCCTTTTTGGAAGAAGTCCATCGGTCGTTCATCCGAACGGGGTACAAAATGAAATTTCCATGTTCCGTTCAAGGATTGGAAGTAAGGAGATTGTGATTTATCACCCTGCAATGCCAATTCTTTAGTGGGGTATCCCATAAAATTAGCCGCCGAAGGCAGACGATTGATATGAAGCACATCAAAATTCTCCCAATCATTATCCGAACGGGGGTATTTGTTTCTACGCACTTCTACATTGTCTGTGCTCGTTTCGTTAGCGCTCCTGTTTACCGGAGCACCGTCATATTGGGATTGTGCCATACCTGCCAACGACAAAGATATGGCAATCCCTGTCAATATAGAACGAATTTTCATCATAAATATATCTTTTAATAAATTCGGAGTATCCGCATACTGATTTTTACTTCCACTATCATTGATCCAACAACAATCGCAAAATCAAAGCAGAAGACCAACCAAAGTTGGGTGCATTCAACACTTCACCTGTCAGTGGATTGTAGTTTTCATGAATCGGTCCGTCGGTCATCAGTCCTTGAGCATGTGCCATGAACTTGCGAGTCAGCAAGTCGGCTTCCTCCACATATCCGTAGCGCTTCAATCCGGTTATACCAAAATATACCTGGTTAAACCAAACCGGACCACGCCAATAACCGAAAGTAGGACGCAATGCAGGATGACTTACATCAAGAGTACCTAGCGGCAGGTAAGAGTTGAAATGTTTTTCATCCATCATGATGTTCTTCACACTCTCGGCTTGTTCCGGGGTAGCAATACCTGCCCACAAAGGCAACCACCCCTCAGCCCCCATCACCTTGACAGGTGTACGGTCATTCAAACGAATATCATAAAAGAAACCACTCTCGCTGTCATACATTTTAGTCTGTACATACAGCTTGATTACCTCAGCCTCCTTAGCCAACTGTTCAGAAAGCTCTTGCTTTCCCAAGATAGAAGCCATTTCCGAAAGTGTCAGTTTATCTACATAAAGGAAGGAATTCAAACAAATATTCTCCTGATCCATCGACCAAGCTTTCTCCATCTCATTCTTTAGCATCCGGGTGTCATCAAAACGCACACCGTTATCCATGCCGCTCTCCCAAGCCGCCGCAATCAGTGTACCATCAGTAGAACCATATTCGCAAATGCCATTGTGATCGTGGTCACGCTCAGCATACCACCATTGATGGAACCTATACAATTTATCAAATATTTCGTCCAAGAACGCTTTGTCTCCTGTAACCTTATAGACATTCATGGCTCCCCATGATGCTATAGGAGGTTTGGAGTCGCGCCAATTGTTACGTACCTTATTATAACCGATAAAATCAGGAACCATACCATTCTCTGCTTGATAATCGAACAAAGAAAGCATTTCACTCTTGGCCCCCTCAGGATTGTAGTACACATTACCCGATGCAATTTGCCAAGCATCCCACGACCAACATCCACCGATGAATCCTATATAAGAAGGGAAACTACAACCATGGAAGATATCACCAGCCGGAGTACGCCAATTGGAGTTTAACGTCATCAATGCTTTCACAGCAATGTTCCTGTAAGCGTTTTCTTTCATATAAGGACTGTCGGCAGATAGTACCCGTTGAAGCCCCTGATTCCAACGCTGCGCATTGTCGGCAAAACATTGATCAAAAGGTATGGACTTTATTGCAACATATTCCTTGTCTGTTTCTTCGCCTTTCAAGGTCAGTGTCTGGCTGTATTCCGAAGTATAACTTTTGCCGGATTGCAGCAAATAGTCACTCTTCTCAACAACTCGCAAACTGTCGTTCCCCACAGTCATCACTTCATCGGCTGTATGGAAAAGCACGGTAGCCGTCACTTCGTCTACCGGCGGTTCGTTACGCAATGTGATAATCTGGCGATTGGTTCCCCAACGGCGACCGTAGAACGGACAATGGAACCGGACGCCCTTATCCACCTTAGAGGCAATAGTATTCTCTTCGAAAACACCGCCACTCCAAGTCAGCGACACATTCAAAGGTGTGTCACTAAGATTCGTAATAACAGAACGTACAAAAGCAGTGCGTGAAGTAGCAAAACACAACTCAGTAGTGAATTCCAACTGCGCATCTTTAAAATGTTGTATCAACTTTCCGGGTAGATACTTGGCAGTCTGCATATTGCGAACCAAGTCGTACTTTTCACCATTGACCACCAACGTAGGCTGTGCCAACGTTTGGGCAATCCATCCTCTTCCATGCATCGTCATAGGGCCGATGAAGGCACCCGCAAATGCCCTGCTTTGATTTACTGGCAACGCATAGCCACTCCATGCACCCAGATCAGAGAACAAATTGAGATCCCCATCTACAGATTGTTCCGGTACATTTTTCACATTCAACAAATTGGGAAAATCTTCCTGTGTCGTAAACAGGGACTTTTCTGGCTGTGTAGCGACCGGGGTACATGCCCCCAGCCAAAGAATGCTACACATTCCATATATAGGAAATAAATGTTTCATAAACGGTTCTTCCAAAATTATACAAACAAGATTACTTGCTATAGTTCGGATTCTGCTCCCAATCAGGATTCAACAGAAATTCACTATGAGGAATAGGAAACAACTGGTGCTTGGTATCTACATAATTCTCAACAAATGGTTTATTGTGAGCTTTCAGCGTTTCTTCTACAATACCCCAGCGAACCAAGTCATACCAGCGTGAACCTTCCAATGCCAACTCGCAAGGACGTTCTTTGTCTTGCAGATGTTTCAAGACTTCGGCTTTACCCATGGTAAGCGGCAATGCCGGTACATTGACACGTGCACGAACCTTATTTATTATGTTAATGGCCTCTGTTGTTTCACCCTTGTCATTTAGACATTCTGCATAAAGCAGCAATACATCGGCATAACGGATAACGGAAACATTAAAGAAACTATAGTCCCAATAATCACTCATACCCTCGGTATAAGTAACATATTTGTGCCAGAAGATTTCTCCTTCTTTGTGGTAATCCTTAAAGGATTTTCCATTCTCATAATAAAAGGGACGACACTCGGGATCGTCAAAAATAAGCGTATGAAGTGCACGGTCGCTAGACTTACCGTCTATAGTCTTATCAGCCAATAACGTCTGACACATCCAGTCCGTAGGATAAGCTTCTTCATATGCATCCAGTCCAGCCATAGGTCCCAAATGAACAGTAAACAAGTTATATTCATACTGTCCGCCTGAACGGTCTCCGGTAAACTGGATCTCAAAAAGAGACTCTTTATTGTTCTTGTGCATACCGTCAAAATTATCAGCCCAATTCTCCATCAAGCCAAAAAGACTTCCTTCTTTATCAATGATCTTCTTGAATTCAACTTCGGCTTTACTCAATTCTTTGCGGAACATATAGAACTTACCCAAAAGAGCCGCTGCCGTATAACGCGTGACACGTCCTTTTTCACTTTCCTCATAACTTTCGGGAAGGTCGCTCTGTACTTCTTTCAGTTCGGTCTCAATCAGACTTACCAATTCTCCCGGATTGGCCTGTGGCGGATAGAACTCTTCATCCGTACCTACCAATGCCTCCTTATAAATAGGAACTCTCTCACCAAAGTTCACATACAAACGATAATAAAAGTAAGCACGCAAAAAACGAGCTTCGGCTATGGACTGCTTCTTCAAGGCATTGAGTGATTCCGAGTCACCAGGTACAGTGGGAATGTTGGTCAAACATTGATTGGCATAGTTAATACCTTTATACAAATTAGTCCACTCCGTCTTGACTACGGAGTTAGTGGGTTCCACATTGAATGATGAAATATTCATCCAACTCGTCACATCATCCCTGTGGGTAATCTCATCACTTCTGTATCCGTCTATTACTATATAGCGTTCAAACGGTATCGCCCAAGATGCATTCGGCTGCAAAGCTCCGTATACACTAGTCAATCCTTTCATAATATCCCCTTCACTCTTCCAGAAAATACTAGGTGATAAAGCATTGGGATTAGAGTCTTCATCCAAGAAATCAGTGCAAGAGGAAAAAGACATTCCGCTCAGAAGAGCTGCATATAATAATATGTTTTTGAATTTCATAATCTTCGTATTAAATTTAATTAGAAACCGAATTTAAGACCCATCATAAAGTCACGACTCAAAGGAATGGCTGCATAGTCATATCCCATCTGTCCGACTGAAGAACCGGTTGAAGGATCATAGCCTTTGTAGTTGGTAATAGTGAACAAACGGGTAGCGCCTACATAAATACGCAAGTTACTCAAGCCCATTTTCTTACAATATTTAACCGGCAGATTATAACCTATCTGCAAATTATTCAGACGCAGATAGTCACCATTCTCTACAAAACGAGTAGAAGTACGAGAGTTCTTATTAGGATCACCAGACACGGCACGTGGAATATCAGTATCAGGATTTTCAGGTGTCCAAGCATTCAAGGCATTCTTACCATAGTTGAACACATGGTCCATACGCTCCAACTGATATTTAGTATAGTTATAACGCTTAGCACCAAAGTCACCGTAGAAATTGGCTACCAAGTCAAAGTCTTTATAAGCCAAGTTAATGTTGAATCCCAATGACACCTTCGGTGTACCACTACCCACTTTCACGCGGTCGTTTGTATCAAGCATACCATCTCCATTCTGATCTATGAAACGGATATCACCCGGTTTAGCCACAGGTTGCAGAGGCTGCCAGTTGCCGTTTTGGTCCTTATAGCCATGAGCTGTGTTCCATTCGTCCACTTCCGCTTGATTTTGGAAAATTCCGGCAGTTTGATATACCCAGAATTCACCTATTTCACCACCTACATAAGTACGCAGAGCACCGTACTCATAGAGATAATCAGGATTGGCCATAGATTTCAACACACTCTTATAGTGAGATAAATTCAAATCCAAATCGTACTTCAAACCTCCGGCTTTGCCATGATAAATAGCTTGCATTTCAAAACCGGTTGTGCGCAACTTACCATCGTTCACCAAGATAGAAGAATTATAACCGGTAGCCAAACTGATGTTACGGCTAGACAGCATATCACTGGTATTCTTAATATAAGCCTCCGCAGAAAGCTCCAGTTTATTGTTCCATAAACTAATGTCTACACCGATATTCTTATACACCGTCGTTTCCCACTTGATATCGCTGGATGGAAAAGCAGTGATGGCATATCCCATAGAAGTTTCACGACCATCAAAAGGATAGTTCAATGCATGATTATTATAGCTCAAAGTAGGAATATATCGATAAAGACCTATGTTCTGATTACCCAAAGCACCGTAACTTAAACGAAATTTGAACATGGAAACAGTTTCTTTCAAATTTTCCCAAAATGGTTCATTAGCAATGTTCCAACCCAATGATACAGAAGGGAAGAAACCCCACTTGTTGCCTTTCGCAAAGCGTGAAGAGCCATCATAACGGAAAGAAGCCATAATCATATAGCGCATCATATAGTTGTAGTTCACACGGCCAAAGAGAGAGCGGAGAGCACTACGAGTCTTAGTACCACCTACAGAATAGTTACTTTTAGCATGTCCCATCAAGCTCATACTATTATTCTCAAAATCAGAACCGGAAGCACTAAGATCTTCATACTTATTTTCTTCCTGAGAAAGTCCCAATAAAAGAGAAAGATTGTGTTTTTCAGCAATGGTCTTGTCATAATTAGCTGTCAATTCCAACAAATCGTTGGTAGTCTGCGAACGTGATTCAGACAAACTAGCCATCGTATTCCGTTTGGCCGCTCCAATCTCGTAGGTAGGTTTGAAAAGACGAGATTTGCCAAAGTACATATTGCGGCTAGCATTGAATTTCACGATAAGCCCTTTAATCGGCTCGTACTGCAAATAACCGGAAGCTGCGATATAATCGTTAGAGCTTGTATTATCAATCAATTTATTGAAAGCAACCTGATTACCGGCGTCAGACATGCCCATACCAGAGATGGCACCACCATAACCGCCATCATTGTTCTCATCATAAAGGAACGCTAACGGCTCCATATTCGTCACCTGATAAATGGAGGAGAAACCCGAATTGGATTCCAAATCGGCCGACCAACGACTATAACTTACCGATTCACCCATTTTAAACTTACCACGGGTAACATCAGAGTTCAAACGGAAACCGAACTTTTCATCTCCGGTAGCAATAGTCACACCGTCCGTCTTACTATAGAAAGCAGAAAGAGACACATTGGAATTAGCACTACCTGCCGTGTAACCGATGTTATATTTTTGTGTAAAACCACGTTGGTAATACTCTTTCTGCCAATCAGTATCAGCAAACTGGCTCGGGTCTCTCTCGTACTCGCTGATATATTTAGGCCAGCGGCTCTCGTCCGTACCTGCATTTATTAATGCCATCTTACGTACTTTAATAAACTCAGCTGAATTACAAACTTCCAGACGCTTCGGCACGGCACTCAATCCCCAATAACCGGAAAAAGTAATCTTCGGAGCTGAATTCATCGTACCACGATGTGTTTCAATCAAAATAACACCAGCTGCCGAACGTGAACCATAGATAGCGGCAGTAGCAGCATCTTTCAATACGGAAATCGATTTAATATCTTCAGGATTAAGATAAGACATATTACCCGGGACACCATCGATAATCACCAGTGGACCGTTACTTTCGCTGTTCTCGCCATCATCATCTTTCCAAGAAGTCACACCGCGCACCTGCAAAGTGGCAGAAGAACCAGCAGCACCGCTGCCAAAGTTTACCGACAAACCTGGAGCCATACCTTGCAATGCCATCTCTGCATTTGCAGTAGGAATCTTAGACAATTTATCACCCGATACTGATGTTACCGAACCTGAAACATCAGACTTTTTCTGTGTACCATAACCAATTACAACCACCTCATCCAAAGTCTTGGTATCTTCTATTAATACGATTTTTATAGTAGACTGATTACCTATTTTCACAGTCTTTGTGGTATAACCTACATAAGAAACAATCAATTCAGTTCCCTTGCCGATAGATAAAGTAAAACGACCATCCAAATCAGTAATCGTACCGTTTGTAGTACCTTTTTCCAATACACTGGCACCAATGATAGGTTCACCCTGCTCATCGGCTACAATACCATTTATAGATTTCTGTTGTTTCACAGCTTCTACTTCGGAAGCCGCCTGCTTATATAATACAATATGACGATTTTCTATTTTATAATCGATACCTGATTTCGAAAACAACTGATCTAAAATCTGGTTTATCGTTTTATTTTCTACTTTAATGGATACTTTTCTATTGACATTGATTTGATTCAGATTATAGGTAAAATAGAATTCCCCTTTTTTCTCAATAGCATTAATCACATCATGCACCGTAGTATTTTCCATATCCAAAGACATCTTCACATTCTGTGAATAAGCGACACCTGCCCAACACGGGATAGTTCCCAATAATAGAAAAAGAACAAAGAATTTCATAATTAACAATGTTTTTCGTAGCCATAGTGATTTTTGCTCACCCAATGGTGTGCATTTCATAATATTATCCATACATTTGTAATTGATTAGTTTGTAATAAATTATAAGGTTACTCATTAATCCGGGTCGAAAGATGGTGGTGCGTCTTCGACCCTTCATTTTTTTGCAAGGGTTTTACTTCATAGGCATTCGTTGTTTTTCAAAGTTTCACATACTGTTATTTTTTATATAGGTATACCGTTTTCTTTTCAATTCTATAATCCACCCGTCTGGTTTCTTTCAGCAATTCCATCGCCTGGGCTATGGTCAAGTCTTTCCTAAAATGGCAAGTGAAATATTCTTCAACCAGCGAACTATCCATAATCCTGATTTTCACATCATACCGACGTTCTATAACCTTTGCCATTTCTTTCAAGGTCTTGTTGTCGAATCTCAGGTCACCAGTAGTCCAACTATCCACATTTGCCTGCGCCGAACTCCTTATTAACACCAAGCCGTCACTAACGGTGTAATATACCTGGTCATTGGGTGACATCCTTTCCTTACTTCTGTCATCTAAGGTTGACACTTCTACCGAACCTTCTTTCAAAGTAATCCAACTCGGTTCATCCAAGTAGGCTTTTGCATTAAATTTTGTACCCAACACCCTGATATTCAACATCGGCAATTTCACCGTAAACGGACATTTTGGATTATGCGCCACCTCAAAATAGCCCTCTCCTTCCAATGTGACCGTTCTATATTTTTCCGAAAACTTAGCCGGATAAGAAAAACGGCTCTCAGCGTTCAGCCAAACTGTTGTCCCATCACTCAGCAATAAAGAAACCCGTTGGCCTTTCGGAACCACTACCGTATTGTATGCTTCCGGTTCCTCTTTCGTGATATAGAACAAGTTTGTTGCAAAAAGACAAACAGTAACCAACACAGCCGCATACTTCCACCATTCCCCGATGGTGAATCTCTGTACCGGTTTCTCTCTTTTCTCTGCCTGCTTACTCAAGCCAAGCTGTCCGCTCAGTTGCCGATAAGCTTCATCCATACGTCCTTTATCCGAAAAACGCATTTCAGTTTTCAGACCCCAGATTTGCTCCAGCTCAAATAAACGCTGACGGCTATCTTTCTCCTTCAACCACTCTAAAACCTCTTTTTCTTCGGTTGCAGTACAATGCTTATTAATATATCGAATTAAAATATCGTCCTTCATTTACTTTCTTTATTGTCTTTCATTATTAAGACAATTAACCAAGAAAGAACTACGGGGTTAAAAAGAAGAAAAAATGCTTTTTTTTGCATTTTATTTTTTGCAGACTCCAGAAAAAGCCTGCATGAAAGTATTAACGAAGCAAAAACAACAGGCAGAACAATACCTCCTTCAAATCCTCTCTCAAGAATTTTGTGGCTTTCTGTACATGTTCTTCCACCGTACGGGATGAAATATGCATAGCCTCCGCTATCTCTTTATAAGTCATCTCTTTAAAATAAGACAATTCGAAAGCCTGACGACATTTAGGAGGTAATTTAGAGATGGAAGCTTCCAACAATTTCCGGATGTCACGCTCAACCACCTCATTCCACAATTCATTGGCATCCGATCCTGCCAGCTGAAAGGCCATGCGTTCTTCCGCCAAACGCACCTCCTCCTCATGCCCCAGCACAACAGCTTGGTGCTTCAGATAATTCAGGCAATTATTCTGTGTACATTTATAGAGGAAAGAATGAATGGCATTAGGTGTCAAGGTAAACTTCTGTTCCCAATACATGACAAAAACACTTTGTACAATATCTTCAGCAATATGTTCAGGCACAAAACGGCAAGCTACAGACATCAGACGAGGATAGAAAAGATTAAAAAGAAGACGAAACTCCGCCTCGTCTCCTTTTTGTACTTTATTTATATCTATAGAAATTGTTTGCATCTCCACCTCCAATCCAAAGTTAACAGATGCAAAGCTAATTTATTTTTCCAACTCCTGCAAACTTTCCATTTTCTTTGTTTCCAGGAACTCATAGATACCACAGAGATGTTCTTTTACCTTTTTATTCCCAAATTCATACACTTTCGTCACTAATCCGTCCAAAAAGTCACGGTCATGAGACACAACAATCAATGTGCCGTCAAAGTCCACCAAAGCTTGTTTCAGGATATCTTTGGTTTTCATATCCAAGTGATTAGTAGGCTCATCTAAAATCAACAGATTCACCGGTTCCAACAATAGTTTGATCATGGCAAGACGAGTACGTTCTCCACCACTGAGCACTTTCACCTTCTTCATGGAAGCTTCGGGGCCGCCAAACATAAATGCACCCAACAAGTCTCGTATTTTATTACGGATCTCCCCTTTCGCCACATCATCTATCGTTTGAAAAACCGTGAGGTTCTCGTCCAATAAAGAGGCTTGATTCTGAGCAAAATAACCAATCTGCACATTGTGTCCCAGCGTTAAAGTCCCTTCATGCTCTATCTCACGCATGATACACTTTACCAAAGTAGACTTACCTTCACCATTCTTGCCCACAAAAGCCACTTTATCCCCTCTCTCGATGGTCAATGAGGCATCCTTGAAAACTACATGGTCACCATAGGTCTTTCCCACCCTGTCCATAATGACCGGGTAATTTCCACTTCGTGGAGAAGGCGGGAATTTCAACCGCAATGCTGAGGTATCTTCTTCGTCCACTTCAACCAATTCTAATTTCTCAAGCATCTTCACACGGCTCTGCACTTGCAAAGTTTTACTATAAGTTCCTTTGAACCGTTCTATGAAATCCTTGGTTTCCTGTATCATCTTCTGCTGTTCCTCATATTGCTTCATCTGTTGCTCGCGTCGTTCTTTACGCAATATCAGATATTGGGAATAGTTCACTTTATAATCATAGATGCGCCCCATCGTCACTTCAATGGTACGGGTTGTGATATTATCTACAAATTTACGGTCGTGGCTGATGACAATTACCGCTTTGGCACTATTGACCAAGAAATCTTCCAACCACTGGATGGATTCAATATCAAGATGGTTAGTGGGCTCATCCAGCAATAATACATCTGGATTCTGGAGCAATAATTTAGCCAACTCAATACGCATACGCCAGCCACCACTGAAATCACTGGTAGGGCGATTGAAGTCCTCACGCATAAAACCAAGTCCCAGCAAAGCCTTTTCCACATCTTCTTCAAAATGGGTAAGATCAATGGAATAAAACTTCTCACTCATGGCAGAAACTTTCTCGATTAACTCCATATATGAATCACTTTCATAATCGGTACGCGTTTCAAGTTCCTTATTTATGGCTTCTATTTCTGCCTCCATAACATGAAGATGCGAGAATGCCTGAGAAGCTTCCTCGAATACAGTACGCCCATCCTCTGTCATCAGATGCTGGGGAAGATAAGCTATCACACAATCCTTAGGAGCCGACACCTTTCCACGACTAGGTTGCCGTACACCAGCCAAAATCTTTAATAAGGTAGACTTACCCGCACCATTTTTCCCCATCAAGGCAATACGGTCTTTCTCATTTATCTGAAAAGATATGTCACTAAACAAGGTGGTACCGCCAAACTCAACGGTCAATCCATCTACTGAAATCATATTTATTCTTTTAATCAGCAAGAGGGTGCGCCAAAAAATGATTCAAGCTACCATTTTTTGACACCCCCTCCTACAAGTTATACTTTATTGTTTTTATACTTTTTGCCAATATCAACTTGCCAATATTAATATCAATAATTGGGCAGTCAGAATACGAAGGAACATGGATACCGGATACACAGTAGAATAACCTACCGCCGGAGCATTATTACCTGCTGTCTGATTAGAATACGCCAATGCGGGGGGATCTGTATTACTACCTGCAATAAGCCCCATCAACATGAAATAATTCATCTTGTAATGCCAGCGTGCAACCGCTCCCATTATTAATAAAGGTATAACTGTAATGAGGAAACCACAACCCACATACAACAGACCATCTCCATCGACAACCGTATTCACAAAATTCGCACCAGCCTTTATCCCCACACTGGCAAGGAACAAAGCAATACCAATTTCACGCAACATCAAATTGGCACTCATAGTGGTATAAGTCACCAATTTCAATTTATATCCGAAACGACCTATCAAAATAGATACAATCAACGGACCACCGGCCAAACCCAATTTTACCGGAGTAGGAATACCTGGAAATGCAATAGGCAGACTACCAAAGAAAATCCCCAAGAAGATACCCACAAAAATAGTCACGATATTAGGATGATCCAAACGTTTCAATGAGTTACCCATCAAATTGGCAACACGTTCCACCGCATCCTGAGGACCTACCACCATTACACGGTCACCTACCTGCAAGGTTAAGTTACGTGAAGCGAAGATATCCATACCTGAACGGTTGACACGAGTCACATTCACACCATACATACTACTGAAATGAAATTCCCCCAATTGCTTACCATTCATTTTAGGTTGTGTAATCAAAATACGGCGGGATACCATCGGAGTATCCTGCTTTTCCCAATCCACTTCAATTTTAGGACCGATAAAAGCAATAATGGCTTCCGCATCATCCTCTGCACAAACCACAAACAACTGATCACCAAGATGGAAAACAGTATCACGATTAGGAATACTGACATGACCGTTCTGCAAAATACGTGAACAAACAAAATCACGCCCCATGAAGTCTCTGACCTGAAGCAACGTTTTTCCTGCCAATGCCTCATTATGAACTTCCAGGTGCATCATACGAGGAGTCAGATGAGGATTTGCAGCTTCTTCTTTAGCGATATCCTCTTCCTCCTTTTTCAAATTAATCTGGCAAATGTAGCGGATAGCAATAATAGAACCAATGATACCCAGCACTCCCAATGGATAAGCGCACGCATATCCCATCGCTATCTGCGGGCCATTGTAATTCAGCTGGCTCAACGCTTCGTTGGCAGCACCCAGTCCCGGCGTGTTCGTTACTGCACCACAAAGAATACCCACCATCATAGGCAGCTCTATCCGGCCGTTCAAGCCATAATACAAAGCCACAGCCACAGCAATATTCAATGCGACAATCCCCATTGCTACTAGATTCATTGCAATCCCTCCTTTCTTGAAGGAAGAGAAAAAAGAAGGACCTACCTGAAGTCCGATACAGAACACGAACAATATTAGTCCGAAATCCTGTAAAAATGTAAGTATCTGTGTATTCCCCGTTAAACCGAAATGTCCGCAGACAATACCGGTAAACAAAACAAAAGTAACACCTAACGATACTCCGAAAAATTTAATTTTTCCCAGCAACACTCCTACTGCAATCACAAAAGAATAAAGCAGCACGATATGCGCTATTGAGTTTTCATCAAATAATAGATTTTGTAACCAGTCCATGATATAATACTATGTTTTTATAAAATTGCCGCAAAATTAATGAATTCCCCTCACTCAACCCAACAATTTGAAAACTATTATTTCATGATTCTTATTTATTTTGCAATATCCACTTTGCAATAAGAACATCTTTTGCTTTCGTCAGTTAACAAAATGACAGAAACCTCTCTTTCTCCTTTATGAAAATAGCTAAAAAAAGGATTCTATTTAAAAGGTTTTAGTATATTTGCCCATACTATTGAAAAAGTATGTGATATAATTCTTAAATATTAATACCGAATAAACTATGGCAGATAGTAAAGAGAAACTCTTTTCGGACTTCCCAGCCGTTTCTACGGAACAGTGGATGGAAAAGATTACAGCAGACTTGAAAGGCGCTGATTTTGAAAAGAAATTGGTTTGGAGAACCAACGAAGGTTTTAAAGTAAAACCATTTTATCGCCAGGAAGATCTGGAAGGTTTGAAAACAACCGAAGGACTACCCGGAGAATTCCCCTATGTAAGAGGCACGAAGAAAAACGACAATACTTGGTTCGTGCGTCAGGAAATCAAAGTAGAGTGTCCTAAAGAAGCCAATGCTAAAGCACTGGATATTTTGAACAAAGGTGTTGACTCATTGGGATTCTACGTAAAGAAGAAAGATCTCAGTCCTGAATATATCGAAACATTATTGAATGATATCTGTGCGGAATGCATTGAGTTAAACTTCTCCACTTGTCAAGGACATACGGTGGAATTAGCCAAATTGTTGGTTGCTTACTTCCAAAAGAAAGAATACGACCTGACCAAATTGCAAGGCTCCGTCAACTATGACCCTATGGGTAAAATGATGGTAAAAGGCAAAGACCTTAGCAATTTCATCACTACCGCCAAAGAATTGGTAGAAGTACTGGCTCCGCTACCTAAATTCCGTTGTATCTGTGTCAATGCGATAGAACTGAACAATGCCGGATCTTATATTTCACAAGAACTGGGATATGCATTGGCTTGGGGTAACGAATATCTGAGCAAACTGGTAGAAGCAGGAGTTCCTGCTGCACTGGTTGCCAAGAAAATAAAATTCAATTTCGGCATCAGTTCCAACTATTTTCTGGAAATTGCCAAGTTCCGCGCAGCACGTATGTTATGGGCGGACATCGTAAAAGAATATCATCCTCAATGCAACTGCCAACCCGAATGTCCGAACAAAGCGGAAGACGGCACTTGTTTCTGTGCCTGCAAAATGGTGGCACATGCTGAAACATCCACTTTCAACCTGACTTTGTTTGACGCACATGTAAACCTGCTCCGCACTCAAACCGAAGCGATGAGTGCCGCCTTGGCAGGAGTCAACTCCATCACTGTAACCCCGTTTGACAAGACTTACGAAACTCCGGACGACTTCTCTGAACGTATCGCCCGTAACCAACAGTTATTGCTAAAAGAAGAATGTCATTTCAACAAAGTAGTTGACCCCGCCGCGGGTTCTTACTTTATTGAAAATTTAACAATTTCTATTGCCACACAGGCATGGGAGTTATTCTTGAAAGTGGAAGACGAAGGAGGAATGCTGGAAGCAGTCAAAGCAGGAAAAGTACAGGAAGCGATCAACGCAAGCAACAAGGCCCGCCACGACTCCGTTTCAAAACGCAAAGAAATTCTACTGGGTACCAACCAATATCCTAACTTCAATGAAAAAGCAGGCGAAAAGGCTCCTGTAGAAGCCAAATGTTGTTGTGGAGGCAATCATGACAACTGTGAAAAACCGTTTGCCACATTAAACTTCGACCGTGCTGCCAGCCAGTTTGAAGCACTTCGTTTGCAGACAGAGAAATCCGGCAAACGCCCGAAAGCATTTATGCTAACTATCGGTAATCTGGCCATGCGCCAAGCACGTGCCCAATTCTCATGCAACTTCTTGGCTTGTGCCGGTTACGAAGTAATCGACAATTTGGGCTTCCCCACAGTAGAGGCCGGTGTCGAAGCAGCTATGAAAGCCGGTGCAGACATCGTAGTTATCTGTTCCAGCGATGATGAATACGCAGAATATGCTATTCCTGCATTCAAGGCATTAGATGGAAGAGCCATCTTCATTGTTGCAGGTGCTCCTGCTTGTATGGAAGAGCTGAAAGCCGCAGGCATCGAAAACTTTATCCATGTACGTGTTAACGTATTGGACACATTGAAAGAATACAACGCTAAGTTAGGAATTAAGTAAGGAAGAACAATGAAACCGAATTTTAAAAATATAGATATATATGCCGGATTCCAACCTCAGAATGGTATGGAGTGGCAAAAAGAAAACGGCATCACCGCCGACTGGAAAACGCCGGAACACATTAATGTGAAGCCTGTTTACACTAAAGAAGATTTGGAAGGCATGGAGCACTTGAACTATGTAGCAGGTATTCCTCCTTATCTTCGCGGCCCGTACTCCATGATGTACACTTTCCGTCCTTGGACTATCCGCCAGTACGCAGGTTTCTCCACTGCCGAAGAAAGCAACGCATTCTATCGCCGTAATTTGGCATCAGGTCAGAAAGGCTTGTCTGTCGCATTCGACCTTCCGACACACCGCGGCTATGACCCCGACCATGAACGTGTAGTAGGTGACGTAGGTAAGGCAGGTGTGTCTATTTGCTCATTGGAAAATATGAAAGTTTTGTTCGATGGTATTCCTTTGAATAAGATGTCTGTTTCCATGACCATGAACGGTGCCGTACTTCCCATCATGGCATTCTACATCAATGCAGGTTTGGAACAGGGAGCTAAATTGGAAGAAATGGCCGGAACCATCCAGAATGATATCTTAAAAGAGTTTATGGTGCGTAACACATATATTTATCCACCTGCCTTTTCCATGAAGATCATCTCTGACATATTTGAATATACCTCACAAAAAATGCCTAAGTTCAATTCTATCTCCATCTCGGGCTACCACATGCAGGAAGCAGGTGCCACAGCAGATATTGAATTGGCTTATACACTGGCTGACGGTTTGGAATATCTTCGGGCCGGAGTCGCTGCAGGTATAGACATCGACGCATTCGCTCCACGTCTGTCATTCTTCTGGGCTATCGGCATGAATCATTTTATGGAAATTGCCAAAATGCGCGCAGCACGTATGTTGTGGGCCAAAATTGTCAAACAGTTCAACCCGAAGAATCCGAAATCACTGGCATTGCGTACCCATTCCCAGACTTCGGGCTGGTCATTGACAGAGCAAGATCCATTCAACAATGTAGGTCGTACTTGTATTGAAGCTATGGCAGCAGCATTGGGACACACCCAGTCACTGCACACCAACGCGTTGGATGAAGCAATTGCATTGCCCACCGACTTCTCTGCACGTATCGCACGTAATACTCAGATTTATATTCAGGAAGAAACATATGTTTGCAAGAACGTTGACCCATGGGGTGGTTCTTACTATGTAGAATCTTTAACTAACGAATTGGCTCACAAGGCTTGGGAACATATTCAGGAAATTGAAAGCTTGGGCGGTATGGCGAAAGCTATCGAAACCGGAGTACCCAAAATGCGTATTGAAGAAGCTGCGGCACGTACTCAGGCCCGTATCGACTCCGGTGCCCAGACAATTGTCGGCACCAACAGATATCGTTTGGAAAAAGAGGATCCTATCGATATCCTTGAAGTAGACAATACAGCTGTACGTTTGGAACAAATTGAAAATCTGAAGCGTTTGAAAGAAGGCCGCAATCAAGCAGAAGTAGACAAAGCTTTGGCAGCCATCACCGAATGTGTAAAGACAGGTAAAGGCAATTTGCTGGAACTGGCTGTAGAGGCGGCTCATGTCCGTGCTACCTTGGGCGAGATTTCGGATGCTTGTGAAACAATTGTAGGACGTTATAAAGCAGTAATCAGAACTATATCAGGCGTGTACTCATCAGAAAGTAAAAAGGATACAGACTTCGCAAAAGCTTGCGAACTGACCGAAGAATTTGCAAAGAAGGAAGGCCGCCGTCCGCGTATCATGATTGCCAAGATGGGACAGGACGGACACGACCGTGGTGCAAAAGTAGTTGCAACAGGTTATGCCGACTGTGGTTTCGACGTAGATATGGGACCGTTGTTCCAAACTCCTGCCGAAGCTGCTCGTGACGCAGTGGAAAACGACGTTCATGTAGTAGGTGTTTCTTCATTGGCTGCCGGACATAAGACACTGATCCCGCAGATTATTGAAGAATTAAAGAAATTAGGTCGTGAAGATATTTTAGTTATCGCTGGTGGTGTTATCCCCGCTCAAGACTATGACTTCTTATACAAGGCAGGTGTTGTAGCAATCTTCGGCCCCGGAACTTCTGTTGCCAAAGCAGCTGTTCAGATTATGAACATTTTACTGGACGAAGAGGAATAAACTTTTTCACCTAAATAGTTTATCATTTTAAACAATAGTAAAGAATCTGTTTACACTTATTTTGTGTTTACAGGTTCTTTACTTCATTCAAAACAATGGATTATAGCAATTAGAACAAGTATAAATTAAATCCATTTCTTCTAAATTACTAAAAAAACATCAACAAAATTGATATTAGACAACACAAGTAACACAAAAAGAAAACCAGAAAAGCTATCGGCCTTGTAAAACAAAGGTTATGTTAAGCAAAAAGGTGGTACAAAACTTTCAAGAAAAAGTCTGCCCACCTCCTTTAAGAGAAAATTTATGTGTTAGAGAGAATTATTAATAGTTCTTCGTACAAAGTGAATTAAAGTCTGTTTCAATTTTAGGTATCTCCCACACCCAACCTTGTGCATCTTTATCCTTTTCAAGGAAAGTACAGAAAGCTATATCAAAATTTGATCCACGTTTAATAGACAAATGCAAACGTTTCAAATCATAAAAACGAAAACCTTCACCCCATAATTCCACCCGGCGACTATTCATAATTTCCTCTGCCAAAGCATCACCAGTATTACCTTTCGAGACATAAGAGGGATCGCGGGTTATCTGGAATTTAGTAAACACAGTCTGCGCCTCACTATCTTTTCCTGCACGAGCTAAAGCTTCAGCCTGGGTGAGATACATTTCTGCCAAACGCATAAATGCGACATCACCTACAGCATCGGCTGTAGAACGGGCAGTAAACTTACGGTTTTGATAAGCATTCTTTGCATAACTTGATGACGGAACAGATGCTTCCCCAGTCGGATCCCACCACGCACGCCGTAAGTCTGTTTCAGACATCGTTTCATAAGCATCCACATTTATGCACTTCACTCCCTGACGAATGGCACTGGAGTTAAAGTTCCATGACATATATGCATAATAAGAATAAAAATAAACAGTCTTATCATCGGGAGTCATTGCAGCATACATCGCTTCTTTAGTGTCCGTCGTAATATTGGCAAACCCACAATTCAACTGACTGCCAGTCATCAACTGGTGACCACCTGCTTCAGCTAAAGAAATAGACTTCCCTGCATAAACCGCCGCATTATTATAATCTTGCATGGTCAATGCTACACGTGCCTTCAATCCCCATGCCACCATCTCGCTATAATGATTGACATCATTTACTTTTATTCCACTCAAAAGTATACAAGCCTCATCCAAATCATTATTGATTTTAGCATAAACATCTTCTACGGAATTACGTGCCTGCTCTTCGGCCACAGCTTTTTCACGATAAGGAATTCCATCCTGTGTATTATCCTTGCCGGCTTCATAACGTTTTGCATAAAGCTGTACCAAATTAAAATGAGCCCAAGCACGGATACACAAAGCTTCTCCCTTTATCTGGTCAAACAATTCCTGGCTAGTTATTTCAACTTCCTCCAAACCCGCCAAAATTTTGTTAGCATTCAGAATCCATTGATAATAAATTTGCCAGAACTTATAATTATAACCATTCGTTTCATTCATATTGCATTGCCATCCTAAATAGGCCGCCTTCATCCATGTATTTGTCTGCCAATTCATATCATCAGCCTCTGCATCACGTGACATCATAAAACCGGGTTCACCGCCCAAACACTGATATCCACTTTCCTGAGAAACCATCTCTTTATGAATTCCATTCAATGCTATATAAAGATTGTCCAACGAGGTGTTTATTGTCGTTTCTGAAACAGAGGTAGAGGGAATAGTATCCAGATAATCACCGGCACAACCAGATAGGAACATTACTCCAACTGTCGCTAATCCTAATGTTATATTTTTAATTGATCTCATAATTCTTTTATTTTTTAGAATGAAACATTAAGCCCTAACGTGATATTACGGGACGGCATATATTCATTATAAGTTACACCGGAATAATTAGCCATCGGATTCAATCCCTGACGGGCTTTCAACATGAACAGGTTTTCCGCAGTCAGATTCAAACGGGCGCTCTTAAGCATCACTTTGCTCAACCAAGCTTTTGGGAACTGATAGCCAATAGTGACAGATCTTAAATTAAGATAATCCGAACTGGTAAGCCAACGAGTTGAATAAGACTGACCAATATTCGTGGTATGAGCTGCACTATTGTCTATGCGGGGAACCTCAGTAATATCCCCTGCCTGTTTCCATGCTTTTAACAAATCCGGACTTTGTGCATAACCAAATTCAGTCATACTCATCATGGTAGCATAATTAGTATCCAAAACCTGACCGCCCAACTGGTAAGAGAATACAGCAGCCAAATCAAAGTTCTTATAACTTACTCTGACATTAAACCCACCAAACACATCAGGAATAGAAGAACCACTGAAGTCGTATTTAGCATAAGTATACGAATTGGTCAATTCCTTACCATCAATAGTCACTACTGTTTTTTTATACTCATCAAACTGGCTCTGTGTAATGTTTCCATCCCCTGTTCCAATATTCCCTTGATTATATTTACTTACATCAGCCACATATAAACCATCACCGGTCTGAGGGTCTACCCCATGCCATTGACGAAGCCAGAATTCATAAATGGACTTTCCTTCCAACCACTTTTTAGAACCACTGATATATCCATTTTCTTTCATTGTAGCCGGCAGGTTCTTTATCTTATTCTTCACAAAAGTAGCATTGGCCCCAACAGATACACTCCAGTCTTTATTTTTAAATGCATTATAATCCAACTCTATTTCCACTCCTGAATTAGTGACCTTACCAATATTCTGTATAATGGATGTTACTCCGACAGAAGCGGGCTGAGAAACATCAAACAACAAATCCTTGGAATCTTTCTTAAAATATTCAATAGTACCCGTCAAACAGTCAAACAAACCAAATTCAAGAGCAATATCCGTAGATATTTGTGTTTCCCATTTCAATGAGGGATTGGCTATCACCGTGAAGTAGGCTCCAGCTTCTGAACCATTTTTATATCCCAAACCATATAAGGTCTGATAAGGATAATAATCAGGATCACCATCACTATCCAATATATTATCATTACCTGTTTCACCGTAAGAAGCACGTAATTTCAAGTTATTCACCCATTTCACATCCTTCATAAATGCCTCTTCACTAATTCTCCAGCCTGCTCCGAACGACCAGAAATCCCCCCAACGGTTCTCTTTTGCAAAACGCGAGGAACCATCATGGCGATAAGAAAGTGAAGCGTAGTATTTATGAGCATAATCATAATTGATACGGCCAAAGTAACCTTCCTTTTTATAGGTATTTGTATAGGAGCTAAGTGAACTGATATTTACGAAATTACCAAATTCATACATACCCGAAACTGTTTCCTGAGTCTTCATACCATATAAATACTCATACTTATAAGAATAGTTTTCATGTCCTAAAAGAACGTCAAAGTTATGATTTCCGATAGACTTGTTATAAGTTATCAATTGATTAAAGGTCTGAGTCAGCGTCCGGGTAGACATCTGGTTCAAACGGCCCGGTCCTGCAGTACCATCGCCCACATAAGGATTTTCATAGACTTTACGACGATAATCAATATTATTGATAGAGTAATTGGCTGTAAGGTTCAACCCTTCAACCGGAGTCAAAGTGAGATAAGTATGTCCAGTCTGATTAACACGCACTAGTTCACGTTGATTGAACTCTGTTTCAGCTATCGCATCACGTCCATTATTCGACAAGCGAGTTCCTTCATAATCATAAATATATTCACCCGGATCAGTAGTTGCCTTACCATTAGCATCCAAATAAGCACCGGTTTCCAAATCATGTTTATGAACGGGATATATAGGAGCCATGGTACGAATAAAACGTGTAAGGTTACTATATGAACTCGAATTTCCCGAATCTGAAGTTGAATAATTGGATACCGTACGAGTTACTCCCAAATTCAAACCAGTCTTGAACCATTTAGTAGGGTACACATTATAATTCAAACGACCAGAATAACGTTCAAAGTCAGTCTTAATCATATAACCATCGTCATTTAAATAACCAACAGAAGCATAAGTATCACTTTTTTCTGTTTTTGTATTATAACTCAAATTATATTCCTGACGATAGCCGGTCTTGAAAGCTGCATCTTCCCAATCCAAATCATCTCCCCACTTCAATGCATCGGCTGAAGAATTCAGCTTTCCATCAGTTCCGACAATGGCATCATCTGCGACACCAACAAAAGGATTATATTTCAACGTACTTCCAATTTTAGATGTTGCCAATGAGGCCGCCGTTGCGACATCTTTACCAGATGTAATATAGGAATTCTTCAACATCTCCCATTGTAAAGGATAGTAATCATAAATTCCCACCTTTTTATAATCTTTATAAGCCCTGTTTGACCATCCTTGGTTAATAGTCAAGTTTACTCCTGTTCCACCTGACTCTTTACCTTTTTTAGTAGTAATCAAGATAACACCATTACCCGCACTTGAACCATACAAAGAAGTAGATGCCGCATCTTTCAATATAGTCATAGACTCAATATCTGCAGGATTAATATCACCTATGCTACCATTATATATAGTTCCGTCCACTACATATAAAGGAGCATTGGATGCATTGACTGAGCCAAACCCACGAATACGGATAGAAGAAGATTCACCAGGTTGTCCGGTGGCAGCAGTCACCTGAACTCCGGAAGCATTCCCTTCCAATGCAGCTGTAACATTAGTGATAGCACGTTTCTCTATGGATTTGGCCCCTACTGTGGAAGCAGCTCCGGTAAAAGATGATTTTTTCTGTGTACCATAAGCTACTACAACGACCTCATCAATCAATTCTGTATCACTTTGCATCACTACTCTTTGCTCACCACCCTTTATAGCCAATTCTTGTGTTTTCATACCGACAAACGATATTACCAAAGATTTTGCATTGACCGGAACATTGTTTATACTATACCGGCCATTCATATCGGTAATAGTTCCAAGGGTAGTACCTTTCACAAGAACCGAAGCTCCGACAATCGGCTCATTGTCTTCTGCCGAAACTACAACTCCAGTAATTCGGGATACCTGAGCCATTGTCATACCTGTCCATAGGAATAGACAAGTCAACGTAAACAAAACTCTCTTTTTCATAAAAAAACTTTTTAATTTAACGTTCATAAATGCTAAGTTCTCTTAGAACTTAGATAAAAACGTTCAAAAAGAGTTGTTTTGCTGAGTTTGGCAAGCAAAAAGTAAATCCTGTTAGAATAAAATTATTTATTATCCAACATTTTAGCTGCGATATCTTTGGTATTTAATATATTTTCATATCTTTGCAGCAATATTTAATATAAAGTTCTAAGAGAACTTAGGTCATGTTAAACATTGAACTATAAGGTATTGACAATACTCAAAACATATTGTAACACTTTTACATACATCACATATTCTCAGACAAAATGATTTCATTCCAAATATATTGCTTTATTTCCATCCGGAACGTAAGAACAGACAGTTTCTATAATTCTTTCCGTACCAGTTAAAAATCATAGATGCATAATATATGAAACAAAATGAAGTCCCTTGGGGTAGAATTACAATCTACCTTTGTCTACAATCAGCAAGGGCCACGCCGAAAGTCGACGAAGCCCATTCCTAAAATACTCCATTTACCCATCCTTACTCCCCAAAGATAAGTACAATATTTATTCTTCTATCAATTCGTACTTTCCTTCCGGAAACCAGCGTTCCAGTACATTATCCACTTCTGATTCAATCTCAGGAGTCACATAGCGGCACACCTTTTTATAAGCATAAACCAAAGATACCGCTTCATCAATCCAGCCGATAATTGGTAACCGCTTAGCCGAAATCAAATCAATCGGCAATACCAAATACGAAAGTGCCGCCACAATCAACATTTTATCCGAAGAGGGAGTTTCGGGGCTTCGCAATACATAATATAATAGAAGTACAGGACGAGCAGTCGTTCTACTGGTGGCCTTTACGTAATCCGTAATTTTCTCCCACAGGAGCTCATAATCAATCAAGTTTTTTTTCATTTTCATATATGATTTTGTTAAGGGTAATATATCTATTATTTCGATAAATTTATGAACTTAACTTCGTAAGCCAAGCAACTTATGTTCGTGAGCCAAGTTACTTAACTTACTTGCCCCATGAACTTAAGTTCATTAAAATGATTATCTTGTTTATTTTCCGGTACTCATCACTCCGGAATCGTTATCACTATTATTCACCCTCCGTTGGCCTGCTTTAAACTTACGGCCAAACGAGAAATTATAAGAAACACTTGCCAAAAACATTTGCGAGCTCTCCTTCACATAATTCGTTTTTTTATAAGAAGCATATTTATTCCAGTTCTCAGTCTGCTGTTTATAATTATCCGTAAACGGATTAAAAGCTCCCAACCCTACACGCAAATTCTTGTGCGTGTAATACATCACCAATACCTGAATATTCTCCCCCCCTGACAAGGTTTCCCCCCAGAAATTATTCCAATTAGTATTCATCTGCCAGTAAAGAGAGAACTGCTTGTAATTAAAGGATGCTTCAGCATTACAATACCAGTTTGTATAAGTATGAGAATATGTATTACCATGACTCATATAATGGTTTACTCCACCGGTAAACGAGAACTGTAGCATATCCTTAATAGGGCCAACACGCAAAGTCAGACGCCCTGATAATTTCTGCCAATCCTTTTGATTGTCCCATGTCTGTACAATCTTGTCACCGTCCTGATACTTCTCGTCCATAATGGCATTCGGCTGATAATCATACGCCCCCCAAAGATTAGAATAAAATATACCTTTCTGCCATTCGTATGTCAACTCTGTGTGATAACGCAAATAGGCTTTCAAGTTCGGATTGCCTCGTCTGATTTGCAACGAATCCACAATCTGTTCTACTGCACTTAAATCCCCCAATGACGGAGAAGCATTACTGATATCGGATTTCCAACGGACGAATGAATTTCCCGGCAACGTATAATGCAGTACCAAACGAGGATTAAAACTATAATTCTCATACGAATCATCACCACTTTGTTTGTAATAAGAACGAGTAACACCTACACCCAATCTGTAGTCCAATTTATTTACCTTTCCTCTATATTCCCCATAAACATATGTATCCCCTTGATTCATATCCGTTTCATAATAATGACCGTTACGGTATGCATTATTGGCGAAAGACTGGGTATGGCGCAACCCGAAACTCAACGAATTTCCTTTAGAAAATTGCTTCTCATAAACAGCCTCCCCAATTAGAGAATATTTATCTCCTAATACATTATTATTAATATCAGTCAACAACTCATCCTGCAAGCTTTCTTGATACAAACGGCGTGATTTTTCCCTATTATAAGTACCTACCACATTGAATACCAAAAGTTGCTTATTTTTCAATCCCTGTTGATAATAAAGATCCAACGAAGGACGAGACCAACTTTTTTTAGTACGGTCTATCATATCCACCTTATCATCAGAATCGGCAACATTAGTCAATACTCCTTGATAATCCCAATGAGGCTGGCTATTACTTCTCAAACGAAAAGTAGCACTGAACAATGAATTTTCAGTCTGCTGTAAATTATAATTCATACTTAAATTATTCATAAACACAGATCCGTGCCCCGGTTCACCTTCTTCTATACGATGTAATGTTGTTCCGTCCGCCAAATGGAATTCCTCTTCATTATCCCGATACATACCATAGAAATCGCGAGGTCCCATGTAATACGAAACACCAAACTCAGACTTCTTATGGTTCACTTTTCCAAAAACATTATATTCTCCCCACATGGCATTCATCCCCTGAGACAAATCCACTCCAAAGTTTCCCCCCGTTTCCGGACGACGGACAATATAATCAAGCACTACCTCAGCATTACCATAACGCAAACCAGGGTTGTCATGATACTCTATACGAATAATGTCTGATGGCTGTAATGCCTTAATCTCTTCAACTTCTGCTTTCGCTCCATTGATACGAAGCTGAAGTTCTCCTCCCCCTAACACTCCTATCTCATTATTCATGGGATTTATCTGAATACGGGGAAGCATCATCTGTTGCAACAGATTGACTCCATTTGTTGAAATCTTCATTTGCCGTTCAGAAGGAAAAATCAACTTACGATCCGAATGACTGATTTGTCCGGAAGCACTAACTGTTACACCTTCCATAGCCACAGCATCATCTTCCAATAAAATTTCCCTTAAATTTATATTCTGTTTAATTCCGTTTAATACAATAAATTGCGTACGATACCCCACACAGGATAATGCCAATAAATAATCGCCTGCATAGACCTTATTCAGTAAGAAATCGCCTTTGCTATTCGTAATAGTTCCTCCAACAAAAACCGAATCTGCTGTTTGTAAAACTACATTAACATATTCTGCAGCCTTTTTACTTGTCGCGTCTTTCACAGTGCCCTTTATAATTATTTGTTGAGCAAAAACTCCTTGTACCATACTGGCTACCAGTATGACTATCATTACTATTTTTCTCATTTTAAAACTAAGTGTTTTTTCACAAATTGCAAAGGTAGCGAAAACCAATTAACAATCAAATAGTTATTAATTTCTATTTTGGGTTGTTGGTAGAGAAAGCGAGCATTATGGGGCATATTTTGCTGCGACTTCCGTTACTTATCCGTTACCTTGCGAATACGGATATTTCAAGGAATATAAACGATTATTTTTCAATGTATTGCGTTACTTTTCATAACTTCAAAAAGCTCGATATTTATTAATTTTGTAACTAAAAGAAGCGAGTTTATGAGAAGTACATTTTCCGTGTTGTTTTACACCAAGAACCAATCGTTGAAAGATGGTAAGGTGCCCATTATGGGACGTATAACCATCAACAAGACCACCGCCTGCTTCAGTTGCAAGCGGGAAGTTTCACTGGCATTATGGGATGCCAAGGCCAAGAGGGCGAAAGGGAAATCCGACGAGGCCAGACGGCTGAACCAGGAGCTTGACAATATCAAGGCCCAGATCACAAGGCATTACCAGTATGTCTGCGACCATGACAGCCTGGTGACAGCTAAAAGTGTCTACAACCGCTATCTTGGTTTCGGGGACGATTATCACACCCTTATGGGACTGTTCAGGGAGCAGCTTGCCTCCTACAAGGAAAAGATAGGCAAGGAAAAGGCGGCAAGCACCTATCGCGGGCTGGTGTCTGACTACAAGAATCTGCAGCTTTTCCTCAAAGAGAAGAGACGTATCGAGGATATAGCCATCGCCGAGCTTGACAAGAAGTTCATCGAGGACTATTACAACTGGATGCTCGGGACATGCGCCCTGGCGAGCTCGACGGCTTTCGGCCGGGTCAACACCCTGAAATGGCTGATGTATACCGCCCAGGAAAGAGGCTGGATAAGGCTTCACCCGTTCATCGGTTTCGACTGCCTGCCCGAATACAAGCGACGTTCTTTCCTCACCGAGGAGGACTTGCAAAGCGTCATCCATGCCAAGTTGAATTACAAGCGCCAGCGGGCTATCCGTGACATGTTCCTGTTCATGTGCTTCACAGGTCTGGCGTACGCGGATCTGAAGGAGATCACGTACAAGAATATCCATACGGATTCCGAGGGCGGTACATGGCTGATGGGCAACCGTATAAAAACCGGCGTGGCCTATGTGGTGAAGCTGCTTCCTATCGCCATCGAACTGGTCGAGAGGTACAGGGGGGACAATGAAAAGAAAAGTTCGCCTGACAAGGTGTTTCCCGTAGGCGAATACCAGACCATGGTATCCAGTCTGAGGGTTCTGACCAGAAAATGCGGCTGCTCGACCGAGATAACCCCGCACATCGGGCGCCATACCTTTGCCGTTCTGGCCATTTTAAAGGGGATGCCGTTGGAAACCTTGCAGAAGGTGTTGGGACATAAGTCCATTCTTTCCACCCAGATTTATGCCGAGCTGATCAATCCGAAAGTCGGGGAAGATACGGACAGGCTGTGCATGAAGATCGGTGACACATACCGGCTGGCCAACTAAGCCTCGAAACTTATATAAAGAAACTCCTTCAGCCTCGGATCCGGCCGAAGGAGTTTTTTTGTGTGAATACGCACCGCTTGTTTATCCGGCGTATCGCCTGAAGTCCTTATAGTTCTTTTTCAGTACCTCGTACAGTCCGCTTTCCGGATATAGCAGCTTGCCTCTTGCGGCGGTAATGGAAGTATACGGGATTGCCTTCTCGTCCCTGAGTGCCTGAAGTGTCCTTCTGGATACATGCAGTTTCTCGCAGACTTCCTCTCCCGTGAGATAGTGCTCGTCGGCTATGCCCGGACGGATTCGTGCCGTCGCGTTTTCCAGTGCCTTTCCGCATCTCCTGATCCATCCGGTGAGTTCCTTGAACTCCTCCGAATCCCTGGTAATGATTTCCGCCATCCGTTATTTTCTGTTTTTGATTAGTCCTTCTTCCAGGATTTGCTGTATGTCCGTCTCACGGTAGAAATATTTTCCGCCGATATGTGAGTAGGGAACCAGTCCCCTGTCACGGTAAGCTTGGAGACACCTTTTCGAGATTCCCAGTGCCAGGCATACCTCCTGCGCGTCCATTCATTTGTCCGGAGCCGGTGGAGCCATTTTCCGGACGAGGTCCTCCACTTGCACGGACAACGTGCTGAGCTGCCGCTTTAATTCCAGATAAGCGCTTGTTTCGATAATTGTCAGTTCCATATTTATTTTTTTTAATGATTTCGGGTGCAAGATAGTGAGGAAAGAGGGATGTAACTTTCCCGTGTCATGTATAGTCATGTATAGTCACTAATAGTCAGATGCTTTCCTGAAAGCCCGTCGTGAAACACTATACCCTTTCCAATCCTTGACGGGAAGATTATCCGGGCGGATATTTCGTGATTTTTAGAATAATTCCTATATTTGGAACGAAAATATGAGTTTGGGAAAAGAAGGGGTATTTTCCCTTCTTCCTTGATATATATAGACATAACGTTCGCAGAACGTCCTAAAAGTGGGATCTGGTAAATTTCAAAAGAATAAGGGACTTCTGTGTAAGGCTATGCTATGCATTGTCATAGCGTGGCTTGCACAGCCTTTATTCTTAGCTTTACCAGAGCTCCACTTTTAGGCTGGGCAAGTCCACGTTTTTTTATGGATTTTGCCTGCGAAGTAGACGGTATCATTAAACATTCAGCTTATGGCAAAGATTCAGCTTATGGCCTTTCTCTCCCTTGACGGCTGCCTGTTGGAGCGGCAGTCCCTCTCCGCGTTGCAGGATTCTGCGGACAAATACGGTATCACCCGGATCAGGAAGAAGGCGGTACGGCACCTTGAGGAACCGGTATCTTTCGTCTCACTTTCCCGATGGAAAGAGGAAGGGGACGGTATCGCCCTTGTCGAGGCCTGTCCTGACACACTCCCGCTTGTTGACAGCCTGCTTAGGTTCTGGATGGTGGACGAGATGGTGATCTATCTTTCCCCGAGACTGCAGGGTGGCATCAGACTGTTCGGAGACGCTCTTGCGCCTTCCGTCTGGAAATTGATTGGAAGCAGACATTTCGATACGGGTGTCTGCCGTCTGGATTATTTACATACAGGATATTGAATGGTGATTGCGGCAGGATTTTCCTCATAGCGTACCCTGAGCCCCGGCCTGTCCACCTCCTTGCGGACAACAACTCCTTGAACTATCGGCAATGAACTTTTCCGTAAGCGGGCCGCTGGCATTTTCCGCTCCGTCACTTCGGGAAAGAAAACCCGACGTTCACTTGGTGGGAGCTACCATCGGTACACATCAGGTGGTAACGCCCGAGACGGTTGTAATGATATACGGACTTTCCATACACCCTGATTAACGGAAAATCCCGACCAGTCTCCGAAAAGAGCAGGCCGGGAATTTCCCTTACAGTATCGGTCCTGTTACAGCTCCCGCATGCTGTCCTTGAATGTAAGCTCCACCTTGTAATTCTCGTCCATTCTGAGCGACGCCTCATAGGTTTTTCCCGCCTTGGTGGTGAATTTTAGGAAGGGGGTAGCTTCCCCTGCCATCAGCCGTGTCATCTCTTCGTCTGTCATCTTTCGTCCGTTGAACATGCGCGGAAGATGGAACGCGCAGTCGGGATCTCCGCATTTGGCCACCCTGTCGTAGAGTGTCACTGTTCCTGTTCCACATTTCGGGCAGGCGCACCTTGTCACGCCCGGATTCCTGACCTGCAGGGCGAGCAGTTCCGATACGATTTTCCGTGCGTATTCATGGATACCCTTCATGAACTTCCCGGCACTGAGCCTTCCTTTCTCGATTTCACGCAGTGCCTCTTCCCAGGCGGCCGTCATAGCCGCATCGGCGATCAGCTTGTCTCCTACGATACCGTATATCTCCAGCCCCTTCTCCGTAGGGATGAGACGGTTTCCGATACGCTCTACGTACCGGCGGGCCACCAATAGGTCGATGATTCCCGCACGGGTGCCCGGTGTCCCGAGCCCGCACCTCTCCGTTATTTTCTTTTTGCTTTCACCGTCCGCCGTGCCGTCGGCGTTTTCCATGGCAGCCAGCAGTCCGGCTTCCGTGAATGGTGGCAGCGGCTTTGTACTGTCTTCCAGTATTTCTATTTCCAATACCGCCAGTGTCTCTCCCTGATGGAACTGTGGCAAGGGGGTGCTTTCTTCCGCCATGTCCGGTCCGTTATAAATGTCCCGCCATCCCGGATACTTCACACATGAGGTTTCGGCCTCGAATTCCATTCCGCCGTAATCGGCCCTGACACGTACGACCTCCCTGACACATCCTTCGGAAAATGCTTCCAGCATCCTTCCGGCGATCAAGGAGTAGATGTTCTGCTCGTCCGGGGAGAGTCCTTCGGGCACCTCTCCCGTGATGAGAAGGGCATGGTGTTCCGTTACGCTGTTCCCGTCCACCGCATGAGGGTTCAGTCCTTTCTCGAGCAGCCTTTCTGCGTGCCTTCCGAACCGGGGATGTCCTTTAAGGGAGGCGACGAGCGTGGGTGCCTGCTCGAATATATCTTCCGGAATGTGGCGGCATCCGGTTCTCGGATATGAGACGTATCCTCTCTCGTAGAGCCTTTGGACGACGGCGAGGGTCTGTCCGGCTGCCATGCCCAGGCGTGTATTGGCCTCCTGTTGCAGGCCGGTCAGGTCATGCGGCAGAGGCGGCTCCTCCATATTCTCTTTCTTTTCCACGGCAAGGACCGTACAGCGGCTTTCGCCCTCCAGTCCGGCCCGGGCTTTTTCCGCATCCTCTTTCCTTTCATACCGGAGAGGATGCGTGAAAAGAACTTTCTGTCCGTCCTTGCAGACTCCGGTCCGCAGATGGTAAAAGCTCACGGGCACAAAATCCCTGTTCTCAAGATAACGGCGGCAGACCAGTCCCAGCGTGGGTGTCTGCACCCGTCCGAGCGAGTGGTTGCCCATGCCGGCGGCTATCCCCAGGGCGATGCTCGCGTTCACGCCCAGTATCCAGTCCGCTTCCCTGCGTGCCCTCGCCGCCAGGGCGAGGTTGTCGAAGTCACCGTCCTCTCTCAGATTTTTGAAACCATTCAGGATGGCCTTTTCCGTCAGGGAGGATATCCACAGGCGCAGGGCCGGTTTACGGTAACCGAGATAGTCCAGGAGATACCGGCTGACCAGTTCTCCTTCGCGCCCCGCGTCCGTGGCTATGACCAGAGCGTCGGCGTTTTCGAGCAACCCGCGGAGCACTTCCAGTTGCCGGGTGGCTACCGGGTCGGTGACATACCCTTCCTTCGTCCTGACTTGTCTGACAACGAGGCGGAACGGGACCGGAATGAGGGGAAGCGCCTGCCGTTCCACACGGGAGGGCCCGTAAGCGGACGGCGGGGCCTGTGCCAGCAGGTGGCCGTAAGTTCATGTGACGGCATACCCGTTGCCGTAAAGATATCCTTCCGCCTTTTCGTTGGCGCCCAGTACGGAGGCGATGCTCCTTGCCATGGCTGGCTTGTCTGTAAGTACGATTATCATAATTTTTGTTTTTATTAGGTAAATAATTGATTACATTTTTATGCCTTTGTTTTTGGCCTTTGTATTTTTGACTTTTGTGTTCCGGACCGTTCTCTTCTCCCTTGCGGTATTCCTCCCGTTTTTTTCCACCTTTTCGGAGAGCGGTACGGCCTCTTCCGCCCCTTGGGAAACGGAAGTGACCTTCGGGCTGTCAGGCCGGCGGGCGGGAAGCATGTCATACCCGCCCGGGCCGGCACCCAGCCTCACGTGTTCCAGGGGACGCAGATATTGTTGCCCTTTCCCGTCGGAGGTGAACTCGTAGATGACCGTATCCCTTCCTTGCAGCAGGCTTTCGTAGTTCTGGTAATACAGGCTCTCCGGCGGCACGCCGTTCTGCCGCAGCATCCCGCAGATCCCGTCCGGACAGAGGGCGCCGAACCGCCTGTCATGGGGAGCCATGAATATATACCTGTAGGTGGAGAGCAGCAACCTCTCTGTGAGCAGGCTGGGACAATGCTCATAGCCGGTCATCCGGTTTATCATCCTTCCGACACGGTCCAGCCTTTTGGCAAGGTCACGCGGCCTGGAATGCAGCGGGATGCTCCCCAGCTCTTCCAGCGAGAGGTTGATACGACCGATGACCGCCCTTTCCCAGTCCGCTGTCAGGTCCGCGCGGTTCTGCCGGAAGTTGTCGCGGAGAATCCGCAGCGGGTTTCTGGTGCCGAGGAACAGCCTGACACGTTTTCCGGGTGTCGGTTCCCTGAGATTGGACGCGCTCCAGCGGATGACGTTGAAGCGGTAGGCGTCCATGAACTGCCGTAGCGGGTTACGGTACGAGAAGATGTCCCTCAGTGTCCGCATCAATGCCCGCCGGCCGACAGCGCGGCGGCCCATGTCGACAGCCTCTTCCGGGGTGAGTGGTTTGTTGGTTGCCATATATACTTACAATTTACAGTTTTACTTGTCTTCCTGCGGCATGTTTCCGTTTGGAAGAGGGTTGTTTTCTCTTTTTGTCGGTATCGGATCCCCCGGGGGTATCCGCCGGACTCTCCAGCATGCGTGATATCCTGTCGGCATACCTCGTTTCTGACCGTGGTATCCCTGTCCGGACCCCCTCCCTTGCCAACAGGGTAGCGGCTATCTTCCTGGAAGTCTCCCGGAGCTCCGCCATCCTCTCCCCGAGGGGAAAGTCCGGATGGAGCTTCTTTTCCCTGGATAGCCTTCCGAGTTCTTTTTCCACGGGGGCGAACTCCCTCCTGTAGCGGAACGGCTCCTCCAACGCCAGGTGGGCGTATCCCTTTTCTGCGATGTCCTGCAGGGTCATGATATCCAGGTTGCGTCTGGAAAGTTCCAGGGAGCCGGCCGTAATGAACCTGTCGAGGTTGGCCGCCATGGGCGACAGGTCGAAGGAGGCTACCGGACGGTAATTTCCGAACACTTCCAGTCCGGGCTGGGAGGCGGGGAAGTACCTTCCGGGCTGCCGAGACATCTCCATCAGTCGTTTTGACGAGGTCTCGATGCGGAATATGGACAATGTCCCCGGTCCCTTTCCACAGGGTGAGTAGAAATTGTCGGCTATTTCCTGCAGGTATTCGCGCAGGTGGCGCGGGCCATGCAGCCCCCTGTTGAACACCCTGACACCCTGGGCTGTCTTTACGGCGGTCACAAGGAACCGGGCACTCCTTCCTTGAAGGATACGTTCCCGTGCGGTCTCGTGTGCCACGAAGTCTTTGTAGCCTGGCGAGTGTTCCAGCCCCTCCAGGTTCCTGCGGTCCGTTTCCACACCGTGTGCCTCCAGATAGGCGGCCCGTCGCAGCGGGACGGAGTTGCCGTCCGTGATCCCGCCGTTTTCGATGATGAAACGCCATGCCTGCCTGGGTTCCTTCTCCAGCAGTCCGTCGGAAGGGGGCAGATCCTCTTTCCGGATGCCGGCATAGAAGAGCAGCAGGTTGTCAGGGACGCCCCGGGCTTCCTCAAGTACGGCTTTACGGGCCGCTTCCTTGACGAACCGGATGAAGGGGGTCCCGCTTCGGGGCGTATGGTCCGTTATCATGAAGGAGGTTATCCGGTTGTCCGGACACAGTTCCAGACAGAAGTCCTTCAGCTCTTCTTTTTGGGGACGCGTTCTTTGCAGTCCCAGCTTTTCCAACCACGAGGCCATATTATCTTCCTATTTTAGTTTTTTTACCTGTCTTTTCCGGTTTCTTTTCCCGCCTGCGTCTCGTATCCGGGGTGGGCAATTCATATCCCCGCACGTCGTATTCGTTCTGCAGGATACGCCGTGCCGTATCGCTGACGGCTTGTCTCATGGAGCTCCCGAGCAGCGTGTCCGCCTGTGAGGAGAGGAAGGAATGGTTCATCTGCGAGCGCAGGGAGGAAAAGCTGCAGAAATGCCTGAAGTTTCTGTTTTCCGGCATTTCGTCAAGATTTCCCGTCCTGCACAGCCTGTCCAGTATGCCGATGTTGAAGGGTGTCTCACTTTCCCTGAGCTTGAATGTCTTCAGCATTTCCCGGTATCGGGCGAGGTCGGGGGACATGTCTCACTCCACGGCGGGCTTGCATCCCCGCAGGATGTCCGACCGGAGGAATTCCGCCTTAGCGGGGATGAAACGGCACCGGTCATCAGGGGTGAACATCCTGCCGCACTCCCGCGCCTTTTCCACCAGCCTTGCGTTGTCCGTGCTGAAATAATAGACGCCCAGTTTGTCGGTATTCCGGTGTATCGGGCTGAAGAAGTTGTCCGCATTATACTGGAGATAGCTCTCCGCCCGCTCCAGTCCCCGGCCTGTGTCATCGAAGAGCAGCACGCCCTGTCCGGTCTGTATAGCCGTGAGTACACGGTTGCCGGTATCCTTCTCGCGGCTCCGGTGGAAGTCGTGGTAGGCTTCCAGCAGCCTGCCCGCCCTCCCGTTGTGGAGTGTCCGTTCAAGCTCGCCGACAATAAAGTCCCGGCTGTCGGTCCTCCTGTAGGAGTCGGCCGTTTCATGGACAAATCCGATATCCCGCAGCCTCTGGTAGTCGTCGGAGGGCCATGCGCCTCTGTCAATTATATCCCGTACAAGGGGTTCCACCCGGTTGCCATCTTCACCGGCGGCCTCGATGCAGTAGATCCTTTCCTCGGGTAGGTAGGCCCCTTTCAGCTGTCCTCTGACCTGACTGAAACAGAACTCCCCGAACCGGCGGTCCAGGTCATTTACGTCAGAAGACAGCATCCGGCAGTATTCCAGCTCGTTCCTGCCGTTCAATATGAATCCGATATACATAGTGGTACTGTTTTAATTTATAATTCTCTGCCGGAAGGTTTGCGTCCGGCCCTTTTCCTTTTCTCTGATGCCTCCTCACGCTGCCCTGCCGGATGACGGATGCCGTCCTTTACCCGGTAGGTCCTGACAGGGAACGGTTCACCGGATACCAGCAATTTGTTCCGTGTAAAATCCGCCATGCAGTAGAGCAGGTGCCGTGAGGCGGGGCGGTCATTCTCCGGTAGGTACAGGGCGTGGCCTTCGGAGAGTACCTTGAACTGCTCGTTCTCCAGCCTCACGTTTCCCACAAGCAGAGCGGTGTCGGGATTGCCGAGGTATTTCTCCAGCGACCGGTGCCCCCTTACGTCAAAGTCCCGGCGGAGGATATCGTCCGCCTTTTTCCTTATCTCGGATGAAAGCTCCCTGAAAGCCTGCGGGTCAAACAGCTCCGCAGCTTTCACCTGCGTCACCTCTTCGAACCGTTCGGCCAGGGGAAGCAGTTCCCTGTAATAGGTGAACGGCCGGTCATGGATATTCATGTAGCCGCGCTCCCTGATCGATAGCAGGCGGTATATGTCCTCGTTCTCTCCCCTGGAAGAGAGTTCGAAGCCCGTGTATCCCCTCACTTTGGAGAGTAGTCCCCGGTATTCGTCGGCTGTCGGGTTCATCGCGTGGTAGAGCCTTGGCTCGAGGCTCTCGGCAAACCCGGCGGGAAAGGCCTCCCGTGGAATGTATTCCGCCTTTCCCGTTCCTTCCCGGCAGGACATTCCATGTCCGCCACCGTTGATATGGGGCATCAGCTCCCTGCGCCGCCCGGAGTACTCATAGATCTCCAGCGCCCCGTCATGGGCATGCGGTTCGAAGTACCTGTCAACGGTACGCTGGAGATATCCCCTGAGGGCCTCCTCACCGGCCTTACTGCCGGAGAACAGCAGGTAACCGTGATTTCGGAGCACCACTTTCAAGGGTGTGGTCCTGTTGCTTTTTTCCATTGTCATATGTTTCTTATTTTACATTTTGGGACGTGTCCCGGTCCTTTTACGTGTTTTTCCTGGCGGGCTGTACAGCCTCTTCTCGACCTCCGGTCTGCTCCTGACGGTTTTCCGGTCCACAGGCGGATTGCCGCCGAAGATGATCCGGTCCGTAGCTTGGTCCACCCACGCGTAGGCATGCGAGGGATTGTTCCCGCTTTCTTGCGGCAGGTACAGCCCGAGGCCCTCTTTCAGTACGCTCCTGTGAGGTCCGTAGAGCGGGACTCCTTCCAGGGTGACGCGCTCCGCCGGGTCGTCCAGTATTCTCCCGGCCGTCCGGTGTCCCCGGACATCATAGGCGGAGTCCATCAGTTTCTGCAGCTGCCTCCTGGTCTCGAGGGTCTGCAGTAATTCCTCCTTATCGCGGGCGGATTTTGCGGGTATCCGTTGTAACTCCTCCGCCCGGCGGTCATAACGCTCCAGGGCATCCAGGGTGTCCGTTATATTGACGTTGCGGGCGCTTATCTCACAGCCCGCATTATGGCAGAAACTGCGGAAGTCCTCCGCAGTGGGTCTCATCTCATTGCTGTAGAGGAGTTCCATCCGGCTGCCATGAGGCTTCGGGCCATAGGGGTACTCGTCCGGCCGCATCCTCCCCGGGTTGACCCAGGGGCGGTTGCCAAGTTCCCCTTCGGCCCTGTAGACCCGTAACGCTCCGGAATTGAATGCCGGATTGAAATAGGCGTCGGCCGTCTGTTGCAGGAACTGCCGCAGCTTTCTCCTGCCTTCCGCCGTGTCGGTAAAGGCGAGGAAGCCGCCCAGGGTCTCTATCGCTGTATAGGTCTGCTCCATGATGTCTATAACTTTAAATTGTTCCCGTTCCTCTTCCCGTTTCTCTTTGCCCGCGCTTTATCCGTTTTTACTGCCCCCGCCTCATAAGGGACGATCTTGCCGTCCTTGACCTGGTATACAGGCTTGAGCCCCGGGGGATTTTTATAGGCCATGACCCGGTCGCAGGTCTTATCGACATGGATGTAACGGAGTCCGGGCATTTTTGCCAACAGTCCGGGGAAGTAAATCCATCTCCCTTCGAGCAGCGCCCTTCTCAAAGTGTCATCGGCCTCATGTTCCCCGATGAGGAACGGCACGCTGCGGTCATTCAGGAGCCGTTCCAGGGTGCGGTGCCCCCTTACGTCGAAATCCGTTTTCAGGATACGCCCCGCCTTGCCGTGCATGTCGTCCAGTATCTTTCCCATGTCATCGCCTCCGGGATTTCCCCGGAGAAAGCTGTCCATGCGTTCCACGAACTCCCGGAACTGGTACCGGTAGGAAAAGGCGGGGTCAAGGATGAGCTGTCGGTCGAAGTGGCGGGTAAGGGAGAGCAGCCGGTAGATATCCGCGTTACACCCGCTCATCCCGCATCCGGAAAACTCCGTGAGGTTGCGGTATCCTTCAGCGGAGGGTGTCATGTCGGTAAAGAAGACCGGCTCCAGTTTTCTTTCATCGGGCAGGTCCGCCCGTACCGGGGAGTCCGTGAACTCGTACACGTATCTTCCGGTATCGGGATCTTTTCTGCAGGAGGCGTCAATCAGCGGGGCCAGGCTTGCCGGAACGGAATGCATGTCATATTGTTTGACCGGTCCCGGTTCGCTGTGTATCCACCAGTAGTTGTCCGCCAGGTGCCGGTAGAACTCCTCCAGTCCTTTCCGGCCCGCCGGCCCGTCACTGAAAACAAGTATGCCCCTTGATGTTTCCACGATATGCAGGGGCAGCCTGTAGGCTGGCTCATAGCCGTATAGCCGCGCCTTCTCGTCCTGCTGCCGGCGGAAATCCACCAGGCGGTCGATCTCTGCGGCCGTCAGCCGCAGCCGTCCGCCCGGTTCCATGGACCGTTTCAGGACGGATCTCATGAACACCGCGTCACGCAGGTTGACGCTCACCACCGGTTCCAGGCCGTACCTTTGGATATGGGGTAGCAGTTTGCCTGTGATGTATTCCTTCATGGGGATGTCCCGGGATATGGAAGGGACATCGGACATACGGGGGAAGCGGTAGATCTCCAGGCGGGTATCGGGGACGAAGGCCGATATCCGGGCGGTCTCCATCCCGACATGCAGCAGGCTGAGGAACTGGTAGGTCATGCCGTCCTGATCCGGATTGACAGGGTAAAGCTGGTAGGAAACCGCGGCATGGGGCTTGTCCATGCCGGTTTCGTACCCGATGAGCAGGCACCCTCCGCCGTCTTGCCTGAACAGCTCCTCTAGTTGTTCCATGTTGTCTTTTATGGATGCCATGCCGTTACATTTTCGGGGTTATCTTTGATTTGCGCGCATAGTTCCTCTTTTCAGGCTTCTGCGTTTTCTCCGGCGAGCCGTCCTTCTGTTCCTGCCCCTGTCTGTTCTCCGGCTTCTTCGTGCTTCTTTCCCACAGGAACTCGGTCCCGCGTTCGGCGGCGCTCATCTGGATGGAGGTCCGCAGGATTTTTCCGTTTGAGGACTTGAACTCGATGGGGACCTCCTTGCCGGCCGTGTAGTCGGCGTACTCCTGCTGCGAGAGCGTATAATCCTTGATTTTCTTGGGGCAACGAGCCTGGTCCGCCGGGAGGAAGAACATCTCGTTGGTAACCGGGTCTTTTGAAAGGTAGCACGGTTTCGTCTCCTTGCTGCGGAAGTCGACGACCAGGTCTACCAGCCTTCCGGCGTTACCCGTCCGGTTCAAGGCGTCCAGCACGTCCTCCTCCAGCTTGTATCCCCGGTATTCCTGTCCCACCTTGGGAGCCTGGCGGATAAAGTGCAGGTCGAATTTGGCCAGGCCGTTCTCGTCGCGGAAGAGCGAGAGCTTGGCATCCCCCTTCTGGCGTCCCAGCTCGGTGTTCATGGAGATGTCATAGGCTATGCCGGACTGTCTGCCCTGCAACAGCCTTTCCATGTCGCCCGTCTGTCTGAGCACGTCCGGGGTAAGCCCGTAACGCTCGGCCTGCTGCCAGTTGATCTCTCGTTCGTTGAAAAGGTGGTTGTTGTAGATCCGGTTATCCCGGGAAAGCTCGCGTCTTAAGGACTCGTTCCCGGGGAGCTGGGCCTGCTCGATCCTACGCTTGGCTTCCTCCACCGGGATCTCCTCCTCCATCCGGTACAGCGCATAGCGTGTCGGATGGTTGTACTGGTACATGAAGTTCTTCCCGAAGTTGGTGAAGAAATTTCCATGCCGGTCCACGCGGATAAACTGGCTCTTGTTCGTTTCATTGGCTTCGAGCGTCTCCAGCTCTCCGTTTGCCGCGATGCCCTTGACACCTTTCGCCTTCTGTTCCTTCTTGTCGTAAGCCATCAGGTAACCCTGTTCCTGGGTGGCGTTTTCGCTGCCTGTGGCAGCCGGTTTTACCTCTTCCATACTGTTAAATTTTAAAGTGGATAAATCGTTTCGGGAGATAAAATTACTATCTTCGTCTTAAAATATTCTGATTATGAGAAAGTTGTCATTGATAGTCATGTTTTGTCACCTTTTGTCAGCCTCCTCCTGTGTGAGGAGGGACGGTACGGCTGGCGGAAACAAGGGTGAATTGTTAAAGGAACGTTCCACCGGTACTGCCGGGAAGTGAACGGTTCCTTGAAGGCCCCGACGTGGCCTCATTCTCCTGACGGATTATCCCGTACTCTTCCCCCTTGACAGAAGATACACCCGTTTCAGGGTCTCGTCCACGTTCGGTATGAGGGTACATCCGGTAAAGGGAAGGAGGCTGTTCCACCAGGGGGTGGACCTGGCCGCTCCCTGTGGCACCCCCGTGTACAGTGCGGGTAACGGCAGGGTCACCGAGGCACGTTACAGCCGGAGTTACGGTTGGTTCGTGCATGTCCGGCATGCGGAAGGATACTCGACATTGTACGCGCATATGAGCGGGTTGCATGTAAAGGCGGGCACTCATGTCCGTATCGGGCAGCATATCGGGGATGTCGGACATACGGGGGTGGCGACCGGCAACCACCTGCATTTTGAGTTAAGGAAGGACGGTGTCTTGCTGGACCCGCTCTCATGGCCGCCTTTTAAATAACCTGTAAAACAAGCAAGCGATGAACATCGAGGAAGTAAAGAAGATTCCGCTGGAGGATTTCCTCGGGCGGGCAGGATTCTCGCCTGTCAGAAGACAGGGGGACAGTGTATGGTACCTTTCGCCTTTCAGGCAGGAGCGTACCCCGTCATTCAAGGTCAGCCTTTCCTTGAACCTGTGACATGATTTCGGGGAGGGAACCGGGGGCAGTATCATCGACCTGGCACAAAGGCTGTACGGGGTGACGGATATCCCGACCGTATTGCAGAGGATCGGGAGCGATTTTCCGGCGTTCAGGCCGGTTCCTTCTCCTGCGAAAGGACGGACTGTGGCATCGGCCTTTGAGGAGCTGCACGTCTCACCTCTTAAGAACACCGTCCTGCTGGATTATCTCGGGACAAGGGGCATTCCTTCCGATATCGCCTCAAGGGAATGTGTGGAGGTACATTACCGCATGCGCGGCAAATGGTATTTCGCGGTCGGTTTCAAAAACAGGAAAGGGGGGCTTGAGATACGCAACCCGTATTTCAAAGGAGCGGTCTCTCCCAAGGATATCACGCATGTCAGCCATAATGCAGGGGATAGACGGCAATCATCGGTGCTGGTTTTCGAGGGGTTCATGGACTATCTCTCGTACCTGGCCTTGAAGAAAGGGCAAGCCGTGCCGGACTGCGTGGTGCTCAATTCTGTGGCCAACCTGCCCAAGGCAGTGGATATCCTTAGAAGCTACGGACAGGTCTGTTGCTTCCTGGATAATGATGAAGCCGGCAAGAAGACGGTGGAGGAGATCGGAAGGCAGTGTGAAAAAGTGATCGACAAGGCCGTGCACTATCTGCCACACAAGGATCTGAACGAATTCCTGCAGGAAAGGATAAAATCTTTTCTGGCGGACCGTACGAAGTTAGGACAAGCCTGTGGATGAAAAATAAAGAGGTAGCATCTTTCCCCAACGACAGGCTGTTACGATATAAAGAAATAGAATAAACAGAACGACAATTTTGTCAATTAAAAGCTGTATCTTCGTATTAAATATGTAGGTTTTTAATATTTAGTAATATGATGCATAAAGCTGGTTCAATATGGCATAAATGGGATTTGCATATCCATACCAATGCTTCAGACGGTAAAGGCTCTTGTCAAGAGATATTAGATGAAGCAAAACTAAAGCATGTAAAATGTATTGCAGTAACAGACCATCATACCGTGGATAATGTTGATATAATGAAAGAATTGGCTGCGCCCATGGAAATTTCTGTTATATCTGGTGTAGAATTTCGTACAGAATACGGGAAAGCCTCTGTACACATGATAGGGCTTTTTCCAGATGTACATAATGGAGTAAAACTTTCCGCAGAGTTTCTTAAAGAAAATGTCTTGAACCCACTTGGAATAACTCGTACAAAAATAATACAAAAAGGCCGCGAGATAACAAAAGAAGAATTATCTGATGAACAGTATTTCAAGATAGGAATCTTTCAAGTGCAAGTCGATTTCAAACAGGCTGCAAATATTATTCATAAATATGGTGGTTTAGTAACTGTACATGCCGGTTCAAAATCTAACAGTATAGATGAAGAAATGAAACATGAAGGAAAGGCCGCTAAAAATGTTTCAATTGAAGATTCTTTAGGACCTGTAAAAGAAGAATTGTTCAAAGATGGTTATATTGATATATGCGACTTGACTAAACCAAAGGAAGCTGCTTTTTATCAAAAAGTTTTTGGAAAGCCTTCCATTGCAACATCTGATGCTCATGAAATAAGTGAAGTTGGAACAAATGCTTGCTGGATAAAGGCAGATTTGACATTTGAAGGTTTAAGACAAATTTTAGCTGAGCCAGAACGTATATTCTTCGATGAACCTGATATAATAAACAGAATCAGAAAAAATCCTGATAAATTTATAAAATATTTGGAAGTACGTCGCACAACTAATGCTACGATGTCAGAAAAATGGTTTGAGAATATTAGTATACCTCTAAATCCAGGGTTAGTTGCCGTCATTGGGAATAAAGGCAGTGGTAAAAGCGCTCTTACAGATATTATCGCTCTGTGTGCAGATACGACCAATCAAAATTGGGCTTTTCTGACTCCCACAAAATTCAGAATGTCTAAACCTTATAATCGTTCTAAACAAACTGAGGCCTCTATACAATGGTTTGATGGAGCACATTCAACTATAAAAACATTGGATATGCAGTCGGACTTAACACAGCCAGAGCGAGTTAAATATATACCACAAAATTTCCTTGAAACGCTTTGTACAACTGAAGATGATCAACAGTTTGAAAATGAACTGAAGAAGATTATATTTCAGTATTTAGAGCCAGCACAAAGGTTCGGTCTTAATGACCTTGAAAGTATAATCAATTATCTAACAAAAGAGAACAATGCTTCATGTAATGACATTAAGTCTTTAATTAAATCTATCAATACAGACATTATAGAACTAGAGGCAATGCTTACTCTTTCCTATAAAAGCAAAATTGAAAATGAATTAAAATACAAGCAAGAACAATTAAGTAATGCACAATTAGCTAAACCACAAGAAGTGGCGAAACCTTCGCTGGAAGATGATCCTAATGCAAAGAAAGCTAAGGAAGACATTGAAAAAAATCAGGAATTCTGCAAAACTATTCTTACGTCATTGCAGAAGTTAAATGATGAACGAGAAGCGATTATAAAGTTAATACAAGATATCACAGACAGTAAAGTACGCTTAGAAAGATTTTATGCCCAAATCACATCTACGAAAAATGAGTTACGCCCTTTATATGAACAGAATAAATTGGATATTGATTCAATAATGACCCTTTCATTTCACCCTGAATTAATAGACCAAAAGATTGATGAACTAAATGGACGTCTGGCAGATATAAATAACCAGCTTGATGAGAAGAATCCTGAAGGATTAAAATATAAATATGTGCATACTTTACAGCAATTAGAAGAAATCAAGAAAAAGCTGAGTGCTCCGGAACTTGAATATCAAAAATATTTAAAAGATAAACAAGACTGGGAAAACATGATAGAAAAGATAATCGGTACGCCAGAAAAAGATGGAACAATAAAAAATCTTCAAGCGCGTATAGATTATATTGAGCACCGACTTATCAATGACCTTTCAATAAAGAAAAATACTAGAAATCAATATGTTAAAGAGCTGATGCAAAAGAAACATCTTGTTCTTGATACTTATAATAGCCTTTTTGCTCCTATTGTAAAATTCATTCATGATTATCATGAGGAATTGAAAGACTATCCAATTGAATTTAATTCAACTTTTGCTATAAGGAGTTTTAGCGAACGATTGTTTGATTATGTTAGTCAACAAGCTGCAGGTTCTTATTACGGTAAAGAACAAGGCGCATCCAGAATAAAGGATAGTATTGATAGTATTGATATTACCAATATTCAATCAATAGTAGAGTTTGCTTGTCTTATCAACGATGATTTACTATATGACAAACGAGACGGTCAAAATATCGATCGAGAAGTTGAAGCACAATTAAAGAAAGGGCATACAAAACAAGAATTATACGATTTTATTTACGGGATGGATTATGTAATTCCTTTCTTTCAATTGAGAATGAACGGAAAACCGTTGTCATCATTATCCCCAGGAGAAAGAGGTGCATTACTTTTATTGTTGTATCTTTTTATAGATATGGATGATAAACCGTTAATCATAGATCAGCCAGAAGAAAACCTTGATAATGAAAGCGTATTCAAATATCTAGTGCATTTTATCAAGACAGCTAAGAAAAAACGTCAAATTATCATGGTTACTCATAATCCAAACCTTGCTGTTGTTTGTGATGCTGATCAAATTATTCAGATGAAAATAGATAAATTAGATGGAAATAAAGTTACTTATGAATCAGGTGCTATAGAAAATCCAAAAATGAACAAAGTAATAGTTGATATTCTTGAAGGCACATATCCTGCATTCCATAATAGAGACTGTAAATATTTTGATAAAACAATTTGATGTATGTGGTTTATAGGTTATATTAAACTTATAATAGCATTGAAATATAAATCAAATACGCCAAATAAGGTAAATTCAATTTATTTGGCGTACTTTGTTCAAGCAAATAAACTTAATGGCAAAATTGTTCAATTTATAAGCATTTTTTAATATACAAAATACTAACATACAGTGAATAATGGCCGCAGTGACAACTTCTTTACTTCTCATTTGGTTATCTGTTCAGCCCAGGTAATCGGATAACTAACATTCTGGTAATTGGACACCTGCAATATCCTGTCCATTTTTCCTTTCTCATTCCTTCATTTACTAACTTCACGTGTTCTGTTCCAATTTTGATATCACTCGTTTGCCTCGCTCGTCATTCTTGAAGCGGGCGTGCCGATAGTGACCATCGGCAAGATGCTGGGGCATAACAATATACAGTCCACACAGGTATATGCCCCCGTGACGCAGAAAAAGCTCTTTGAGGATATGGACAGGATCATTGAGGCTGTTAAAGATTTCAAACTTGTTTTTAATACAGCAGGCGAAAAAGATCTCCACCCGCTGTATTAAACTTCTTACGTTTTTGAATGATGTGCATTAATAATTTCTGATCAGCAGTTCGTTGACCGTCTCCCTCTTCTCGGCTATGGAACATACCGAGCGGAAGATGCTCAGTCGTTGGATATGGAAGCCGGCGTACAGGTCGTCGAAGAAGGTGTTCTCTGGATTCTTCTGACGGGGGTCGGAGTTGGAGAGCATTCATTTGCTTCCCTTCTCTCCCAGGTCCCTGCAGAATCCGGCCAGCTCTATCTGACAGTCGTCATCGAAGTCGTCCGGCATGTAGGAGGTACAGGCACCGGCCTCGTTGACGGGCTTGTAGGGCGGGTCGAAGTAGAAGAACGATTTCTCTCCCGCGTATTTTTCCGTCTGGCGGTAGTCCCCGTCCAGGATGATGACGCCCTGCAGCAGCTTGTGGTTGAAGCGGATCAGTTCCTCCTCCAGTATCCTGGCGCGGCTGCCCGTACCGAAGGTTACCGAGAGCCTGCCCTTGCGGTTGACCGAATAGATGCCGTTATAGCAGGTGCGCATGAAGAAAATGAAAAGGGCGGCACGGGTGATGTCATCCGGGTGCTCCTCGTTGAATACCCTTCGCTTTTCCATGAAATAGTCCCTTCTTTCCGTACGTTCCTCAAGGGCGTGGTATTCGCCCTGGATGCCGGCAAGCAGTCCGACCAGTTCTTCCGGCGTGTCGCGTATGACGCGGTAGACATTCACCAGGCTCTCGTTCGAGTCGTTGATCACGCAACGGATATGCGGATAGGTCTGTCTCAGTCAGAAGAACAGGGCGCCGCCCCCGACAAAGGGTTCCACATAGGTTTCCATTTCCGTGATATTCTCCGGCAGTGACTGGATCAGTACCGGAAGCAGTCTTCTCTTGCCTCCCACCCAGGGGAAGCAGGGTTTGCCGGGCAGACAGCCCGCGCTGGTTTTCTTCTTTTCCATGATTCGATAAATTAAAATGAATGGTTTAAACTATTGTTACCCGTCATCTTCCGTTTCCAGCAGATGTTTCAGGTTCGGATCGTTCTCTATGCGGCGGAGCTCCTTTTGGATGATCCCGCCCACCTCCTCCTTGATGCGGTAGTAGTTCCGCTCTATCTCTTCCCGCATATGGTCCTTGCCGTCCCCGCCGGTAAAGTCCGTAATCACGGGGATCGGTTTGTAGGCTTTCGTCTCGGCCGCCACCCTCGCGTTGTCCACGACGATCTCGCAGTGGAAGATTTTCTGTTCCATCTTCTCCTGGAAACTGTCGCAGACGCTTCCCACGAACATGCCCTGGGAGAGGTTGGATATTTTCGAGGCCGGTATCAGCGAGTCCAGCTGGGTGCTGATGCTGGTCGATGTGTCCTCACGGGTCATGTTGACGGACTTGCGCTGCTGGAGCACCTTCCCGAACCGTTCTGAGAGGTTCTTGGCCGTTTCCCCCAACACTTGCCCGGAAAAGACATTGCCGACGGTATTCTGGATGACGCGCGCCTCCTTTTCACCGTAGTCGCGTACCAGCTGGCTGAAATCCTGCGCGCCCAGGCAGACGGCCACCTTGTTGCTGCGGGCCGTGGCTATCAGGGTGTCGAGCCCTTTGAAATATATCGTCGGGACCTCGTCCACCAGGATGGAGCACTTGAGCTTTCCCTTACGGTTTACCATCTTGACGATACGGGCGTTGTACAGCCCCAGGGCCGCCGAATAGATGTTCTGCCGGTCCGGGTTGTTGCCCACGCACAGTACCTTTGGCTCGTCCGGGTTATTGATGTCCAGCGTGAAGTCATCCCCGCTCATGATCCAGTAGAGCGAGGGGCTGATCATGCGCGAGAGCGGGATCTTGGCACTTGCGATCTGACCCTGGAGCTGCTCCATCGCCCCGCCTTTCCAGGCGTCCATGAAAGGCGAGAGATAGTTCTCCAGCTCCCTGTACGAGGTCAGGATGGTGAATATGTCCGAGTAGGGCTTGTTCAGCAGCTCGATGGCGTGAGGGAAGGTACAGTACTTCCCGTTCTCGAAGATTTTGAGATACCATATGATGGCGGCGAACAGTACGATCGGACTCTCCACGAAGAAGTCACCCTGTTTCTGTATCCAGGTCTTATTTAAGTTTAACATGATCACATACGCCGATTCATAGGCGTCGGCGATGTCAGACATGAAGGCCGGGTTGATAGGGTTGCAGCGGTGGCTGTGCCGCGGATCGTCGAAGTTGATCACGTAGAACTGAACGTTCGCCTTGTACTTGTCCTTATTCTTGAGCAGATGGTTATAGACGATAAGGCTCAGGTCGGGAAACTTGAAATCATAGCAGTAAAGCGCATAACCTTTCTCTATCTGCTGCTTGATGAACTGGTTGATGACACAGTAGCTCTTCCCGCTGCCCGGTGATCCGACCACTATGCAACCCCTCTGGGGCAATACGACATTGATCCACCCATCATGCCATTTTTTCTTATAATAGAACCGTGTGGGCAGATTCACCGAGTACTCGTTGGTGATCAGGCGGGTCTCCTGCATGAAGGACTCGTTCTCCTCATTGAAGACGTCATCCATCAGGTGTTCCTTTAAAAGACGCCCGATCCACATGCCTGCGGTGAGCAGGCAGATGTACCCGGCGGCAAGGGCGGACACATACGCAAGGGTGGTGAGCGGGACACTCCAGCCGGCGGTGAGGAAAAGCTCGCTTCCCCAATAGAGGAGCAGCCCGGCTGCCAGATAGCAGCCGATACGCCTTCATGTCATCTCCGGGACCCTCCGCCCTTTGGCGCCCATCGAGGAGAAGAAAAGGAACATCAGGCTGAAGCATTTGGTCACGGGGGAGCTGGTGAACAGTCCGGTGTCACGCTGGAAGTTCAGCAGTATCCTGTCCACCATGCCGTTGGTACAACCGGCGGCATGGAAGAACGGATAGCAGAAATAATAGATGTTCATCACGAGGAACAGGATGCTGACCGCCCGCATGAAGTCGATGGTCTTGCCGAGTCCTCTGGAATCTTCTTGTGCCATATGGGTTATGATTGGTTGTTATACGTGAATACTTCGTTAGTTGATCCGCGGGCCTTTCCGCCCCTTCCTCTTTTTCTTCTTTCCATAAATATTCCGGGGAATGTCCTCAGCCGGGTAGGGACAGGATTCCATGGAGAATATATCCAGCAGGCCTTCCACAAGCCCCGTCTCCCTTGTGTCCGTATTCACGGGCGGTTCCTGTCCGGGAGCCGTCCTGTCGGGGACGGACGGGGGCGTGCCGTATTTCCGGCTGATAACCGAAGCGGAGAACTCCTTGCCGAGCGCCGATCCCTTGAAGACCGCCCTGGTATTATGGTCTATATAGGTCACGCCGTAGATCACGCCCGCCCCGTTCTCCCAGAGTACGGGCACGATGCCTTTGCCTGCCAGCTCATGCAGGAATCCTTCACGGGTATCCCGGCAGAGTGCCGTACGGATGTTTTCCCTTGTCTTTTCCGGCAGGGGATGCTTTTTCATCCATGCCCTGCTTTGTGAAAACCTCTTTTGGAGGGCACGGTATCCCACGCTTTTCCCGATATCGCTGGATTTGATTCCGACCCCGGTACGTTTTCCCTTCCCGTCGGTCGCCGCATAGACCAGGCCGTCGCAGCGTTTCCCGTCCACGACCTTATGCACTTCCTCCACGGTCACGTTGAAAAGTCCGAGCAGTGCCCTGAACTCCTTGAACGACTGGAAGCGGTAATTCTGCACGGCCGGTTTTACCACACCCGCAATCTGGTGTTTCAGATCGCTTTTCGTGTGGTCCACCGCGGTCATCGGCTGGGAAATCCTGTATTCCTCCCCGCGTGACTGCAGCAGGCCGTATTTCCTTTCCAGCTCCCGGCAGATGTCCGTCGAACGTTCCCATTCCTTGTAATCCCTCAGCTTTCTTCCCTGTTCATCAATACGCAGGGAGACTATATGGATGTGAGGACGCGCGTTGTCGTCATGGCGGAAGATAATGTAAGGCTGGTCGCCATATCCGAGCCTGTCCATGTATTCCCGTCCGATGGCTTCCAGCTGTTCGTCGGAAAGCATGTCATCGGGATGGGGATTGAGCGAGAGATGGATCACCGGCTTTTCCGTTCGGCGGTTCATGGCAAGGTAAGGTTCGAAGCTGCGCATGCATTCGGCGATGCCGACCTTTCCCTCCGGTGTCTCCATCACGCGGTTTCATGCCAGTGTCCGCGCTTTCCCTTTCTCCACTTTTTCCTGATTGTAATACAGCGCCCCGTAGATGGCGGCACCGGATGTTATCTTTGCAACCATTGTTCGAACTCTTTGGTAAGACGGATGATTTCCTTGTTCAACGATACGAGCTCCACGGTCAGCTGTTCCAGCTTGTAAAGCAGGGCGAGGGCTTTCTTTTCGGTCAGTTCCCCGCTATGGACCGCCTTGACAACCTGGTTGTAGTTCACCCCGATGCGGCGGTACTCGCTCTGCAGGTTGGTGAGTTTGATGTAGTAGTCCGTGGCCGCCTTGTCGATTTTCACCACTTTCATCGGCTTGTCGAAAATGGCCGACAGGATGAACTGCGACTTGGTTCCGGCACCGGAATTCTCATAGAGGCGCTCGAACTCGATGTTCTGGAACTCGTTCAGACGGAATCCGTAGTAATAGGAATGGAGCTGGGAGGATTCCTTCGGACTGCGGCCTCCTCTTCATGTCCGGGAGGCGGTCGTTTTCTCTTTCTTGTACGCCTGTTTGATCTTAGCCATATTATTGATGTTTTTACCGGTTGCAAAGTAAATGATAATTCGAATATCTGCCTAATTTCGGAAGGTGACTATTCGTGACAGGAGATGACTATTCATGACAGGGGGATTTTCCTCCCTGTCATCCGTTCCCGATCCCGCAGTTTATGATGTTCTTTTCAAAGGCTTCCCGGAGTCTTGGGAGCAGTACAGAGAGGTTTTTCTTACGTCTGGCAAGGTCAGCACGCAAATCGTAGGGCTTGGGGATTCGGATATGCAGGAACTCCTCGAATGCCGCCACCAGGGAGGCGAATGACTGGCGGTTGCCGTTGCCGTCCGTTATCACTCCAAGGTAGTACAGTGAGGCGATTAGTTCCATCAGGTTCACCAGGGAACCTTTCCAACGAAGGGAGAACGGGGCTGTCTGTCCCTTGCCGGTATCGGCAGGGGTATTGCGGCATTCGGGATACCGCAGCGCGAAATGTAACAGTTCTATCTCCGTCTTGACAAGACCGGATGCCCTCATCAGATAGATATGCGTCCGGCTGTCAGCCCTGCTCCCGGCCATATTCATATAGGTGTCCAGCTCCGTCTCCATGTGGCGTAGGCAGCGCAGCCTCTCAGGTATGGGAAGCCCGCTTTCCGCCAGGGATGCCAGATGGTCTGAAAATTCATCGTAAGCGGATGACAATACGTTTTCCATAACATTTTTTCTTTCTAGGACGGCTTCCTGAAGATGGTTCAGCAGGCGGTGTGTTGTTGATGTTTTCATGGACTCAAACTTTAGTTTAACAATTCATACCTTACGGCAGAATACTAAAGGCGAATATGGTACCATCCGGTGCCTGTCTATTGCACTTTCTTGTTAACAGTCAGATATTCAGTGAAATAAAATTATCCGTTAAAAACAGGTACAAAAAAAGAAACGTACACCGCTTTACTATAACTGTAAGGCGGATGTACATTTTCTGTAAACCATGTCCGACCGCTTGTATGATGCTCTCATTCCGCTGTGGTTCCGGGAAGAGACTCACGGAGCTGGTCCGTATTGTACAACGGTTTGCTCATGGAACATGGCCGTCCGTTTGGAGAGAGCCTTCTGAAAAATACCCGGCCTGTACTTGGATTTGGTAGGAATATGAGGGCAAACGGTCTTCCGCCGGTCAAGAGCAGGAAGTATCCGTCGGTCCTCCAGCGGCTGTACGAAATGGGCTTTCCTGTAATTCGACGGAGTTCCGCCACAAGAGGGACGAGCAGTTGCGTTTCTATAATTCCGGATATGTCCTCCTTTACGGGACGAAAACCGGGTGCGGTGGGAAATCCCATCCGCTGCATCCGTTGCCGACGTTCAAGATCGCAGACCTTGAACATGAGTCCGGAACACAAGGGTTGTATGTTCATGATCATGCCATATTAAAAGTTCATTGTCGGTATCTGCCGCAAACATATCCACAAACAGTTTTGGATGCAAGCGACAGTCGGAATAAATGATACTTTTCCAGCTGGGGGATCTGATTTCGCTACCCCCTTTGGGAAGAATGCCGACTCGCTCATATAATCCGGTATTTTCTCAGTTTCTCGTACAGGGAGGTCCGGCTGATGCCGAGCATCCTGGCCGCACGGGCACGGTTGCCCTCCGCCTCTTCAAGGGTTCTGAGAAGCAGCTGTTTTTCCTTCTCCTCCGGAATGGGGGCGGTTTCCTCCCGTCCGACGGCGAGGTCCAGGTTCAGCTCCTCCGGTGAGATCCATCCGTCTGTAGAGAGCAGGACGGCACGTTGGATGCAGTTTCTCAGCTCGCGTATGTTGCCGGGCCAGGGGTATTTCTGCAATGAGAGCGCAGCCAGGCTGTTGAACCCGCGTACGGGCTTACGGTGCTTTTCAGAAAAATGCCTCATGAAGAACTCCGCCAGCGGAAGTATGTCCTCCCCACATTCCGAGAGAGAGGGGACATTGATGGTGAACTCGTTCAGGCGGTGGAACAGGTCCTCCCGGAAACGTCCTTCGGATATCGCCCTCTCCAGGTTCTCGTTCGTGGCGGCCACCAGACGGACGTCAAAGGCGTATTCCCGGGTGGAGCCGACGGGCTTGTAGCGTCTTTCCTGCAGGGCACGCAGCAGGAGCATCTGTGTCCCAGGGGAAAGGTTGCCGATCTCATCCAGGAACAGCGTACCCCTATCAGCCGTCTGGAACAGCCCGCACTTGTCATCGTAGGCCCCGGTGAACGTCCCCTTGCGGTGCCCGAAAAATTCGGATTTGGCAAGATCACCGGTAACGGTCCCGCAGTCCACCGGAACAAAAGGCTTGTCCCTGCGGTGGCTTTGTTCATACAGTTCGTGGGCGATATGCTCCTTCCCCGTACCGGAGGCTCCCCGAATGAGCACGGAAATGTCGGAACGTGCCACCAGACTCACTTGCCGGTACATCTCCCGCGCTTTGGCACTCTCCCCGCGGTAGTATTCGCTCCCGTCATGCCGGGGACGGCTGAATATCTTTCCGATAGCTTCCAGCAACTTGTCCGGCTGGACAGGCTTGCATAGGTAGTTGGCCGCCCCCAGCCGCATGGCTTCCACCGCGTTCTCCACCTGCCCGTAGTTGGTCATGATAAGGAACGGGGTGGCGTAGAACCTCTCGTTCATCCATTCCAGCAGGGAGGTGCTGTTCCCGTCCGGCAGGCGGAGGTCTGCCAGGACAAGGTCGAACTCCCTTGCGGAAAGGGCCTTGCGGGCAGCCGACAGCGTCGCGGCATGTTCGGTCGCCATCCCTTTCTTCTTCAGCCAGTTGCCGATGCTGCGGCTGAAAATCACGTCATCTTCCAAAATCAGTATCGTTTTCATTCCTGCCTCTCTTTCCGCATCAGTTCCGCATAGGATATCAGTTCCCTGACGGCACCGATTATTTTTTCCGTTTTCATATATTCCTCTTCCTTCCATTGGCCCGCGTCGGATTTGACCAGCACTCTCAGGTCCGCCACCGGATAGTTCATACGCACCGTCTCCCACAGTGGCAGATTCCTGTGGAGGATGGAAATGATTTCCCGGCTGTCCTTTTCTTTCACGGCGGCCGACAGCCTGTCGATGTCCTTGCGGCTCTCATTGACAAACAGTCCCAGCATTTCCTGCCGGTTGTCCTCTCCGGCAAGCAGGAGGGAGAAGTCCGGCCTCCACTCTTTCCCGTTCCCTTTTATGACCCGCATGATGGCGGTCACCAGCCCTTCCGCGGAGAAAGGCTTATGGATACATCCGGCGAAACCTGCGGAGAGGTATTCCTCTTCCCTGCCGGAATGTGCCGTGATGGCTATGGCCGGAATCTCCCTTGCCCGGGGGATGTTCGAGCCCCTTAGCAGTTCAAGGACCGAGAAGCCGTCCGCACCGGGCATCTGTATGTCGGTCAGCAGAAGGTCATACTCCTGACTTTTCAGGCAGTCCATCAGTTCCCGGACATCCGTGCAGCAGTTACAGTGAATCCGGCTGCGGGAGAGCATCTCCCGGGTGATCCCCAGCTGGATGCGGTCGTCATCCATGACCAGCACACAGATGCCGCCGGGCGGTTCACAGGCCGGAAACACCTTCTCTTCCAGAGGGGCGGACTGTCCGGCTGGCGGCACGGGAAGGAAAACGGAGAAGCGGCTGCCTTCACCGGGGGCGCTCTTTACCTCCACACGGCCCCGCATTTCAGACACGAGACGGGCCGTGATCGCCAGCCCCAGTCCGAACCCTGGAATGTCACGCGCGTTGTCCAGCCTTTCGAACGCCCCGAATATCCTTTCTTTCTCCTCTGCGCTTATTCCCACGCCGGTATCCCGGACAGAGATGCAAAGTTCCCCATACAGGTATTCCGCCTCAAGGCGAACCTCCCCGTGGGGTGTGAACTTCAGGGCGTTGGACAGCAGGTTGCCGGCTATCTGCCGGATATGCGAGCCGTCACAGCAGACGATGGCGTCCAGACCGGAGAAGGATACGGTGAACGTTAGGTTCTTCTGCCTGGCGGCAAGCCGGTGACCGTCCGCTATTTCCTCGAACAGGGCTTTCAGGCTGAAGAGCGTGTCATTGGAACGGACCCCGCCTTCATCCATCCGGTGGTATTCCATCAGCGTGTTTACCAGGCCGAGCATGTAATCGGACGAGTGCAGGATGTTGTCCAGATAGCCGGTCCTACGGCTGACGTCGCTTTCCGAGGGCAACAGCTCCGCGCAGCCTTTGACGGCCGCCAGCGGGGCGCGCAGGTCGTGGGCCACCGAGGCCATCAGCTCCTTGCGTGAGCGGAGCAGTTCCCTGTTCCTCCTGTCGGACCGTTCAAGCTCCCTCTCGTACCGGAGACGGCGGTTCAGGTCCCGGTGGATGACGGTGTACAGCATAATCGCCAGCAGGGAGACGGACAGGGCGAGGCCGGCTACCATATAGTAGGAGTTGTCACGTTCAAGGACAAAGGCCTTGTAGCGTGCGGTAAAACGCTCGTTGTTCTCCCGCTCAAATTCGGAGACCATATTGTTCATCCTCCCGTTCAGCTCCACACTGCCGGCGTACAGGCTGTCCATCTGCGCCAGCAGCCGGACCTGCCTTTTCGCTTGTTCTCGGGTTACTTTTTCATTCAACGAGCGGAGCATCCGTGCCGTATTCCCGGAAGAGGTGGTTCCTGACAGGTATTGTTGCCTTCTATCTTGTTGTTCTTTTTGTTCCAGATAGGCGGATTTGCTTTCTTTTTTGCGGAAAATATCCCAAAGCCTCCACCTCTTCTTAGGAATATTTGCTGTTTCAGGTTCTACTGTATATGTTGTTCCTTCTTTTTTCTCGGAGTCCTGTTTCTGGACGGTTGAAACGATTGTCGGGATTCTTTCCCGTACAATGTTTCCCACATTTTGTAATTCATTGAACGTTTCTACCACTTTAAAGAGCAAGACTTCCTTATTCCAAAGCAGCAGGCACAATGAGTCGACATAGTTTTTTTGCTGTGGTGTGTAAACATACTTTTTTAGACATTGCAGGCTGTCACATATGCTCTGACGTTTAAGACTGTAGTCTTGCAGGTCATCCTTTTCCCATATAACTGCAATTTCCGCGTTAGTGGAAAGGTCCAACAAACTGATGTAGATCTTTTCTGTTAGATGGCGTATCGCTATCAGTTCTTTTTCTTCCTTGCGTAGTGAATCACGTTTCATTTGCTCTTGACGGAACAGATGGACGATGAATGCCAATAGTAAAATCAGAATGGTGTAGCCTAATAATATCTTTATTTTTAACCACATGATTGTATGAATTGTATTTTCATTTTATAGAATCAGTCTTATTTTATTCTTGTTTGCATAAACTTATCGAATGTCGTTTTTATGTAAAATCAATACCCTGTCATTAATTAGCAGTTCCATCTGTCCGTTGGGAATAAGATATTCATCTTCTCGTTTTACTAATATGACGAGTGCCCCTTGGGGAAGCTTCATATCTTTCAGACGGTTGTGTTCCTTTAACATGTCGGCCGTTAGTAGAAATTCCCCCAGTTCGGTATTTATTTCGGCTGGAATCTCCACCCCAAAATTCTTCTCTTCCTGAATCAAAGGCTGGTCTAAACGGAGCCAGCGGGCGACACGGGGTATAGTAACACCCTGTGTCATTAACGAAAGAATGGTCACGAAAAAGACAATGTTGAACAGCTGGCCTGAACCGGGAATATCCGCAACCACCGGATAAGTAGCAAAAATAATGGGTGCGGCTCCTCTCAGCCCTACCCATGAGATGAACAATTTGGAACGTATGTTCATTCTTCGGAAAGGGGACAGGCACAAGAACACACTGAGCGGACGGGCTATTAGTATCATAAATCCGCTGATAAGCAGTGCCACAAGGAACATATCCAGCATTTCATGCGGTTTGACCAACAGGCCAAGCACAATGAACATCATTATTTGGAACAACCAAGTAATGCCATCCATAAAAGTCCGCGTTTCTTTCCGGTTGGGAATAGAGGCGTTCCCGACCAGAATACCTGCGATGTATACGGCCAGATAACCATTTCCCTGACAGACATTGGTGACAGTATATATGATGAATACAATGCTGAGCAACAATATCGGATAGAGGGAGGGGTTCTCCAGTTTGATCCTTCCCAGAATCCATACAGACAATTTCCCTAACAGAAAGCCGCCCAATCCACCAATTACAAATTGCAGCACAAACAAGGTCAATGTGCCGGTTATTCCTGTAGAATCGGCGGTCAGCAATTGGATCAATGTGACAGTGAGCATATAAGCCATCGGATCGTTACTTCCACTCTCCAGTTCAAGCAGGGAGCGCAAATTATATTTCAGCCCTATCTTTTGGGTACGAAGCACGTTAAAAACAGAAGCGGAATCTGTAGAGGACATGGTAGCAGCCAATAAAAGGGAAGTCACCAGTGACATTTCCAGCCCTAAAGGAGAATTGTCCGAAATCCAGAAAATAAACAGCCCGGTGAATAAAGTCGTAAGTAATACCCCTGCGGTGGACAATAAAATTCCTTGCTGCAATACGGGACGTATGTCTTTGAACTTGGTCTCCATTCCACCTGAAAACAAGATGATATTGAGAGCGAATATACCCAATGTCTGGGCATGGTTGACCTCATGAAACTCTATACCCACCCCGTCACAGCCAAAGAACATCCCAACAAACATGAAAACCAATAAGATGGGCATACCTGTACGATATCCCGTCTTGCTCATTAAAATACCTATAAACAGCAGGACTGAGCCTGCAAAAATGTAATATTCTATGCCAACTTCCATAACTTATAATAATACTTCATCTGATAAACTTCGGAGGAACATATCTTGTGACATACTCCCCCCTATGCTGACATTAAAAGTAAAACCCCAAATTAATGTAACACTTGGTCTTACTTGTATAATCCGTATATCCTACAGATGCTTCCAATGGTCCGAACTTGCTGTTGAAGCCATACCCGAGCCCGATACCGTAGATATACCGCCCTTTCAATATGTCCTGAAACCTGTCGTCCATGACCGCGACGTTACCCAGGAGGGACAGATAGTGTTCCTTGCCTATCCGCTGCCTAACCCTCAGCTTTGCCGCCAGAAGTGATTTAGACACCATCTCCGTGCCTGTGATTCCCACAAACGAGAGCTGCTGGGACATATATTGACCGTGCACCTCGCCCCCTAAAGCGTTCCCGTAGAAGCCAGTGACATTATGCCCGACAAGAACCCTGCCATACAGCGAGGGAAGCAGGCAAAGGCGGCTGCTCAGAGCAAATGCGGCATCCCACGAGGCACTGACTGCCGAAAAGGGCGCATGATGGTCGTATTGAGCAAAATTGTCGGTATACAACGTATAGGTTGCCCTGAAATCGGTACCCTTGTTCGGGAAATATCCCCTATTGTATGAGTTGTATTTCAATGAAATGAAATAATTGAAGAAATGCTCCGAATTGACAGGCTGAACCGGTTCAAAACCTTGGCTATACAGCCAGTCATCCATCTTGAAGCACTCAAAATCAATGCCTACCGTATATTGGAAATTCCTAATCCATACGTCCGAAAAACTGATTTCTCCCGTATGTTGATGGTAGGTGGCATTACAAGCCCGTTTCCCTCTGCTGTCCACATCAATGTCATTGTAGCGATAGGTGTAGGAGAAGTTCAACCGTTTCATCAATGAGGCTTCCAATGAACAGGCAAGCCTTGCCATATAGCGTTCCCCCAATCTTCCAGTCAATGACAGGCCGGTAGGCAGGGAGGTATTCAGCCTGACTCCCGCATTGAGCAATAGGGCGGCATTCTCTTCCGAGTCGAAACGCATACCGACATTGATCTCATTTTCGTTCCTCATGTCCAAATGATAATGAAGGTTATAAGCATCGTCCCCTTGGGGAGCCAGCGTGTAATAGACATTGGAGTAGCCCAGTTCCTCACGCAAGACATATTGCGCCTGTTCTATCTGCGCCTTGCGGTTGATGCCGTTCTCCTTCAAGCGGCACTTCTGCATGATTTTCTTTGCTTCCTTCTCTTTCAGACCGGTAAAGGCAATCTCCTTGATGAATAACGACGGGCGCGAAGACAGGGCGGCATAATGCCCGTGCTTGGAGGGCATATATCCGTCAGCAACCCCTATCTGCTTTTTCAACCTTTTCAGTTCCGTCCACCGGGCACGTGTGGTAGTTTCTCCACGACGGATGAGGGTGTCAATGGCATCCTTTTGGAAGCTGGCGGAGGTGTATCCTTCCGTGTCAACCTTGATGAAGAGGTCGGTCAGGGCAATGTTGTCCTCAAACTTTTCCCGGCAGGCAAAGTCCACGATTTGGGACAAGATGTCCGTTACCTTGTTCAGTTCCTCCGCTTTCAGCAGCTCCTGTTGGACACTGATACCGATAATCATGTCCGCGCCCATAGCCTTCGCCACATCCGCCGGATAATTGTTCTTCAATCCCCCGTCCACCAGCACCATGCCGTTTTTCCTTACCGGAGTAAATACACCGGGGATGGCCATGCTTGCCCGCATGGCCGAAGACAGGGCACCTTCATGGAAAACGATTTCCTTACCGTTGACAATATCTGTGGCAACACAGGCAAAAGGTATGGGAAAGCTGTCAAACCGCAGGGAGTCATGATACCCTACGGTCAGGTCCGCAAACAGGCTGTTCAGGTTCTCGCCCTGCACCAGTCCGCTAAGGCCCTTCTTCTGCTTCCGGTTGAAAGGCAGGGAGAAAATGTACCGTTCCGACTTTTCCCTGCTTGCCAGATCCTGGTTTCCCCTTCCCACCTTGTCGCTCAGCAACAGTTCCCAGTCTTGCCGCTGCACCAGGCTGTCGAGCTGTTCCGCCGTGTAACCGATGGCATACAGACCGCCGACAATGGATCCCATACTGGTACCCACAATATAGTCGACGGGGATTCCGGCTTCTTCAATTACTTTCAGCGCACCTATATGCGCCATACCCTTTGCGCCGCCTCCACTAAGAACCACAGCCACTTTTTTTCTTTGCTGCGCTGCCACGGGTGCAGCGGCAGAAAAGAGCAGCATGAGGATGAGAAATCTGATTGCCTTTTCCATTGCTTCCTGCGTGTTTTTTATAGTTGCTATCGGACAAAAAAAGCGTTTTGCCGGGTATAGCTTGCCAATGTTTGTCCATTCTTGTATTGTATTTGTTCCAATTCTGCCATGCGCTCTTGGACGAACAGCAAGGACGCTGACGGGAAATCACTTCCAAACAGGATATGTGATTTGTCGGCAAATCGTTCCAGGCATCCCAACAGATTAGTCCGGTTTGGGAATACAGTATCATAATAAAGCCGTTTGAAAATCTCATCCAGTTCCAATTCTTTTTCTGCATCCATTGACTGTTCTGCATCTTGGAAGAAGAAGGAGGTATTCCCACCACCATAAGGCAGGATGAAACGGATATGAGGAAATTTCCGGGGTATTTTATTAAAGACCAGCTCACAAGTAATTTTAGTAACTTCAGTCATCACTTCATAGTCCGTTTTTCTCACTTTTTCGTTGTCCGGACGTGAGAGTGACGGATGAAAGAAAATCGTACCATTACGATTATTCAGTTCCTGAAATAAGTTGAAACAAGTCTGGCTACATAGAGTTACCCCCTGCATGCCGGTTGGCAATACAATTCCTTCCAATTGGAGGGTATCCAGGGCGTACTCCATTGCTCCCAAAACCAGTTCATGGTTTCGAGATACGGGCAATAGGGCAAAAGCTCCCAAGCAAGAATGTTCGGAAATCAAGTTCGCATAGCATTCGTTTACCTGCGTACAGAATACGAGGCTTTCCTGCTCTGTCAAAGCGGGGAACCATGCCGGATAGGATAATATGCTTTTTTCTATTCCTAATTTTTCCATCGCATCCAAATTGCGGGAAATATCCATACTCCCGCCTTCTTCCTTCAGAATCTTCTGCCGGATGTTTTTAGGCAGGTTCAGCATGGAGAGCGGATTGTAGTGATGGTGGACATCTATATATGAACTATATCTCTTCATTGCTTACTCTATTTTTAATGTCTTGAAATAAGGCAAAAGGCTTTTATTTCCAGTAAGAGCCTTTTGCCTGTCTTGTATGGATTTACTGTCCGGTGGCCAGACGGTATTCCAATATTTTCAGGTTATATTGTGAATAGGCCTCCACGTACTTGTCGTGGCTCTGGCGGAACATGGCTTGTGCGTCCAGCAGGTCGCTCATCGTGGTGGTTCCGGCACGATAGTAGTCCTCGTTCAGGCGCAAGTTCTCCGCCGATTGCTCGATGGAACTGCGGGCTATGAGGATTTGCTTGTAAGCGTCTTCCAGGTCGTTCCATGCCTTCTGCATCCGTATGACGAGCAGTTCGGAACTGTCGACCAATTGGTTTTCTGCATTACGTAACTGCAATTTTTGTTTCTTGATGGCGTATGAGCCCCCCCACCAGCCGGACAAGGGGATGGAGACCGTGGCAAAGGCGATACCGAAGGGATGGGAATGGTCCATCAGGTCATCGTACATATAACCGGCTCCTACTGCTACCGTAGGCAGGTTCTTGCCCACAGCCAGCCGTTTTTGCAGTTTGCTCGCTTTGACATTGCTTTGCAGCAGGCGATATTCTGGGGTCAGTGCCAATGAAACCTCATGGTCTTTGCGAAGCTCCACGGGAAAGGCAGGGGCTTCGTTGGAAGCTAATGCCGCTTCTTCTACATCCACCTCCTCTCCTTCACATCCTATGTATTGCGCCAGGACCATTTTGCTCAGTGAAAGCCCGTTTTCCAGATTGACGAGGTTACTTTCCACATCGTTTTTCTTCAATTGCACTTGCAGGAGGTCGTTGCGGTTGGTGACACCGGCACTCACAGCTACTTCCACATCCCGGAGCAACCGTTCCAGCATCTCCTTGAGCGAAAGTAACGTCTTGCGCTTCTCCTTCAGCGTGACCACTTGCCAATAATATTGCTCCACGGTCAGTTCCACTTCGTTTTCCGACCGTTCCTGTTGGAACCGGCTTATCTCTTCGCCTACTTGTGCCAGCTTGTTGGCATTGACAATCTGTCCGCCGACAAAGAGGGGCTGTGTGGCGGTAATACCACCCATGATGCCGTTCTTTGCCAGCGACATCCGCATTTCCGGACCCATGTCCATCTCTAGCAGCCCTTTGTTGGCGTTGTAGGCCGCCCCGCTGGCACTGATGGTGGGGAAGTATTTGGTAAAAGCCTCTTTACGCTCTTGCCGGGCGGCTTCCACACTGTTGGCGGCATTGCGCACGGCGATGTTGTTCTGTAGTGCCATCTTGCGGCATTCGTCCAGCGTATATCGTTTCTGACCGAAGGCGGACAGGCTCAGTATGCCACATAAGATGCAGGTTATCAGATATTTTATTATATTCATTTTCATTCTACTTATCTTTTTGTTTATGTAATACTATTCAGACTTATCATGAGACGCTTTTCCCGTATGTCGTGACTACGCTTCGTAATGAGTAAGCGTAGTCATTGATGACGATGGAACCATGCTCCATTATCGGGGTTCCTATTGCCGCTCCATCCGTTCATTTTGGGCACGCTTTTTGGTGCTTCCGCTCAGCACCTTCCAATAGGCCACGGGGATGACGGTAAGGATGAAGAACATCGTAATCAACGTTCCATAGAAGATAACCGTACCCATCGGCATCCACAGCCCACTACCGCCCAGTATCATGGGGATGACGCCCATCGAGGCGGCTGCCGAGGTGAGGAAGATGGGGCGCATACGGCGTTGTGCCGAATGGTAGATGGCATCGTGTACGTTCATCCGTTCCTCGCGGCGCAGTTCCTCGGCATAGTCTATCATGATGATGCCATTACGCACCAGGATGCCCATCAGGCTAACAATACCCAAGACGCAGGTCACGCCGAACTCCACACCCTGTACCAGTACGCCCACTGCCGTACCGAACAGACAGAGCGAGAGGCATACGAGCAGCAGCGTAGCGGTACCCACACGCTTGAAATGGAACACGAGGATGAAGAAGATGATGACAATGGCTATCACCACGGCTGCCATGATGTTGGGCATCTGCTCGTCGTTCTCCTCCAGTTCGCCGCCGTAGGTAACGGCCACACCCTCGGCCACAGGGGTCTCCTGTATCATCTTCTGTACCCGTGCTGTGGCTTGCATGGCGTTCACACCACGCTCCGTCTCTGCCGATATGGTGACGGTACGCACACCGTTGCGGCGGACTATCTGCCCGTTCTCCCACGAAGGCTCTACTTTTGCCACTTGGCGCAGGGGGACGTTTGCCAGCCCTCCGGCAACGGGTATCAGTTCGTCTTTTACATTGGCGAAGTCCGCATGGTCCGCATGGTTGCTCTTCAGCACCACGGGGATGTCGTAATCGCCTTCCCACACCGTACCCACGGATACACCGCTGCCGTAGCGCAGAGCGAGCGTTCTCTCCAAGGCGGCGTTGCTTAGCCCCATGCGGGTGGACCGGTCTTCATCCAAAGTGATGCGGGTGGCGGCAAGTGGCTCGTAAAAGTTGGTGCGCACCAGATTCAGTTCTGGCATGGTGCGGAGCAGAGCCTCGACACGTTCCGCCTCCTTTTGCAGCAGGCCGAGGTCATCGCCGCTGAGGCGCACCTCTATGGGGTTCACCGCCTCGCTGTAGCCTAACTGTTTGAAGCGGATGACGGCTTCGGGGAACAAGGCACGGTAGCGGGGCGTGCATTCATCCAGCAGTTCTTCGGTCACTTCGTTGCCCGTGGTGTTCACGATAAACTGCGCGAAGTTAGGTCCTCCCATCTGCGGGGCATACGAATTCTGGAAACGGGGTGAGCCGCATCCCTTGAACGAGGCTACGGAAACCACACGTCCATCCTGCCGGAGTAGATGCTCCAGACTGTCGGCAACCTGTGCGGTCTTCTCCACCGCCGTACCCGTGGGCATATAGATTTCCACGGCAAACTGGTTGCGCTCCGCCGTAGGCAGCAGACGCTGGGGCAGCAGCCCCATCATGTAGAGTCCCACGGCTACCGACACCACGCCCATGCCCAGTGTCAGGTGTGGATGGGCAAAGCAGCAGTCGAGCAGCCGGTTGTAGCCGTTCTGAAGCAGGTCGAGAAAGGAGAAAGGCCGTTTGCCGTCATTCGGCTTCTTCTGCTCCATCGGCTTGCGGATGAAGAAGAATTGCAGGAAAGGTACCAGCAGTTCGGCTACGAGTAGCGAAATCATCAGGATGAGCGTCGTAGCCCACGGGAAGCTGGCGAGGAAGTCCTTCGTCATGCCCGTCATGGTGAACAGGAACGGGAAGAAGGTGATGCTGATGGCAAGCGTCGCCGAGAAGATGGACTTGAAGAAGTGCGTTGCGCTCTTGATGGAGGCGTGCCAGCGGGACACACCTTCGGCAATCATCTCCAGATAGCTGTCGATAATGACGATGGAGTTGTCCACAATCATGCCCAGCGTCACGATGAGTGCCGCCAACGTCACCGTGTTCAGTTCGATGCCGAACGCATAGAACAGCCCCAACGAGACGAATATGCTGATGGGTATGGTAGATGCGGCTACCAGTGCCACCCGCATGGGGAGCAGCAGCATGACAACGAGTACCACGGCGCAGATGGCGATGACCAGTTCGTGCAGGAAAGTCGATACGCTGTCGGCCACCACCTGGCTCTGGTCGGTTATCTTGAAAATGTTCACGTCATCGGGCAACGTCGTGGCAAAGCTGTCCAGTTCCGCCTTGACCGCCTCACCCATCTGCACGATGTTCTTGCCCTTCTTCATCTCCACGCTGAGCAGGAGGCACTTCTTGCCGTTGTTGGTGATGTAGCTGTCCGTCACGGGATATTCCTTTACTACCCGTGCCACGTCCTTCAGGCGGACGGTCTGCCCGTCGGGAGTGGAGAAGACGATCATCTCCTGCACATCACGCAGCGTGTTCATGGAGCGGCTGACGTAGAGGGGGGAGATGTATTCCTCACCCTTCACCCGTCCTGCCGTGGTGGTAAAGCCCTTCGTAAAGAGCGTCATGGCAAGCGTCTGGTCGCTCAGTCCGTAGTGCGACAGGCGGTTGTTATCCAGATAGACCGAAATTTGCTCCCGCTGCATCCCGCTTACGGTCATGCGTCCAACGGTCTCGATGCGGCGCAGGCGGTCCCGCAGGTCATCCATAAAATCGTTCAGTTCGCGATAGGTCTTGTCCTCGCTCTCCATGGTGACGAGCAGGGCGGAGGTGTCTCCGAAGTCATCCATCACCTGAATGGCAAGCACGCCCGAAGGAAGCTGTGCCTTGAAACCATTGATACCGTGTTTGAACTTGCTCCAGAACTCGTCCTTGTTGTTCAGTTCGTCATTGAGCTGCACCTGGATGACTACCATGCCGTCCTTGCTGGTGGAGTGCGTCTTCGCTTTCTTCACCTCCTTGTAGCTGAAGATGTAGTCTTCAAGCGGTTTTGTCACCTGTTCCTCCACTTCGGCAGCTGTATATCCGGGACAGACTGCCGCCACAATGCCCTGCCGGATGGTGAAGTCGGGGAACTCGTTCTTCTTCATTTCGGCCAGTCCGAAGACACCGAATGCCATGAGGCAACACGTCAGCAGGATGATGATCTGCCGGTAGTGCATCGCCCATTCCACGAGGCTGCGTTTCTTTTCTTTCATAAGGCGTATTTATTTCTCTACGGTTATATCCATGTTTTCACTCACCTTCTGCTGGCCTTCTACCAACACCTTGTCGCCAGGATTCAGCCCGGATGTAATGAATACGCCCCGACCACCCAATTCACCGACCGTCACATATTTCTTTATAGCCTTCCCCGATTGGTTGACCCAAACGAACTGACGGTTCGTGTCATCCAACTGAATAATATAGTTGGGCAACAAGATGCCTTCGCGTGCCTGCTCTTGTTGTACCTCCATTTCACAGATCATACCCGGCAAAAGTTCACCCGTTTCATTCTTGACCAATGCCTTCACTTCGTAGGAGCGAGACAGCGGATGGGCGGCAATGCCTTTTTCCACAATGTTGCCCTCGAATATCTTGCCGCTTAAGGCTGAGACGCGGATGCGGACCGGCAGCCCGATTTGCATACGGGCTATCTCATTTTCCGGAACAGAAATGCTGACTTTCACCTGTTCCACCCCGACCAGCCGTACCACCGGACTTCCGGGCATTACGTTCTGTCCCACCTCCACGTTCTTCTGGGCTATCACTCCGCTAAAAGGGGCATACAGCCGGGAGTCTTCCAGGTTCTTCTTGGAGATTTGCTCGGCGGAACGTGCCTGCTTCAGTTTGCTTTGCACTTCGGTCCATTGTATTTCGGGCAGGCTGTTATTGTCGTGCAGTTGCTTCATGCGGGCATAGGCATCTTCTGCCTGTTCCAGTGCAGATACTGCCACGGCATGGCTGTTCTGCAGGGTCGCATCGTCCACGGAAGCTATCAGTTCGCCCTGCCTTACCCGTTGCCCGGCAGACACCCTGACTTGCGTCAGTGTCCCGCTGACGCAAAAACTGAGCGTGGAACCGGTCATTTCCTCAATGGTACCGGAAAAAACTTGCACTCCCTCTATGAGTTGTGCCTGCACTGTCTGTACCTTCACTCTCACCGGTCCGTTCTCTTGAGCCTCCCGGTTGCCGCATCCCACCAGTCCAACGACAAGGGATACCATGATTACATACTTTTTCATCTTTCTTCTACTTGGTTAATCTTGTTAATTCTGGGTGCAAAAGTGATAAAAGTCTGATAAACAGCAGCGTTCCAAAATATCACCAAAGTGTTCCATTATTCTTCTGATATTAAAAAAAAGAACAATAGACCACTGTTGGCGATATATAAAACTCTGGAACATCACCTTATTGTATTATTTTTGCAAGAAAAAACGAAAAAGTGCAAGGAATATGAAAGAAGAATATTTTCAATTAGGAATTGATGCTGCGGAGAACCTTTCCCAAACGGTATATATGGACGGTGACATTGCCATATTGGACAGCATCAACGAGCTTCCTCACGACCATAATAGCATGAAGGTGAACGTCTTCATCATTATGGCCTGTCTGGAAGGCAAGATGTCCATCTGTATCAATTCAAAAGGATATACCATCCATACCAACGAGTTCTTGCTCTGTATGCCCAATGCCGTGTTGAACGACTGCATGATGAGTCCTGATTTTAAAGGAAAAATCATGTGCCTTTCCTCCAGAGTCGTGCAAGAGACCATGCGCATGGACAATGTATTATGGAGCAAGGCATTCCGAATCAAGGAAAACCCGATCATACACGTTGACAAGGAAGGAGTGGAACTGTTTCATGCATACAACATGGTGGCGGCTTTAAGGATCAAGGCTCATCAGCGTAGCTATCGCAGGGAGACCATAACCTTATTGGTCCGTACCTTGATCTATGAGATACTGTCCGAGTTGTCAGGATATGTCAATTCGCCAGGTGGGGACATGGCCCGGCAGAAAGATATTCTGTTCAAACGATTCTTGGAACTTCTTTCTTCCTGTGAGGTCAAACCGCGTAGCTTGACTTGGTACGCAGACAAATTGTACGTCACATCCAAATACCTTTCCACGGTATGCAAGCTGGTAAGTGGAAAGACCGCCTTCGAGTGGATTAATGAATATGTGATGACGGACATCCGCCACCAACTGAAATACTCGGACCGTTCCATTAAACAGGTGTCCGACTATTTGAATTTTCCTAATATCTCTTTTTTCGGAAAATATGTAAAAGCCCATACCGGACTTAACCCGACCGGATACCGTAAACAATTGCGGGAAAGAGAAGTGGTATAAGTAATCAGCAGGTAAGTATCATTCCTCTATGTCATGTCTTGGTATGTTACTCTTTTACAAATCTTAATTAGCCACGACACCTAAATGTCCTCATTCTTGCACTCTCTTTCCATCGGAAGAGAGTACCGACAGAAAGAGAATGTCTTGTCAAAGAATGATGACGAGGATTGAATGCGTCGAATTGTTTCCGAATACCACATGTCTCTCGGTGAATCATCCCTTTTGCCGACAGAGGTAAGCAATGATTTTTAAATATGGTGGCGGAGCATACCCCGTGGACTGTATGAAGAAGTCATCCCTAACATTTCTCCTGCCTTCATGGGCTATTCGGAACATATTCCCGTCTACCTCTTCATGTCTCCGAAACAACCTCGTTGAGGTTTATGAAAATTGCTATGGACAGGGCGCAGTTGCTCGCAGAGGGAACGGCCCACCCACAGATTTATCTGCCAGAGTACAGGAAAGAAATAAAACAGTTTGTGTGAGAGATTCTTCTTCTTTTATTTAGAACCACCTTACATAACAGAAATCCTGCCGGTGAGGTAGATGTCCGTTTTTAGGATACATACGGAATGCCAACTTGAAACTTCCGGCATTGGATACGCCTATACTGGCACGGAATGTATATAAGGTGCCTTCCCTTCTTGCCAGTCCCAACGGTGTGACAGAATAGACGGACTCACGCCCTTTCTCCGTATGGATGGCAACACATTCCACTCCGACGGCATCGTCCAGACCTTTCTCATCCAGTACCACCGTCACGTTGTATTCTTTTCCAGCTTCGATGCGTGCATTCAGTCCCTCATTGGTTTCCATCAGCGTGACTTTTATATTGTTCCATCGGGCTGCCACCGACTTCTTCCAAGCGACAAGCTCTTTAGCAAGGGCATTTCCGTTATGCGCCAGCTGGCTGTGCCGGGCGGCAAGTTTGTTGTAGAACTTTTCGTAATAGTCATCCAATTGTCTCTTCATGGTGTAGTGCGGTGCAATTTTGGCAATGGAGTTTTTGATGTAGCCTACCCATGCCTTTGAATAATCCTTGCTCCCACGGTCGTAATAAAGGGGAAGGATAAGATGCTCGAATATATAATAAATGGCGGATGCGTCCAGATGGTCTTGGTGCTGCCCGTTCTGGTAAGCGGGTTCGGCCGGGAGTGCCCAGCCTGCCTCTTCCCGGTAGCCCTCGTACCACCAACCGTCCAGTACGGAGAAGTTAAGCACTCCGTTCATTAACGCCTTTTCGCCCGATGTACCTGATGCTTCGGCAAGACGTGTCGGTGTGTTCAGCCAGACATCCACTCCCGACACGAGCCTGCGGGCAAGCTCCATGTCATAGTTTTCCAGGAAGATGATTTTCCCAAGAAACTCGGGACGGCGTGATAGTTCCACGATTCTTTTGATAAGTTCCAGCCCGGCACCGTCATTGGGGTGTGCCTTGCCGGTAAAGATAAACTGGATGGGGCGGTCGGGATTATTGACAAGCTGCGCCAACCGCTGCTCGTTGGAAAACAGGAGGTAGGCACGCTTATAAGTAGCGAAGCGTCGCCCGAAGCCTACCAGCAGGGCATCCGGATTGAACTTCTCGGCGATGGCTACCGCCAGTACCGGGTCTGTTTGGCTACGGAGCCAGTCTTTGGTACATTTTCGTTTCAGGTAGTCCATCAACTTTTGTTTCAGCCCGATTCTGTGTTTCCATATTTCCTCGTCATCCACCTCATAGATGTTTTCCCAATAGGCTGGATTTGACTGGTCATTCCAGAAGCCCGGCCCGAAATGTTTCTGATACAGCTCTTTCCACTCTGTGGCACACCAAGTAGGTAAATGGACGCCATTCGTGACGTAACCTACATGGTTCTCTTCCGGAAAATATCCTTCCCAGATGGAAGCGAACATTCTTTGGGAGACTGCCCCATGCAACCAACTTACCCCATTCACTTCCTGGCTGGTCTTGCAGGCGAATACGGACATGCAGAATTGTTCATCATGGTTTTCGGGATCATTCCGTCCCAGCCCCATCAAGTCATCCCATGTAATGCCCAGCCTTTCCGGGTATTTGTCCATATATTTACGGAACAGGGACTCGTCGAAATAGTCATGTCTGGCGGGAACGGGAGTATGCACGGTATAAAGCGAGGACGAGCGTACTAGCTCCATTGCCTCCGGAAAATCCAACTTTTCTTCCGTCATATAATCGCAGAGCCGTTGCAGGTTTATCAAGGCGGCGTGCCCTTCATTGCAATGATATACATCCTTCTTTATACTCAACTCCTTCAACAACATCATGCCACCGATGCCCAACAGGATTTCCTGCTTCAAGCGGTTCTCGCGGTCTCCGCCATACAGATGGTGGGTGATGGGACGGTCATACTCGCTGTTGCATTCATGATCCGTGTCCAACAGGTAAAGCGGAACACGCCCGACGTTTACCTTCCAGACATTGGCATGGACGATGAAGTAATCCGTATAGGGTACGTGCATCACCAGTTGGCTGCCGTCCTCACCTAATACTTTCTCTATGGGCAACATGCCGAACTCTTGTGCTTCATAACGGGCGGTTTGTTGCCCGTCCATCGTGAGCGACTGGTCGAAATAGCCGTAGCGGTAAAGCAAGCCTACGGCACACATATCCACGTTACTGTCCGAAGCCTCTTTCAGGTAGTCACCTGCCAATATGCCCAAGCCACCAGAATAGATTTTCAATATTTTGTTCAGCCCATATTCCATGCTGAAATAGGCCACGGAGGGACAGTTGCCATCTGGAGGAGTATCTATATATTGCTTGAATTTTGTGTAGATGTCTTCCATTTTTTTGATATATGTCTTGTCAGCGGCCATTTCCTCCAGTCGTTGGTAATTGATACGTTCCAGAAACATGATGGGATTCCGCTCCGATTCTTCCCATAAATGAGGGTCGAGTTTCTTGTAGAGCGCCATTGCTTCGGGATGCCACGACCACCACAAGTTATAAGCCATCTCCGACAACTTCTTTAATTCGTCCGGCAAATGGGACACCACGCTTACTTCCCGCCAATGGGGAGAGTTAGTTTTACTATTGAAATAACACATACTATATTTTTTTAGTGAAATGAAATTCGTACATATCAGCTTTAATTTTCAAGTCAATAGCAGTATTGCTGCCACGACAATTGCTATGAACAAAACTTCTATGCCCATGACCAGAAATATTTTTTTCGCTCTTTTATCCATTGTCTTTATTATTGGGTCCAACGCCAGCAAATATAAGGAGTTCATGCAGAAAAAGAGCATTCCATTATTCGTTAGAAATGGCGTTAACAACCTTATTTATAATCCCTTTCTTGTCTGTTTTGGCAAGAAAAGAATATTAAACCTTATTCAACGAAAATCGGAACTGCACATTCCAAAGGAACTCATTTACCTTTGTTACTGACAATCGGAGGGCCGCCCGGTCTTTCTGGAAATATTCATTTAAATGCAAGTATGTTATGAACAAGGACACTATCGGAACAAATGCCGGAATCATCTGGCGGATCATGGACAACCACATGAGTTGGAACTATGCGGAATTGAAAGAAAAAAGCGGGTTATCGGACATGGATTTGTGTGCAGCCATCGGTTGGCTGGCACGCGAGAATAAAATCGAATTTGGCAATGAGTCGAAAGACCTAAGAATCTACCTGAACTTCAACCCGTACTTTTAATCGGATCCGAATGGATTATTCTTGTCCGTAGTCAGGATGTGCCGGGGGAACAATACGAGATTGTTTCTCCGGTATATTTTTTACACTGTCGCATAGCAGATGCCTTGCGGCCCTCTGTCCTGCGTTATCTTCTCTTCTCGCAGCAGTTGGATAAGAGCCAGGCATAATTCCGTGCTTCCAAGGTTTGTAAGCCTTTGCAGTTCACTGAAAGTGTATCGGTACATTCCTTTCATCTTTCCGTACAGAAACGTACTGTTCTCACGAATATGTTCCTTGTCTAAAATCATAGTATATTCTTTTACTATATTAAAACTTCACAAAGGTAACGAATCAAGTATCGATTCCAGTGTTCCAATAGATTAAGAGAATGTTCCGCCTTTCTAAAAATATGGTATGCGGTCGTTAGATTGTAAAATCCGGATTTGTCTTTCACGGATCATTTTTTAGTTCTCTTTTATATTTCCCTGTGACACGTTCATGCTCCTTTCTCTGAAACGAAGGGGAGACTTCACAAGTAATCCTCCCGTTGGAGAGTGAAAACATCCACAATTTCACCGTCTTCCATCACTTCTAATGAATGAGGAATATTATCCGGTATCGCATAACTGTCCCTGCATAAAAGGACATCGACGGGATTATCCACAAGTTCCACTTTCAGACAGTATTCGTTTGAAATGACGCATCCGTATTGTTCGTGCGGATGCTGATTGGTGCTGACGAAATTGCCTTTCACATAATTTATTTTTGTGACCATTGATTTCCCACCGACTGCGAGCGAGTTCAACGAAATACCTTTAAATGCCTTTTCAAGGTCTCCTTCTTCTTTACTACTGCTTTCCCATACATTTAATTCAACAATAGGTGAATTCCATATTATCAGAAATGAATTCCATTTGTATGTTCCCCCTTTCATAAGCTGGGTAATCTCACGCATGGTATAGCACAACAAATGGATATTTTCCCCTTATCGGAAAACTGTATTATAACCTGCTTTCTTGTATGGTTCAAGAGTTGCTGCCAAAAAGGCCTCCACTCCTGCTGCCTCTCTTCCCGTTAAACAGCGTGCGGAAGTCACAGGAATATATGTATAGGGGACAAACCGGAACAATTGCACAGCAGCGAAGTTTTTGTCTTGCGAAAGTATGATATCCATACGTATATTTCCTCGAATGGAACTCCTTACCCCGGATTCACAGTCCAAACGACCGTCCTTGATCATTTCTGTAAGTTTTTCTGCATATTTCAAATCGAAGAAGATACTATATGCCCTAATAATACTGCCCGTCGGCAGATAAACAATCTCCCCGGATTTCCGGAACAGATAGAATCCTCCTAGCAACATGAGTACCGTCCCCACCATTGTCAAGGTCATGTTGACGGTAAGTGAGGTGTCTCCCGCTCTGAAAATAACCGCAAAGACGGAAATACCCGCAAGCAGTGCGGTCACTGAAAAAATAATTCTCCCCAGACTGATGCGTTCTGCCATTTCAGGATGTGGAGATGCAAAAAGCGTTGTAATAATGTTTTGATCTTTCATTTATATCTCATTCAATGGTTGTTCGTATCATGTATAAAAATCCCTCTGAATAAAAAATGTTCTTATCCGTTACCTGTACGTACATGGAGGCATACCGGTTTCTCTCTTGAAAAAGCGTGAGAACGTGGTTCCGTTGCCAAAACTTAATTTAATGGATATCTCGTGCAACGACTGCCTCGTATGTTTTAAAAGGGTCTTGGTCTCTTCTATTACATAAGAGTTGATAATATTTCTTGGCGTTGTTCCGGTGACAGCTTTCACGACACGGTAAAGAAGTCTTCCGCTGATTTGTAATTCAGCGGCATAAAAATCCGGTGCACGCTGGTGCATATAATTTTTGGAAACCGATTGGAGAAAACGGACACATAAATCCTCCCCGTAGCTTGCTGACCGGCTTGGCACAGACGGATATACGTATTTTATCTTGTCACAAATCTCCAAGAAGTAGTTCTCTATGTAAAGTCTGGCTATTTGGAGCCGGAAACAGTTATTGTTGTCATTATATATTTTCTCAATGGAACGAACGGTATTTTCAATACCCGTAATCTGTTTTTCATTGAGTGTCAGGCAAGGATTCTGTAGGAAGGACAGTATTAAATAGGTTGGACATGGTATCCTGATATCCGCCAGTAATTCGTCTGGAAATATCATCAACACAATTTCCATATCACGGCTGCTTTCCTCGAACCGGATCAACTTGCCAGAAAAGCAGACGGCAAGGGAATAGGATTTCAGGACATACTTCCGGCTGTTTATATTCATCCCTAACTTTCCATTCCGGCAATAAGCACAAAGAATACCTTCCACTCTGTACCATTGGTCATGTGCCGACAGGGAATGGTATGTCCTGACGGAGAACGGCTCATTGTTCTTAAGATCGGATATTTTCATTGTTTCATTGGTTTTGCCACACAAATTTAAAGGTTTCATTCAAAATAGAAGTACTCACATTCTTATTAGAACACTTTCTGCGAATAATGAATATCTGAAAATGATGTCTGTGTTGCAAGTGAGCGTTGTTCCCTGTCATCACAGGCTTTCCGCCCTCCGTTTTTCTGTGGAAAAGACCTTCGGAAAAACACATGGCAAGGGTCTCAGAATTCTCTTTCGGTAACGCTTAAGTCGCCTGACAACAATCGGTTTTCATGTAGACAGAAGTTACAACCGTTTTCTATCCTATGACTGGAAAGCATGTTTTGCATCACTGGTGAAAACTTCAAAGTAGCAACTATTCCCGTAGTACGAGTGTTCTAGCCCTATAATCAAGGAAATTGTACTCCAAGGGCACCCTCCATACGGAGTGAGGATATTAGAGATAAAAAGTATCCAGGAGATATCACTGGGTCTTGTAGCATCTTTCAGCTTTGCATTTGAGGAACTACCTATAAGCTTTAAGGCTGTTGGCGGAGAACCTGTAAACTCCGGAACCCGGATGACTTCTCACCGATATGGCTTCATGGCAGATATTGACAGGATTGCTTCTTTTACTTGTTAATGATTGATTAAAAGTGTTTACATGCTCATAATCTGAATTGAAGTGAATGAGAATGCAGAAAGATCAAATGTACAAGCTGTATTTATCCAACCGCTTACCTATATTCTTAAAAAGACAAAACCATCGTCATCCTTACGCCGTTTTTCTGAATGTCTGGGTGGTTGCGGTAACTCAACCGCCATACGTAGTCGATGCGCAGGAATTTCAGAATATTCTCGATGCCCACGCTTACCTCCATGTAGGGCGTGTTACCCATCATGTAGGTGCATCCGGGAAAACGGTAAAGCTCCTCGCCGCCGCTTGCCGCCGGGTTGTTCTTATCTGTCAGGTGTCCCCACAGTCCCCGGAAGCAGAAGACCTCGCGCCACTTCAGCTTCTTGACGAGGGGCAGACGGTTGAGCAGATTGCCGTTCATATAGTAGGCGATGTCCCATGAGGCGTACTCGTCGTTGATGAACTCCAGGGCGTTCATATTGGTGTACGACTCCGGCTGTATGGTATAGGTTAAGTTGGCATTAGGCAGAATCAGTAGCGGCCATGGGACTTTCGTCCAAACCTTTCCGGCTTTGGCTATGATGTCGATGTAGCCGAATGCTGAAAACCAGAAGCGTTTCTGCATGCCGATGTCCGTGCGGTGGTAATTATAGTCCGATCCAAGGAAGTCTTTTTTCGCCATAACATGGCTGGCGTTGAATATCAGTGCGTCGAAAGTGATGGGAATACGCAGGTTGCGCGTCTGGTAGAATTTCTCGTTGTGGGCATAGCGGAAGCGTAGCTCCAGGGCGGTTATGTCGTAGTGATCCACAAGTATGGAAGTGCCGTCCGCCCCGATGCGCTCGAAGGCGGCGTAGGGGGTGGCATACTCGCGACGGTTGCGCACGACGGCATTGTAGGAGATGCCGTTATAGTGCTCCCGCGTATAGGTCAGTTCCGCCTGCCGTTGGTAGGAGATGAAGCGGTCCTTCTTGCGGCGTATCATCAGCATCATGTTGTCCTTGCTGGTGTACATGTACTCTTGCCCCAGCTTGTTGATGTCGTACATATACTCCAGCCGCAGGGAGTGTATGGGAAACTCCTTGCGGAATTCCTTCCGCTCGTTGAAGGAATATTCAACGAGGGCGTCGTATTTCAGCTTCTCGTCATCTACGCCATATGCCAGATAACCGTCGAGGAACAGATGTTTGCTGAAAGCGGTGGTCGTGGTTCCGCCCACGCGGAAGCGCATCCCTTCCAGCGTGTTGTTATTGACGGTGGAGTTCATCGGTCCGAACTCAAACTTGCTCTTGTCCGGTTCGCGGTGCGTGGGGACATAGCCGTTGAAGAGGATGGAGAGCGTCTTCATCGTGATACGGTAGGCAGGCACGGCGTTCAACCTCGCCATCATTTTCTCCATTGAGTTGAGGTTGTGCTTGGCAGCCTCTTCCGGGCGGTGCTCTTCCCAGAAATCATCTGTCTGGCGGTACGAGCCTTGCAGGGTGATGACGGGCGCACTCTCCTTGAAGACGTACATCTGCTCTTCAGCGGGCGGCTCGAAAGAGTGGTTGGTATAGATATTCAGCCGTCGGGCATACATACCCTTCGTGCGTTCGGTCAGTTTGAAGTTCACGCTGATGTCGTCTTTCGTGATGATACGCGTGCTGTCTGCCGTGCGCTCGAACTCCTGCTCAATGGTCAGGCGGGAGACGAAGTTCAGGTTGATGTCCTTGGGCACGTTCAGCACGGCACGTTGCACAAAGTAGGTGGAGTCAAGCGTGACATACAGGTATCCCGTGAATCCGAAGGTTTCCGAGTTGAAGGGCACGAAGCCAAGGTCTACACATTGTTTCCCGTTCACCTGGAGCGTGTCCATCAGGTAGTATTTATAGTAGTTGGGGCCGATGGAAGATAGCGGACTGACAAAGCGTTGTAAGAAGAGCGGGATGTCGTTCTTGAAAATGTCCACTCCGCGGAATACCTCGCCGAGGAACTGTTGTACGCCATCGGAAGAGAATATCTCGTCGATGCCCGATGACTTGAAGCCCCGCACCACTTGCTTCTCCGACCGTGGTTGCCGACGGTAATAGACCGTCTGCACCTTCTCCTTCTCCGATACGGGCAGGATGGTGATGCCGTTGTCCAATGTGTCCACGAACTCCTCCAAGAAGTCAAACTTGCCCGTCTTCCCCTCTTTCTTGGACTTGTGGACATATTCGTTCTTGGCGAAAATCATCTTCTCGTACTGGTCGTAACTGAAATAGTCGTGGTTCCGGGGATTACTCTCCCTGCGTGAATTAATGAGGCGGCGTACGAACTCCACGGCGGGATTTCCCTTCTTGCGGTACTTCTCGCGCTGGGGCTTGACGGTCACTTCGTTCAAGGCGATGCCGGTAGGTGCCAGACGAATGTTCAGTACAAGGGCTTTCCCCTTCGGGGTGATGCGCCATTCGCGGCTTTCATAGCCCAGATAGGATATTTGCAACATGCCGGCCGTATTGGGGACACTGAACGAGAATTGTCCCTCGCCATCGGTTGCCCCACCTACCGTTGTCCCTTTCAGTATCACCGATGCGTATGGCAATGCCTCACCCGTGATGGAGTCTGTTACCACACCGCTGATTTGCGTATGCTGCGCCTGTGCCGTACATGCCACAATCAGGCATACCAGCCAAAGTATCGTCTTTTTCCTCATTACAATTCTTCTTACTTCTGTTTTTCTATTTTGTGAACAATCTTATAACTCTTCGCATAATTGCCTGCACATCTGTTCGTGCCTCCGATGCATATAGCGGCACAAGCCGCCCATGACGAATATCTCGAAGAAGAAATAAAGCCAGGGAACATCGGCAAGGCAGACCGCATAGAGTGCGATGGCGCGGGTGTTGAACGTTAGGACGTTCGCCCATTTCATCAGCGGGAGCGAAAGCCTGCGGAAACGGTCACGGAACAGCTGCGGTATGTTCTCTATTGCACCGTATCGTTCGCACAACCGCTGCATCAGCCGTTGGAACTCCGGTGTCTGTGCCTCCTGTGTCCTTGTATAGTTTACGTAGGTCTTCAGGAAAGCTTTCCACAGACGGTTTCCCTTCCACGGCGTTTTATCGTAGAGCCGTTGCTGCTGCACAGAGTTGTCCAGTTCACTGCCAGCCTCCCCATTCAGGAAGAAAAGGTGTATCTGACGGTAATAGTCGGCAAGCCCGCACTGGCGGCTGTGGCAATGGAATCCGGAATAGAGCACCATGCCAAGCAGCAGCAAGGTGGATATCCATGTGTTCTGTACCGTATCTGTAATGCTAAGGCACCGGAACTCCCATCCGTGATGCACGTAGAACCGATAGACAAGGCTCAGGTAGATAGGTATGAACCACACCTCGCTGGCCGCCCCGTCAAGAATGCGTCCCAGACGGGTCTTTTTGCCAGTCATGCGTGCCAGCTGTCCGTCGGCACTGTCGTAAAAGTTCGCCCATGCCAGCAGCAGGACAGCGGCAATATTGAGCCACAGGCCGTTTATGCCTTCCGTGCGGTAAGAACCATGGACAAAGAACAATGCCGAGCTTGCGCCGATTAGCATGGAGAGTACCGTCACCGTGTTGGGGTGTATTCCCAGCCGTTCGAACAGGCGTGCCCACCAGTAGCCGATAGGACGTGTCCATACTCGGTCGATCCATTCTTCCGTATCATTGGACTTATAAGTCGATTTAATGTTTTCCTTTATCATAATCATGTTTTATTTGTAGTTTCATTACAATTCCCTGTTTTCATCAGCAACAGACCAACGGAGCACCAGAACAGCTCCCGCACACGGCAGATGATACTGATAAACATGGCTGTTCCACCGGTCATGCCCATCTGTGCCACAGACATGGCAAAACCTCCCTCACGACCGCCCAATTGCAGGGGCAGGAAACCGAGCAGGTTTGCAAAGAGCGACGTGAACGCAAGAATGAGAAAAGAATGGAGAAATGTCAGCAGATAACCATCCGCACCTCCACCTCCGTCTATTCCAAAAAGCCTTAACATGAAGAATATCTCAAAACTTTGCAGCAACCGTCCCGTATATTCCAGGAAGAAGCTGCCGAAGAACGAGCGTTTGTTCTGCCCGCGCAGTTCGGAAATCTGCCGGTCTATCTTTTCCAGATCTTCCCGATGACTCTCAGAGAAACGTTTTCCCCATCGACGCAATCCGGGCATCCTGCCGATGATCCGCATCAGCTTTACCGCCATTCCATACTTGTATCCACGGACAAAGAGGCAGATGCCTCCACCACAGAACAGCGTCGCCAATGCCAATACCACTCCCGTTGCGGTGTTCAACGGCAAGTCGCTGCTGAAGGCAAGCACAAGGTAAACGGCTATGCTTGTCACCCAGAACCAGAAATGGCTGAATACGTGCATCATGGCAAAAAGCACTACGGAAGAGGTAGCACGCCGGGTATCCATGTACCTCGATAGTTCCATGATGCGATATGCCTCACCGCCCACCAAGCCCATCGGCGTGGCATAGTTCAGGGCAAACCCCGTGACGGTCAGTTTCAACAACCGCCAAAAGCTTATCGTACAGGACCCACTGCCACGGATAATGATCCGCCATGCCCATGTGTTCAGTACATAGAGCAGCATCCACAACCCCAATATGGCCGCCAGCCAACAATTCGCCTTTCGGATGTATGCCCACAGTTCTGTGAAACTCACATCGAACGTACAGAACATCACGATGACTGCCGTTATGCCGACAACAAAGAACAAGTTGTTGATGCGTTTCCTCATATTTCTGTTTTACTCCCTATTTCCAAATATCTCTCCTGCCATTCCCTGTAATAAGCGGGTTTGTCTGTCAGAAGTTCTCCTTCAGTACCGATAAACAATTGTGTGCTGCTGCCTTCCGCACAGAGCACATCGTCACTTTCCCTGTATATCCGGTAGACATAGTCCAGCCGTGCTCCCCGATGATAGACATAGAGGGTGTGTACCACCGCCACATCATTCATAGCCAGTGGAGCCAGATAACGGATATGCAGGTCATAAATAGGAGCATAAACACCCGCTTTCTGCATATCGGTATATCCGATGCCGGGCCAGTGCCGCCCGAACGATTCGCGCCCGTCCTCCATGTAGGTGATAAACGAGCCATGCCATACACGCCGCATGGAATCAATTTCACTGAACCGAACCTGTATGCGGCAAATGTCTTCAAGTGTCTTCATCCGGGTGCTCTTTACATTACGGCCCGGGTGTCGAACACGTTGCTACTGATTTCGGCATCGAACACATAGTTGGAGAAATCGTACTGTGTATAGTTCTCTCCCTGTTCGTTGATGCGCAGGCTGCGCAGTTCGGCGGTTTTCAGGTCAATAGTCACTATGCAGGAGGTGAACATGCTCCGACGTTTCGCCTTTACACCGGTTGCGGTAGGCATGATGGTGATCGTGCAGGTATTTCCCTGTGTTTCCAATTTCACATCCGCCATGTCGGTCAGTTGGACATCGTCGTCAGCCGAAAGCAGGTTGCGGAACACGTCCTGCAAGATTTCAAACGGGTTGTTGCCTTTCCCTTTGGCTTTGGCAACATGTTGTTTGCCATCCTTTACCATGACAAAAGTGTTGCCTACGGCAATCAGCATTTCCCCAGATTCCTTGAACACCATGCTCTGGGTGTTCGGCTTCTTGTAATAGAAATGTCCGTCGGTTACCATGTCTTTGGTCAAAGCCGCATTATGCTTGGTTTGCTTTACATTCGTTATCAGCGTGTTGGTTTTCATATACCTTTCTGCTGTCTTGCGGATGTCCGCCCGTTGCGCCGATATGTCGACGCAGATGAAGAGGGCGGTAACTAATAGGGTAAACAGTCTTTTCATTGTTTCTTTGTTTAATAGATAATATTTAGTTGACGAGTAGACAAGGCTTCAGGCTACAAGGACATTTCCGGTCACTGACTTGTAGTCCTCCTCATCAACTTGTCTCCTTGGCAACTCTAAGTGTAAAGTCCTCCGTTGATGGAAATCACTGCTCCCGTAATGTAGGCTGCCTGTGGCGAGGCAAGGAAGCCTACCAGTTCCGCCACTTCTTCGGGCGTACCGAACCGTAAGGCGGGGATAGTATTCTTTAATGCCGCCGTGTCCAACCCCTCTGTCATATCCGTTTCGATAAAGCCGGGAGCCACGGCATTGACGGTCACACGCTTGCGCGCCACTTCCAAAGCCAAAGCCTTGGTGGCGGCGATAAGCCCCCCTTTGGCAGCAGAGTAATTGCTCTGTCCGGATTGCCCTTTCAAGCCACTCACGCTTGCCACATTGATGATGCGTCCCTGCTTATGCACCAGCATGGGTTGCAATACGGCCTGTGTCACGTTGTAGAAACCGTCCAATGTAATGCCGAGTACCCGGTGCCAGTCTTCTTCGGGCATGAATACCAGTACATTGTCACGACGGATACCGGCATTGTTCACCAATACCTCGATATATTCTTCCGGGTGGTCGTTCTCCCACAATTCGATGGCCTTTGTCACTTGCTCACGTTTGCTCACGTCGAACATCAGTATCTCACCATCCTGCCCAGCCTGACGTACCAATTCCAATGTTTTCTGAGCCTCGGCAGCGTTGCTTACATAGTTGATAAGGATGTCATAGCCCATCCGTGCCAGCTTGATGCAGACCGCACGGCCTATCCCGCGACTGCCTCCGGTTACTAATGCGTATTTTCTCATTATCATATTTATTTTAATTTTCCATTTATTTCATTTCCTATGATTCCCCATATCGTTTCTTTTCCCAATACCTCAGCACAGGTATGGAATGCCGTCATGGTCACTCCATGAACTCCGTGCAGCATCAGGTTTTGCCCTGTCAACAACAAGTTCGGGACAGGAGTACGTGGAGACAGCATCGTCAGCAGCGGGTCACGGAAATCCTTCCGGATACCGTAGGCGCTACCTTCAGGTGTCAAAGTATAATCACGCCAGGTGATCGGTGTGCTGGTGTAGCATCGCGACTGCTCCCTGAGTCCGGGCAGAAAACATTCGGCAAGTTCGATGCACTCGTCCGCCATACGTTTCTTCATTGCCTTGTAGTCACTGTCACGCTTGCCCGTTTGCGTGTAGTTCCATGATTTGCATTGTTCCCACAGCATCGGGGTAAGCAAGTCCACTTGTCCGGTATATTCACTTCCGTCCTCCGGTACCCGACAACTGACAAGTACACCTCCTACGCAGGTATTGTCTTGGTAGAAATCCCACATGTTCGGTTCACGGTAGATGTAGTGGTTGTAGTTGAAGTAGCGTAAACCACGTGGTCGGATGCGGAGTGACACGGTAAACATGCCGAATGTATTCTCCAGATTGTTGATGCGGTTGCGATAAGCAGATTTTATCAGGTTGCTTCGTCTGAGCAATCCACAGGTCTGTGCCGGATGGATGTCACTGATGAACAAACCGCCTTCATATCTTTCGCCGTTAGCACAAACTGCACATGTCAGTTTCCCGTCTTTCTCCACCAGTTCTTGTACTTTGGCGTTGCAGATTATTTCACCACCTTGTGCATAAATTCCCTCCGCCAATGATTTTATAATCTGCGAACCGTCGCCTTTCAACCTCCAACTGCTTTCAATGAAACTTCCGTTACCATGCAGGAAAGTGAACAGCGGAAGCGATTCCTTCCGCAGTTCCATTTTCAGCGAAGTGCCGCTCAGTACATTTATCAGTAGCGGGTTGCGGATATTTTCTTTCAGATAGTGCCATGCACTCGTTGCCATCAGTTCGGATGAAAAGGCAGGGAACCCGTCTGCATGAGGATTAAGGGCGGCAAACTGCCCGGCCGAAGAACGTTTTAACAACTTCGCATAACGTCGTAAGGCAATACGTCCGGACGGGAATTCCTCTGCAAGCTGCCGGGCAAAATCGTCATACCCTTCCACAAAAGCAAAGGTGCGTCCGCCGATGCTCACTCGATCGAAACCGTCGGCATCCAACCGATGCCAAGGCAAGTCCAGCAAGCCCAGATATTTGAAGGCTGCGTGCAGCGATTGTCCCTCATCCAATCCGCCCACATAGTGAAAGCCTGTATCGAAGGTCAGTTCACGACGACGGTAGTTTTGCAAGCAACCGCCCGGCACGGCACCCTGTTCCAGCACCAGCACGCGCTGTCCGTGACGGGCAAGAATCAGTCCACATTCCAATCCACCCAATCCGCTGCCGATAATGATTACATCGTACTTCATGCCTTTCCTCCTTTCTTGTTTATCCAACCGTAAACGGCGGGCTGCACCACATACGAAAGCCCTACCGCCGACACCAGCCCTACCAGTGTGGAGAAACCAACGGAACGGATAGCTGGATGTTCGGCAAAGAGCATGGAGCCGACCGTGACAATCAGGGTAACGGCACTGAAGAATATCGCCGTCTTGTGATAAGCCAGCAAACGGCTGTCCTTTTCACCGCCTATAAGCCCGTTCATCACGAAGATACTGTAATCCACACCGATACCGAAGATAAAGGTCGAAATGATGATGTTTATCAGGTTGAACCTCATACCGAAGATGGCCATAGCCCCAAGGACAATCAGCCAACTCAGCAGGATAGGCAGGAATGCGAGCAGGGTATGTTTCAGATTGAAACGGAAACTCACCAGCAAGACCACGAAGACAAACAGCATCGACACCCATTGTAGCACGTTGAAATCCTCGTTCATTGCGGTCAGCGTGTCGGTCGTATAATAATAGGTGTCAAGCACCATCAGATTGGGTTCGGTGACTATGGCATCGCAAATGCGGTAATAGTCACTCATATGGCTGCGCACCGTGTCGTTAGCACAACGCACGGAGGTAAAGCATAGGTGCTCGCCGTTGTAGGACTGCTCCATTAGTGTGGACCAGTAGCCCGGCGGGATGATGCCAGCTTTGTAGAGTGCATCGGGTTCGTAGTCTGCCGTGGCATAATCGAAAAACGGTTCGAATGCTTCCGGGCGCAGTCCGGCTTCCGGTGCGGTGGCGACAATCAGGCGGCGCACTTGCTCCAACCGTTCGTCCGTCCAATAGCGTTTCCATGCCTCCATTCGCTCCTGCTGCACCCGCAGGGGAATGAACAGCTTGTCCGTGTGCGTATAGTTCTTGACCAGCCCGATGCGTTGCATGGAGTCGAGCTTGTGCGACAGCAGGGCGAAACGCTCTATCGCTTCCTCCATCGTCTGCCCGGAAGCGGCAAAATATTTCTGCTTGTCGGCGGTATAGGTCTTTCGGAGTAGTAGGTTTTCGGAGTAGATGGTATGCTCTGCCTTGTACCCTAAGTTGTGCATATCCGCATCGAACTGCGTGCCACACGCCACGTAGCAGCCGATGCAGACGAACGTGACGACAGCGATTCCAGCCAGCAACCCTTTCTTGCGATAGAACGGATAGGCATTGATACGGTCGATGGCGGTGAAGGCGCGGTGGTTCATGCGGCTCTTTTCCGGACGCAGCAGCCCAGGCAGGTAGGTGAGGCTGAATGCCGTGGTACCCGTGATGGCGAAGGCGGCGAACAACCCAAAATCCTGCAACAAAGCCGTATCAATGAAGAACAGTCCCATGAATGAGCCGATGGTGGTGAGGCATCCCAGGCAGACCGGCTTCACCTGCTCGCGGAGCACCTGTTCGGGATTGCCTACATACTTGTAATGTGTCAGCACATGTAGTACGTAGCTCATCGCTACGCCCAAGACCACAGCCCCTATGCCCAAGGCGAGCAGCGAGAACTCCCCTTTGAGGAAATACATCATCGCCAGTCCGAACAATGTGCCGAACAGCACGGGTAGCAGTAAGAGTGGCAATGTGTCGCGGTTGCGGAAACAGACGCATAGGAAAAGAAGTACCAGCAGGAGCGATCCGCCGATGGTACCCGTCAGGTCATGCTTGATTTGCGAGGCGTTGTAGAAGCCGCTGGCCGGCGTGCCGTGGTAACAGATGCGCACGTCGGGGTCGGTCTCGGAAAATTCGTCTGTCAGTCCGTTCAGCAGGCGGAACAAGGAGGAACCCTGCCCCGTGTTGGTGGCCGAATAGCGGGGTGTAAGGAATGCCACGCATACCGTGGAGTCCGGCACGAAAAAATGTCCGTCGATGGTGTGGTAGCCGCCCGTGCTGCCCGTGGCCAGCGGCTTCATCTGTTCCGCCAACAGGTTGCGCAGGCCGATGGGGTCAGCCTGTATCAGTTCGGGGTACATCGAGCCGAAGTCGTCCGTCAGGTCAGCGCGGTTGCGCTCCATCTGCCGTGTGAAATGCTCCTGTGTCAGCATCATGTCGATGCGGGCATAGAGGGAAGTGTCTATGTAAGCAGGCAGATGCCCGCTGAGGTAGTCGATGGCATCGGGCAGTAAGTCGTCGGACAGACGGTAGAACACATCACCTACCGACCCGTGTCCCTCACCATGTGCCGCATCACGCACCTGCAAAGAGTCGATGAATGCATCGCATACCTCAATGATGCGCTCCGTGGAAGCACCGTCCACCCCCTCGAAAAGCAGGAAAGTCTTGTCCTTGATGCGCAGGTTGGCAAAGGCGAGTTTCGTACTGCCGTCCTCGTTGCGCGACGATGGCATCAGTTTGTTCAAATCCTCTTCCAAATGGATTTGGGCGGCAAAGTAGCCGCAAAAGAGGAATAACCCCGCCAGCGAAAACCAATAGATTGCGCAGTGGCGGCGGAAATAGCGGTAGATGCGGATGCAAAGTTCAGTCATACAGTCATCTCTCCTTTATAATCCATGTAAGTGCGCCTTGCGTCGCTGACGGTGGCAGTGACGGCAAATCCGTTCTCCGTAGGCTGCAAGTTTATCTTTACCGACAGTTCTGGGCAAGCCATCGGAGTAGCGACAGCCGTCAGGCGGCAACGGCGGATGCTGCCGATGTGCAACCGGCATCCCGTCAACCGCTCGACACATTCTTTAATCATCTGTATGTTGCAGACACCGGGACACACGGGGGTTCCGGGAAAATGCCCGCGATAAATCTCGCAATCCGGGCGGAGGGCGAGGTGGAACACGCCGTCCGTCCCACTACAGTGCATACGGATTAGTTCGTAATAATTATTCTCTAATTTCATGGTTCCTATACCTTGTTCACTATCCGGTTGGATAATCTCAATCATTCGGTTGGATAAAGATTTTCATCTGAGTTTCCGCCACGGTTTCCTTTCCCACGCAGGTCTTGCCGGACAGCAGTATTATCCCTCCTGCTTCCGCACCCAATCGGATGGTGGTCCGCAGTTCCTCGCCCACTTGCGGGTGGTGATGGCACCGGAAGTCCTTCACTTCACCGATGTAGCCCACGGGAGGCTTTGTCGCTCCGGTAAGGAGTGCCGTGTATCCGGCAAAAGCCGATGCGGATTGTGCGATATGCTCTATCACCCCGCTCGCTTCCAACCGTCCTTCTTCGTCAAGAAAGAAGTTGCCGGGACGGACAGCGAAGGAGGTCTGCGCCTCCTCACCGTTTACCTCCAGCAACTCGTCCACCATCAGGATAGGGGCGCGTTGTGGAAGCAGATCTTTGATGTCTCCGCTTTTCATTTCTTCGGCAGATGGGATTCAATGTAATCATACAGGTTGTTGAAGGTCTGGATGGTACGCAACTCCGTAACAGGTATCTTCACCTTATATGTCTGTTGCACCAGTGCAACCAAATCTACCAGGCTCAAACTGTCCAGGTTGAGGGTGTCCTTTACGTTTGCATCCGGTTCAAAAGAGGTTGCTTCCACTTCAAACTCTTCAGCCAACAGGCTGTTTACTTGTGCTACAATGTTTTCACGTGTCATAACTTTGTTTTTATACAATGATTAATATTCTGTTTTTTGGTGTTATAAGAACTTATAGGAAGTTATCAGCCAACAAGCTGGCTTCAAGAAGTTAGAGGTCAATAGTCTTGTTGTCAAAAGCAAAGTATCGGCCTTTAACTCCCTTTAACTTCCTCCTCACTTCCTTACATTTCTTACAATAAGCGTCGAGTTCGTTCCGCCGAAGCCGAACGAGTTGGAGAGGAACAGGTCGAAATGCGTCTCCCTGCGTTCGGGCAGTACATGGATGTACGCCGTCTCTTCGTCGGGATTCTCGAAGTTAAGATTGGCGGCGATGAAATCATTCTTCATCATCAGCATCGAGTAGACAAGCTCGCTGGCACCCGCCATCCACATCTCATGCCCGGTCTGGCTTTTGGTGGAGGTGACAGGTACACTCCGTTCGCCGAATATGCGGGCGATGGCCTGTGCTTCGCGACTGTCGCCGATGCGGGTCGAGGTGGCGTGGGCGTTGATATAGCCCACCTCGTCGGGCGTTATGCCGCTGTTCTTGAGGCAAAGTTCCAGTGAACGTGCCGGACCGTCCACGTTGGGCGTAGAGATGTGGTCGCCGTTGCCGGAGAATCCCCAGCCGACTACCTCGCCCCATATCGACGCCCCCCGCCGGACGGCGTGTTTATAACTTTCGAGGACGAGGGTTGCCGCACCGCCGCCCGGTACCAGTCCGTCACGGTCGCGGTCGAAGGGACGGCTGGCGCGTATCGGTTCCGCCTCGCGCACGGAGAAGGATTGTATGCCGTCGAAGGCGGCCACACCATACATGTTCGCCTCCTGCGCACCACCGCACACCACGCACTCCTGCAGGCCGTCACGTATTAGCAGGTAGGCAAGCCCCACGGAATGCGAGCCGGAGGCGCACGCTGCCGATGCCGTCAGGTTGATGCCGCGCAGGCGGAACAGGCAGGCAAGGTTCATCGTCACGGTGGAGTTCATGCTCTGGAAGATGGCTCCGCTGCCGCAAGCCGCCGTATCGCCCAACTCGCGGAACTTGTCGAGCGCGTGCATGGTGGCCTCTGCCACGGAGTCGTTGCCGTAAATGAGTCCCACTTCGTGCCGGTCGATATAATCCGCGTCCAACCGTGCGTTTTCTAATGCCTGGCGTGTCGCCATATAAGCATACTGCGCCTCCTCCGGCATGAACTGACGCTGGTTGCGGGAGACGAACGGTTTCAAGTCGGGACGGGGAATGTCAGCGCACAATGCCGAGCGGAATCCTGCCGCCTTGCGTTCTTGACTGAGGATGATGCCACTCCGTCCCGCATAAAGCGAATTGCGCACCTCGTCCAATGTCGTACCGAGGCAGGACCAGATGCCCATGCCTGTGATTACTACTCTGTTTTCCATATCTTCTGATTAAATTTTAAATTCTTCATTCTTTATTTTCAAAGTTCCTTTGTATAGCACCGTCTCCGTTTCGTGACCGTTGGGTTCAGAGGTTTCCATTGCGACAGTTCCCGGACATTGCTTTCCAGTTGCGGTCCGGTCTCCGCCCAACGGTAGCCCAGTTCGTTATAGACCGGTATCAGGTCGTCGAAGAAGAGGGCGTTCACACCCAGTCCCTGGTAATCGGGATGCACGGCGATAAGCAGCATTTCCACTTTGTCCTCATGCTTCCATTTCAAGGCACGAAGCAGGTGGAACCAGCCGAAAGGCAATAACCGCCCGTGCGACCGTCGCAAGGCGTGCGACAGACTGCCCATCGTGATGGTCACACCTACAAGCTGGCCGGATTCATCTTCGATGACGGGTAGCATCCGCTTGTCTATCAGTGGCAGGTAACGTCTCAGGAACGAGTCAATCTGCTTGTCCGTCAGTTCCGTGTAGCCGAACAAGGGACAATAGGCAAGGTTCAGCAGTTCGAAGACCTTCCTGCCGTAGCCGCGCCTGTACACGTCCTCATCCGTCAGTTTTCTTACTTTCAAACCGAACATTTCTTTCGTGAGCCGTGCCACGCGGGCATACTTGTCGGGAACCTCCTGCGGCACATCGATGCGTACCTGTACCCAATCCACCTCTTTCCGGTAGCCCAATGCTTCCAAATGTCGGGGATAATAGGAAGGGTTGTATATCGTTATCATGGAGCTCATTTGGTCAAAATCCTCCACCAGCATCCCCTCCTTGTCGAAGTCGAAGATGCCCATCGGTCCCTGTATGTGCGTCATGCCCCGTTCTCGTCCCCATGCCTCGACAGCCTTCAATAAGACTTCCGATACGTCCGGATCATCTACGAACTCAATCAGGCCGAAGCGCACGTTACGGGTCTTCCATTTCTCATTGGCACGATGGTTGATAATACCTGTGATGCGTCCGGCACACTCCCCTTTATCGTTGTAGGCGACAAAAGGCTGAATGTCCGAGTATTCCAATCCGGCATTCCTGCGTGGATCGAAGGTCTCGCGGATGTCCGAATCGAGGTCGGGCACGTACTGCGGACAATGGGCATAAAGACGACGTGGCAATTGGATGAAGTCATTCATCTCCTGTTTCGTCCTTACCTTATTTATCATTACTTCTTTCATACTGTCCTGTGTTTTCATTCTCACTTGTAGATGTCCTTAGGAATTTCCTGTATTCCATTGGTGACATACCAAAATGTTTCCGGCAATAGGAACCGAAAAAGGAGGTATTGGGAAATCTTAGCATGTCTGCAATCTCCTTGATGGACTTGTCAGTGTTTTTTAGGAGGTTACAGATGTCAATAGCGACATATGCGTTAATCCACTCGAATGCGGTTTTTCCGCTCACCTGCTTGCATACGGTGGAAAGGTGCTTGGGGGTGACACATAACTGTTCGGCATACCACAATACAGTACGGGACTTTACCACACTGCCGGAAAGCAATTCCATGAACTGCTTGAGCAGGATCTTGCCCCGGCGCGGTCCTTTGACGCAAGAGGAGGATGAAGGGGGAAGGATGTTCTCCATCAACTCGTAAAACACCGCTTTGACGATGGAGAAAATGATTTTCTTACCAAATACAGTCTGCCCCATCCTCATCTTCCTGTTGAACGCCTTATAGAATATCCGTAGCATCTCCAGATTCTCTGCATGGGCATTGATAATCGGATGGTCGGTCAAATGAAAGAAGTAGTCCCATATATTGCTCTCACCAAACTGATTTATGATGATTCCTGGAGACAAGGACAACACGGCTCCGTCGAAATCGGGGCTTTGCATGGCGTTGCCGATGATATCGTTCTGAATACATATCAACACCTGTCCCGCGCAAATGGTGTGCGTGGCCATGTTTATATCCACCTGCAATTTACCTGTGTAGCATATCACGGAGACGAACCGGTCCACACGCAACACGCCATCGGCCATAGGCAGATCCTTTATGCCATTCAGAAATATGATGTCATTGTCCATATATTCCTCCTCGCAAGGTATATGCTTCTGACCGAATCCGACTTTAGAAACATTGTCCATACTCATAATCCGTTGTTTTACCAATGAAATTGCTACAAAAGTAACCGGTTGCTATGCGAATGTTGTGTCCTAAAATTCCTCAAAAACAACGGATTATTCCCGGATGGAAAAATAAGACAATATACACCCTTTTTGGAACAGGGGCAGTTTGCCCCATATGTTCTTTTAGGGAATACAGTGACATTAAGCTTGTCACTTATACACATATCGGATTGACCTTCATAGTTTCCATGTTCAAATTTCTATTATCGTATTCCAAATCTACCGCTTACATTATAATAAATAAGTGGATTTAATGACAGCGATCTTCGGAGCATGTAAGGGTTTAACGGCAGAAATTCGCCGTTAAACCGTCTGGTTTTCGTTTAACGAAAACACAACTTGCTGTCCGCAGGAGCGGACCACGTTTCTCCAATAATTATTGTGTATCAGCCCATTGCAAGACTATTCCCCTGTGGTTTGCGGGGTATTTCCATCAGGTATTTGCCGGCTGCTCTCCCCATAAAAGGATGGATATCTCTCCATAACCATGTGACTTACGTCCATAATTCGGGGATGAGGAGGCGAATATACGGGAAATCAACTTTTTCCATACCTTATTCTCCATTAACGAATTGTTACTTCTACACTTCTGCAAATGGAGAACGGGCATATAGCCGTGTACGATTTATGGTTTTCCTTCATTGTCTCCATTAACGGATTGCTACTTCTACACTTCTGCAAATGGAGAACGGACATATAGCCGTGTATGACTTATGGTTTTTCTTCATTGTCTCCATTAATGGATTGCTACTTCTACACTTCTGCAAATGGAGAACGGGCATATAGCCGTGTACGTCTTATTGATTTCTTATCATTGTCTCCATTAATAGATTGCCACTTCTACACTTCTATAAATGGAGAACGGACATATAGCCGTGTACGACTTATGATTTTCCTTCATGTCTCCATTGATGGATTACCACTTCTACACTTCTGCAAATGGAGAACGGGCATGTAACCGTGTACGCCTTATGGCTTCTTTTCATCGTCTCCATTAACGGGTTACTACTTATACACTTCTGCAGACCGATAATTTAAGAATCCGTATCAGGACGGATGTGTGCTCCCACACCTGCCCATAAGGATTTAAAAGGACCGGTGGACAAGGAAACGGAATCCCGCCCGCTTCTCCACGCCGCTACGGCAGCGGACCTCTGACGTCACCTCCGCATAGGAATAACCGTCCGAACGCAGCGTCATGTGTATCATGACAATAACCGACTTTGGATGACTATAAGTGACAAGTGGTTCCGTCCTGTCCTCTTCTTCCTTTATTTTGTATTCCGATACAATACCAGTTGTGTAATTTAATAATTTAAGATTTTAAGATATGAACTCAGAAAAAGAAAAGAACCGGCTTTCCGATATCGTTCTCGAGAGGGTCGGACTCACGGGGAACCTTCTGTCAGATCCCGTTTCCCCATCCCCGGAACCGGCGATGAGGATGCCGGGGCATGAAAGGCCGGTGGGGGCAGGGAAAGTGACAGACCCGGAAGAATACAAGAGGAGGTTTCTGGTTCCCGCTCCCAAGGCCGCTGAATGGAAGACCGCATACATTGACGGGAGACTGCACCGCCGGATCGCCATGCTGGTCAGGGCCGCCGGTTGTGGCAGCATCTCCGGCTTTATCATCCGGCTGCTGGAGCTCCATATGGAGGAACACAGGGAGGATATCGCCGCCCTACTCGGTGAGGTCTACCGTCCCTGGGATGAGGACGGGCAGCCGGGAGGAACGGCCCGCCGATAAAACGTTATCATCAAGAAGGTATATCATGACAGGAAAGAACGTAAAAGACCGGATGGGTCCCGGCGGGATGGACGCGGACCGCATCCGTGAGATCATGGGGGAAGCGCCAGCCTGTCCCCGGAAGGGACGTGGAACGTCCGGTAACGACATTATGCGGCCTGCAAGGAAAAACGGCCCTATGCAGCCGTCCGTCTACGGGAAGGAATACCTGCATGGCATTGCGGGCGTGCAGCGCCGGTCGTTGCATATTCCCGCCGCCCTGCACCGGAAACTGTCCATTCTGGCGGGAGCCTCGAGAAACGGGAAGGTCACGCTGGAGGGGTTCATCAACCACCTTGTCTCGCGGCATCTGGAAGAATACAGGGAAACGGTGGACATGATTCTGGAGGAGTCCCTGCCCGGCCGGTCATAAAGGCCCGTTCCCCATGACAGGGGATCTCCCCCGGTGGGAGCATCGTTTTTTTTGTTTCAGAAACAATAGTGTTTAACATTTAATGGAAAAAGAAGTATGATGAAAAAAGAAAAAGAGTTGTTGGTTGCCATCGCCAGCCAGAAGGGTGGCGTGGGAAAATCCGTCTTTACGGTACTGCTGGCCAGTGTCCTGCATTACCGCAAAGGTATGCGTGTGGCGGTTGTGGACTGTGACTCCCCGCAGCACAGCATCGCCCTGATGCGTGAGAGGGACATGGAGAGTGTCATGAAAAATGACGACCTGAAGGTGAACCTGTACCGGCAGTACGAGAGAATCCGGAAGCCTGCCTATCCGGTCATCAAAAGCGACCCGGAAAAGGCAGTGGAAGACCTGCGGCGTTATATGGACGAAAAAGGGGAGACTTTCGATATCGTGCTCTTCGACCTTCCCGGAACGCTCCGCAGCGAGGGGGTGGTCCATACCGTCTCCGCGATGGACTATATCTTTGTCCCGCTCAAGGCGGACAACATCGTCATGCAGAGTTCCCTGCAGTTTGCCAAGGTGCTGGAGGAGGAGCTGATCGCCAAGGGGAACTGCAACCTGAAAGGGATCCGGCTGTTCTGGAACATGGTGGACAGGCGGGGCCGGAAGGACTTGTATGATGCCTGGAACCGTGTCATCCACAGGATGGGGCTGCGGCTGCTGTCCTCACACATCCCGAACACCCTCCGCTACAACAGGGAGGCGGATACTGTCTGCAAGGGTGTCTTCCGCTCCACGCTGTTCCCGCCCGATCCCCGTCAGGAGAAAGGCTCCGGCCTTCCTGAACTGGTGGAGGAGATATGCCCCGCCATCGGTCTGGAGGAATCCGACACCGACCGGTAGCGGATGTTAGGGTACAGACACCTTAAATAAGGACTTTTAGCCTAAGACAAAGTAAGCTAATAGCATGATAATAAGGCTCTTATAATTACGACTTCTCCTATAAAAGCATTACCTTAGCAGTATAATAATAAAGGAGGTAACAAATTATGAACGAGCAAGTTAGAAGCATTTTAGCACAAGAAACAACAAAGACAAGCAAGATCCGGCAGCTGTTCCTTCTGGGAGTTCCCCGTGCGGAAATCGCAAGAATGGTGACTAACGGCAATTACGGTTTTGTAGTGAACGCCCTGCGCCGGATGAGTGAGCGTGAGAGCGGTCTGAATACCCATCCGGCGACAGTCGCACTGGATTACACTTTCAACCGCAAGTTCGGTATCGAGATCGAGGCTTACAACTGCTCCCGTGAACGGCTCGCCCGCGAGCTTAGGGAAGCCGGTATCGAGGTTACGGTAGAAGGCTACAACCATACCACCCGTCCGCATTGGAAGCTCGTGACGGACAGCAGTCTGAACGGCAACGACACCTTCGAGCTGGTCAGTCCGATCCTGGTCGGTGAAACCGGGTTACGGGAACTGGAGAAGGTCTGCTGGGTGCTTGACCTGTGTGACGTGAAAGTGAACGAGAGCTGCGGGCTTCACGTGCATATCGATGCCGCCGGTTTCAGCATGGCGACCTGGCGTAACCTGGCCCTGAGTTACAAACATCTGGAATCGGTCATCGACAGGTTCATGCCGGCATCCCGCAGGGATAACTACTATTGCAAGGGATTGGGCCATGTATCTGATGAGATGATACGCTCGGCCAGGACGGTGGACGAGCTGAAAAACAGAATCGGCAACCGTTACCACAAGGTGAATCTCGAAGCCTATTCACGGCACAAGACGGTCGAGTTCCGCCAGCATTCGGGAACGACCAACTTCACAAAAATGCGTAACTGGGTGCTGTTTCTCCATAAATTGGTTACCTTCGCCACGAGGGGACAGGTGCCCGCGGTCACCGCGCTCCGGAACATCCCTTTCCTGGACGATGAACAGAAGCTATATTATAAATTAAGAACTAAAAAATTATCGGCATGAGCAAGCATATGTATATTTTGGCGGATGGCGGCAGGATTGCCGCCTCCGACCCTTCCGAGTTTGTACGCGTCCTGCGTGAGGGCAGCTGGTTTGACAGCGGGTGCACCGACGGGGAGTACATGGTGAATTTCTCCGGGCGGTACAGGGAACTGCATGGGGTGACGGTGAGGACCGACACGCCGGAGCATTTCATGGACGACCTGAAAAAGTACGGTTATATCAAGGGCTGAGAAGTCCGCCCCTTTATTATTGCGATCCCCGCCGGTCTTGAAATGTGCCGGCGGGGGTTTTTTCTTTTTTCATGGAACCGGATGTCCTCCGTATCCTGTTTTCCAAAGGGAGGCTGGCTTCACGACTCCCTTCGGGAAAGCATTTTTTTCTTTTCACCGCCCCTTCCTCCATGACAAAAACTGACTATCCATGACAATACATGACAGGGTATTTGAGGTCATTCCGCTTGTTATTTCCTTTGTAGCATGAAACGGCAGGAAAGCTTGCCGGAAATAACCATAAAAAAGAAATGCACATGAAAAAAGAACCTTTGTTTATCGCATTTGCCAGCCAGAAGGGAGGAGTCGGCAAGACTGCCTTCACCGTGCTCACGGCCGGTATCCTGCGTTACCAGCGGGGATACAACGTTGCCGTGGTGGATTGTGACCCGCCCCAGCACAGTATCGGTCTGATGCGGGACCGTGACCTGAAATGCGTCAAGGAAAACGATTCCCTGAAAATGGCCCTTTACCGCCAGTACAAGCAAAAACCGCAAAAGGCCTATCCGATCATCAAAAGCGAGCCGGAGAACGCGGTGGAGAACTTTTACCGTTATATGAGAGAACAGGAGACAGAGTTCGATATCGTGCTGTTCGATCTGCCCCGCGCATTCCGCTACATGGGGATGATCCGTACCCTGGCCTTGATGCACCACATTTTCATTCCGCTAAAAGCGGACGATGCCGTGATGCAGAGCACACTGCAGTTTGCCTCTGTAATCCGGGAGGAACTGGTTTCCCATGAGGACTATCCCCTGAAAGGAATCCATCTTTTCTGGAACATGATCGACAAGCGGGAGGACAAAGGGACCTTCGAGGCGTGGAACAAAACCATATGTGACTCAAAACTGCACCTGATGACAACCTGTGTCCCGGAGACCAAACGTTACAATCGGGAAGCAAGCAGCATGCGAGGCGGCATTTTCCGTTCCACCTTGTTGTTACCCGACAACCGGCAGGTAAAAGGTTCGGGACTCATGGAGCTGGTGGATGAGATATGCGGTATCATCGGTCTTGCGGAAAAACAAGGGGAATCCCCCATGACAAACCTTATGTAGACCGGTATGGAGTACGCATTCATCCTTCTGTTCCTGTACGCCTCTTACCTGAGCGTAGAGAAGTACGTCCACACGGGCAGCGTCCTTAAATGGAGGGGCGGACAGCGTCCTGCCTCCGGTCTTCCGGTGAAGGAAGAACCGGCGGAACCACGGGAGGAAACGTCCGAGGAAGCTGTCATCGGTAGAAGCCGGTACCGGTTATGGCAATCCCCGCCTATGGACGAGGAATACGCGATGAGCGAAAAGCGGACGGATACGGCCATGAAAGGGAGAAAGGCACCCGTGCCCGAATTCCCCGCCCCTTTCGGAAGAACGGAGGACGGTGAGGTGCCGGAACGCTACGAGATCACCAGTTATGTGGAACGTCCCGATCCGCACTGCGCCAGAGGCGTGACCTTTGACGACATGGACCTGCTCTCCAGGTTCATGGCCACGGACCGCCTTTCGGAACCGGAACGGTCCCATGCCCGCCAGACACTGGAACGGCTGGAAGGGACCGACATGGAACGCATCCTGCAGGCCGGCATCCTGGGCAGCGACGAGACATTGAAACGGTACATGGAACTGTACGTGGACAGTGACAGGGAGCCGCCCCTGCTGGCGGGAAAGGACAGGGAAAGCATAATCAGAGATTTCGATATCATGGATTTCATACCCCGATAACCAATAATATTATAATGTATGGCGAAGTATCATGATTCAAGCTGATCCGCATCGCGGACATTTTTCCAAGAAAGCAAAAGCCGCCGGGCGGCAAAGTCGGATTTAAAAGAAGGGGGTAACGATGACCGGATATTACGATTCGGGATGATCCCGGAATCCCGTCCCCGAAGAAAACTGACATTACGTTAAACAGGTAAAAAAAGAAGTATGACAAACGGATATTTCGACTCAGGATGATTTCCTCCGGTAGCGGAAAGGGAAAAATACAACCATCCAAAGAAAAAGTACAATGACAAACGGATATTATGACTCGGGATGATCCGGCGGACATCCCATTCTGAAGAGTGAATAACACGAGTGACGAACAATTAAGGAAGGAGGTAACTATGCGAGGTTATTATGATTCCGGCTGATGCCGGCAGTAAACATGTGGTTGCAAGGACAAGCCGCGGGCATCCGGCCTGCGGCCTGTTAAAAAAGAAAGTCTAACATTTTAATCATACAGGTATAAAAACAATGATACATTCAAGATCCCATTCATTTTTAAGATTCTCCCCTATGGGCAAAGTGACGGACGTATTTGTATCCCTTATCGGGCGCATACCGGCAAAAACGGTCTTCCTGCTGGCATGACTGGCCACATGAACAGCCCCCACGTTCGCCGTCGGTGACGGGTCCGCCGGGCTGGTACAGGCCACGCAGATGGTGACCTCGTACTTTGATCCCGCCACCAAGCTGATCTATGCGGCCGGTGCGCTCTGCGGGCTTATCGGAGCCATAAAAGTGTATTCAAAGTTCTCGTCAGGCGATCCCGATACGGGTAAAGTTGCCGGCAGCTGGTTCGGAGCCTGCGTGTTCCTGATCGTGGCCGCCACCGTCCTGAGGGCGTTCTTCCTGTAATCCGGCGGTCATGGAACATAAAGTGAACAAAGGGGCCGACCGGGGCGTGGAATTCAGCGGGCTGCAGGCGCAGTATCTCTATGTCCTTGCCGGGGGCCTACTCTCCGTCTTCCTCGTGTTCGTCATCCTGTACATGGCCGGGGTGAACCGGTGGTTCTGCATCCTCTTCGGGACAGTCTCGGCCTCGACCCTGGTCCTCACGGTCTTCCGCCTGGGCAGGAAGTACGGTCCCCACGGACTGATGAAACTGGCCGCGGCAAAGTGCCGCCCCTTCCATATTATCAATCGTAAACGTATCATTTCACTCTTTAAACGAAGCAGTCATGAGAAACATCCTGAAAGCGGCAACACTGGAAAGTAAGTTCCCGGTCCTCTCGGTCGAAAGGGGATGCATCCTCTCCAAGGATGCGGACGTGACCGTCGGCTTCAAGGTACGCCTGCCGGAGCTGTTCACCCTCACCTCGGCGGAGTACGCCGCCATGCACGGGGCGTGGGTGAAAGCCATAAAGGTGCTGCCCTGTTACACGGTCGTCCACCGACAGGACTGGTTCCTGGAGGAAAAATACAGGGCCGTAACTGGCCGGGACGACATGGGATTCCTGGACCGCAGCTTCGAGCTGCATTTCAACGAGCGTCCCTTCCTGAACCATTACGCCTACCTGTTCATTACCCGGACTACCCGCGAAAGAAGCCTGCAGCAGAGCAATTTCTCCATCCTTTGCCGGGGGGCCATCATTCCCCGGGAGGCAAGGGACAGGGAGGCGGTGGTCCGGTTCATGGAGAGCGTGGACCAGTTCGAACGCATCATGGGCGATTCAGGGCTGGTGGGGCTTGAACGCCTCACGACGGACGAGATTGTCGGTACCGGAAAGAAGGCCGGCATCATCGAGAAGTATTTCTCCCTCTCGCAGGAGAACACCACCACACTGAAAGACATCAGCCTTTCCCCCGCGGAGATGCGTATCGGAGACGAGATCCTCTCGGTGCATACGCTTTCCGACGCGGACGACCTGCCCGCCGCGGTGCGGACGGACGGGCGGTTCGAGAAGTATTCCACCGACCGCAGCGACTGCCGCCTCTCCTTTGCCGCCCCCGTGGGGCTGATGCTTTCCCATAACCATATCTATAACCAGTACGTGTTCATGGACGATCCGGCCGACACCCTTCAGCGTCTTGAGAAGACGGCCCGGAACATGCAGTCCCTCTCACGCTACAGCCGCGCCAACCAGATCAACCGCCAGTGGATCGAGGAATACCTGAACGAGGCGCATTCCTTCGGTCTGATCCCCGTACGCTGCCACTGCAACGTCATGTCCTGGGCGGACAGCCGGGAAAGACTAAGGAATGTCAAGAACGACACCGGTTCGGCACTGGCACAGATGGGCTGCAAGCCCCGGTACAATACCGTGGACGCGCCGACCCTCTACTGGGCTGCCATTCCCGGCGGCGAGGGGGATTTTCCGGCTGAGGAGTCTTTCCATACGTTCATCGAGCAGGCGGCATGCCTCTTCATCGGGGAGACGAACTATGCGTCCTCTCCCTCGCCATTCGGCATCAAGATGGCGGACCGGCTGAGCGGCAGGCCGCTGCACCTGGACATCTCGGACGAGCCGATGAGGCGGGGCATCACGACCAACCGCAACAAATTCATCCTGGGACCTTCGGGCAGCGGCAAGTCCTTCTTCACCAACCATCTCGTGCGCAACTATTACGAGCAGGGCGCGCACATCCTGCTGGTGGACACGGGAAACAGCTACAAGGGGCTGTGCCGGCTCATCCATGAGCGTACCCGCGGGGAGGACGGGATCTACATAACGTATGAGGAGGACCGCCCGATCACCTTCAATCCCTTCTACAGCGAGGACCGGCAGTTCGACGTGGAAAAGAGGGAGAGCATCAAGACGCTGATCCTGACGCTCTGGAAGCGGGAGGACGAGGTGCCGAAACGCTCCGAGGAGGTCGCCCTTTCCGGCGCGGTGAACGCCTATATCCGCAGGATTACGGAAAACTCGGAGCTCCGGCCGGACTTCAACGGGTTCTACGAGTTCGTCCGTGACGATTACCGCCGGATGATGGAGAAAAAGAGGGTGCGCGAGAAGGACTTCGACATCGACGGGTTCCTGAACGTGCTGGAGCCGTTCTACAAGGGAGGGGACTATGACTTCCTTCTGAACTCGAACAAGGAGATCGACCTGACCCACAAACGGTTCATCGTCTTCGAACTGGACAACATATCATCGAACAAGGTGCTGCTTCCGGTGGTGACGCTCATCATCATGGAGACGTTCATCTCCAAGATGCGCCGCCTGAAGGGCATCCGGAAGATGATACTGATCGAAGAATGTTGGAAAGCCCTGATGTCGGCCAATATGAGTGCCTATGTCTTGTACCTTTTCAAGACGGTCAGAAAGTATTTCGGGGAGGCGGTGGTGGTCACGCAGGAGGTGGACGACATCATCTCGTCCCCGATCGTGAAGGAGGCCATCATCAACAACTCGGACTGCAAGATCCTGCTGGACCAGAGGAAGTACCTTAACAAGTTCGAACGGATACAGACCCTTTTAGGACTGACCGACAAGGAATGCTCGCAGATCCTCTCCATCAACCGCGCCAACGACCCCTCACGCCGGTACAAGGAGGTATGAATTGGACTGGGAGGCGTGCAGTCGGCTGTCTATGCTACGGAGACCTCCACAGCCGAGTACCTTACCTACACGACGGAGGAGATCGAGAAGCTGGAAGTGGAACGGATGGCGGCAAAGACCGGCAGCATGGAACAGGCCATACGGGTACTGGCCGCCGAAAAGAACAGCGGCAGGAAATAATCTTTGTAAAACATTTAAAAGAACGATTCAATGAGACGAAAAATTTTCAGCGCATTGTGCGCCTTTTCACTTACCGTACCGGCCATGCACGCGCAATGGGTGGTGACCGACCCGGGCAATCTGGCGCAGGGCATCGTGAACAGCGTCAACGAGATGGTGGAGACCTCCGAGACGGCGCAGAACGCCATGTCCACCTTCAAGGAGGCCTCGAAGATCTATGAGCAAAGCCGGAAATACTACGACATGCTCAAGAGCGTGAACTCGCTGGTGAGCGGGAGCCTGAAGGTCAAGGAGTCCGTGCTGATGCTCTCGGAAATCTCGGAGAGCTATGTGACGAACTACGGGAAGATGCTCACCGACGAGAACTACACGCAGCGGGAGCTGGAGGCCATCGCCTTTGGCTACAACAACATCATGAAGAAAAGCAGCGCGTCCGTGGCCGAGCTGAAGAACATCATCAACCCCACCGGCATGTCCATGACCGACAAGGAACGGCTGGACCTCATAGAAAGGGTGTACCGCGAGATGAGGCATTACAAGACGCTGGTGAACTACTATACCCGAAAGAACCTGCGCGTCTCCTACCTGCGGGCCAGGGAGAAGGGCGAGACCGAACAGGTCCTGAAGCTTTACGGGGAGAACGAACGCTATTGGTAAACCTTTAAAAAGATACAGACTATATGGTATTGCTATCCCTATCTTTCGACAGCCTGCACGGTATCCTGCGCCGGCTGTATGACGAGATGACCGAACTCTGTCAGCCGATGATGACGCTGGCCACGGCCATCGCCGCCCTGGGCGCGCTCTTCTACATAGCCTATCGCGTGTGGCAGTCCCTCTCTCGCGCCGAGCCTGTGGACGTGTTCGGCATGCTGCGTCCCTTCTGCCTGGGCATCTGCATCCTGTTCTTCGACGTGATAGTACTGGGAAGCCTGAACGGTATCCTGAGCCCCGTCGTGCAGGGAACGGGTGCCATGCTCCACGACCAGACCTTCGACGTGAGGAAGTTCCAGGAGGAAAAGGACAGGCTGCTCTCCGAGATGCCCCTGAAGGTGGCCGTGACCGGGGAGTTCAACCCCACGGACGAGGAGCTGGAGAAGGAGATCGCCGACATGGGCTGGAACGGGGAGGACTACGCGGTGATGCAGCGGATGTCCCACACCTGTTACTCCTTCTCCCTGCAAAGCATCGTGCAGACCATCATGCGCAAGGTGATGGAGTTCCTTTTCCGCGCCGCCTCGCTGGTGGTGGACACGATCCGCACCTTCTTTCTCATCGTCCTCTCCGTGCTGGGGCCTATAGCCTTCGCTATCTCGGTCTTCGACGGTTTCCAGGGCACGCTCGTGCAGTGGCTGGCACGCTATATCAGCGTATACCTCTGGCTGCCCATCTCCGACCTGCTGGGGGTGATGCTCGCCAGGATACAGACGCTGGTGCTGCAAAGCGAGATGGAAATGATACAGGATCCCCTGAGCGTCTTCTCCCCGGACGGATCGACGGCCATCTATCTGGTGTTCATGCTCATCGGGCTGGTGGGATATTTCTGCGTCCCTACCGTGGCGAACTGGGTGGTACAGGCCGGCGGCATGGGGGCGTACAACCGGAACATGAACAACACGGCGAGCAAGGCCGCCAACGTGGGCGGGGCCGTAGCCGGGGCATCCACGGGCAACGTGGCCGGAGTGCTGCTGAAAAAGTAAAAACGACTGAATAATAACATTCATTCATTTCAAGACATGGAATTCAAGAGCTTAAAAAACATCGAGTCCTCGTTCAGGCAGATCCGCCTGTTCAGTATCGTCTTTCTCGCCTCCTGCACCCTCCTGACCGTTTTCTCCGTCTGGAAGTCCTACCGGTTCGCCGAGGAGCAGCGGGAGAAGATCTACGTGCTGGACGAGGGAAAGTCGCTTATCATGGCCCTCTCGCAGGACGCCGCGCGCAACCGCCCGGTGGAAGCGAGGGAGCACGTGCGCCGCCTGCACGAGCTGTTCTTCACGCTGGCTCCCGACAAGGCGGCCATCGAGTCGAACATAAACCGGGCGATGTACCTGGCCGACAAGAGCCTGTACGGGTATTACCGGGACTGGAACGAGAAAGGGTTCTACAACCGGCTCATCAGCGGGAACGTCAACCAGACGGTGGTGGTGGACAGCATGAGCTGCGATTTCGACAGCTATCCCTACCGCGTCACCACCTATGCCCGGCAGATGATCATCCGGGGGAGCAACATCACCGAACGCTCCCTGGTGACACGCTGCCGCCTGCAGAGCACGGTCCGCTCGGACAACAACCCGCAAGGGTTCCTTGCGGAGCATTTCGAGATTCTGGAAAACAGGGACCTGCGTACCGTGGAAAGGTAACGGTGTCCCGCAGTAATCAATCATTCAATAGTATCTGGAAAATGGATATAAAATCAACGGCAAGGGAAAGGCTGAAGGCATATTTGGACGGCCTTTCCGAGAAACAGAGACGGGGCATCCTCGTGGCGATGCTGGCCTTCACCTGCATAGCATCGGGTATCGTCCTGCTGCGCGCCGCCGGCCGGCTGACACCGGCAAGGGAGCGCATGGAGCTTCCCTTCGGGGAAGGCAGCCTCACGGATACCCTGCGCAGGCTGCCCGATCCCCTGAAAGGACAAGTAACAAGTATTTACCGGACCATTAAACAACCCCAGCAGAATGGAAAACAGGAAGAGTAACATGGAAGAAGGACACGTGCCCGCCGGGGAAGCCCCGGAAGGCACACGGCCGGCGGAAGCCGGGGATATCCCCTCCAAAGGGACAAAACCGGAAAAGCGGCTTAGCGGGGAGGAAATCCTGCGCCGCAGGAAATACATCGTCATACCGGTCTTTGTACTGGTATTCCTGGCTGTCCTCTACTGAATATTCGCCCCTTCCGGTGACAGCGGGGAAACGGTGGCGGGCGGTTCCGGATTCAACGTGAACGTACCGGACCCGGCAGCGGTCCAACTGGAAGGGAATAAAACGGACGTTTATGAAAGGCAGCAGGTCCGGCGTGAGAAAGACAGACGGATGCAGTCGCTCTCCGACCTTGCCGGAAGGTTATTGGAGGGTAAGGGACAGACGGACAGCGTATCCGGCCCGGACGGAAGCATACGGCAGTCGGCGGACACCTACGAAAGGATCACCGAGCAACTGGAAAGTTTCTACGAGACACCGCAGGGAACAGCCGATGGTACCCTGAAGGAAAAAGTGGACGAACTGAGCCTCCGGCTGGAAGAGGCAGAAGCGGAAAACCGGCGAGCGGAATCCCGCGAGCGGATGATGGAACAGTCCTACCGGATGGCCGCCAGGTACCTGACCCCCAACCCGGAAGGCTCGCCCGGCGAGGCGAAGGAGGAAGAAAAGCCGGAGCCTGTCCCTGTCAGCCGGGCGGAGAGCGGAACGACCTCCGCCCTGGAGCAGCCGCTGACGGATTCCGCGTTTGTCGCCTCACTGGCCGTGGAGAGGAACTACGGTTTCAACACGGCGGTGGGCAGCAGCTACCGGATGGGGATGAACACCATCCCGGCCTGCATTTCCGAGAGCCAGACCCTCGAGCAGGGAGGACGGGTGAAGCTGCGCCTGCTCGAGCCCCTGCAGGCCGGAAGTGTCACCATACCGGCCAACAGCCTGGTGACCGGTACGGCCGACATCCGGGGGGAACGTCTGGACATCCTGGTAAGCAGCATCGAATATGCCGGGAATATCATCCCGGTGGAACTGGCCACATATGACATTGACGGGCAGCGGGGCATCTTCGTGCCGGGATCGGAAAGCCGGACGGCCGCCAAGGAAGTATTGGGGGACGTGAGCCAGAGCATGGGAGGCAGCATCTCCTTCGCCGGTTCCGCCGGGCAGCAGGTGGCGATGGACCTCACGCGGGGTGTCCTGCAAGGCGGGACACGGTTCATCTCGCAGCGGGTCAAGGCGGTCAAGGTAAAGCTGAAGGCCGGGTACAAGGTGCTGCTGGTCACAAAAAAGCAATAACAAGGTTTAACTGTAATTTTTAAGCAATCATTCAAGATGAGAACATTCATTCTTTTAATCATGGCTGCGCTGGCGGGGATGACCTGCCGGGCGCAGGAGCGCAAGCCGGAGGGCGGAGTCAGGATCCTGACCGCCGGCCAGCACATCACGCCCTACAGGATCGGCGTGCCCTTCAGCAAGACGGTTCATATCCTTTTCCCCTCGGAGGTCCGCTATGTCGACCTGGGCAGCACGGACATCATCGCGGGCAAGGCGGACGGCGTGGAGAACGTGGTGCGCGTAAAGGCGGCCGTCCGGGATTTCCCCGGCGAGACGAACTTCTCGGTCATCACGGGCGACGGCTCGTTCTATTCGTTCCTCGTCTCCTACGAGGAGGAGCCGGAAGCGTTGAACATCAATATGGACAGCCGGTTTCCGGCAGAACCCTCCACTGAGGGAAGCGCCGTCCGTGTGACCGAGCTCGGCGAGGAGGACCCTTCAGTCATCGCCAGCCTGATGTACACCGTACACCGTCTGGACCGCAGGGACGTGAAGCACATCGGCTGCCGCCAGTTCGGGATGCAGGCCCTGCTCAAGGGCGTCTATGTGCATAAGGACCTGCTGTTCCTCCACATCTCATTGGCCAATTCCTCGCATGTGCCCTTCGACATCGACTTCGTGCGCTTCAAGGTGGTGGACAAGAAAGTGGCCAAGCGAACGGCACAGCAGGAGACCTACATCGAGCCGGTGCGCGCGCTCAACGAGCTGAGGCGCATAGAGGGCAAGGGGGAAGGACGCATCGTCTATGCTTTCCACAAGGTAGTCATCCCCGATGACAAGCTCATCGAGGTGGAGATTTACGAGAAAGGCGGCGGACGCCACCAGCGGTTCCATATCGAGAACAGTGACCTGGTGGACGCCAGACTGGTGGACGAACTGATAAAGGAGTAATTCTATGAGGAAATATCTGTTTATAATAATGATGTGCGTCTTCCTGTCCTCTTTGGCGGGCAAGGTTTCCGCCCAACGCTACCTGCCCGGGCAGACGGGGCTTGAACTGAGGCTGGGCGGCGTGGATGACTTCGGAAGGAACGTAAGGCACCTGAGGGGGAATTTCCAGATCGGACTGGCCCTGAGCCGTTACAACCGCAACCGCTCGCGCTGGGTATTCGGGGCGGATTATGTGAAGAAGCATTACGCCTATAAGAAAATAGCGATTCCCAAGGAGCAGTTCACCGCGGAGGCGGGCTGTCTCTTCCCGTTCCTCTCGGACAGGGGCAGGAACGTGTTCCTCTCCGCCGGCCTGTCCGCGCTGGCCGGTTATGAGAGGGTAAACCGGAATGGCAGGCTCCTTTATGACGGGGCGACCCTGCTGCACAAGGGTGCCTTCATCTACGGCTTCGCCCCGGCATTCGAGATGGAGGCGTACCTGACCGACCGCTGGGCCTTTCTTTTCAATGTCCGGCAGCGTGTCTTCTTCGGATCGTCCGTAGGACATTTCCATACGGTAGTGGCCGTCGGACTGAAATATATCATCGATTAATCTTTTAAGAACTGGAAACAATGAAATTAGGAACATTCATCATGGGATGTGCGCTGGCTCTGCTGGCGTGCACCCTTGCCGGCTGCGACGACCGTCTGGAGGTGCGGCAGGCATACGACTTCTCGCTCTCTTCCTGGTACCTGCAAGAAGGTATTGAGCCGGATGAGACGGTGGAGATCCGTCTGACGCTTAACCGCGAGGGGGATTATCGCGAGGCCCGTTACCGCATCGGATACATACAGCTGGAGGGTGACGGTGAGGTGTTCGCTGCGGACGGCACCAGACTGGTGAACCGCGAGCTGACGGAGCTCTCCGGCATCGCAGGGCTGGACACGACGGACATCCGCCGCCAGGTGTTCACCCTCTTTTACCGGAACACGGGTGGGGACAATCCCGGGATACGCTTCGTGGCGGTGGACAACTTCGGCGTGGAACGGACACTGGACATCCCGTTCTCCATCGAGGATAAAGATATAACCAACATCGTTAAAAATAAGGAACCATTGTTGATTAGGAGAGTTTGGCAAATGCCCAACAGTCGTACATTCAGTATCAAGCCTATTCGGGAACTCATTCAAAAATACGCAAACGGCTATACCATAGATCCGTTTGCGGCCGGGAACAGGCTTGCGAACGTAACAAATGATATTGATCCCCAGTATGATACTGATTTTCATATGGATGCCACGGATTTCCTGAATTTATTTAAACCGGATAGTGTGGATACGGTTCTATATGATCCTCCTTATTCTCCACGGCAAGTTGCGGAATGTTATAAAGCGTTAGGGATCACGGTCAATATGCAAACCACCCAGGCTTCATACTGAAGCAGGCAGAAAGAGGCCATCGGCCGAATTGTAAAAAAAGGAGGCATTGTAATCACCTGCGGATGGAACTCTGGTGGAATAGGCAAGAAATACGGTTTTGAAATCATAGAGATTCTATTGGTCGCCCACGGCGGGTGGCATAATGATACGATCGTGACAGTGGAAAAAAAAGTATTATAGAATATGACGGAACAGGAAAAATACGGCATGGAGCAGCTTGCCGAGTATCTGGACATGCGGATACGGAACGAGGAAAAAAATATAAAGGAGAACCGGGATAAACTGGACCGGGATTACCTTTATCATTTTGCGTGGAACGGGGAGGAGCTGTTCAAGTCCCATTTCATGGTAAAGCAATACGGGGAACTCCGGCAGGTAATCAGGGTGGCGGAAGCTCCCGGGGAGGTGCATGGATATATACAGCATAAACGGGAGGAATGCCTGAAGGAGCTGGTCAGCGGGAGTATCCGCAGGCGTAGCACGGACGATATTTTCAATCTGGCACATACCTACCGGCTGGAATGTATGCAGGGACTGGTCAAGGATTATGCTGGTTTCGAACGGCTTCTGTCCATGAAGGCTCCCCAGAAGGAGATAAGAACGAAGAAGGCCCCTGAAAGAAAGAGGCCGGACGGATTAAAGATGTAACGTATATGAGGCAGGAAAACTGGAGCGTCCGCAAACTACGGAAATTGCTGGACAACAAGATCGCAGCCGTCGAGAATGCCATGCGCGAGGGGTTGGAGTCCGCCTCTACGGACTACTGCCGTTTCTTTGAGTGGAAAGCCGCGTACCTGTACAAGGGGGAGCTACTGCGCGGGCATTACCGCCTGTTACGTAATAAAGTCAGCAGGACGGATGACGTGGAGGATCTGAAGAGGTATTTCGGGGATATCGCCATGTACCACAGGGAAAGGCTGGCGGGCGGAACGCCGGCGGGAAGCGGCACCCACCCGATGGCGGACACCTGCCGCGCGCTGTCGCTGGAATGCTCGCGGCAGGTGCTGAAAGATTGCATGGAGTTCTCGCGTATCCTTTCCCTCGGACAGCCGGAAGAGGACATGAAAAAGGAAAACAGACAACCCGTAAAACATAGGACGAACGGATTAAAACGATAAGGTATGGAAAGACAGAACCCAGGCATGGTCCGGTTTATGGACCGGCTGAATGAGAAAATGGAACTCCTGGACGAAAAGATCCAGAACAAGGCGGCAAAAGCCGGTGAGGATTACCTCTCCTTTTTCGAGTCACACGCGGAAGAGGCGTACAAGGAGTATTACCTGTACAAATGTTTCAGGGACTTGAGACAGAAGGCAAGGGAATCGGGCAGTCCGGAAAAAGTGTTGGAGTATCTGAAAAAGAGGCAGAATGTCTGCCTGGACACGTTGCTCAGGCAGGACATCGCCGCCCGCAGTACAAGCCCGATGGCGAACATGGCGCACACGCTGCGGCTCGAATGCGTCCAGCAGCTCGTGGAGGATTACGGGCATTTCATCCGGATACTTGCCGACACGCTACGGCAGCAGGAGACGCGGCGGGATACCCGGACACTCAGGGAAAAGGAAAACCGGAGGGGGCCAAAACTATAGCCTTCCCGTTCCCGGATGAGTACGGGAATAAAGAAAAATAAAGTTAAGTTATGGATAATGAGAGTTGTATCATTATGAAAGGTCAGGATGGCCGCTTTACTTTGTAAAATAAAAACAACTGGACATGAGGATTGTGGAGCATAGCGTAAGACGTTGGGAGTCTTACCCGGAAGCAGACACGGAAACCTGCCTGTGGGAAGCCTGCGTGGAGCACGAAGGCGAATATTACGAGGTGCAAGTGGAAGCAAGGGAGGTCGGCGATGACAAGATGTATTATATGGGGTATATCAGGAATACCCAATGTATAAAAGCGCATTTCAGTGACGGCTGGCTGGGCTTCGGCTTTTCCGATATACGTGGCACGTGCAAGTATATCCTGAAGTCAATGCGGAAAGTGATCCGGGGGGGATTACAGCTCCATCAGGGGAGCGGGCCATTCGGTAGACATGCCTTGATAAATAAACCAGGTCCGGGACGGAGATTTCAAGGGCTGTTCTCCCAAATAACGGGGAACAGCCCTTTTTTTGTTGCCGCCAGCGGCGAAAGGTTAAAAGAGAGACAGGCTGCTGAAGAGGCAGTGGATGAACAGACGGCCCTTCTCGGTCCACACCGTATGCATGGCCGTACCGGTTTCCCCGCAGCGGCTCTGCCAGCTGTGCGTATGGGTCCGTGTGTATCCTTCCTTCTGATAACGTGCGGTAAGCAGCCAGGTTCCACCAAGGCGGAACTGGATACCGAGAGCCTTCAGCCTCCGGTTCAGCTCCCTGCCACTCATGCCCAACTCCTTGGCGATCTGCGTGACCGTGTAAGTGCTTGGAGAGTGGAGCACCTCGTCGAAATAACGTACTTTCGGGGCCTGCAGGCTCAATTTAAGGGCGTTCAGCGCGTTTTCCTTTTCCAGTCCGGATATGTACCGGTCACGCTCTTTCAGCTTGGCTTCCGCCAGTTGCAGGGTCCGCGAGAGCAGTTCCGCGTCCGTTTCCCCCTCTTTTTCCAGCAGGTAGCCGCCCTCCTTGAGCGTGCGGGGGACCAGCTCGTCGAAGATCCAGCTTTCGAACCTCTCGGCCGAGGGCAGGCGGCTACAGGCCATCAGGCGGTACAGGTTCCCCTCGTCGATGAACTTCACTTTCTGCCGGCCGCCTGCCGTCAGGAGGTCGTGGACGCATACCCCCTTCGGCCTGCAATGCCGGTTGACGGCATCCTTGGGATTGGCATATCCCAATGCCGAGGCCACGTCCCTGGCGCAAAACCAGACCCTGCCTCCGGCTTCCACGGTCCGGACCTTGCCGAACTCGGGATGTTCTGTTATGACTAACGTGCGCATGTCGTTTACTGTTTATAGGTTGATTCTATCGCTTTGAATATCTCATGGATTACCTGGGGGACGATGGCGTTCCCGTATCCCTTGACGGACTGCTGCCGCCAGGAAGAAAAGGTAATACCGTCCAGCTCGTGGGGAACCCCATCATCTCGGCCACAAACAGGGGATTGAGTTGGAAACTCCTCCCAGTTTGGGCAAAGAAATCGGGAAGGCCTCCCTGCCGCGGGTTCTTCCCCTTCCTTCCAATGTGCTCCAAGGTCGGGAGCAGCCCGTGGAAGTCAAGGAAGTCCGTCAGGCCGTTGGGATTCTTCTCCCCGTCTTCCGTCTCGTGCATGGAGGTGCGCCCCTGACGTTTCCAACGTTCCACCCGTTGCCAGTGGTGTATCTCCGTTGCTGTCGGGGTGGGCAGCAGCATCTCGCGGATGATCTCCGGCAGGCCCTTCTGTTGGCTTCCGGGTCCCCTTACCTTGAAGTCCGAGGCTATCGGCGTGGGCAACAAACCAGACACGGTCCCTTCTGTGCGGGGCACCGACGGCACAAGCCGGAATAAGCAGCGGCTGGACGGTATATCCTTCACGCTCAAGATCACGGCAGATGGTCTCGACGACGTATTCCTCCCGCTTACGGTATACAGGCTGATCCTCTCCGAACAGAGAGGGCTGACATCCCACGTGAGCCGCCTTGCCAGGCTGTACCACCTGGAGGATGCCACCAACGTTCTCACCAACAATCCAACCGGGCCGGATCTCGTGAATGGCACGGAGCATGTGAGGCCAGAGGTAACGGCTGTCCTCCGCACCCTTTCGCCGGCCGGCAACGGAAAAGGGCTGGCATGGAAAACCTCCTGTGAGGATGTCGATCCGTCCCCTTCATCCCCGAAAATCCGTAGTTGTAATATCCGTATAACTTTCTGCATGGCTGAACCAGTAATTTAAAATTCGGTTACAAAACTCATCTATCTCACAGTGGAAGGCGTTGCGCCATCCCATTCATTCGGCGGCAAGATCTGCCGCACCAAACCCGCTGAACAGCGAGGCATGTACCAACTGTCTCATATTTATTATCTGATTGAAGGTTCCGTTTCTTTTTTTTCTTTCTCCGCCACTTCCAGAATGAAGGCTTTCTCGTCTATCTTCCGGTAGACGCCCCCCATCTCAAGCATGTTCTTGAGCCGGAGGATGTCGGTGATTTCATAGACTGTCATACCGTTCCGGTGGACGAAACGGATGTAGCCTTTCTGTCTTTGTCTTTCCACTTCCTCACGGCTTATCTGCAGCAGTTCGCAGATTTCTTCCAATGTGAAGGTCAACTGCACTTCCTTCGTCGCGCAGGCATAGGCCAGGATACTCAGCATCTGCAGGCATTTGCGATGCGCCTTGACAAGAGACGCAAACTTGTTGCGCTCGATCATGATGACTTTACTTTGATTTTCCATCTTCTATGATTTTTTTACGGGTTTGTTATTTCTGATGTCCGGATTTTCGTCCCTGTATTCCTCACGGAGGAACCGGTATACATCGGAAGCCCAGAAGTATATCTTGCCGCTCAGCTTGAAATAAGGCAGCTTGCCCGAGTTACGCCAGCGGATGAGGGTCCGGTCACAGACTTTCAGCTGCAGGCGCATGTCACGGCTGTCCAGCATCTGTTTGCCATTAAAGCTGGTCATGGCATCCAGTGCCGTTTCCAGCCGGGTGATGAGCTCCCGCTGCTCGGAGAAGCTCTTCTGGATTAATGCTTTCAGCATTTCGATGTCTTCATTTCCTGCTTCCATCTTTTGTTCTTTTTCGTTCGTCATTTATCCTTCTTTCTGCCGCAAAGTTTGGGAAAAAGGAAATGTAAAAATAGGGCTGACGGATACCGCCAGCCCTATTTTTTATCTGTAATACACTTATTATCAATATCTATTTCTTTTATTTTTTTTGTTTGCCCAAATAAAACGCGGCAGGATTGGAAGTTGTCTTTAGATTTTAAAAAGTATCGATATGCCTTCGAATTTCCAATAAAAAAAGGACCAGCAAATAATGTCGGCCCTTAATAAAAAGTTTTCGATTGATTTGTTGCACTCGAAAATATTGACTATCTTTGTGATAGAGATATTTGAAATTATGCAGAGAAACGCAATATGCAGCAAGACTTTTGCTACTAATGTGTTACCTGTTACCTTTGAATTTAGCCCTTACTTTTTGATTTTCAAAAAGATAAAATCAATCACTTAGATTTGTTACTAAAATATTATGATTTTATTCTTTTTACAAGATGGCCTGTCCTGCTTAAAAGTTATTGTTTTACAGTTTAGACGCTAGAAGATGAAAAAAAGTTGCACTTCCCGAACTTTTTGCTTAAAAAAAGGTTATATTTGCAGAAAACCTGTTTCAATAATGAAAAAAATTCTTCTAACATTAGCACTTGCCTTTTGTTGTGTTGCAGGGCAAGGACAAACTACAGCCATACCGGCAGGTGTCAATATTCAAGAGTTAAATACAAAGTGGGCAAAATTCACTCAGTATGCCGAACAAAAGCAAATAAATAAAGCGGTAGAAGAGGGAATACGGGTAAGTACGCTCTTTACTCAAAACAGACAATATAAAGAAGCCTTTGCCACTTGCCGACAAATGGACGCACTGATTTATTATAGTGAGCAAGAAAAAAAATCACCTGAGTACAAATTGCGTTTCATGGTGGGTAAAGAACGCCTGCGTATGTATACGAATCTAAAAAATACAGAACAATGCAAGATACTATTGAAACAACTTCACTCCTATACAGACCTATTAAAATCAGACTCTTTACAAGAAGAACTTCTAATGACGGAAGCCAATTATTATCAAACTTTCGGTATGACAGACAAAAGCTTGGAATGTTACAACATCTTATTCCAAAAGCGCTCTACCGGTAAAGATGAAAAAGGAATAGACCAATGCTATAAAGACATGTTGGGATATGCCGAACAGAATAATAATGCCCCATTGGCTATTGCAATGAGAAAACTTTATACTTCATGGCAAGATTCCATAAAAGCAGTAAAAACAGCCAATGAGCTAAACACACTACAACAAAAATATGAAACCAGTCAAAAAATTTTGCAGGAAAAAGAAGACAAGATTACCACAAATCTAATTATTATCATTGCATTATGTGTGTTATCTGCCATATTAGCTGCCGGATTATTATTTTTAGCTACCTTGTTATTTAAACATATCCGCCAAGTAAAAAAATTGAAACATAGCCTACAAATAGCGAATGAAAACAATGAGCAGAAGTCTAAGTTTATCGGTAATATCAGCGCCCAAATTGAACCAAGTCTGAATACAATAGATGAAGCAACAAAGGGAACAATATCTACCCCAATATTACATGAAAACATCAAGGCACTGAAAGAACTAATGACAGCTATCCAGACGTATATTTCATTGGAAGAAACACGTGAAGAACATTATCCGCTAAAGGAACTGAACATAAATACATTATGTGAAAGTATTATGGAAAAAGCGAAAATAAACTTCAAGTCCGGAGTAGAAGCAGTGGTAAACGTCCCACGTGTAAATATTAAGACAAATGCAGAAGAATTGGAACGCATATTAAACCATTTATTGAACAATGCAGCAGAATATACGAAAAGCGGTAAGATTTCACTGGAATTCAAAAAACGAAGCGCTCATACACATCAATTCATACTAACTGATACGGGAACGGGAATTCCGGTTGAAGCGCGTGAAAGACTGTTCAAGCCATTTGCAAAAATACGCGATTTAACACAAGGGAACGGACTAGGGTTGCCTACCTGCAGCCTTATCGCTTATAAATTAAATGGCACACTGACTTTGGACACTGATTATAAAAAAGGGACCCGGTTTATACTGGAACTTCATGTATAATAGTGTACATTCTCACATATTAACATGGATTATTCATTCTGACAATCAATAAATTTGATTTAATCCGTGTTAATATGTAATGATTTCCTGTATCTCTCCGTTAGTGAGATTATAAATTAATGAGAAGAAAGAGACAACACATCCAATCCTGAAGGGCTTTGGAATACCCTTAATCCGAATTCGGGAAGCACAGCCAACAAATGGTCAAAGACCTCTGCTTGCAAGCGTTCGTATGGAATCCAGTCTTTATTGGCAGAGAAGAAATAAAGTTCTATGGGCAATCCTTGCGGCGTAGGTTGTAATTGACGCACCATCAAAATCAATTCTGTATTCACCCGAGGATTATGACGCAAATAATATTCCAGATAGTGACGAAACACATAAAGATTCACTTCCTCCTTTCCCGTTTTTTCAAAGTCTGACATCCAAGCTTGTTTTTCAAATGTCTTCATTTGCTCCAGTGTACAGAAATGGACTGTATTCATATCTATATTAATAGAACGCTTCACCCTACGTCCACCACTTTCCCGCATACCACGCCAGTTCTGAAACGAATCACTGACCAATGCATAAGGAGGAACTGTGGTTATAGTATTATCCCAATTGCGTACTTTTACAGTGGTAAGGGTCACTTCTATTACTGTACCGTCAGCTCCATATTTCGGCATAGTAATCCAATCTCCCGGTCGAAGCATATCATTGGCAGAAAGCTGGACTCCGGCAACCAATCCCATAATCGTATCTTTGAAAACCAACATCAAAATAGCAGCAGAAGCACCCAATCCTGTAAGAATGTTCACAGGATCTTTATCTATCAATGTACTGACTATAATAATTACCCCTACACAAATCACAATCAGTTTTATCATCTGATATACTCCTTTCAGAGGATGATTTTTCAGCTTCTCATGTTCACTTGAAATGGTATAGAGAGAGGTCAAAAAAGAACAGATCAATTTCATGGCTACAGCCGTGATGTAAACCCAGCATAGCTTCAGTATGAATGTCAAAGTCACAGGCTCATGTGGAAAAGCAAAAGGAAGTAATACATACAATATTATAGGTGGAATAAGATGACACATATTATCCAGTACAGCATCATTGAATAAATAATCATCCCAAGTAGCCTGTGTTCTTGCTGTCAGTTTTTTTATAGTAGGAACTATTATTTTTCTACAAAAGTAATCTGCCACAAAAGCAATGATCAGAATCCCTGCTATCATGACAATACGCTGAGTGATGCCCAGACTTTCCTGATGCACCCCCATCTGTTGCAATAAGTTAGTAAGATCGTTGTTTATTGTATCCATATTTTATACGTTTGCTGCAAAGATAATAAATTCACCACAGACTATATATATCAACTCAGATTATTTATATTGACAATCAGCAATTTATATTCAATCTGTGTTAATTTGTATAATCTGTGGTGAAATATGAAAAGGAAACATTCACTGTTTCTTTGTCAACCATTTCTCTTGAATATTCTGCATCACTTCATACCAATTAGGAATATAAACGGTAGCAAAAATCGTATTCACGGCCATACCAAATACTACTGCCGCACCTAGTGCCACACGGCTTCCGGCACCAGCGCCTGTTGCAAACAGCAACGGCATCACACCTAATACAAAAGTAAATGAAGTCATCAGAATAGGACGCAAACGCACATGCCCCGCCTCATAAGCCGCCTCACGGATAGGATTGCCGGCCTTACGGTAATCACGGGCGAACTCCACAATTAAAATACCATTTTTCGCCGATAAGGCTATCAACAGAATAATACCGATTTGTGTATAAATGCTGACTGGAACTCCCATCACCCAACAACCGAGCATCGCTCCCAAAATAGCTACCGGTAATCCCATTACGGCAGCCACCGGGCTTGTCCAACTTTCATACTGAGCTGCCAATACTAAATAAGCTACCAACAAAGCCATGATTAAAATAATAGTAGTAGTATTACCAGCCTGAGTTTCTTGATAAGCAACAGAAGTCCACTCATATCCAAACTCTCCTCCTAGCTGATTTTTTATCAAACTCCCCACAGCCTCTATCGCCTGACCGGAACTACTCCCCGCAGCCGGAGTAATAGTGATAGAAGCTGCCGAATACATATTATATCGGTTTATCTGATCCATTCCCAGTTTTTGCTCTATTTGTGTAAAACTACTGAAAGGAACCATCTCTCCTTTCGAATTGACCACACTCAGTTTCAACACATCATCAATCACCTTTTGGGCCTGTTCACCAGCCTCCAATTTTACCTGGTAGATACGGCCGAATTCTACAAAATCATTTACATAAGCCTGCCCCATATAATACCCTAATGTAGAGAAAACCTGATTCAACTGCAAGCCCATTAACTGAACTTTATCACGGTCTATATTCAAAAAATACTGAGGTACATCCGCTTGATACATACTGCTTATAGAAGCAATAGCCGGCTCATTGTGATAATTAGCCAATAACGCCTCAACCGCCTTTTGCAGTTCTTCTGCACCCAAAGACTTGCGATCTTCCAGTTCGAGTTGTAAACCACCTGTATTACCCATACCAGGGATAGCAGGAGGAATAATACCAAAGACTTGGGCTTCCTGTATCATGGCATATGCCTGTTCATTAAAACGATTAACCACCGCTTGAGCGGTATGCTCCTTACCCGCACGCTCTTTCCAATTCTTCAGCACCACAAAATAGGTAGCCGCATTAGGCAACTGACCACCTCCCATGATACTGAATCCGTTTACTCCCAAATAAGTCTTCACTTCGGGATACTCTGACAAAATAGCATCAATCTGCTTACCCACCATTTGTGTACGTTCTAAAGAAGAGGCAGCCGGAAGCTGAATGGCAATCATAAAATATCCGTCATCTTCTTCGGGAATAAAGGTGCTGGGCCATTTTACAAACATCAGAATAGCAATGACTGATATTACGATATAAGAACCGATAGCAATAACCGGACGTGCCAACAACCATTTTACTGAAGCGTCATAAACCCGCTGCATCCAGTCATTCATACTATCAAACCAACGGAACAAACGCGCTTTATGCATCGGAGTAGGACGGAGCAACAGAGCACAAACAGCCGGAGTCAATGTCAATGAATTGAAACCACTTATAACCGTAGAAGCCGCAATAGTCAATGCAAACTGTTTATAAAGCTGCCCGGAAATTCCACTAATCAGTGTAGTAGGGATAAAAACGGCAAGCAGTACCAGCACCACTCCGACAATAGGTCCGGTAATCTCTCCCATAGCCTGCTCGGTGGCCGCCCGGGCGTCCAGCTTCCCTTCATCTAGAATACGGGTGGCATTTTCAGTCACCACAATGGCATCATCCACTACAATAGCTATAGCCAATATCAAGCCGAACAGTGTCAATGTATTGATAGAAAAGCCTAAAGCAGCCATTACCGCCAGTGTTCCGATAAGAGAAACAGGGATAGTAAGACATGGAATAAGAACTGCCCGCCAGCTTTGCAGGAAAAAAAAGATAACCAGCACCACTAGAACAATCGCCTCCACGAAAGTCTTCATCACTTCATCAATAGAGTCATGAACCACATCTGTAGTGTCCAATGTTACATTATACTTCACCCCTGCCGGAAATGTTTCAGCCAATTCCGCCATGCGTGCACGAACTCCTTTAGACACATCCAATGAGTTACTCCCCGGTAACTGATAGACAGCAATACCTGCTGTAGGTTGTCCCTTCAATTTGGAAACAACTCCATACTCGGCACTTCCCAACTCAATTTTGGCAACATCTCTCAGACGAAGTACCTTCCCCTGGTCTTCCACTCTCAATATGATGTCCCCAAACTCTTCAGAAGTAGAAAGCCGTCCCTTCACATTCAGCGTATATTGAAAATCATTATTGGCCGAACTACCGATAGGCTGTCCCACATAACCGGCTGAAACCTCCATGTTCTGACTTTGAATAGCAGAGTAAACTTGCTGCGGAGTAATATTGCGGATACGCATTGTTTCAGGATTCAGCCATACACGCATGGAATAGTCTCCGGCTCCCATCACATTCACCGCTCCTACTCCCGGCACACGTGTCAACTGGTCTACCAGATTCAAATTGGCATAATTGGTCAGATAAAGGCCATCATAAATACTATCACCACTCAGTGTAAGCATCATCACAATATTGGATGACTGCTTCTGCACCGTCACTCCCTGTACTTTCACAGCTTCAGGCAAAGAATTCAACGCTACACTAACTCGGTTTTGTACCATTACAGTTGCCATATCAATATCCGTTCCCACTTCGAAAGTCACAGTCAGCGAATAAGCACCCGATGCGGAGGAATTGGAGCTCATATACAACATTCCATCCACACCGTTTACCTGCTGTTCAATGGGGATACCGACAGTTTGAGCTACAGTTTCAGCATTGGCACCCGGATATACCGCACTGACTTGCACGGTAGGCGGCGTAATATCGGGATATTGCGCCACGGGCAATATATTCAGAGTTACAAGTCCGGCCACCACGAATAACAAAGCCAGCACCGTGGCAAATATAGGCCGTTCTATGAAAAATTTTGAAAACATAAGGCTATTGAAGTTTATTGGTTTGTTCTATCGGTTTAATTTTCATGCCTTGGCGCACTTTCAACAATGCCTTGGTGACATAACGTTCGGAAGGTGACAAGCCACTTTTTACAACACGCATATTATGATCCGCCAATTGCCCGACTTCAATATGCCGATAATTCACTATATCACTGTCATTCACTACATACAAATACTTGCCCAACTGATCTGTTCCGATAGAAGCATCATTAACCAGCACTGCATTCCGCGCTTCACCGTATGGTAACGTGACACTGACAAATAATCCGGGACGAAGCTTCCCGTCAGAGTTATCTAATTCCGCACGCAAACGGAGAGTACCTGTAGTTAATGTCACATTGGGAGAAAGATAATCTAGTTTCGCTTTCCATGCCTGTGCCCCGTCAGTCCCCAAGCGCAAGGTTACAAAATGAGTTTCTGCAGGAATCTTGCTGGCAGCCTCCTGGGTCAGCTCATATGTCAGATATTGGTTATCTGCAATATTAAAATAGGAATACATACGGTTATCCTTATAAACAGTAGCCAATTTAACCGGTTGCAAAGCACCACCGATGTATGCTCCGACAGAATAAGCTGATACATCAACCACTCCATCACAAGGAGCCTTGACATAGCAATAACTCAAGTTGGTACGCGCAGTTTTCAAAGCTGCTTCAGCATTACTTACGGCAGCCTCACAAGCAACGACATGGCTTTCTGCCTGCAAATATTGTATACGGCTCACCGCATCACTTTTTATCGCTTCTTTCATACGTTGATAACTACTGACAGCATATTCAAGATTGGCTTTAGCCGTTTTTAATTCAGCTTCCGCTTGTTTCACTGAATTTTCATAAAGTGTCGGTTCTATAACAAACAATACCTGTCCCTGACGTACCCGGGAACCAGGTGCAAAATTCTTGGATTGTAAAATTCCATTTACTCGTCCCACCAAATCTACAGTGGATTCCGCTTCCAAATAACCGGGATAATCTTTGGTCAGCGTCACATTTTCCACCAAAGGTTTCGCTACATCTATAGGCAATGCCTGCATTCCTGTCTGAGAAGGTTTATTTTTATCGCAGGCGGTGAGCACACATACCGTCCATGCGAAAGTTATCATTATTCTTTTCATATCTTGGGTTAGGTTTTTTATTATTTCTATAGTTCAACAACTTTTCCGTCACAGTCTACCAGCCTCCACCCAATGCCTGATACATCTGAATCAGACAAAGCAATGAATATCCCTGTGCCTGCACCAATGAATTCTCGTATGACAGTAACGAACGCTGTGCATCCAACACATTTTGGAAAGGGCTCAGCCCCTGTTTGTATAAGTCCAATGAAAGTTTAAATGCCTCTTTCCCCTGATTCAGCATCTCACGACATGCCACAATCTGTTTAATGGAATTCTTATAACTACTCATGGCATTATCCACCTCCTGCACTGCTGTAAGAACCGTAGTATTGAACTGATTGATTGTCTCATCCAGTTGTGCACGCTGCAAGCGTACATTATTCGCACGCTGGCCACCATTAAAAATCGTCCAGCTCATAGAGGGAGCGATGCTCCATGTCATACTGCTACGTTTAGTAAAGTCTTTCATATCATGTGAAGCATAGCCGAAGGAACCGTTCAGAAAAAATGAGGGAAGCCAATCGGTCTTAGAAGCTCCCAACAGGGCTGCTTGTGCATTGACTTGACGTTCGGCAACCCGTACATCGGGACGTCGTAAAAGTAATTGTCCGGGAAGACCAACCCCTACCGGCTCTATATAATCGGGTAACGGTTTTCCCGTTTCCAGTGCAGCCGTCACATCCTGAGGATAAAGCCCGAGCAATACAGCCAACGCATTCATATATTGAATAATACCGGATTCTGTAGCAGGAATAGAAGCCAATGTACTATAATAAACCGATTTAGCCTGAGCCACATCCAGTTTGGAAGCCAATCCGGTATTATAACGCACTTCAGTTATATCCACTACCGCCTTTTGAGATAAAGCATTGCGCTGTAACACACTGAGTTCCTGTTGGGCCTCACGCAAATTAAAATAGGCTGACGCCACTTCTGCACAAAGACTTACCATCGTCGCATTGTACTCTTCACGACTTGCCGCAAAATTTTCTTTCTGCGCTTTCACCCGTTGGCGGATGGAACCGAACACATCCACCTGCCAGCTCATATTAACCGTTGCATCATAATACCCCACTCTGGATTGAGGCTGTCCCGTACCGGTATTACCACTAGTCTGTTGGCGGTTCCACCTGGCATCCAATGACAAAGCCGGATAATAGCCTCCTCTGGCTATCCTCAGATTCGCTTTCGCCATATCTATACGATTCAAGGCAGTAAGGACAGACGGATTCTGCCTGACAGCCACATGAATCAATGAATCCAGTGTGGCATCCTGAAATACAGTCCACCAATGGTCATCCACCGGAAGCTGTTGTTGAAACATCGCATCCTCTTCTTGCCAATGTTCCGGCAAGGGTACATTCAATAATTTTTCGGTCCGCTGCTGGGCATTCAGTGCCAAAGGAATGATTAAAAGGAGCCATGCTCCCCATCTACGTATTTTCCTCATAAGTTTATCACATTAAAAAACATTAGGAAAACACATGAAGCAACGTTTTGTTTAACCCTTTGACTTTCAAAAACAAAACAGCCTCTCCTTCTGAGAAGAAAAGGCTGAACCATAAAATATGAAAAGAGAAGTTATTTACCAAACATATTATTTATTAATGACATAGAACCAGTCAGCATACTTCCCAAGACATCCTGATTAAATGCAATGGAATAGTTTTCGGGAGATAACTGTATATCCATTTGTACAATACCGTTTTTGCTGATTTTCTTCAATTCTTTAGCCTTTATATTATAATAGGCAAAACGGCGGAAACTTTGATACACATCACTCATCTCCACATCTACATGCTGCAATACGGAAGCGCCGCCTGCTACCGTAGGCAGCTCTAATGTCTTTCCATTATCCAACGTCAGGACACACTTACTGTCATTAAGAATTTCCACCTCATGCCCCGACCCGATAGTAACAGCCAGCGAATAACGTATGGTACTTTTATACTGAAATCCAGCGAGTGCCACATATACGTCCATATTATTGGAAACACCCAGATTCATACCCTCGCATACCACTGTACGCACTCCGGTCTGGTTGGTTTCATCGTAAATTACCTTTTGCGCCATAGCTCCTACACTCAGAAGCAAAAAGACGAATAAAAACAATACTTTCTTCATAATTCTTCAGTTATTATTTCATCATACAACAAAAACAAACTCATAATGATGACAATATTAACAAAAACTTTTCATACAACATATATCACAACGCATCATTTATACGTTTTTATCCGAACAAGCATAGAACTATAACCTTTCGCATCTCTTATTTCAATCTACTCTACCGATTCGATTCCAACGAATTGAATTTTGCTCTTCATCTTTTGAATACCAAATCCATTGTACTACACCCACAATGAAATCATCAGGCACCAATCCCCAATGTCGTGAATCCAATGAATGGTGTATATTGTCTCCCAGCATAAAACAGCTCTATCATGAAAGAGAATTTCTTTTCGAGTCCATTCTTTCATCAAAAAAGTCAACTGCTCCTTTTCTATCCTTTTACACGAGAAGAAACAAAATACCCCAAAAGCCAACAACACATAAAGCAGGATTTTCATAATTTTGCTTTCAGGATATCATCCATCTCAAATATTTCAACATTACATTCCGATTCACAATTTAACAAGTACAACCGAGGGGTATATTGAGAAAGAAGCACACTCATGCTTTGGTGTTCCAATGCGTACTTGCCTACCAGTTCACCATCGGTGAATCAGCACTCTTTTCCTCCCGTGCATACAACAGGACAGTAGAAGGCAAATTAACAAAATATAAAGTATCGTCCCCCTCTGTTTTTCCAATAAATTCAGCAGCTATAAATTCTCCAGGCCCTTGTCCACTGCTTCCAAAGCTACCCACTCTTTCGCCTGTCTGTTCCTCTAGAATCTGACAAATAGGTTCACCGGAAAATTTACAACGTTGAACCATAAGAATTCCACAATCAAGAGAAGAGAATGTAACCAACTCATTGGAGATAATTTCTTTATCATAATAAAAGCCATAGATCGGTTTGATGGGAATAGATAAAAAGTCATTTCCTTTGTTACTGACACAGGAAATAAAAAAAAGGATGGCAACAATCGAATAATACAATTTTATTTTAATCATAATTTTAATACTCTTCAAACGGGACAAAACAAATGCTTAATGCCTATTTATTTTGTCCCGTATTACATAAATGTCTAATTACTCAGGAATGGTATATCGATTTACCCAATTTGCTTCCTTACTTGTCTCAATAATAACAGGTTCGCCCGGAGGACCTACAACGAGTTCATAACAACGTGAATTACGTTGATACATACAATCCTTCGTACCTAAAGTCAAGGCCTCCACATTTGACAAAGCTAAATCGGACAATTCTTCTTTGTTTTGAGAACCATACAAAACATAACTTCCACCAACTGCCAATGAGGCAATCAATGCCATTTTAAGTGTTCTTTTCATAATATATTTTTTTAAGTTTAAAATAGGGATATCTCATGATGATTCAAAGATGTATGATGAAAAAGATACCGTCTGTCCCTATCATCAGAAACAGACAGTCCACGAAGGCCATTTAGTTTGATTGCATTTGGAGGTGAATGTTTTCATTGTATCACTTTTTATAAAGAACATAAAAACTTTCCACTTAAACAAACATTTCCGCTTTTATTTTACAATAGAATTATCATAAAAACATTTGTATCCTCCTCGATTCATGCTCAAACCTCACCTTTTTGTGCATATTTTCTCCCCATATCCTTTTGTCGCTCAAATTGTTTAAGTAAATTTGCCGTCGGAATATTACTAATACCAAATATATTAAAGTATATGAGTTTAAAAATTGTAGTACTGGCAAAACAAGTTCCCGACACACGCAATGTGGGGAAAGATGCCATGAACGCTGACGGTACTATCAACCGTGCGGCACTTCCGGCTATCTTCAATCCGGAAGACCTGAACGCCTTGGAACAGGCACTCAGACTGAAAGACACACATCCCGGCTCTACGGTAACTATCCTGACCATGGGCCCCGGACGCGCTGCCGAAATTATTCGTGAAGGTTTATACAGAGGAGCAGACAATGGATATTTATTGACCGACCGTGCTTTTGCCGGTGCTGACACGTTGGCCACTTCATACGCCATCGCTACGGCTATCCGCAAAATAGGCGAATGTGATCTGATTATCGGTGGCCGTCAGGCTATCGACGGTGATACCGCACAGGTAGGTCCGCAGGTAGCGGAAAAACTGGGGTTAAGCCAGATTACTTATACGGAAGAAATTCTGAATGTGGACGAAACTGCCCGCCGCATCACTGTAAAACGCCATATTGACGGCGGGGTAGAAACAGTGGAAGGTCCTCTGCCTATTGTACTGACAGTGAACGGAAGTGCAGCTCCCTGCCGTCCGCGCAATGCCAAATTGTTACAGAAATACAAACGCGCTCTCGGTACACAGGAAAAAGCAGCCATCACTAAAGACGGTTCTGAACTGCCTTACGCTGAACTATATGAAAAATTCCCTTACCTGAATATCACTGAATGGAGTGTGGCCGATGTAGAAGGAGACACCAAGCAGTGCGGTCTGTCAGGCTCTCCCACCAAAGTGAAGAAGATTGAAAACATCGTCTTCCAGGCAAAAGAAAGCAAGACCATGACAGGAAGCGACCAGGATGTGGAAGGATTGATTGTCGAACTGTTAGCTAACCATACAATAGGATAACGATTATGAATAATGTATTTGTATATTGCGAGATTGAAGGCACAACAGTGGCCGATGTGAGTCTCGAACTTTTAACCAAAGGCCGTAAATTAGCTAATCAGTTAGGCTGCCAGCTTGAGGCAATCGCTGCCGGAACCGGCCTTGCAGGAATTGAAAAACAAGTATTGCCCTACGGAGTAGACAAACTTCATGTATTCGATGCTCCGGGTCTGTTCCCTTATACTTCACTGCCCCACACTTCTATCTTGGTGAATCTGTTTAAAGAAGAAAAACCGCAAATCTGTCTGATGGGCGCTACCGTTATCGGCCGCGATCTGGGACCACGTGTATCTTCCGCATTGACTAGCGGACTGACTGCCGACTGTACCCAGTTGGAAATCGGTACCCACGAAGACAAGAAAAATGGCATCACTTACGAAAATCTGTTGTATCAGATTCGTCCCGCCTTCGGTGGTAACATCGTTGCAACCATTGTCAACCCCGAGCACCGTCCGCAGATGGCGACCGTTCGCGAAGGCGTGATGAAGAAAGAGATTCTGGATGAAAGCTACCAGGGAGAAGTGGTGAACCACGACGTTGCCAAGTTTGTTCCTGAAACAGACTATGTAGTAAAAGTCATCGACCGCCATGTAGAAAAAGCCAAACATAACCTGAAAGGCGCACCTATCGTGATTGCCGGAGGTTACGGAATGGGATCTAAAGAAGGTTTTGACAAATTGTTCGAACTGGCCAAAGAACTTCACGCCGAAGTGGGTGCCAGCCGTGCAGCTGTCGATGCAGGTTATGCAGACCATGACCGCCAGATTGGTCAGACGGGTGTAACCGTCCGTCCCAAACTGTATATCGCTTGCGGTATCTCCGGACAAATCCAGCACATTGCAGGTATGCAGGATGCAGGTATCATCATCTCTGTAAACAGTGACCCGAACGCTCCGATCAACACCATTGCCGACTATGTGATTAACGGCACTGTGGAAGAAGTCGTTCCGAAATTGATTAAGTATTATAAAAAGAACAGTAAGTAATGGCAAACTTTTATACCGATATACCGGAACTCAAGTATCACTTGAACAATCCGATGATGGAGCGCATCTGCCAACTGAAAGAGCGCGACTATAGAGATAAAGACGAGTTCGACTATGCACCGCAGGATTATGCCGATGCAATGGACTCTTACGATAAGATTCTGGAGATCACAGGTGAGATTACAGGTGAAACTATCGCTCCCAATGCCGAAGGGGTAGACGAAGAAGGTCCTCACTGTGGAAACGGACGTGTGGAATATGCTTCAGGAACCAAGCAGAACCTCGACGCTATGGTAAAAGCCGGACTGAACGGTATGACCATGCCTCGTCACTTCGGTGGCTTGAACTTCCCCATCACCCCGTACACCATGTGCGCGGAAATTGTTGCCGCTGCCGATGCGGGATTCGGAAACATCTGGTCTTTGCAAGACTGTATCGAAACGCTGTATGAGTTCGGTAACGAAGACCAGCACAGCCGTTTCATTCCCCGTATTTGTGCGGGTGAAACCATGTCTATGGACTTGACCGAACCCGATGCCGGTTCCGACCTTCAGTCAGTAATGCTGAAAGCTACTTTCGATGAAGCCAACAACTGCTGGCGTCTGAACGGTGTGAAACGTTTCATCACTAACGGTGACGCTAATCTTCACCTGGTATTGGCACGTAGCGAAGAAGGAACCAAAGACGGACGTGGTTTGTCTATGTTCATCTATGACAAAAACGAAGGAGGTGTAGATGTACGCCGCATCGAAAATAAATTAGGTATCCACGGCTCTCCTACCTGCGAACTGGTTTACAAGAACGCGAAAGCCGAACTTTGCGGTGACCGTAAGCTCGGTTTGATTAAATACGTAATGGCCTTGATGAATGGTGCGCGTCTGGGTATCGCCGCCCAGTCAGTAGGTTTGTCACAAGCCGCTTACAACGAAGGACTGGCATACGCCAAAGAACGTAAGCAGTTCGGAAAAGCCATCATCGATTTCCCAGCAGTATATGACATGCTGTCTATCATGAAAGCCAAACTGGATGCAGGCCGTGCATTGCTTTACCAGACTTCACGCTATGTGGATATTTACAAAGCATTGGATGATATTGCCCGCGAACGCAAACTGACTCCTGAAGAACGTCAGGAACAAAAAGTCTACGCCAAGCTAGCAGACAGTTTTACTCCGCTTTCCAAGGGTATGAACTCTGAATATGCCAACCAAAATGCATACGATTGTATCCAGATTCACGGTGGTTCAGGTTTCATGATGGAATATGCTTGCCAGCGCATCTATCGCGACGCACGCATCACCAGCATTTACGAAGGAACGACCCAGTTGCAGACTGTAGCCGCTATCCGTTATGTAACCAACGGTTCTTATATCGCAACCTTGCGTAATTACGAGGCTATTCCTTGCAGTGAAGAAATGCAACCGCTGATGGACCGTGTGAAAGAAATGGCCAACAAATTTGACGCATGCACTAATGCAGTAAAAGAGGCCCAGAATCAAGAGTTGCTTGATTTCGTTGCACGTCGTCTTTATGAAATGGCTGCCGTATGCATCATGTCACATCTTCTTATCCAAGATGCGACAAAAGCACCTGAATTGTTCGCCAAGTCAGCCCATGTATATGTAAACTATGCAGAAGCTGAAATAGAAAAACATTTCAATTTCATCCGTAAAATAAAAGCAGATGATTTAGCCGACTATCGTTTGTAAACTTCATTCCATTCTATAAAAAGACGTTCTATTCTTCACCGAATAGAACGTTTTTTGTAGGATTTACTTTTAAACACATACTGATACAAAATCAAAAACGCCCGTTTCACAACGAGCGTTTTCCTTATAAACAAAGCCTCATCCGACCTTATTTACTAACAAACTTATTATTAACGTATTTATAAAACTGCCTCTTCATATCCTTCCTACAACCATATCGATCCCTCTATCCAGACAAACTAATAATCCGTCCACCTTTCTTCTACTCAATCTTGATTCTCAAACTTTTTCTTTTTCCACAAGTAAAATTAAAGCTTTATTATCATTGAGACAAGAGTTATCGACCAATCTCCTTATTTCATCTATTAACACCCGTTTTTGTTCCTTATCAAACTATTTCGAACTTTTCTTTCCACCTAATGTTATGAGAGAAACTTATTAAAAACCTTGACTTATGAAAGAATTAGAATTAACCAGTAACGCCGCTTTGACAGATGCGGTATATGAAACCGCCCTGAACGGCTCTTTTCTTGAAGTTAAACTTGTAGCAGGTTCCGTGGGCGATGATGAACCTAGAGGAATGCAACCGGAATATGAATGTTATCACATCAGCTATCCGGACAAAAAAGACACAATTTTATTCGAGCAACCTTTGGATGCCGCCGATGACAAAGTAACCGTATATGATTTGGGAAAGAAAATCAAATCCATAGAAGGCTGTTGCCACAAGACACTGACAAAAGGCGAAAGCTGCACAGCCACAGCACGTAAAGTAGTTGCTCATGGTCCTATGTGGATTTATGTGGCTATTGCTATCGGTATGGATAAAGCAGGCACCGAATCACCTTTTATGATTGTTCAAGGAGCAGGTACTTACGGCTCTGAAAACACAACAGAAAGTGAGATGATAGGCTATGTTGACGGGCGTATTCATGAAATGACCGCTCTGCTAGTACGCCGCGCACATTTAAAAACACTGCATCTGGCAAGTATTCGTGTAGGCTACAAATATCTGTTTGTAGAACCGGGAAGAATAGGAAAAGCTAAAGTAAAAGAAGGATAGGATAACGAAACATTATCTTCACCGATAACCATTAAAAAGCCTGCTGCCGAAAAACGGTAACAGGCTTTTTTATTCTCGTGAATCACTCTAACGTATCTACCGGCAAATCTGATTCTTTACGATAGCCTGATGAAGTAAATATAGCTATCAGTTCTCCTTGTTCATCTGTTATCTTCACCTCGACAAAAGGAATGCGATGATGATTGAACACCTCAGTAGCATCGGCATACACGTAACCCAGTTTGGCGGGACGGAGAAAAGTGATATTGGCATTCACGGAAAGTGTAAGCTTCTTACGGCTGTTCGCCACAGCGGCAAAAGCCAAATCTGCCAATGTAAACAAAGCTCCCCCTTGGCATACCCCTCCTCCGTTCAGATGACGATCAGTCACTTCCATACGCGCACGGGCATAACCCGGCTTTATTTCAAGAAGTTCCACTCCCGTACAGGTAGCGAAACGATCCGTCTTCAAAAATTCTTTCAATGTTGTCATATTACAATCTGTATGAATGAAAGACTTTTAGTGAATAATCACCATCGTAGCCCCGAAACCATATTCACGGAACGAAGCATCCTGACTTTCATAGTTTTTATATTTATATTTCAACTCCTGCAAGATAGATTTGCGTAGCACACCATCTCCCTTACCATGAATAAAGACAATTTTCTGTCCCTTCTTGTTCTTGTATTCTTCCAATGTCTTGCGGAAAACATCCAATTGATAATTCAATATCTCACTATTGCTCATACCGGCAGTCGTATCCAGCAACTCGTGAGCATGGAGATCAATCTCTACAATTTCACTCTTCACTTTCTTGGGTTGTGGTTGTTTTGCCATTTGCGGTTCCGGTTCTTTTTTCTGTAGCAATGCATCCTTTATATCCTCCGCTGAAACAAAAACCTGTTTCACCGGAACATCATCTCTCACAATATCATAAATAAGTGACGGTTCTTCAAAGAAAATACTCTCACGGAAAGTATGCAGTTTATAAAACTTCACTGTATCTATACGTAGTTCTACCGATACGGCAGGCTTGAACAAAAAGCTTTTGTTATCCTTGAAAGCGATGAACTGCACCGCCACCCTTTCCAATTCATTTAAAGCGCTTTTCTCGAATTCCTCTATATAGAATTTAGTATTCGGTTCCACCGTGCCATGGCTACGTACCCGCCAGTTACTTCCTTCGGCAGTAAGATAAGTAAAGTACAATGTGAAATTGCTGTCGTTAATAAGATACGAGTCAAATGCCGTTGCTGAAATGGCCTTGAGATCTTGTGGTACAAAAGCAAGCATCACATTCAAGATATCCCCCCCTTTTCGCTCAGCCGGACGATAAGTAATGGGACGTTCATCCTCCTCTTCATCCTGACGTACCTTGACTGACGCTCCTTTTGCCTTTGCACTGACAACCTCCTGTTTAGGAGCCGGAGCTACGGGTTTACGCTTCATGTTATAATCATCCGTGTCTATAACCACACACTCTTTTATGGGCATCGGAATATCAAAACCATCGGCATCTTCTACCAAGACCATGTCTTTTCCTTGAAATCCTGTCACAACACCGCCCCCTACCTCACTAAGGAAACGGACTTTATCTCCTATTTTCATACTCTTTTCTTTTTTAGTTAGCGCAAATATCGGTACTTTTGCGCAGAAAAAGAAATAGATTCAGATGGAAGATACCAAACATATCAAAATAAGTGAGTTCAACTACCCGCTACCCGATGAACGGATCGCCAAATTCCCCCTCGCCACACGCGACCAGTCCAAACTGTTAGTTTACCGCCACGGTGAGGTGAACGAAGATGTCTTTACTTCTTTGCCGCAATATTTGGAATCCGGAGAATTGATGATATTCAATAATACCAAAGTAATTCAAGCGCGTCTGCATTTCCGTAAAGAAACAGGGGCATTGATAGAGGTCTTCTGTCTGGAACCTATCCAGCCCAATGACTATGTGCTAAGTTTTCAACAAACACGCCGGTGCAGCTGGCTATGCATGATAGGTAATCTGAAAAAATGGAAAAAAGGTACGTTAAGCCGCGTGGTGGATGTGAAAGGAAAGCAAATTGTCCTGTCCGCCACCCGTGGAGAGTGTAGGGGAACCAGTCATTGGATTGATTTCTCATGGGATGATGATTCAATCACATTTGCCGACCTGTTGGAAGTAATAGGTGAACTGCCCATCCCTCCCTACCTGAACCGTGAAACACAAGAAAGTGACAAGGAAACTTATCAGACGGTTTATTCAAAGATAAAAGGTTCCGTTGCCGCTCCTACCGCAGGGCTTCATTTTACGGAAAGAGTACTGGCAGCGCTGGACGAACGGGGAATTGACCGTGAGGAACTGACTTTACACGTAGGCGCAGGTACTTTCAAGCCCGTAAAAAGTGAAGAGATAGAGGGACATGAGATGCATACGGAATACATTTCTGTAAGCAAGCATACCATTGAAAAACTAATCGCCCATAATGGAAAAGCCATTGCGGTAGGAACCACTTCTGTACGCACCCTGGAAAGTCTTTATTATATCGGGGTCCTTATCCACCATAACCCTGATGCCGCCCAAAACGAATTGCACGTACAGCAATGGATGCCCTATGAAGATAAGAATGAACTGACTCCAGCGGAAGCCCTGCAACAAATTCTGGATTATCTGCACCGCCACGAAATGGAAGCGTTGCATAGCAGTACTCAAATTATCATCGCACCGGGATATCAATACAAAATAGTCCGGAAAATGGTCACCAATTTCCATCAACCACAAAGTACATTACTGCTATTGGTTTCTGCCTTTGTGAGAGGAAACTGGCGAAAGATTTATGACTATGCTTTGGAACATGATTTCAGGTTCCTGAGCTATGGAGACAGTTCGTTGCTGATCCCCTAAAACTTCATCACAGATATAAAGCCTTTCTTCCGTATTATTAAGGCTTTTTATACAAATGTTTACTACATCCTACGACAGCAGGACGTATATCCTATTGCAATGGGGCGTCTTAGTATGCTGTATAAAAAGAATTAGTCATCCGTATAAAAAGTCTTAGCTATGCCCAAGAAGCAACTTGGAAAAAGACATTGGTAAACGGAAATAGATTTTTAGTCAACGAGAAAAGAATTTGAGAATAATCCACTATTTTTGTATTTGAGTAAAAGACTATACACAATATGACTAGAAACGAACAATGAAAAATCCAATATGACAGCAGAAGAATTAGGTCAGATGATATGGAACGTGAAGGAGCTCCTTCGCAATGTATATGACAATAAGGACGTGGAGGATGTAATTCTTCCGTTCACTCTCCTCCGCCGTCTGGACTGCGTACTTGTAGGTTCAGAGGCCCTTGTGGCAACTAACATGAAGCAGCTTGAAGAACTTGGTCAGACCTCACAAGAGGATATCGACAATATGATGCCGATGCTCATGGATGCTGCCGGCTACAAATTCTACAACACGAGTGGTCTGTCACTCTCTAAGTTGATAACAGTTCCTGCCGACTTGACGAACAACTTTAAGACCTACCTTAAAGGTTTCAGTCCAAACATCCGTGAGATTCTGAAAAACTTCACCGGTAAAGGTGAAAACGCAAGCCTGAGCGACATCTTCTCAAACCTTGCCCGCAAGAACCTGCTGCTCCAAGTGACTAAAGCTTTTGTACTGAACATCGACCTCAGTCCCGACAAAGTAGACAACCACATGATGGGTACTGTTTTCGAAATTGTCATTCGTTACGCAAAAGAATCTGTAGGTATCGGTGCCGGTCAGTTCTATACTCCTCGTGACATCGTCCGCTTGATGACGGAGATTACCTTACTCGGCCAAGAAGATAAGATTTACCAAGATGGGAAGATAATCTCTGTGTATGACCCCTGCTGTGGTACAGGCGGCATCCTGACATTGACTAAGGACACCATAGAGGAAACAGCAAAGGAGCGTAGAGTGGATGTAACTGTCAACCTGTTTGGTCAGGAATTAAACGACAAAACATACGCACTCTGCAAGAGTGATATTATCATGAAGGGGGACGAAGCAAAGGGTATCGCTGTAGGTGACACGCTTCTTGTCGATGAGTTCCGCGACCAAAAATTCAACTTTATGCTGGCGAACCCTCCGTACGGTGTGGACTGGAAACGTGAATACGATTCCGTTTCTGCCGAAGCGGAAGATAAAAACAGCCGCTTTGCTCCGGGACTGCCCGACAAAAGCGATGGTCAGTTACTATTCACCTTGCACATGCTCCATAAGATGGACCCCAAAGGCAGTCGTGTAGGCATTCTCTCTAATGGCTCACCATTGTTTAACGGTGGTGCAGGTTCCGGCTGGAGCAATATTCGCAAGCACATGCTTGACAATGATTTACTTGACGCTATCATTGCTTTGCCCGGCGGTTTGTTCTATGGCACAGGTATCGCTACCTACCTTTGGATATTTGATAACAAGAAACCCGAAAGCCACAAGAATAAAGTGCTACTGATAAATGCAGCTAAAGACGAGTACGTACAGCCTATGCGCAAGAATCTCGGTATGAAAAATGTCTTGGTCAGCGATTACGGTCGAAGTGAAATAGGTCGTATCTACCATGCTTTTGAGACTTGCGACAATGCAAAACTTATGGATAAGGATGATTTCTTCTATACTTATATTACCGTTGAACGTCCTCTCCGTCTTATATACAAGGATGTGAAGACAAAATATGCTGCGCTCGATGAAAAGAAACAGAGCGAAGCTTTGGCAAACATCATTGCGTTGGACGATATTGATACAGAGCGCACCGATGCTGAGTTCTTTGCTTACTTGGAGTCAAAAAAGATAAAGACTACCGCAAAACTTATCAAAGATTGTCGCACCTTCTTTGGTGAAGTGTCTGAAACTGCCCCCGAGGTTCATGTCATACCACTTGATGATAACAGCGACTTGGTCGCTGACACTAATTTGCGTGACTATGAATCGATTCCATTCAAGACGGATATTCAAGAGTATTTTCAAAACGAAGTCCTCCGCTTTGCTCCTGACGCATGGATGGATAGAGAGAAAGATAAGATAGGTTGCGAGTTCCCTATTTCAAAACTGTTTTATGAATATCAGCCGCTACGCTCAGTAGAGGATATCCTTGCGGATATTCGGGCACTTGAAGAAGATGAAGAACAGGAATTATCTTCATTGTTGAATGATTAAAAAGAGGGATGATGAAGAAATATGATGCTTATAAAGATAGTGGGGTGAAATGGATTGGAGAAATACCCAATCATTGGGAGGTTGTACCTTTAAAAAGGACAGGTTCGTTTGAAAATGGATTGACTTATTCACCAAATGATATTCGAGATAAAGGATATATAGTGTTACGTTCTTCTAATATTCAGAATTCAAAAATGAATTATGAAGATACTGTATATGTAGAATCAGTTCCTAATGACCTTCTTGTGAAGAAAGGTGATATAATAATATGCTCGCGAAATGGCAGTGCTTCATTAGTAGGAAAATGTGCAAAATTTGATGGTAAAATAGCTGCTACTTTTGGAGCATTTATGATGCGTTATAGCCCCAGCATAAATAATGAATACGCTTTCTTCTCATTCCAAATATTGATGAGAAATTACAAAGGTCTGTTTACAACTTCAACTATCAATCAGCTGACAAAAAACGTAATAGCTCAGATGGTATGCCCGCTCCCTCCATTATCCGAACAGCAAGCCATTGCCTCCTACCTTGATGCTAAGACCGAGAAAATTGACAAGATGATTGCTAAGGCTGAAAAGAAAATAGAATATCTTGGTGAACTGAAACAATCACTTATCACTCGTGCCGTGACACGAGGGCTGAATCCAAATGCGTCACTCAAAGATAGTGGAGTGAAATGGATTGGCAAGGTCCCAGAACATTGGGAAACCATTAAATTGTCACGTGTATATTCTTATATAGGCAGTGGAACAACCCCTTTATCCTCACAAGAAGACTATTATTCAGAAGAAGGATATAATTGGCTCCAAACAGGTGATTTGAATAATGGTTTGATAACGCAAACAAGCAAGAAAATCACAAAGAAAGCTATAGATGAATGCAGAATGAAATTTTATCCCAAGCATTCTGTAGTAATCGCCATGTATGGTGCAACAATAGGAAAGGTCGGTCTTCTTGATTTAGAATCAACTACAAACCAAGCATGTTGTGTAATTAGCCCAACACAAAAAATGAATCCGTTATTTACATTTTATTCATTTATGGCAGCTAAAAAAGAACTACTTTTAGCTTCGTTCGGAGGTGGTCAGCCCAATATCAGTCAAGACATTATCAAAAAGCTGAGAGTACCAGTGCCACCTCTTGAGGAGCAGAATGCAATAATTCTTTCATTAAAAAAGGAGTGCGACACTATTGACCACATTATCGCTACCCAAAAGAAAAAAATTGCTTATCTTCAAGAACTGAAACAAAGCCTTATTACCAATGTAGTGACAGGCAAGATAAAAGTAAGCTGACACATAAAGCATAAGACCATGAAAGCAAGCAATAATAAAGAAGAAGAACCTCATTTCGTAAAGCGAGATAAATTTGCTATAACCGCAGAATATAAGCAATGGTTTGCCGATATCAAATCTCGTTTGCGAAACAGTCAGATAAAAGCCGCCATCAAAGTAAACAGCACGCTGCTGGAGTTCTATTGGAGCTTAGGTCGTGACATTGTAAAGATGAAAGCGGAACAAGCATGGGGAAGTGGTGTTTTGCAACAGCTCAGCTTTGATTTGCGAGATGAGTTTCCTGGTATGAAAGGATTATCATACACCAACTTGCGGTATGCGGCACAGTGGTTCAGATTCTATACAAGCGATGATGAGTCAATTTGCCAACAACTTGTTGGCGAATTATCCATGCCACAAAAATTCGCTCTTGTGCCCTGGGGACATCACATTGAAATCATGGCAAAGAGTAAGACTGTGAACGAAGCATTATTCTATATAAACGAAGTGATTGCCGGCAACTGGAGTCGCGCCACGCTGATGAATATGCAGAAAGCAAGTCTTTATGAAAAACGAGGAAAAGCGCAGACCAATTTCAACGATAAGTTGCCACAACCACAAGATGAACTGGCACAAGAAATATTGAAAGACCCTTATAACTTCGATTTCCTCACATTGCGAAAACCATACAATGAACACATGCTTGAAGAAGCCTTAGAACACAATATCCGTCGTTTTCTGCTGGAATTAGGTACAGGTTTTGCATACGTTGGAAGTCAGATGGAACTTCGCATGCCTGGTGGAACCAGCTACTTTCCGGATATGGTATTCTATCATACAAAGCTGAAATGCTATGTCGTGCTTGAACTAAAAGTCGTGGAATTTGAGCCTGAATTTGCCGGTAAACTCAACTTCTATGTGTCGGCGGCAGACCATCTTTTGAAAGATGATAATGACAACCCCAGTATAGGACTGCTGGTATGCAAGTCGAAAAACGAGACGGTGGTTAAATGGGCTTTTGAAGGCATCGACCGACCATTGGGAATAGCAACCTATGAACTTGATGAAGTACTGAAAAAGACACTGGCAGAGAAACTGCCAAGTATTGAAGACATAGAAAATGCAATAGAAGAGTAAATTGTGCAGAAACACTGCACGGTTATATACGAGCTTTGCAATCATAAAACGAAAAATATGAACCGATATGTTTGAACTACTAAACGAAACTCTCTTTGAGAAACACATAGCAGAATACCTTGCAGGAAGCAAGATGTACAATCAACGCACACCAAAGGATTTCAATATTCAAAAGTTGGTGGACTCAGATATGCTTTTACAATTTTTGCGCGAGCAACCTATGTGGCAGAAACTTATCACTCAAAGTTTCGTAGACGAACAAGATGCGCTCAACATTGTGATTGAAACTATCAACACGAAAATTAATCGTGGTGAAAGTTTGCTGTCACTGTTGAAGAATGGCTTCATGCTGCAAGGCCGACGCATCCGGTTGGCAGCTTTCAAACCGAAGATGACCCTTGATGATGATGCTGACCACCTCTACAAGAAAAATATCTTCAGCGTGGTTCGCCAGATGAAGTACAGCACGCAGGGCTTCGATAAGGATAACGAACTCGACCTCTGCATTCTGTTAAACGGTCTGCCTATCATTACTCTGGAACTGAAGAACGAAGCTACCGGTCAGACTGTGGTAAACGCCATGCACCAATATCAGACCAACCGCCACCCGCAGAACCGTATGCTTCGCACCTGCCTGGTCCATTTCGCCATGGATAACAACCGGGTGATGATGACCACCCAGTTGGCCGGCGATAATACACGCTTCCTCCCATTCAACAAGGAAACGGTGAATCCACAAGTAGAAGGAGATTATCCGACCTGCTATATGTGGAAAGAGGTGCTGCAAGCTGATTCTTTACTAAATCTCATTCAGCATTTCATTAAACGCATTACACCTAAGAAGGGTGAACCGTTCTATATATTCCCCCGTTATCACCAGTTGCGTTGCGTACGCAACATCATTAGCGACGTGCGCGAGAAAGGTGTAGGGCAAACCTATCTCGTGCAGCACTCAGCAGGTTCAGGCAAAACAAAGAGCATGTCATGGCTGGCCTTCCAACTGGCAAACCTTCAGAATGTAGACAACACCCCGGTATTCGATTCGGTTATTATGATTACCGACCGTATTGTGCTTGACCGGAACATTGCCGATGAAATAAAGGGAATGGAAGAAGTAGCCGGTACTGTGAAAGACATCCGCAAAGGTTCACGTAATCTGGCAAAGGCATTAGCAGAAGGCGGTCACCGCATCATCATCTCCACGGAACAAAAGTTCAGCTTTGCATTACCTAAGTTGAAGGAGGCTGCCGGTTCACACTTCGCTGTCATCATAGACGAAGCGCATACAGCCTTTGGCAAGCAAGCATCGCACAATGTGCGTCAAGTTCTCACCGACAAGAATGAACTTCGCGAAACAGTAGAAGAGTTTGGAATTGAGAGCCGTGAAGCCGAGAACAATATGCAAGACCAAATGTTGGCCGAACTGCAAGCTGCCCGCAGCATCAATAGCGGCCATATCAGTTACTTTGCTTTCACAGCCACACCAAAGTCACAGACTTTTGCACTCTATGGCCGTAACGGAAAGGCATTCGACACCTATTCCATGAAACAAGCCATCGAGGAAGGCTTTATCCTTGACGTGCTGAAAAACTATACCACCTTCCAGACCATGTTTGAGCTGGTAAGCAAGATAGACCTTCCTGAAGACACACCTGAATACGAAAAGCAGAACGCACTCCGTTTGATGATGCAATATGTGAACCAGCACCCATACGTCATCAACTACAAAGCCAATATGATGGTAGACTACTTCATGCAGCACTCTGCCCAAAAGATGAAAGGGCAGGCCAAAGCCATTGTAGTGACTTCCAGCCGCGCCAACGCCATATTGTTCCACCAAGCCATCACACGTCGGTTGAAAGAGAAATACAATGGCGAGATAAAAGCACTTGTGGCATTCAGTGGTGAAGTAGAAATCAATGGCAACAAATATACAGAGGAGAAAATAAACGGCTTCGGAATCAAAGACAACGGCATTGCCGTTGAATTCAAACAGCCTAATCAAAGGTTCTTAGTCGTAGCCGACAAGTTCCAGACCGGATTCGACCAGCCTTTACTCCATACTATGTTTGTAGACAGAAAGCTAGGCGGTGTGCAGTGCATCCAAACGCTGAGTCGTTTGAACCGCTGCCATCCCGACAAGCAAGATACCCTGATTATCGACTTCGTAAACAAACACGAAGACATAAAGGCTGCATTCGAGCCCTACTATGATACGACCTGGTTGCAAGGAAACTATAACCCGTCGAACATCTATGAATATAAGAATGACATCGAGCGCAGGAAACTCTTTACACAGAACGATATAGATAAGGTGGTAACCTTATTGCTCTGCGGAGATGAACAACAGATAGCCGGCATTCCATCTATCTTAGGACAACTGGTAAACGAATATGTAAAACCGTTACCTGAAGAGGAACAGGAACTCATCCGCAAGGAAGTGAACCGTTACATCCGCCAGTACGGATTGCTTGCTCAGTTAATGAAATTCCTTGACCCTGACTTGGAACGTTTCTACATGTTCTGCAAGCTCTACTACAAATACCTGCCTTATACTAAGGAGACTTTGCCACTGGACATCTTGGAAAAGATTGACCTCGACAAGTATCGTATCCAGCTGGCAGAACAGGGCTGTATCACATTAGAAGGAGAAGATGGTGAACTGACGCCTCCAAGTACTGCTGGCATTAGCGGCGGGGAGAAGGAGTTTGATCATCTCGATCATCTCATCCACATGATGAACGAGCCTTATGAAGGTTTTCTTAACGAAAATGACCAGATCATCCTTGAGTTGCTGCGCCAGTTGAGAAATGACCCCAACATAAAGCAGGCATTCAGCGCAGAAAACTCTCGTTCCAGCCTGTTGAAGATGGTAGAAAAGGAGTTCAACAAAAAAGTCGCAACACAGTTAGGCAAGTATATCAACTTGAAGAAACTGCTCAACAGCAACCAAGCATTCAATGAGGAATTCTTAAACATGCTGGTAACCTTCCTGGGGCAAAGTTTCCATACAAGTAACGTGCTTGAATATAATGAGGAGTTGCTTAAAGATGTGATGTTTGAGAAACTAGAAGATACTTTCAGTGAACTCTGCGGACACGGCTATCGTGAACTTGAAGAAGTGCTCGATTGTCTTTTCGCCATCTTGAAGACCCATACTGTGAAAAACTTGGATGGTCTGAACACCATGATTCCAAATCAATTGAACAAGTTCTATCGTGGTGAGAACGAGCCGGTAGACTTGAAAGTGATATTCGCAGCATTGTTGCCCAAGTATGAGGCATTCCTCCGCAAACTCTATTACCTGAAAGAGGGAGAACAATTTATGTCTACAAAAGGTGCAGACGGTTGGGTGGCCATTGTAAAGACTTTCCATGAAATAGATAACCTCTACTATAATCATGGCAAAAATCCGAAATTGAACACTTTTGAAACCTACTACAAGTGTATTTCAAAGTGGAGAAACGAGAACGTTCACCATGCTCCGGAACTCCCCGATGCAGAGGTTGCTCCAGCCATCCACATGGTGGTCAGCATGTATATCTATGCCGTAATGGTCAGCATTACAGACTTGGAAATGGCAGGTTGTGAACTTGACAATTCGGGAGTCACCGTTCCTGTTATGTATCCTTCAGCTCCTGCAGCCTCTTACGAAATGGATACTTACAGCAGGGATAATTCCGAAGAGGATGAGCCTGTCCAAAAGGTGGCAGAGTGTCCTATTAACAAGATGAACGAAGAAGAGAAGATGGACCTTTTGAAACGCAGCATTCTGAAAGCGCAAAGTTACACTCCGCTATTCACCAAAAAGCGTCATTGGATGTCAATCTATAAGATGGCAGCGCACAAGAACATCATCATCGACGGCGATTATGCATACTTTGTACAACGTATCGGCATGATGGATCTGAAAAATATGCCTGACGGTTTATCCGCAAACTATCTGGACCGTATGAACAAAGGTGTTTTTGCTGATGACCTCAGCGAATGGACAAGTACCGGCTTAAGCGGCATGAAACGATCTGAGTTCACCGACATCAAGGAAACCGCAGAGAAATTCGGCGAAATCATAGACGAAACCAGACATAACGAATAAACCAGAAAGACTAATCCGGACAGAAGACATTGAAAACTTTATGCCATGACAGACAGGGCGTTATTCCGCATGGAAAAGTGAAATTTATAGTAGCTGTGCGGCAAGAATGCACAGTTGCTATTTTACTTTGTACCAAAATAAAAAACAGTCATAAAACAGAAGGCGATGGCAACAAATAAAAACGCGATGGCTCGATACAGAGCTTTAGACAAATGCTTTAGCAGCAGAACCAGAAAATACTACATGAACGATCTCATCGAGGCCTGCCGTATGGCACTTGAACGACAGAATGGTGATAGCGGTTCAAAAGGTGCCGAAGGAGTACAGCGTCGTCAAATCTTTGACGATATGAACGATATGGAATTGATGTACGGAGTCATTATCGACAGAATCCAAGACGGCCATAAAAAGTATTACCGCTATGCAGTCGGTTCAAAGACTATGGCCGAATCCGGTCCTTCCCAAGAAGAAATGGATTGTATACTCGAAGCCGCCGCCATCATGAAACGCTTTGAAGGTGTTCCTCAGTTCGACTGGCTGGATGACCTGGAAAAGAAACTTTATACCACTTCAAAACTAGGCAGTGAGACTCAAAAGGCAGTCAGTTTCCAGCACAACCAATACCTTACAGGTATAGACAAATGGTACAAGCCCATATTCGAAGCTATTGTAGCAAAGAAAGTAATAGAAATAAATTACCATCCATTCGGTAAAGATGTCAGAACAGTTGTGGTGAGCCCCTATCACTTGAAACAGTACAATAATCGCTGGTTCTTGGTGGCGAAACGCAAAGACTTCGATAAAATGTCCAACTATGCGATAGACCGGATTGAAGGAATAAAGGAAACGACCCGAACCTTTGAGCCTCTGGACAATGACTTTGATTTTGAAGAGTTCTTTAGTGACGTGGTCGGCGTTTCCGTAGTTGAAGGCGCCCCTGTGGAAAATGTCATTTTGCACGTTACCGACCAGGCGTGGAATTACATTACAACAAAGCCGCTGCATGAGTCTCAATCTGTGCTAAACAGCAAACAAGCCGACGGCAAATGGGAGGTTCGACTGAAAGTACAAGACAACTATGAATTACGTTCACTTCTACGTTCCTTTGGCGATAGCGTTGAGGTAATGGCTCCGGTTACCTTACGTCAAGAAATGAAAGAAATGGCACAGCGTGTTTTCCAAATGTATAAAGACTAAACCTGTATACTATGAAGATACTATACCTGTAAGCGACAATTATCACTATTCTATTAGTATTGAATAATAATTATTTTACTTAAAACAAATCCGGAGAGCCTCCCATAGCACATGCCATCGCTGTATTTCTAAAAACCAACAATATATTATACTGAGTTTATATAACTTTATGTCACTAAACATATCCTCAAACTTATAGTATTCCAGTAGTTTTGCTATCTTTGTGACAAAACACTTACATACTATGACTATCACTTTATCCAATGACTTACCTGCCTATCCTACATTCACGGAAGGCATCCGCCGCGCTCCCGACCGGGGCTACCGCTTGACACCCGCCCAAACGGAAACGGCGTTGAGGAATGCATTGCGGTACATTCCTGTGGAACTGCATGAGCAACTCGCTCCCGAATTGACGGACGAATTACTTACCAGGGGCAAAATATACGGTTACCGTTTCCGGCCCGAAGGTGATTTGAAAGCAAAGCCCATTGACGAATACAAAGGGAATTGCATCGAAGGGAAAGCATTCCAAGTCATGATAGACAACAACCTTTCATTTGATATCGCCCTTTATCCTTACGAACTGGTGACATACGGCGAAACCGGACAAGTTTGTCAGAACTGGATGCAATACCGGCTTATCAAGCAGTATCTGGAGATAATGACCAATGAACAGACCCTGGTGGTAGAAAGCGGCCATCCTTTGGGCTTATTCCAATCACATCCCGAAGCTCCCCGTGTTATTATCACCAATTCCATGATGGTAGGCATGTTCGACAACCAGAAAGACTGGGAAATAGCCGCACAGATGGGAGTAGCCAACTATGGACAAATGACCGCCGGAGGCTGGATGTACATCGGTCCGCAAGGCATTGTACACGGCACGTTCAACACCCTATTAAATGCCGGCCGCATGAAATTAGGAGTACCTCAGAACGGTAACCTGAACGGCCATCTTTTCGTATCCTCCGGATTAGGCGGAATGAGTGGCGCACAACCCAAAGCGGCAGAGATAGCCGGAGCAGTGGCCATCATAGCCGAAGTAGATTATTCACGCATAGAAACCCGCCACCGCCAAGGGTGGGTACAGCATATCACATCCGATTTGTCTGAAGCCTACCGGCTGGCTACCGATGCCATGGCCCGACGAATCTCCTGCTCCATAGCCTACCATGGCAATGTAGTCAATCTGTTGGAGTATGCGCTACATCACAACATCCACATCGAACTTCTCAGTGACCAGACTTCCTGCCATGCCGTTTACGAAGGCGGTTATTGTCCTGCAGGTATCTCATTCGAAGAACGTACCCGTATGCTGAAAGAAGACAGAGAAACTTTTGATAAAATGGTGGACGAAACTTTGCGCCGCCATTTCCATGTTATCAAGGAACTGGTGGCACGGGGCACTTATTTCTTCGATTATGGCAATTCTTTCATGAAAGCGATTTATGACGCTGGAGTGAAAGAAATCTCACGCAATGGAACAGACGAGAAGGATGGATTCATCTGGCCGTCCTATGTAGAGGATATCATGGGACCCCAACTTTTCGATTATGGTTACGGCCCCTTCCGCTGGGTATGCCTGAGCGGAAAAAAGGAAGATTTGATAAAGACCGACCATGCTGCTATGGAGTGTATCCCTAAAGATCGCCGCGGACAGGATATGGACAACTGGATATGGATTCGCGACGCCGAAAAAAATAACCTGGTGGTAGGGACCCAAGCACGAATTCTGTATCAAGACGCACTGGGACGTATGAATATCGCACTGCGTTTCAATGAAATGGTACGCCGGGGCGAGGTAGGTCCTATCATGTTGGGACGTGACCACCACGATGTAAGCGGTACCGACTCTCCTTTCCGGGAAACTTCCAATATCAAGGACGGCAGCAATGTAATGGCAGATATGGCTGTGCAATGCTTTGCCGGAAATTGTGCCCGGGGCATGAGCCTTGTCGCTTTGCACAATGGAGGTGGTGTAGGTATAGGTAAAGCCATCAATGGCGGATTCGGAATGGTATGCGACGGCAGTGAACGGGTAGACCGTATTCTCCGCTCATCCATGTTATGGGATGTAATGGGAGGAGTGGCACGCCGTTCGTGGGCACGCAACCCTCATGCCATGGAAACTTCGGCGGAGTTCAACGAAAGCCATGCCGATGGTTATCATATCACCCTGCCGCATCTAGCAGAAGACTCATTAATCAATAAAATATTAAAAGATAAAGGAATTAAATAAGTGATATTATGAACTGGACAAAAATTATGGAATGCGTCCCCAACTTCAGCGAAGGACGTGACTTACAAAAAATAGACGAGATTGTATCTCCGTTTCGTGCCAAGGCAGGCGTAAAATTATTGGATTATAGTAACGATGAAGACCACAACCGGCTGGTAGTTACCGTCGTTGGAGAACCGGACGCCTTGAAAGAAGCTGTGATAGAAGCTATCGGTATAGCAGTAGAACTAATTGACCTGAACCATCACCAAGGACAGCACCCCCGTATGGGAGCTGTAGATGTAGTTCCATTCATTCCCATCAAAGGATGTACCATGGAAGATGCTATAGCGGTGTCCAAAGAAGTGGGACAACGGGTGGCCTCTCAATATAATCTCCCTGTATTCTTATATGAAAAATCAGCTAGTGCACCACATCGTGAAAATCTTGCTGTCATCCGTAAAGGAGAATTCGAAGGAATGAAGGAAAAGATTCACCAACCCGAATGGCATCCCGATTTTGGTCCTGCGGAACGTCACCCCACTGCTGGAACTGTAGCCATCGGAGCCCGTATGCCCTTAGTTGCCTACAATATAAATCTCAATACTCCCAGCCTAGAAATAGCGCATGACATTGCCAAGAAAATCCGTTTTATCGGTGGCGGACTGCGCTATTGCAAGGCCATGGGCGTGGAACTGAAGGATCGGGGTATCACTCAGGTATCCATGAATCTCACCGACTATAGTAAAACCGCTATCTACCGGGCATTCGAAATGGTACGTTTTGAAGCCAAACGCTACGGAGTAAGCATCATCGGCAGCGAAATCGTAGGACTTGTTCCTATGGAGGCCTTGATAGACACTGCCTCTTACTATCTGGGATTGGAAAACTTCTCCATGCAACAAGTGCTGGAAGCACGTATCATAGAATAAACAAGAACAAAGTTATGAGCAACAACTTGATTATCATCAATGCCCACATCGTTACTCCGCAAGGCAGAACCGCCCGGAAAGGAGAAGCCATGAACGAACTTCTCAACATTCCTTGCGGAACGGTAAGAATAACCGACGGTATTATTACCTATGTTGGCGAAAACCGTATAAGCCATGAAAAGCCCGGCTATAAAGTACTTGACGCCAGAGGGAATGTATTGTTGCCAGGATTCGTTGACTCTCATACCCATTTGGTTTTCGGAGGATTTCGCCCCGACGAATTCATCTGGCGGCTCAACGGCGACAGTTATATGAGCATCATGGAACGTGGCGGAGGCATTATCAATACTGTACGTGCCACCCGGGAAGCCTCCTTTGAAGAACTGAAACATAAAGCCGAATGGTTTCTGGATACCATGAGCCGGATGGGGGTCACCACTGTGGAAGGAAAAAGCGGATATGGTCTGGATCGTGATACAGAACTGAAACAACTCAGTGTCATGCAAGTTATCAATGAATGTCCCGACCGGAAAGTAGATATTGCCACCACTTTTTTAGGTGCTCACGCCTTACCCGAAGAATACAAAGGGCGAAGTGACGCATATATTGATTTTCTGATTAACGAAATGTTGCCCATGATTCATCAGAAACAATTGGCCGAAAATTGCGATATTTTCTGTGAAAAAGGGGTATTCACTGTAGATCAGTCTCGAAAGTTATTGAAAGCTGCGCAAGCTCTAGGCTTCGGTGCCAAGTTGCACGCTGATGAAATTGTCAGCTTTGGAGGAGCAGAACTGGCAGGAGAATTGAAGGCCCTCAGCGCCGACCATCTGTTGCAAGCATCCGATGAAGGCATAAAAGCTTTGGCACAAAATAATGTAGTAGCCACTCTATTGCCACTAACTGCCTTTACACTAAAAGAGCCCTACGCCCGTGGCAGGAAAATGATAGACAGCGGCTGTGCCGTAGCCCTTGCCACCGATCTAAATCCAGGCAGTTGTTTCTCCGGTTCCATCCCGCTGACTTTTGCTCTAGCCTGCATCTATATGAAACTGACCGTTGCAGAGGCTATCACAGCCATCACACTGAACGGTGCGGCAGCTCTCGGACGCGCCGACCGCATCGGAAGCATAGAAGCCGGAAAACAGGGAGACTTTGTTTTACTGGGAACCGACACCCCCCATATATTACCTTATTATACAGGTATGAACGCAGTCAAGCTGACCATCAAAGGAGGACGTATTCTAAATTCAAATTAACCAATTAAATACTAATAGCCATGTTAACAGAACTTACCATCAAAGAATTTATCAATAAAGTACTCAGTAATGATCCTGTCCCCGGTGGCGGCAGTGTTTCAGCACTCAATGGAGCCCTTGCCACCTCACTGGCAGCTATGGTAGCCAATCTTACCATAGGCCGCAAGAAATATGTAGAAGTGAACGAAATTATGGAAGATCTTTCTGTTCGTTTCGAAGAACTCACCCGCCAGCTGATAACCGATGTAGACCGTGATTCAGAAGCATACGACCGTGTTTTCTCCGCATTCAAACTTCCAAAAGAAACGGATGAAGAAAAGGCTATCCGCAGTGAAACCATACAGAAGGAAAGCAAATATGCCGCCCAAGTGCCTATGGAGGTGGCACGTACCGTCCATTCCATTCTGCCCATGATTGATGTGGTAGCCAGAAAAGGGAACAGCAACGCTGTAACCGATGCCTGCGTGTCCATGATGTGTGCCCGGACTGCCATTCTGGGAGCCTTGCTGAATGTACGTATCAACCTCACTTCTATCAAAGACGAAAAATTCGTCAAAGAGATGAGCGAAGAGGCCGATATGATAGAACAGACGACCATTGCCGAAGAACAGAAAATACTGGACTATGTGAAAACCATGTTTTAATCCCAACCTCCGCGGTTAAAAAAAGAATCAGACCATGAAGAATGTATATCAAATAGGTTCGGGTGACCTCACTTTTGACATCATCGAACGTATTATTAATGAAAATCTGAAATTGGAACTGGCTCCCGAAGCTAAAGACCGGATTCAGAAATGCCGGGATTACCTGGACAGAAAGATCAAGGAATCCGATGTCCCTCTCTATGGCATCACTACAGGATTCGGCAGCCTGTGCAACCGTAATATTTCTTCCGATGAACTGAGTACTTTGCAAGAGAACCTGGTAAAAAGCCACGCTTGCAGTGTAGGCGCAGAAATGCCCCATGTCATTGTGAAGCTGATGTTTTTATTAAAAGCTCATGCTCTTTCTTTGGGACACAGTGGCGTACAAGTCATCACTGTACAGCGCATTATTGACTTTTTCAATAACGATGTAATGCCCATTGTCTATGACCGCGGTTCATTGGGAGCCTCAGGAGATCTTGCCCCGCTCGCCAATCTCTTCCTTCCGTTGATCGGCGTAGGCGATGTGTATTATAAAGGTAAACGCTGCGAAGCTATCAGCGTGCTTGATGAGTTTGGTTGGGAACCAGTCAAATTGAAAAGCAAAGAAGGACTGGCTCTGCTCAATGGTACCCAGTTTATGAGTGCCAACGGAGTGTATGCCATACTCAAAGCCTTCCGTCTTTCCAAGAAAGCCGACCTCATTGCCGCCATCTCCCTGGAAGCCTTTGACGGCCGCATCGATCCGTTCATGGATTGTATCCAACAAATGCGTCCGCATAAAGGCCAGATAGAAACCGGAGCCGCATTCCGAAGAATGCTGGAAGGCAGTGAAATCATCGTACAGCCCAAACAACACGTACAAGACCCCTATTCATTCCGTTGCATCCCACAAGTTCATGGTGCAACCAAAGATGCCATCAACCACGTAGCTTCAGTACTGTTGACCGAGATAAATTCAGTTACCGATAATCCCACTATCTTCCCCGATGAAGACCTTATCATTTCAGGTGGCAACTTCCACGGACAGCCCCTGGCATTGGTATATGATTATCTTGCCATTGCTATGGCCGAACTGGGAAACATATCCGAACGGCGTGTGGCACAACTCATTATGGGACTTCGCGGATTGCCCGAATTTCTAGTTGCCAATCCGGGACTTAACTCCGGTTTCATGATTCCCCAATATGCGGCTGCCAGCATGGTAAGCCAGAATAAAATGTACTGTTATGCCGCCAGTAGCGACTCTATAGTATCCAGCAACGGACAGGAAGACCATGTAAGTATGGGAGCCAACGCCGCCACCAAGCTCTACAAAGTGATGGATAATCTGGAACATATACTTGCCATCGAATTGATGAACGCCGCACAAGGTATAGATTTCCGCCGTCCGCTCCGTAGTTCACCGTTTATTGAGAAGTTTCTCGCCACCTACCGCAACGAGGTACCTTTTATAAAAGAAGATATTGTGATGTATAAGGAAATACATAAAACAGTAGCTTTTTTAAAACGGCATCAAGTAAATTATTAAACGGCATTTCGGAATCGGATTATAAAGATTTCACATCCCTTTTTACTATTAAAAACTATAAGATCCATATAATCCGAGTCCGAATTCATATCTTTGCAGTAACAAAAAATAGCGAAGATGAATTATGATAATAAAGAAGAAATGTTTCCTATAGTAGATGAACAAGGAAACATAACAGGAGCTGCAACCCGTGGAGAATGTCATAATGGAAGTAAATTGCTACATCCGGTAGTCCACTTGCATGTATTCAACAGTAAAGGCGAACTCTATTTGCAAAGGCGTCCTGACTGGAAAGATATTCAGCCAGGCAAATGGGACACAGCCGTAGGCGGACACATAGATTTGGGTGAAAGTGTGGAAACAGCCTTGAAACGTGAAGTAAAAGAAGAACTGGGCATCACCGACTTTACTCCCGAATTACTGACTAGCTATGTATTCGAATCCACCCGGGAAAAAGAATTGGTATTCTCGCATAAAACCACTTATGACGGTCCCATTATTCCCAGCGAGGAACTGGATGGCGGCCGTTTTTGGTCACTAGAAGAGATCAGGAGCAATATTGGAAAAGAAATATTTACACCTAATTTTGAAAATGAATTTAAGAAGCTAGGCTTCTGAAATAGTTTTTTAATCAAAAATGGCAAATTCTTGATGCAGGTCAAGAATTTGCCATTTTCGCATACATTTTATCTTTATCAGAGTACAATCTAGAACAAAACAGTATAATTTTGTGTTGTAAAACATAAAAAGAAAGGATAACGAGATTATGAAAAAGGTAAAAAGTATTTTTAAGAAAGCCCTTGCTCTAATGGGTGAAAACGAAGTAAGAGCTTGGGGTATAGGGATTAAGTAAGAAAATAACCCTATTTTTTTAATCAAAGAAAGGATAACATTATGAAGAAATTGAAAGAGATCATCAAAGCAGGTCTCAAAGATATGGGAAATGACGCCCTCCGTGCTTGGGGGTACGATACAAAGTAAAAGGTACAAAAGATTAGTTTTTAATGTTTTAAAAAAGGATAGCAGGATGAAAAGAGTAAAAAAAATTTTCAAAGAATATATGAGGGCTATTGAAATTAATGCCGCATTAATGTATGGTTATAGACCTAAATAAGAACCGTACTTTTTGATTGAGGGAATTGAATTACAATTATAACAAAAAAGCAGTCTTGAAAAGTCAAGACTGCTTTTTTGTTATAAATACAGTATAAGTGAAATCAATTTATCCGACAAGCAATACACTAACATTAAAAATATATTGTATTTCTTCAAAAAGAATATACCTCTTTGAAATCAAGAGAGTTAGAAAATTCACCTCATTTTAGGATAATGAGTTGGCAACCATCCTAATTACCGTGATCTGCATCACTTTGCTGGTTTGGGTAACTCTTACAGATGCAAATATAGTAAAATATAGCAGGCAAAAAGAAAGATGAACTCATTTTCTTTTTACCTGCTGCATGATTCGCGGTAGAATAGTATCCTATATCAATTCAATTTTTATTTTACAGTTCTGTCCACCTTGCAAAATAGAATGGCAAAGTGTTACTCTAAATTTCTGTTCTTTCCAAAGGTTTTGCAAAGAATAAAGAACACTCTGACGTGAACATTCACAAAGCAAAGGTGTGGTGACATATCCTTTTTTACACAAGCCACAAGTACATTCCAAGAAAATAAGATGATAGACACGACCTTTCTCTACAATCTCGCTTTTTACTCCCGGCAATTCATCTGCCATCTGAAAGAAAACATCCATATCTCCATTGGCATCCTTGTAGAGTTTCCTGTAAATGGAAAGCACACCACCATCCACGCAATTCTTGCTACATTCTGAAAAGAAGGCTGCTCGTTGTTCCGATGAGAGTCGAGCGATACCTTTCTCAAAACCTTTGAACCAATCTGACAAATCCATACTATCAAGGTAATTGACTGAACAGCTTTACCAATCCTTCTTTGTTGAAGCAGTAAAACATTTCTATTTGTTCAGGGGTATCATTCTCCAGCAATAACAACAACTCTTTAGCAAATTCCAAGTAACCTGTGCCATTTGCCGTAACAATGCGTTTGTCCGATACAGCTTGCTCATTCATATAACCTGCCTTATTGGTATAATTGCCTCCTCCCCATAATTGTAGCTGTTCCAAACCATTTCCCGTATGTTTTATCTCATTTAAGAAACCATGTTTGGCAAGGAAAGAAGCAGCGTTGCAGATAGCTCCTACGATAATCCCCTTCTTTATGGCACGGCGAACGATTGGCACGACTTTATCTGCTTCCAGTTCGTCGAACCAGCCGAAACCACCAATTAGCACCAAAGCGGCATAATCATTAGGCATCGTTTCAAAAGAATAGTCGGGTAAAGTATGGAAACCACTGCATGAGCGTACAACATCCAATGTAGGAGCTACGACTTTGTTCATGTATTTGGGATTTTCTTTTATACTACGTTCATCACACGCAATAGCCGAAGCTAGGAACACGGCTTCATGGTCAGCATAGTTATTTAACAATAGATATAACACCTCGTTCTTCATATTTATTTTCTTCTGATGGTTTGACATTTACGTTTTGTCATCTCTTCGGCAAAGGCTTGTTCACCTTGTTCCTTAATATAGCTAATGCAAGCAGAACGGTCAGAATTAAACAAAAATGCAAATACTTTGCTTATCCAATTGGAAAACAACTTGCATTCCCTGACATCATGGGAGCATTCAGCACAAGTATTAAACTTGTTTTCTTGGCAACATGAGCGGATTTTACACCAAGTTGCTTTTTTATTTGGTTTACATCCGGAACATTTCTCCGCCAAGAACTTACGGCAGGCTCCACAATAAAGACCGCAAGCGGCTATGTTTTTATTATCAGGTGCAATAGTTTTCATAAATATCAGATGTTGGAGTGAGAAAATTCGCCATTTATCCAAAAGGTGGCTTCCGTACCCATGAAATGTAGAAGCACATAATTGGGATCACTTGGTCCATCGGGAAAATGATGAACGAACCAGTCCTGCCATATGTCCTTGCGGATAGTATCGTCCGTAATAATTTCTACCGTACCACGCAGGGCAACGCCATCCCCGTAATGGTCATAGCAAAGACCCGCCTTGTTGTTCGCCTTAAAATCATTCACTTTCATGGAGCCGACACTTGTCGCCATCCAGACTTCGTTAAAACTTTTGGCATGTATCTTGGACATCTGCACAGGTCGCGGATAACCGTCGGCATCAATGGATGCGATGGTCACATTTTCGCATTGGGCAAGCAAGTGGGTTGCCTTTTCCGTTAGTGTCCGTTCATCTTTTTCTTTCCACCGTTTCAGGTAGGGAAAGTATTGAAGCATTTGTTCCTTTGCTTGTACGGGACTCAACTTACATTCGGTCTGCACAGCCCATTGGTCTAAGAATTGCAGGCAGAACTCAATCATTTGGCTCATTGTGAAATCTTGGGTAAACTCACCTTTTTTGTAACAATACACGCAATAATCCTCACTACTGCTCCCATTGGCATTTGTCCCTCTGTTTTCATCAGTTAGGGGCATACCACAACTTTGACAAAACTGTTGTTCCATATATGTATTCTATTCGATGCCTATCAGTCCCTTTATAGGCGGTTATAAAATGCGAGAGCGTGGAACTGCAATGCTACCACGTCTAAGTTGGAGGTCGTAGGAAACCTTTGGCACAGATATGATAATAGCAGCCCACGCTATGGCGTGAGAACCACTATGCTATCCCTTGTACCAAGTCCGAAATTTCCTACGTTTCCAACCTACAAGATAAACATAACGCTTCTTTTTTTCCCGTATGTTTTGAAAAGAGTTGCCTCTATCCGACTACAAAAGTCGGAAATTTTTCTGATAATCTTTTATCTTCTAATGCTTTTATTTACTTTTGGAATAGAATTTAGGGTGCATTCTATATTTTCAGTTCTTTATCCTGTTTAGTAGATGCAGTCCCCAAACCGTTCCTCCATTCATTCGCATTCTGCCTGAACCATTGCACAAGTGGAACATCGTTCACACATATTTGAAAATACCTTTTCCGAGAATCTCAATATGTTCCGGCAGAAGTCAATCAACGGCAGTAGCTTTTCCACATAAGGAAAGTTCCATAAATTTTATTATGTTTTTCAAGATAATCAAGGAAAGCAAAGTAAGTTGATATTAGTTTCACACGGAAAACAACGTCTGTATCCCCAAGAATTAGTACCTTTGGGGGGGGAGATAACTCTTCGCACTTGCAATATACTTTTTACGCATTGCGTATTTTAAATAATTCAGTGCGTATATTTATCGGCAAGCGGGGTAGTAAAAACATAAAATCGAAATGGCAACAGACGGAGTAAAAATAATTGATGGAGATTTAGCACACGACACCTATGAATATATAATGGAATTGTATGATAATGGAGCAAGTGCTGAAATAATTAAGAAAGAAATTCCATTCATAAAAGAAGATTATGGAGATGAAACGGATTTTTATCACGAAATTTTTGTTACAGCTTACGCCTTGGCATTTTGGGAAATCGGAGAACTGACTGATGAAATCTTAAATGAAGTGAAACGAGTTATTGAACTCAAAGCAGGTGTAAATCTTTGGACAAAAGATGTAGACGAAAAGGAAGGCAAAAAAAGACAAAAAGTCCTTGACCGATTTTTAGAAAAAATATCTGCACCAAACAAAAAAGTTAGAAATAGAAAAAAATACAGAGTTGTAAAAAATCTATATTTTGAATCAAATGATGTTCTGTCCTTTAAACTTTCAGACAACAATTATTGTGCTATAATTTGTGCACAAATCACGCAAGAAAAATCACAAACAACCTATGATTTTGCACTTACAACCTACAAGGGAAAACAAAAACCAACAATTGAAACGTTAAAAGATGAATTTATAGTCGGACACCTAATGGGTGGACCGAGTAGAAAATAAATCTTAAAGCAACAACCCAAAATCAACATACTTTGGGATTATCATACACACAATGCCATACTACTGACAGAAACACAAAGGCAAAGAACTTATAGCAATGATTCCATTGAAATTTTTGAAGGAAAAAAAGAGTTCTTTTTTGGATTTCCATTTAAATTAGTTACTCATAAGGATATGACACTTATGAAAGACAAGTTTGAAGTTATTGGCAAATTAAAAATAAAAGAAAACTTTAACAGGTCGGGAGGTTATGACTATTTATCGAATCTTGAGAGATTTGAAGATATTTTAAATGATATAGATAGACACATGGAAATATTTAGAAACGTAAAATTTCCGATAAAACTTTTATGTGAAATAAATTAACGAATTATCTCTTGATAAGCAAACCTACGCAGAATGCCGCAAACGAAATGGAGTGTGTTAAATCTGCATTGCTTTCGGGTAACGGCTAGGAAACCGTTTTCCTGCTGCAATCCGCTTTAAGACCGTTTTATACCATCTTCCCAATTTCTCCGATTTGCCACTAACTTCTTAATAATCAATTTTAGTTGCTGCAATCTGCCGATTTTATGAGGTTTTTCCAACGATATTTCCTATTTTTGCAACCATCTACTATTAACCTATAAATTTCAATTAATAGAGCCATGATTAAAAACCTATCTACCTTCTTCGTCGGTATAGCGTTATTATGCCTCGCCGGCTGTACCCCAATTCCCAAAGAAACAACTGCAACAAAAGAGTATGCACCTCTTGAAGTTCCAGTTCCCGAACGTCCTGTGGGACAACAGGATGTAATCGAACTAATAACTCCTAAACTTGACACTGTGCGTGTAGGTTTCATCGGTTTGGGTATGCGTGGTCCCAGTGCGGTAGAACGTTGGACGCACATACCGGGAACTAAAATTGTCGCTCTTTGCGACTTATTGCCTGAAAATGCGGAAAAAGCACAAAAAATTGTAACTAACGCCGGTATGGAAGCCCCTGCCCTCTACTCTGGCAGCGAAGATGCATGGAAACAACTGTGCGAGCGAAACGATATCGACTTAGTATACATTGCAACAGACTGGAAACACCATGCTGAAATGGGTATCTATGCCATGGAACATGGAAAACATGCAGCCATCGAGGTACCTGCCGCCATGTCACTGGATGAAATTTGGGCACTTATCAATACTTCCGAAAAGACCCGTAAACACTGTATGCAACTTGAAAACTGTGTTTATGACTTCTTCGAACTGACGACATTAAATATGGCACAAAAAGGTCTTTTCGGCGAAGTGCTCCATGTAGAAGGTTCATACATCCATAATCTGGAAGAATTCTGGCCTTATTACTGGAACAACTGGCGTTTGGACTACAACCGGGAGTTCCGTGGAGACGTTTATGCCACACACGGCCTAGGTCCTGCCTGCCAATTGCTCAACATTCACCGCGGTGACCGCATGAAGACACTGGTAGCCATGGACACCAAAGCTGTAACCGGTCCCGAGCTGGTAAAACAATATCAGAAAGAAGAAGCACCCGATTTCCAAAACGGCGACCATACCATGACTTTTATCCGCACAGAAAACGGCAAAACCATCCACATACAACATGATGTAATGAATCCGCGTCCCTATAGCCGTATGTATCAGCTGACCGGTACCAAAGGTTTTGCCAACAAATATCCCATCGAGCAATATTGTTTCCGCCCGGATCAAATTGACAGCACCAGCATACCCGATCACGAAAATCTGAGTATGCACTCGGCTGTTCCCGAAAAAGTAAAAGAAACTTTGATGAGCCAATACAAACATCCTATCCACCAAGAATTAGAAGAAACAGCAAAGAAAATAGGTGGACATGGAGGGATGGACTTCATTATGGATTATCGCTTGGTATATTGCTTGCGCAACGGACTTCCTCTGGACATGGACGTTTATGATTTAGCAGAATGGTGCTGTATGGCCGACTTGACCCGTCTTTCTATAGAAAACGGAAATGCACCTGTTGCCGTACCCGACTTTACCCGTGGCAATTGGAACAAAGTGGATGGATATCATCATGCTTTCGCTCAATAAAAAGACATGAAATAAATACAGACTTCCATAAAAAGAGAGGTACATACTGCATCGGGCAGAAATACCTCTCTTTCTTATAATGCACAAAGTCACATGAACATGATTGTATAAAAAAGCTCACATTTTATACTTTTGTCAGTTCACCCGTCACCGAATCAATAATAAATCCCCTCACCATAATATCTTCAGGTATTAATGGATGCTCCATAATAGCCCGTACAGTCCCTTTCACCGATTTCTCCGTATCCTCAAAACCATCCAACCATGCTCCAAAATCTACACCACAGAAACGAATCATATCAATGGTTTCCTGCTTGATGCCACGTGCTTTCATGTGTTCTATCATCTCATTACTATTCATGTGACAGGCCCCACAATCAGAATGAGCAACAACCATAACTTCCTTTACACCTAACTCATAAATAGCCACCATCAGACTACGGATTACACTACCAAACGGATGCGAGATAACCCCACCTGCATTCTTGATAATTTTTACATCACCATTCTTGATGCCCAAAGCAGCAGGTAACAATTCCGTCAATCGGGTATCCATACAAGAAAGAATAGCTATTTTTTTATCAGGATATTTGTTGGTAATATATTTCTCATACCCCTTGCTCTCAACAAATTTCTTGTTAAACTCTAAAATATCATCTATCATTGCCATAAGTTTTTTAGGATTCACTACAAACTTACGCAAAAATAAAATGCAATGACACTTTTAAGATAAATATTTATCGGATACCAACTTTTCTACCATCCATCAAGGCAAGGATGAACCATACAAGAAAAAGCTAAGAGAGCAATGCGTTTCCATACGAAAAAACCAACCCCGTAAATGCTAAAATTGTCATTGGTCTTTTTTCCTTCTCCCCAATTCGGCACGGATACGGCTTAACGACTGTGGGGTAATCCATAAATAAGAAGCGATATGCTTCAGAGGTACATACTGCAACAGTTCCGGATTCTCTTCCAACAAAGTAAGATAACGTTCTTTGGCCCGGGGGCTTCCTCCCGTTATCATCCAACTTTCAAGCCCTAAAAGCTGCTGTTCGAACAATCGTCTTCCAAAATTAGCCAGTTCAACAGATTCGGCATATAATACTTCGAGTTTTGCCTTCGAAATACCATAAAGTTCACTGTCACACATCGCTTCGATAGAAACCAACGAAGCTGTATTTTCCACATATCCCCATGACGAGAAGATGGCCTCCCCTTCAGAAGCAAACCAGACGGAAACATCTACCCCGTCATTAAGGTAATGCCCCCGCCAGATTCCTTTACTTACAATATAGAAGTTTGAGTTCCGCCCGCCTTCCTGTACAAGAAAATCTCCTTTACGAAAAGTGAACTTCTCCATATTATCCAACAACTGCAAGCTCAAAGCTATTGGCAAACTATATTTCTCACAAAACTTCTGTATGAATGCATCCATATATCCACCCGATTAATTACCACAAAAGTAAAAAATCATCTGCGAACCCACTGATGTTTACGATAATAAATCGCCATTATCACTAAAAAAGTAAGTATTTCCGCCAAAGGAACTGCCAGCCATATCCCTGGCACCTTCAATAGCAACGGCAAGCCAAATAAACAAAGTACCATAAAAACAAACCCACGCAAAACTGTAATCATCATAGCCGGACGTGCCCGCTCTACACTTTGGAAATAGCCAATGGAAACAATGTTTACAGCAAAAAAAATAAAGCCAGACGCAAACAAAGGCAGTCCCGCCACAGCAATATCGTATGCTGGATAGGAACGATCAATGAACATAGCCACAATCTGATGATTGAACAAAGCTGTTAACGCAAAAAACACAAGTCCACAGGTCACGGCCGTTCCCAGTGCCAGACGGAAAGCGGAGCGTACCCGCATGGCATCGCCCGCTCCAAAATTATAGCTTAAAATGGGTTGAGCCGATTGTCCTATGGCATTATATACCATAAATATAATGGGAAAGAAATAACAGGCAATACTGAAAGCAGCCACTCCATCTTCGCCTAAATAATGGATGAACACATAATTACCTGCAAACATCATACAGGCTATGGCCGCCTCGCACAAAAAGGTGGAAGCTCCTAAATGACACATATATCTCACATTGCGCCAAGTGAGCCGCATACTCTTCTTGCTAAGTTTCACCCGGCAAAAATGAATCACATTTTTTCTGCGACTTAAATAAACTACAATCATTCCGGCTCCCAAAATATAGCCCAGACTGGTAGCCAGCGCCGCCCCCATCATTCCCCATTTGAAAATAAAAATAAATACATAATCCAATAGAATGTTCACCACTGCCGGAATAGCATTACACAACATGGCATAATTAGGAGAACCATCCAGACGGACAAAGAACATCCCTGAACTTAGTAAAGCACTAAATACCAGAAAAGGCAAAAACCAATACATATATTCCACCGCCAAAGGCAACAGTCGTTCCGAACTTCCCAACCACACAGCTACTTGTGGAGCAAACAAACATACCACTCCCCACAACACAGCCAAAAACAAAGAAGAAACCACAACAGCCTGCGTCACATTGATACGGGCAGCTTTCAACTTTCCCTGAGATAAATGAATAGATGCCACCACCGATGCACCAACACCAAACATCAATCCGATACCTGTACTTATCAAAAACAAAGGAGCAGTAATATTCACTGCCGCCAATGCGTCACTACCTATCCCTTGACCTACAAAAATACCATCTGTTATCACAAACACAGCCGAAAATACCATCCCCAGCACAGTAGGTATCAGCAATTTCCGAAACAATTTCGGAATTTCCATACTACCAAAATCAATACTATCCTTCATAAACTTCACTTTTTTTGTTTAGCGGATGCAAAGATAGAGCGTTATTTCGGAGTAAAAATTACCAAATGGTAATTTCCAACAATTTTTCCTATGAAAAAATTTGTTCTTTTAAAAGATATTCTTACCTTTGCACCCGCTAAACAAAAAGCAACGCCTCTTTAGCTCAGTTGGCCAGAGCACGTGATTTGTAATCTCGGGGTCGTTGGTTCGAATCCGACAAGAGGCTCACTAAAAAAGAAACTGTTTCTGAACATTCAGAAACAGTTTCTTTTTTTATAAGACAATTCAATTTGAAATAAAACCACATAATCTTTCAAGAGTGACAGTCTCCTCATTATTTCTCGGATGAACCGAAATTTAGAGAGTAAATAAAACTTGAGGAGATAATCCACTATGGTCTATAAAAAACTCCCTGTCAACATTTCGCCAACAGGGAGTCCGTTAATCATTTATGGGGCAAAGATTACATCATGCCGCCCATGCCACCCATTCCGGGAGCACCCATCGGCATTTCTGGTTTATCTTCTTTCTTTTCCACAATTACACATTCTGTAGTCAGGAACATACCTGCAATAGAAGCTGCATTTTCCAAAGCTACACGAGTTACCTTAGCAGGATCCACCACACCGGCAGCATGCAGGTTTTCGTAAACATCAGTACGAGCGTTATAACCGAAGTCACCTTTACCTTCACGTACTTTCTGAACGACAACAGCACCTTCCTTACCTGCATTAGCCACAATCTGACGAAGCGGTTCCTCGATAGCACGCTTGATGATCTCAATACCGGTTGTTTCATCTTCATTATCGCCTTTCAGACCTTCCAATGCTTCAGAAGCACGGATGTAAGCTACACCACCGCCCGGAACGATACCTTCTTCAATAGCTGCACGAGTAGCGCACAACGCATCATCCACACGGTCTTTCTTTTCTTTCATTTCGACTTCCGAAGCCGCACCTACATAAAGAACAGCTACACCACCTGACAACTTAGCCAAACGTTCCTGCAACTTTTCCTTATCATAATCTGAAGTAGTATTCTTTATTTCAGCTTTAATCTGATTGATACGTTCCTGAATGTTTTCTTTTGCACCGGCACCGTTTACAATAGTAGTATTATCTTTAGAAACAGTTACCTTATCGCAAGTACCCAACATTTCAAGAGTAGCTTGTTCCAACTTCAAACCTTTTTCCTCGCTGATAACGATACCACCGGTCAATACTGCGATATCTTCCAACATAGCTTTACGACGGTCACCGAAGCCCGGAGCCTTCACAGCACAAATCTTCAACTGAGAACGCAGACGGTTTACAACCAATGTAGTCAAAGCTTCGCTGTCTACATCTTCTGCAATCACCAGCAAAGGACGTCCGCTCTGTACAGCCGGTTCCAAAATAGGCAAGAAATCCTTCAAGTTAGAAATCTTCTTATCATAAATCAAGATGTACGGATGTTCCATCACACATTCCATCTTTTCTGTGTCGGTTACAAAGTAAGCAGACAGATAACCACGATCAAACTGCATACCTTCTACCACACCGATAGTAGTATCCGTTCCTTTAGCCTCTTCGATAGTAATCACACCATCTTTAGAAACTTTACGCATAGCGTCTGCAATCAACTTACCGATAGTAGGATCGTTATTGGCAGATACCGCAGCTACTTGTTCAATCTTGTCATAATTGTCACCTACCATCTCGGCCTGAGACTTGATAGATTCAACCACTTTGGCAACAGCTTTATCAATACCACGTTTCAAATCCATCGGATTTGCTCCGGCAGTAACATTCTTCAAACCTACCCCTACGATTGATTGAGCCAGCACAGTAGCAGTAGTAGTACCGTCACCTGCATCGTCACCTGTCTTTGAAGCAACAGATTTCACCAATTGCGCACCTGTGTTCTGAAACGCATCAGCCAATTCCACTTCCTTTGCCACAGTTACACCATCCTTAGTAATGTGAGGAGCACCGAATTTCTTTTCAATAATCACATTACGTCCTTTCGGACCAAGAGTTACTTTCACTGCGTTAGCCAATTCGTCTACACCCTTCTTCAATTCGTCACGGGCATCAATGTTGAATTTAATATCTTTAGCCATAATTCTATTTACAATTTAATGATTTACAATGTACTATTTAATTATCCCAAAACAGCGAGAACATCGCTCTGACGCATGATAAGGTATTTCTTACCGTCATGTTCCAATTCTGTACCCGAGTATTTGCCATACAATACCTGATCACCTACATGCAACACCATCTCCTCGTCTTTCGTTCCGTTACCTATTGCGACAACTTCACCTTGCAATGGTTTTTCCTTTGCTGTATCAGGAATAATGATACCACCGATTGTTTTTTCTTCCGCAGGAGCTGGAAGAATCAATACTCTGTCTGCTAATGGTTTAATGTTCATAGTTCTTAATTTTTATATGTTATACTTTTAATTATATCAATTATCCGTCATCTTTAAGCAGTGACGCAAAATATCTTGCGAAAAACGTGCCAAACATGAAAAAGGAGAAATTGACAGTTTTATTCTGCCAAATTGGCACAGCTATAACATATCTTTCACTAAAATGGTTTCCTCTTCCCCTGCCATTATCAGTTGCTTTTACGAAATTTATTATTTTTACCTATAAAGATTCATATATAAACCAGTCGGCTACATTCCACAGCGACAGAACAAATCTGAATATAAAAAGAGGAAAATGTGATTTTTCTTTTTTTAATATTTCCATAGGACACAAACTATCACTATCTTTGCAAAACCTAATAACTAACCCCTTTAACTATATGGCATTTACGAACAACATTATGATTGTCCGCCACAGATTGCTGACAGAACTTGTAAAATTGTGGAAAAACGGAGAACTGACAACAGACAAAATAGACCGTCTGCCATTAGAACTCAGCCCCCGACGTTCAAAACATGCAGGGCGCTGCTGCGTACACAAAGAACGCGCTGTATGGAAATACAAATCCCTTCCTCTATTGGGGCTGGATATGGATGACGAAACCGATGAGCTCACTCCACTATCCGAATATGCCGCACGTGCTATAGAACGTGCAAACAATGGAAAGCCCAAAGACAACATTATGTGTGTTATAGACGAAGCATGCTCGGCCTGCGTACAGATCAATTACGAAATCACCGACTTATGCCGGGGATGTACCGCCCGCAGTTGCCAGTACAATTGTCCTAAAGGAGCCGTACATGTACATGCTGACACCGGCAAGGCATGGATCGACCATGATACCTGCATCAGTTGCGGCATCTGCCACAAAAGCTGTCCTTATCACGCAATCGTTTATATTCCTGTTCCTTGCGAAGAATCTTGTCCTGTCAAAGCGATCAGCAAAGATGAACACGGTATAGAGCATATCGACGAGAACAAATGTATTTATTGCGGTAAATGTATGAATGCTTGTCCTTTCGGGGCCATTTTTGAAATATCACAGACATTCGATGTGTTGCAACGCATCCGTAAAGGAGAACAAGTGGTAGCCATTGTCGCGCCATCTATTTTAGGGCAATTCAGCACAACTATCGAACAGGTATATGGTGCATTCAGACAAATCGGTTTCACCGATATAATTGAAGTGGCACAAGGCGCCATGTCTACCGTAGAACACGAAGCACACGAACTGATAGAGAAGTTGGAGGAAGGACAGAAATTCATGACCACTTCATGCTGTCCATCGTACATCGAGCTGGTGAACAAGTATATTCCCGATATGAAAAAATACGTTTCCGGCACAGGTTCACCTATGTATTATGCAGCACGTATAGCCAAAGAGAAGTATCCTGATGCAAAGATCGTATTCGTAGGCCCATGTGTAGCCAAACGTAAAGAGGCCCAACGTGATGAAGCTGTGGATTTTGTGATGACGTTTGAGGAAGTTTCTTCTATTTTCGATGCTTTCGAAGTCAACTTGGAGATTGTACAGCCATACGCCATGGAATTCTCATCTGTTCGCGAAGCGCATGGGTTTGCACAAGCTGGCGGCGTGATGGGAGCCGTAAAGGCATTCTTGAAAATGGAAGCGGACAAAATCAATGCCATACAGGTATCCGATTTAAACAAGAAGAATATCGGAACATTACGTGCATACGCAAAATCGGGAAAAGCTCCCGGACAGTTCATCGAAGTGATGGCCTGCGAGGGGGGATGTATCACAGGACCCAGTACTCATAGCGGCAGTAACGGGAAACGTCAGTTGGTACAAGAACTGGCTAAACAGGAGAAGACGTATTAAAAGTAGAAAACTACCTTAGCGGAAAGACGTTATTCGCAATCCTTCACCATAGGGAAGTGTGTCAAAATGAAAACAATCTATCATTTTGACACACCTTCGAATGTATAAAGTTCATTGTGTGCCACTAGGCAAATGCATGGAGGCCGCCCCTACAGTAGCAGGTGAGCTTTTCAGGTTTTCCATTAATAAAAAAGTACGAATGAAGCAACTGATTGATAAATTGCGTCATAAACATAGCTTGACCGGCGAAGAATATGCTATTCTCCTCACCTGTCAGGACGCTGATACTTTAATGTATCTCCAACAACAGGCCCAAGAAGTTACTTTAGCGCATTTCGGGAATGCCATCTTTATCCGTGGGCTTATTGAGGTGGGCAACCGATGTCGTAACAATTGCTATTATTGTGGAATAAGAAAAGGAAATCCTGCTGTGGCCCGCTACGCATTAAAGCGCGAAACCATTTTGGAATGTTGCCGTGAAGGATACGCACTCGGGTTCCGTACCTTCGTAATGCAAGGCGGCGAAGACCCTGCCTTGACAGACGAGTGGATAGAAGCAACCGTAGCCGCCATCCGCAATGAGTTCTCCGATTGTGCCATCACCCTTTCATTAGGGGAGAAATCACGGGAAGCATACGAGCGTTTTTTCCGGGCAGGAGCGAACCGATACCTGCTTCGGCACGAAACACATAACGAACAGCATTACCGGAAACTCCATCCTGAAGAAATGTCACTAAAGCATCGCCTCCAATGTTTACAATGGCTGAAAGAAATAGGATATCAAACCGGAACAGGAATCATGGTAGGTAGTCCGGGACAAACTCTGCCCCATCTGGTAGAAGACCTGTTGTTCATAGAACAGTTCCATCCCCAGATGATTGGTATAGGTCCTTTTATCCCCCACCATGAAACACCATTCGGAATGGAACCGGCCGGAAGTGTGGAAATGACTCTCAAGCTATTATCCCTTTTCCGGTTGATGCACCCGTCCGCCCTGATTCCATCGACCACCGCCCTTGCCACCTTGTCACCGGACGGACGGGAAAAAGGGATATTGGCAGGAGCTAATGTAGTGATGCCCAATCTCTCCCCTCGGGAGCAAAGAGAAAAATATGCTTTGTATGACAACAAAGCAGCTTTCGGCGCCGAAGCCGCCGAAGGTCTACGAAACTTGGCACAACGATTGGAAACAATCGGTTACCGGATATCAACAGATAGAGGTGATTATAATCACTAACCCCTAATAAATATGTATAAAGCAGATTCTAAAATAGCGGAAGAATTCATTGACCACCAGGAAATACTGGAAACACTGGAGTATGCCCGCAGCAACAAAAGTAATCGTGCTCTGATAGAGCAACTGATTGACAAAGCCGCCCGATGCAAAGGACTATCCCATCGTGAGGCAGCGTTACTATTGGAATGTGACCAACCGGATTTGATAGAACGTATCTTCCATCTGGCACAGGAAATCAAACATAAGTTTTACGGTAACCGTATTGTGATGTTCGCCCCCCTGTACCTTTCCAATTATTGTGTGAACGGATGTGTTTACTGTCCTTATCATTTGAAGAACAAGACCATAGCACGCAAGAAACTGACACAAGAAGAAATTCGTAAGGAAGTAATTGCCTTGCAGGATATGGGACACAAACGTCTGGCACTGGAAGCAGGAGAAGACCCGCTACGGAACCCTATAGAATATATATTGGAATCCATCCGGACCATTTATAGCATCAAGCATAAAAACGGAGCCATCCGACGGGTCAATGTCAACATAGCCGCCACCACCATAGAAAACTATCGCAAACTGAAAGACGCAGGTATCGGCACTTATATTTTGTTTCAGGAAACTTATCATAAAGAAAATTACGAAGCCCTGCATCCTACCGGTCCGAAAAGCAAATATGCTTATCATACCGAAGCGATGGACCGTGCCATGGAAGCGGGAATTGACGATGTAGGACTAGGTGTTTTATTCGGGCTGAATACCTACCGCTATGACTTTGTAGGATTATTGATGCATGCCGAACATCTGGAAGCCACTTTCGGAGTAGGTCCGCATACCATCAGCGTTCCTCGTATTTGTCCGGCAGATGATATCGCCACGCAAGACTTTCCGGACGCCATCTCGGACGAGATATTCTGTAAGATTGTGGCAGTAATCCGTATTGCTGTTCCTTATACAGGCATGATTATCTCTACAAGGGAATCGGCTGCAACCCGACGTAAGGTCTTGAATCTGGGAATTTCACAAATCAGCGGCGGTTCCCGGACCAGCGTAGGCGGTTATGCCATTCCGGAAACACCGGAAGAAAACTCGGCACAATTCGATATCAGCGATACCCGTACCTTGGATGAAGTAGTGAACTGGTTGCTCGATTTAGGGCACATTCCCAGTTTCTGTACAGCTTGTTACCGAGAAGGACGTACAGGTGACCGCTTTATGTCATTAGTCAAATCGGGACAAATTGCTAATTGTTGTGCACCCAATGCATTGATGACACTGAAAGAGTATCTGGAAGATTATGCGACAGCGGATACACGAGCCAAGGGAATCCAATTGATAAAAAAAGAATTGGAACACATTCCCAACCCGAAAATAAAAGAAATAGCAACCTGTAACCTGAAAAAGATAGAAGAAGGGAAACGAGATTTCAGATTCTAATCCGGCCCACGCGCCGGGCGATGTTTCCAGACTGATAAAGTAACCACATATGAGTTTAAACAACACCCCATCTGCCAACCGCCTGCACGTCGCCCTCTTCGGGCGGCGCAACAGTGGCAAGTCCTCTTTAATCAATGCCTTGACCGGACAGGATACTGCCCTTGTATCGGATATCCCCGGTACCACGACAGACACCGTGAGCAAAGCCATGGAGATTCAAGGAATCGGCCCTTGTCTCTTTATCGACACGCCGGGATTTGACGATGAAGGAGAATTAGGAGAAATGCGCATCATCCGCACGCTGAAAGCCATCGAACGAACAGACATAGCCTTACTTCTTTGTGAAGACGAAGCCCATGAAGAGGAAAAGAAGTGGATGAAGCAATTGGAGGAAAAAAACATCCCTGTCATCTTGCTACTGAACAAGGCTGACATACGAAAAGACATAGCATCCACCCTACTCCGTATAGAAAAAGATTGCGGTCAAAAGCCTCTCGTTATCAGCGCAAAGGAAAGAACAGGTATAAAGAAGATACATCAGGCGATTCTGGAAAAGTTACCGGCAGATTTCGGGCAACAAACCATTACCGGAAATCTGGTTAAAGAAGGAGATTTAGTGCTCTTAGTCATGCCGCAAGATATACAGGCTCCCAAAGGCCGTCTCATCCTTCCACAGGTACAGACGATGCGCGAATTATTGGACAAGAAATGCCTGGTGATGAGTTGTACAACAGACCAAATAGCTTCCACCTTGCAGGCTCTGTCCCGCCCTCCGAAACTGATTATAACCGACTCCCAGGTTTTTCATACCGTTTATGAACAAAAGCCGGCAGATAGCCTTCTCACCTCTTTCTCTGTCCTGATGGCAGGATATAAGGGAGATATACATTATTATATAGAAGGAGCCTCAGCCATAGACTGCCTCACCCCACAGTCACGGGTACTGATAGCGGAAGCCTGCACTCATGCCCCTGCCACCGAGGACATAGGCAGAGTAAAGCTTCCACGTATGTTGCGTAAAAAGATAGGCGAAGAGCTACAAATAGATATCGTTGCAGGTACAGACTTTCCGGAGGATTTGACACCCTATCACTTAATCATTCATTGCGGAGCCTGCATGTTCAATCGCAAATATGTACTAAACCGGATTGATAATGCCCGTAAGCAACAGATTCCCATGACTAATTATGGAGTGGCTATTGCACACTTGAACGGGATATTGGATAAGATAGCGTATTAAAAAGACATCTGTTCTTTTTTTGTTTCTATCACCACAAACCATTTATTTTCAACGGTTTGTGGTGTAAAAGGATCCGTAATTCCCCTTAACTGGTATGTATGTGGATTTTTACCATTGTTTCTGAAGACTCATAGATTTTCCTTCTTGATGTGTCCTACATGATGGTTCATCCATTTACTTCAGTTACAAGGCCTTATCGTGCAAACACTTAGTTGAATTTATAGTTTCACCAAGGTGAAGCAATCGTATCACTTGGGTGACTACGCCTCTCCACTTAGGTGCCAATGTATTGTCACCTAGGTGAAACAACAAAAGAAGACAAACAAAAGATAAGCATTCGGGCTTGTACGTGTTTTTTCCAGTCATAACAAAATCAAAAGCCTGGAGAGAAATACATAAGAGGCCGAATGCTTACAGTTCTTCCATAAACTTGACCGACGAGTGAACAATGCTCCAATCCATATATTCCCACGCAGGGTGTGACCATCTTCGATATTGCCGAATACTGGGCCATTGATGTTTCAATCCACACACCCACGTAGGGTGTGACTCTATATCTAATAACATATTATAAATCAGCAAGTTTAATCCACTGTTATGCGAATCATCATTATTATTCAACTTCATAACGAAGAAATACTCTACAAATAATTTAATCTACTGATTATTAACACATGCGAAGATACTACTTTTTTTGTAACACACCACATTCGCATTATATTATAAGAGCCTCCTCAACTTTATAAGCCGTTTCAACACCTATTACTTCTACCCTCTTATTCTCATTTTTACTAAGAATATAAAAACGAACACTATCAAGAGACATATCAATAATATCCCTAACTCTCCCTTTTAAAAGAGAATATTGCGCTTCCGTCACTACACACTCAAAGACTGAGTTCTGCACCCTCTGTCCATAATCCAAACATGCCTTGGCCACACATCGTAAACGGCGAGCCCCCTCTTTGCTTGTAGTATCCACATCGTAAGTCACAAGAATGTACATAATTAAAAATCATTTTATAAGAAATACCGGATAATCGTCAATATCCTGCCTGATATATCTTGCCATTAACATAGCCTGCACATAAGGCAGAAGCCCTATTTCAACTTTTTCATTAAGATAAGGATGAATTATCACTTCCCTTTTCCTTGCCTGCCATGCAGTAATAAAAGTCTTTTTCCCTTTATCTGTCATAACAACCCCATTATCACCTTGGAACAAGAAGTCTTTTACTGAAATCTGTCTTTTATTAATCAACGACAAAATAAAACGGTCGCCAAGGTAAGCACGTAACTCTTCCATCATATCTAAAGCCAACGACGTGCGCCCCGGACGGAGTGTATGGAGAAACCCGACGTATGGATCAAGGCCAACAGTTTCGAGAGCGGCCGCAACATCATTGGCAATCAAGGTATATGCAAAAGACAACATGGCATTCACCGCATCCTTGGGAGGACGACGATTGCGACCATGAAATGGGAAATCAGTCTTCTGATTAAGTATCAAGATTGGCAATACCTCAAAATAGGCATTCGAAGCCATCCCCTCATAACCAATTAATTCCGTCTTATCTTGAGCCTTCAAAACATCACGTTTGGCACGTTCCAATACTTGCACCGCCCTATTAATGTCTTCATTCTCACCATAATCACGAATATATCTCCTCAATATATTGCGATAGTTTTGAATCTTACCACCAATCATCAACCGAACCACATGCAACGACCAAGATGCATCGTCCGACAATTGGTACTGCTTTTTGCGTAACAGAACATTTCCTTTCGTAGCACCTTGAACCCTGCTGATGAATCTGCCTTGTGGAGAAAGAAATGTGAGTGATATACCATTGTCACTACACAATTTCATCACACCGGGACTTGCGCCCATATATCCGAACGTAACGATGCCTTCTATATTTATGACAGGAATACGAAACACCTCCTCCTGCTGAACAGATATAACGACATTCAGCCCATCCTTACTAAGATACGCTTCCGGTGTCGTCACATACAAAGTATTCAATAGTTTTCTCATAGATACAGATTTTTAGTAAGGTAATTATCTACCGAAGTACAATTATTTACCATTTCCGGCATGCAAATATCTTTCAGCGAGCACTTGTCACAATGTTTCCCATATCCAGCCTTCGGGATAACCGCTTTACTAAATATATCGTGCATATCCCGGGCACATTGTCTGACTATATCTCGCAGTTCCTCCGTTATATCCACATTAACCCGATGGCGAAGCTCCCCATAAAAGAAAGCGCCGTATGGTATATGGATAGCATACATTTCTTCTATGCACATGATTTGTGCTGCCAACTGCACTTCATCCACCTCGTTTCTTTTCGGTTTGCCATGCTTATACTCCACAGCAACCGGTTGCCATCGCCCCGGATAGTTGGGATGCAAGATAGTATTTTCAAGAGATGAGGAAGGAAGCAACTCTATGGCATCAGAGATTCCATAGAGTCCAAGTTCACGCGAAGCGATATTCACCGCACGCAATGTTATCTGGTCACCACACTTCTGTCTATAAAACGGATCATCTACATGCTTGTGCAGAATCTGTCCTTCGATGGTGAGACGATTATCGCCCCATTGCTGCTCAATGTGTATCAAAGCCCATTGCCGGGGACAGAACCTAAAATGCTGAATCCCCGACAACATGAGCATATCGTCTTCATTGTACATACGATGGAATTATATCAGTTCCTCAATAGTTACATTTGATGGAGCATTCTCCTTATCTATAGTAACTGAATAATCGATGAATGAGCGTGGTGCTCCATCGCAGACTTTCTCCACTTTTACCAATTCAAACAACTTGTTGGCGGGAGCATTACCCAATATGGAGTCATGCTTGAAGACTATCAGTTTTTGAGCACTCATCAATCCACGTGCCGCCGAACGATCCACATCGAACATATTCTTTAATGCGTTCCAAAATAGTTCAAGGTCTTCTTCAGAAAATCCTGTCTGTTGTGCCAAGTTGGCGGAGATGAAGCCGTGACAGACGTAGAGGCCATAAGGAATGGTGGCTTTACGTCCCATTGTACGATTGCCACCATCTTGTTTTTCTGCTTCTTTCTCTGTTGCTACTGCCATACGAGTAATAGAATGTTCCGCTACAGCAATTGGATCTATAGAACGAGCAAAGGTGAACTGGATAGGGCCACGAACTTGACCCGCATTTTTACCTGTTGACATAACTGCGCCGAATGTTCTGATATCGAAGTAATTATTACACATAAAACGACGTGCTGCTTCTATTTTGTCCTTTGCATTTTTTACTTCTGAATCATCATGTGCATTATCAATCAAAGTATTCAGGACTGCCTTCTCTTTGATAAATATATCAAAGCCATTCACAAGCCCTTTTGCTATTTGTACATAGTTACGAACCTTGCGTTTCAAACAGACATCCGTAACAAGTCCCATACCTGTTTCGGCATCCACACGTGGTAGATTACCCGCATCCGGATCACCATTTGGGTTACCATCTTTTACATCAAATATGTAAACGAAATCAATTCTATTCTTTAGTTCTGACATAACTTTATATTTTTAAAATTATTATTCCATTTCTTTATTTTCCTTGTTCATAAAAAGGTCTTGACGTTGATGATAATATCCCACAAAGAACCGTCCTTGATCTTGCAGGTTAAGATGTGGAGGAAATCCTTTTGCATCAAGTTTGGATATAATTTCCTGTTTCAGCTTCTCATAGAACACTTGTCCACCCGGATTCAACTTCTCTATATGATGAGTAGAAAGGTTGAGCACCGTGGCAAAAACCATGGAAGGAGTTGCTGATGCAGCATTCATATAGCGTTCTCGAATGGAATGAATACCATTGGCATCCTCCTGTATCTTGTCAAGTACGGCAAATAGCCTTCCACAAAGATACCCTTGATTTTGATTTTCTTTGTCTAACATAACATCTAATTTTTTATGGTTGTTATTTTCGTTTAGTCTGTTGAGATATGCCTTGATGATAGCAGCACGCACTATATTGACGGATTGTTCTGCACGTATGCGACGAATACATGCTTGAAAGAGAGAAGCCGGATACGGCAACCCTTGAAATATGCTTCTCACCACAGCATCAGGAAGGTTGGGAGTCGCATCACTTGACTTTCCTCCAAGAGTAACATTTCCAAGAATGGAATGCAGTCCCAAGTACGGCTTCTTATCTTTGCGAGTGTCCACCATCTCCATATCTGTAAAATGCTTACTTATCAAACCTGCAAACTCACGCAAAGGCATCTCATTCCAATATACTACCGCAATTCTTGCCGAATTAGGAGCCAAACCCAAAATGAAGAATTTGTCATCATCGTTTGCCGATAATTTTCCGTTATAGATAGACTGGAAAGTATCATATACTAACTTTATACGCCTGTTTGGGTCGTCATTTTCTTCTTCAATCCGCCCCAACAAAGAAAATAAACTATTCTCGGACTCTTTTGAAGCCTCGCTATTGGAGGAAGCCCAGAAAAGATAAGTACGTGAGCCCACCATAAACTTATTGTGAGAATCCGAACGCAGCAAATGATTCAATGCGGTTGTATATGCAAATTCAGCTTCTTCTGATATTGGAGCATTGTATCCTTTAGATTTCCCATACGAATCATACCCGGAATTAACTTGAAATGCAACCAGTTTGGCTGTTTCTTGGCTTCCAAGTATCTTTGTAGCAGTTGTAATCTCTACAACTTTTGAATATCTCCCTGTTATCAAACAAAGATTTCCTACCACGCCATGATTCTCTTCAAACAAATTTATCAATTCCGTTTTCGAAGCCACTATTTTCGTATCCCCTTCTATAAGGAAAGAAAAGGTAGAATATTTCTTATTAAGATTTTTGGCTATATCATCCCATAAAGAATCTTTCTGCATAGCCCCAACTATAAAAGAAGGGTCTTGCTGATAAAATGCATAAACAGCTTTTATGTCCTCATTATCCGGAAAAGCATCATATATATCTTTTACTTTCGCCTTAAATACTTCAAAGTACTTACGTATCTTTTCCATATCCCCCTTATCGGAATAACCAAATACATATTTACAATTGTCATACAAATAGTTTGCAACAGGGGCACTTGACCGGCTAACACTTTTCTTAACAAGAAACTGCTGTGCCGACTTCTTATCTATGCGCCTGTCTTCAAAGCGCAGAAATTTTCCACATCTATCAATAACAATAATAAATCCAATCTCTTTGTATTCTAAACCAAAAGGGGCCACATCATCTCCACTTCGATGATAGTAATCATATAATGCTTTCAGTATCATCTCAACACCTCCTCACTATCTTTATCCGGTACAACAATCACTCCCTTTTTCATTTGGGCTCTATAAAACATAGCATCCGGTTTTTGTGGATTTTCCTCAAAGTCCATATCATAAAGCATAATGCCGAAATCCCTGTCTTCGGCTAAGGGATTATCAAGATTATCAGTACTTTCAATATACTTCCAGTTTGCAGAAAACTCACGACATCCGAGATAGGGCTGCGTAAAACATTGCCCTTGTGATGCCCTACGTTCGAACATCTGATAATACTTCATAGGATTCTCGTCAGCACTTGGCTGATGCTTGGCAAAAGCCTCTTTGGGACGGTCTTTTACCGGAATAAATACTAACTTAGCATAAATTCGGTAACGCACATCCAGCAGAAGCAACGTGTTCTTCTGCTGACGTTTATCTTCAATAATGATAGGTGATTTACTGGCAACTGCCCCCACCTCATTCCGTCTAATGGTAGCCCATTTAATAGGCCTGAGTACCTCAATCTTTGTTACCTGCCAACGCATGGCATAGCGTTTAAACAGTATCGCTTCAAAGATGGCGCGTGCCGCCGATGGCGTTATGACATCGTAACTCACACGCTCTACTTTCAATTCCGGACGAGTGAAACAAGCCCAATCGCCCCACACCTCCAAACAATATTCTTTATCTGTATATTCCATATCATTCATCGTTTTCCTTGTTTTCCAATAAATCTTCTGGTTTCTGACCTTCAAAAAACCTTTTTGCCGACAAGGGAGTTACCACTTCACGACCGGTTTTTTGCTCCAACTGTTCGCGTGCCACACGAGCCACATCACCACCATCAGCCGCACACTGCATATTTTCACCCAATGTCTGAGGATTTTTAGCTTTAGTAATACTTGTCGTAGAGAGTTCGGCCAGCATATTAAGAACCAATTCTTCATTGGTCATATTGTCCCGGAGATTTTCTTTCTTCAAGCCCTTGAACTGTTTGTACTCCTTTGCCGACTTTCCAGCCCATTGCTGATAGATAATGTCTGTAAGAGTAGCATATTGAACACCTTCCTCTACATTATGTAGTTTCCATTGATCTGTAAGATCTTTACGGATTTCAATGCTCTTCAAGCGTTGGTTTATCCAGTTGTCAGAGTAACCAAGTCGCTTGTAGTCCATCATAGCTTGCTCAATACTCAACTCAGGGTCTTGCATCTGATCAAGACGTTCGGATGCTACATGTGCCATCCATTGCTTGAACGGTTCTGCCTTGGGAGATGGGATAGACTGAATGATACGTAGTAGTTGTTCTGTATCAGCCACATCTGTAAGTCGCATCTTACCGTCTGCGGCTTTCATTTTCAAACCGTGACAATTTGTCACGGTTTCATTTCCCTCTTCTTTAAGTCTTTGCTTTAACTTACGCCAATAAGCAGTTGCATCAACACTGTCTGTTAAAACTGACACCACATCAACTATCGAAAAATACCATTTTTCCTTTTCATCATCCCACACGGTGCGGACTTTACGTTCTTCAAACAATTTCAATGTTTCTTTCTTTGTCATATCCGTTTCTTTATATCATTAATACCTCCTCCAGCCAATGGTTATCAAGACTGAGACCTGTGGCTTTATTATACTGAGACCTGTCTGCCAATACATATATTCCTTCCAATATTTCTTCGACAAGCCCATAGCCTTTCAGTTGCTTAAAATCATAGGAACGGATGCCTACAGTAAATTTCGCCAATTGCTTCACCAACGAGTAGGTACACCCCGATTCTTTCAACTGCTCTATAAGTTCCATGCTGTTTTCCCAATTTACGATAACATTTATACTTGTATCATCAATCAGGCGAAATTCTTTTGATGCAGTTTCAAAACATAACTCAGTAGGTTTGTAAAGCCAGTGCTTTATATCCTTTTCATCAAATGTTTGTTTTCTGCTATACAATTGACAAAAATACGCTTTCATGGTAGAAGGAGCAAACCAATCACTATCTTCCGGCAAATTCAACCGAGCATTGTTGGAGTCAGCCATTGAACCGAAGGGGTTTCGCTTCTCTGCAGCCAGACTGAACACAAATGTATGTCCCATGGCACTTCGTCCTTCCCGATTGCACCGTCCCGCTGCTTGCAATACAGAATCGAGTCCTGCTTCTTGACGGAACACAACCGGAAAGTCTATATCCACACCAGTCTCCACAAGTTGGGTTGCAATTACCCTGACAATCGGCTGCAACCCATCCTTCAATAAAGTTTTTATTTTGCCAATAGTTTCGTGTAAGTGGGCAGGGCACATCATTCTAGACAAATGCAATTTCACTCCGTCATTGGGCAAACGGTCATACAGCTCTTTGGCATCTTTACGAGTGTTCACTATGCACAACACCTTATTATATTCAGACACCTTTGCAGCTATCTCATCGTATGTTCTTCCTGTATCATCGATTGCCAACTTCACACGGCGAAGTTGGTCATGCAAAGCAAATTCTTCCGGAATAATTTCCTTGATATGTTCTATTCCCTTAAAATCAGCTTTAGGATTTGTTCCTTCTATCAGACCGCTCAATACCGGCTGACTTGCCGTGGTAAACAATACCGAAATCCCGAACATTTCCTGATACGCTTTCAGCGCATCGACTATCGGCTGCAAGAAGCCGGTTGGCAACATCTGAACCTCATCCAAAACAAGAATTGAATTTGCCATGTTGTGCAGTTTGCGGCAATCAGATGTTTTATTGCTAAACATAGATTCAAAAAGCTGTACATTGGTAGTGACAATAATGGGATAGTTCCAATTCTCTGTAGCCAATTTTGCTTTTTCCCTATTTTCCTCGTCCTTAATATCATCGGGGTCGAAATTACTATGATGCTCCAATACATTTTCTTCACCAAAGATTTCCTTCAAAAGCCCTGCCGTTTGCACAATGATACTGGTATATGGGATGGCGATGATGATACGATTCATTGAATGGCTTACAGCATGCTTCATGGCCCATAACAAAGAAGAAAGTGTTTTACCGCCTCCCGTCGGAACCGTAAGGCTATAAAATCCTTTTTCGCTTGAAGAAGTTCTACTGCATTGTTCTTTCACTTGCCGGCGGATGCGGTTCACTTTCGTATCGGCTGCATTCGATTGCAGTTTTTGCATATATACCTCCAGCTGTGGAAGCAAATCGACAAGCGTAGCCAAATTTCCCCGCTTCCGCCATGACTCTACATCCATAAACCGTTCTGTATCGAGTCGGTCGGCATCTACAAGACAGGAAAAAAGCATACGGGAAAGGTGATGAAAGTGTTTCCATTCAACCTTTGATTTAGAAAAAGGTGAATCAATAAATTCTTGGAATAATAAAGGTTTGTTTATGCTAATGTCACCCTCGTTTATTTCTTCGGACAATAGCCTCTCTTTCAATATGTTTTCCACATCCCCGAAATTATGTAACCCCGTGTGATGAGAAATAATTTGGTTTACAAGAAGATGGGAAACATCTTTTCCCATAAGTTCTTTTGCCAATATTCCACCCACAAAAGCATGGGTATGATCATCATAGCGCTTCTTGTCACTCGTAGGCAAACCATTCATCTTGCGTATGTATTGCTGGAATGCCGCCCGTTCCTTTCCTTTATCATGAAGTAGGCCGAGCGCACGCCCCCAAGAAGGAAGTCCGAACTGCCCGGCGAAGGATGCCGCCATATCAGCAACCCCCTTTTGATGTTCATCATTGGTTTGTATCATCCATTGACCATTCTCCCTATTTTGATACAAATGGGATATCAACTGCTTTTCATCTATCATCTGATTAAATTTATAAGGCTAGCATTTCACAAATATATATAATAATATCAGACCCTCGCAAAAGAAAATCATATTTCAGGTCAGCTTCATCAGTTTTCATCCTTAAAACAAGAAATACAATCAACAACGACAAGAACGGGCATTCCGCCTTGTCGACTCCACACAGGGAAAGGAGAACAAACCATTTCGGAGGGAAAAAAGAACTTCCGTCACCACATCTCACTGATTCTAAAGGAGATATAGTGACGGAAGAAAAAAAATAATCTGTTAATCCGCATAGATAATCACGGATGAATATACCGGACTATTCCGACAACATCCGCTTGATGAGATCAAGCTTTCACTACTGCCAACAACTCATCCGGTGTAACCAGTGACTGCTCGCCCGTAGTCATATTCTTCAAAGTCAGTTTCCCTTCGTTCATTTCATTTTCACCAACAATGGCGACAAAAGGAATCTGCTTGTCATTGGCATATCCCATCTGTTTCTTCATTTTAGCAGCATCCGGATAAATTTCGGCACGTACCCCTGTTTCACGGACTTTTGCCAGGATAGGCAGACAATAAGCAGCTTCTTTATCACCGAAGTTTACAAACAACAGTTCAGTTCCGTTCACCGCTTCTTTCGGGTACAAATCCAACTGATTCAACACATCAAAAATACGGTCGGCTCCGAAAGAGATACCTACACCAGACATACCGTCCATACCAAAGACACCGGTCAGGTTATCATAACGGCCGCCACCGCTGATACTGCCAATCTGTACATCCAAGGCTTTCACTTCAAAAATAGCGCCAGTATAATAATTCAAGCCACGAGCCAAAGTCAAATCCAGTTCCACTTCACTCTTCACACCCAGTGTAGATACGGTTTTTAATATGAATTCACTTTCTTCTACTCCCTTCATTCCCGTTTCACTGGCTGCAAGGACTGTTTTCAAAGTTTCCAATTTCTCTTCATTGCTTCCACTCAATAAAATAATCGGCTGCAATTTATCAATAGCCTCTTGAGGAATCCCTTTAGAAGCCAATTCCGCATTTACATTTTCCAAGCCTATCTTGTCCAGCTTATCAATAGCTACGGTGATATCCACAATTTTATCGGCCTCACCTATGATCTCGGCAATACCGGTCAATATCTTACGATTATTGATTTTAATTGAAACGCGTACTCCGAATTTGCCAAATACCCGGTCTATCATCTGTACCAGCTCCACTTCATTCAATAAAGAATTACTGCCTACCACATCGGCATCACACTGATAGAATTCACGATAACGGCCCTTCTGAGGACGGTCCGCACGCCAAACCGGCTGAATTTGATAACGCTTGAAAGGGAAACTGATTTCGTCACGGTGCATGACCACGTAACGGGCGAACGGTACAGTGAGGTCATAGCGCAATCCCTTTTCACAGAATTTGCTCGCTAACTTTACCGCATTGCGGCTCAGCAATTCCTCATCGGTAATGCCGTTGAAATAATCACCTGAGTTCTGTATCTTAAACAATAACTTATCCCCTTCATCACCGTATTTTCCCATCAAGGTAGACAAATTCTCCATAGAAGGAGTTTCAATCTGCTGATAGCCGAAAAGATGAAATACATCACGAATCGTATTGAATATATAATTACGTTTCGCCATTTCCACCGGCGAAAAATCTCTCGTTCCTTTAGGTATACCTGGTTTTGCTGCCATAATGATTCTATTTAATTTATTTTGAGCCACAAAATTACACTAAATATTTCATTCGTAAAAAGAATACTTCTTAATATTGCTCATTGTCAGTCATATTAAGAAGTTAAACAGCCGGTGCTTTGGGTGCATATCTCAGTATAGGCCGTTTCCCAATATAAACTCATTGTTTTATAATTTCATAGGCAGTAGAATGAACCCCTCTATTCTCTATTCTTCCTTCCAGTACATCCAAAGCGAACTCAATCCCTCGGACAGCCATTTGTGAACTGAAAATGTCAGCTGTAGCAACCAGTTTTCCTGTAGAAAGAAATTCTTTCATTACCGCATCATTATCAAAACCCACTACCGGCAAATAGCATTTTTTTTCTTGCATTTGCTGAAGAACCCCCAACGCCATCGCATCATTGCTGCAATATACAGCTTTCAAATCAGGATACCGCATCCACATAGCCTGAAAGACTTCGGCGGCTTTCTCCGTTTCCCAGTCGGCTGGTTCGGACGCCACCAATCTTAACCCTTTTTCTTCTATCGCTTTGATGAAACCTCTTTTACGCTGCTGCGCATTATCGGCTGCCGCCAATCCTTCAATAATAGCAACTTTATCTTCATTCCGCAACTTCTTACCCAATAATTTACCCACTTCATACGCAGCCGCAAAATTATCCGGTCCCACAAAAGCCACTTCTACTCCTGCCTGCTCCAATAGCTGAGCATCCAGCTGAATATCAATATTAATTACCGGAATTCCTTTCCTGACAGCCTCTACTGCAGGCTGAACCAAAGCCTTTGAGTCTATAGGCACCAATACGATGGCATCGACTTGTTGATGAATCAAAGAATACATCAAGTCAATCTGTTCCTTTACCTCTGTCTGTGTAGCCGTTCCCACACAAATCAAATCCAAAAACGGAAGAGGGGCCGCATACTGAATAGCCCCCTCTTTCATCACTTTGAAAAAATCGGCTTGTAACGACTTCATTACAAGCCCTATTTTATAGTTTCTCTTCATTCAAATTTCAATTCGACAAAGTTATGCTTATTAAGCCGATAATAAACAAAGCAAACATAGCCACAATCAGTTTATCAGTTCCTTTCGGAGCATCTTTAAACTCCTTCCAGACAAAGACTCCCCATATCATGGCCACCACAGGGGCCGCGTTGCTAAGGGCGTATGAGATAGCCGGATTGGCAGCACCGGCTCCCATAAAACTAATCACCATGCCACCCATCCATATAAAACCTCCCAGCATCCCTGTGAGATGAGTCTTTGCATCACCGGCAAAGTAATCTTTCATGGTCACTACCCTGCCTTCCACGGGATGTTTCATGGCGAATGTATTAAATATCGGTGTACTAACCAATATACCTACCGCAAAGAAGAACACACCTGTATAAGGAGTCAATGTTCCGGTTCCACCGGCCACATACTGCGGATCCAGGGATTTTACAACCAATCCATAAAAGAACATGATAGCAATACCTGCCATAATAGCCAACAAGATACCTTTCTTGGGTGTGGAAGCTTTACCGGATGATAACTTTCCATATGCTTTTCCGCAAATCAAGATAGCGATAATGATGACTAACACACCACTCCATAGTAAAAACTGATTTCCCTGATAGGTCTGACCGGCCAAAGAGATTAATAAATAATTGAATACAATACCTCCAATCCAGGCCAAGCCTCCACCGATAGGAAAACCTACTGACATTCCGGCTACAGCAATGGCTGCTGTAAGAAATATATTGCCGAAATTCCATACAACACCGCCCAAGAATGCATATTGAATGCTAGACCAGTCCATGACTGCCAAATCCTGAAAAAAGGTACGGCCTTCACTTCCCATACTTCCTAAAGTCACCGCCCCCAATAAAGCTGTAAGGAACAAACCGACGGTCAAATCCCAATAAAACAGTTCAAAGCTCCATTGCTTGGCGGCGACCATCTTCTGTGTATTTGCCCAAGAGCCCCAACAGGCACAGCAAATGACACAGCAGAGGATTGCCAAAAAGTAATTATCTACCAATATCATATTTCATCGATATTATTCGTGAATATAGATATTCCAGTTCAGATAAGTTTCAATAGCTTCTGCCAGAATATCTTTCACATTGCCACGGCACATAGCCACGTGATGTTCGAATCCATTCTTACAGATATATTTCATAAGCGGCTGCAGATTATCCACCTTGGTTACTGCTATACAACCATCCATTCCGTATGGATCATCAGTCAGGTCACCTTTACCCAAATAAGACTTGATACAACCCTTCGTATCATCTGTCGAGATACGGAAGAATGTAAAATCACCCTGTTTTACTTTACCGTAAACGGCACCGAAAGTGTGTACTTTACCCAAGGTTCTACCCAATACTCCTAATGTTCCTAACTTCAATTCATTCATTACAAATGATTTAGGGAAGTTACCACAATGTGTACATACGCACTTGTTACGATCTTCGGCAAAGTTATTGTTCCAGTCAAGCAGCGCCGACGGACACCCGGAAGCCAAAGTCAACGCATACATAGATACTGCACCGGCAATATCCACTTCACAGGCAGCAGGAATTAGTTTCTCACTCAACATACTCATAGTCACACAAGCCGCACAACCGTAGTTTTGTTCCAAAGAGTCCCAACACTGGATAGCTACAGCATCAATTTCATTGGCCTCCATCCATTTTTCTACGGCCACACCAAATTTAGCCTGCAAAACCAGCTTATCACTGTATTGTTCAGGAACAACAGCATACTGTCTGATTTCTTTCAGTTTGGCCTGCAATACCTCATCGGTATCCTCAATCTTATGGGCAGCAGCCAAAATCTCGGAAAGGTCTACCGGAATGACTGTAATACCCGATGCCTGCAACAGCTTCTCACTGGCACGAACCGTCTGGAATCCTGCGGGACGAGTACCGATAGCACCGATACGAGCATGACGAAGACCATTAACTACACGGCAGATAGCTGCAAATTTATTGATATCGGCAGCCAGCAAATCAGAATAAATAGAATAAGTATGAAGGGTGGTATCAGTAAAAGGAATGCCGTACTGATACAAGTTATTGCATACGGAAATCTTACCACAGAATGCGTCACGACGGCTATCCAAATCAACTTTATCATTCTCGTCATCACATGCCTGAACCAAAACAGGCACATTCAGATCGGCCACACTGATGGCATTGATGATACCGATTTCAAAACCGAAATTGGGCAGTGAAACAATGATTCCATCTATACGTTCCCGATTCTCACGGAACAATTTAGCACACTTCAAGCCATCTTCTCTTGTTTCGATACTGCTACTGCCTGTCGGCGTAGCGTCTTCGGGAAGAATGACATAGTCATACCCTTCTTTTGTCAGTGTTTCCAGCAATTGTTTGCGAACGTCTTTTGCTAATTCCGAGTTAAAATAAGCGCGTGTTCCAATGATAACACCAAAACACATTTTCTTCTTGTTTTTCATTTCTAATGGTATTAAAAGTTACGATATATTCAGTTAGTTATTCTGTCCTATTACTTTTTTGACAGCTTCACGCCATCCGCTATACAAGGATTGAAGTTCCTTTTCCTCCATACAGGGAGTAATGCAATTATCAATGGTACGCATGGCAGCAGCTTCTTGGAAACTAGTCCATTTCTTACGGGCAAAGCCATTCATGACAACAGCCCCTAATGCAGAAGCTTCTTCTATTTCCGAACGGTTAATGACAGCCTGCAACATATCAGCCTGAAATTGCATCAGGAACTGATTCTTCGTGGGGCCTCCGTCAACACGAAGGGCTTTCAATTCGATACCTGCCTGCCGTGTCATCATGTCTATCAAATCCTTCACTTGATAAGCGATAGATTCCAATCCCGCACGCAACACATGTGCCTTGCCTGCATTCAGTGTCATTCCCCAGATGGCAGCTTTGGCATCCGGTTTCCACCAGGGAGCTCCCAATCCGGTAAAAGCCGGAACCAGATAGACTCCATCATTGTTTTTAACCGAAGTCGCTAAGGTTTCAATTTGATTGAACGAATCCACCAATCCCAATTTCTCCACCATCCACTTGATAGTGGCTCCGGTACAATGGATATTTCCTTCGAAAGCATAATACACTTTGCCTAAAGCCGAGAATCCAACGGACGTGACCAGCCCTTCAGGAGCAGTAACAGCCTCTTCTCCAATATTAACCATGACCGATGAGCCTGTTCCGTATGTCACCTTCCCCATACCTGCCTCAAAACACATCTGACCGGTTAATGCTCCATGGGAATCACCTAAAACACCTGCTATTTGTATCGGAGATTTGAACAAACCCTCTATCGTTGTTTCTCCAAAAATAGCATCACAGGGCAAAGCTTCCGGCATCATACTCCGGGGGATAGTGAAGAGTTTCAACAACTCTTCATCCCAGTCTAAAGTATGAATATTAAAAAGCATGGTACGCGACGCATTCGTATAATCAGTCAGATGATTCCTGCCTTCGGTCAGTTTCCAAATCAGCCAGGAATCAATAGTGCCCATCAACAAATCACCCTTTTCTGCCAGTTCACGTGCATTTTCCACGTTATCCAATATCCACTTAGCACCACTGGCAGAAAAATAAGGATCGATAAGTAATCCGGTCTTCCGTTGTACCAGTCCGCTGTATCCCTTATCTTTCAGTTCCTTGCAAATAGCTGCCCCTCGCTGGCATTGCCATACCACGGCGTGATAAACAGGTTTACCAGTCCGCTTATTCCAAACAACTACCGTTTCACGCTGATTTGTGATGGCAAGAGAATAAGAAATGTCTTTCCCATTCACTTCCTCCTTCTCTAGCAAACAATGTATAGCTTCTATGGTATTTTTATAAATTTCTTCGGCATCGTGTTCCACCCATCCTAGTTGCGGATAGAATTGCTGATGCTCTATATTGACCCGATGCAACAATTCGCAACTTTCAGAGAACAGCATAGCTTTTGTCGCCGAAGTACTTTGGTCTATGGTAATTATTTTGCTAATCATACTATTAGATTTTAAAAGGACATGTTTATTTTTTCATGAATTCAAGAGCAGCCTTACAGATTCCTTCTTTATCCAACCCATAATGAGCAAAGATTTCATGAGAATTTCCATGAACTACATTTTCATCGGGAATACCGATAATACGTACCGGAACCGGATTTTCAGAAAGCGTCTCAACCACAATAGCTCCCAAACCACCAAACTGACTATGCTCTTCCACAGTGATAATTCTTCCGGTTTCTTCTGCCGCTTTCTTGATAGCTTCCACATCAACAGGCTTTATGGAAGACATATCCAACACACGTGCCTTAATGCCTTTCTCCTGTAATATCAAACCAGCTTGATAAGCATGATAAACCGTTTCTCCGGCGGCAATGATGGTCAGGTCCGTACCATCCAGCAGCATATTAGCTTTTCCCAGAACAAAATCAAAATCATCATTCTCATACACATCGGGAACAGCAGCTCTTCCTACACGTACATACACCGGTTCGGGATAATCGACCAATAGCTTGACCAACTTACGTGTCTGACGGGCATCACAGGGGAGAACGATATTCATTCCCGGAAAAGTTCTTAATACGGCAATATCATGCAGACTATGATGAGTAGCCCCTAAAGCACCGTATGCGACACCACCACTCACTCCCAATATCTTCACATTATTCTGACTGTAAGCCAAATCAACTTTCACCTGTTCCAAGCTACGTGCCACATAGAAGCAAGCCGGACCACATACAAAAACTTTTTTTCCGCTATGTGACAAACCTGCTGAAATTCCTACCGCATCCTGTTCGGCTATTCCACATTCTACAAACTGTGCGGGTAATTCTTTTGCAAAATCTCCCAAAGTAACAGAACCCCTGGCGTCTGTTGTAACCGCCACAATATCTTTATCCTGACGAGCCAACTCCAGCAATGTATCTGTAAAGCTCTTTCTGCACGCTATTATATTATTTGCCATTGTTTTCTTTTTCTAGTTTTTCAATTCTTTCGGATATCTCGCGAACAGCCTCTTCATATTGTTCGGCTGTAGGCACGCCATGATGCCATTTTGCAATGCCTTCCATATAAGATACTCCTTTCCCTTTTGTAGTATGGGAGATAAGCAAATGAGGCTTTTTATTCGTATAATCAATAGAATGGAAAGTCCGGATGATATCTTCCATTTCATCCCCATTCATTTCCAACACATCCCAGCCGAAAGCAGTCCAGCGGTCACGCATACTCTCCAATGACATGACCTCCTCGGTTGTACCGCTGATCTGCAAACGATTACGGTCAATAATGGCTACCAGATTATCCAATTTATATTGGTTTCCTGCCATAGCAGCTTCATATATCGAACCTTCCCCTTGCTCACCATCTCCCATCAGTACATACGTTTTATAATCAGCTTTATCCATTTTGGCAGCAATCGCCATTCCAACGCCTACAGACAAGCCATGCCCTAAAGCTCCCGTATTTACTTCAATACCCGGTACCTCTATAGTAGGATGACCGGACAAAATAGACCCGAACTCACCTAAAGTATCGGTTATCTCATGAGAAATAAAGCCTTTTGCCTCAAGAGTAACATATAAAGCCTCCACACAGTGTCCCTTACTCATTACAAAACGATCTCTTTTCGTTTCCTTTGGTTTATCCGGCCAAACACGCATTATATCAAAATAAAGTGCTGTAAGCACGTTAAGACACGATAGATCACCTCCAATGTGCCCTGCTTTTGCTTTATACACAATCTCAACCAATCGTTTCCGATTCTTTTCCGATTGTAATTCTAACGTTTCAACTTGCATATTATTATCATTTACTTTCTTATTCTTTCGCAAATAACGGAATTCAACCGGAATTATCCAACATTAAACGAAAGAAAATGAAATTCAATTTGATTATATTAACAATATATTCCCATATAACCTATAAACCGGGACAATTAATTTATTCTGTCAACAAGGTTATATCTCTATATAAATAAGACTCTTCGATCGTCTCTTTTGTACCCAGCAGAACAGTTATAAAAAAAGAAGCAAACAATAAGGACAAATAGGGAAGCAAAAATCAGAGTTGATAAAAAAGGTGATCAAGAATGTATTTTCCAACATTCTCAATCACCCATATTACCTTTATTTCAGTAAGAATCAGATTACTTCGACCTCCAATTCTTTTAATCTTTCAAAATCCTCCTCGGTTATAGTACTATCTGTAATAATAGCATTTGCTAATGAAACCGAGCCTAAACTAGCAAAAGCACTGACACCTATTTTTGAACAATCAGCCACCAGATACACTTTACTGGCAGATTCTATCATAGCAGATTTCACGACCAAATCACTTAGACTAGGATAAGTCAGTTTCATATCCGAAGAAATACCAGCTGTAGCTAGAAACAATTTATTAGCGCGTATATCTTTAAATGAATCGGCCGCCATTTTTCCTGTCAAAGAAAGTGTAGGAGCCTTGAACTCACCTCCGGTAACAATTAGATTAATACCATGATTCTCACCTAAAATCAAAGCTATATTCAAAGCATTAGTAATGACTGTCAGGTCCTTATAATTCATTAAAAGCTTTGCGATCTCTGTAGTTGTAGAACCGGAATCAAGAATTATACTGTCCCCCTCCTGAATAAACTGAATAGCTTTCTGAGCAATTTCTTTCTTTTCCTCCAAATGAGTCTGATTGAACAATTGTCCGGTCTTGGCAAACGACCCTACTCCTTTCAGAAACGCACCTCCATGCTCTCTTTGGATATACCCCATTTGTTCCAAGGCTTCCAAATCCTGACGGATCGTTACATCCGTCACATTGAAAATTTTACTAAGGTCCTGAACTTTTGCATGTCCGTCTTCACGAATCAGATGCAATATCTTTACTCTTCTTTGATTGAGTGCCATATTTATTAGATTTAGAGGTTATGTTTTTTACGATATTCCTGAATATCCTTAATGGAAACAATTTTCAAACCGAATTTTGCTGCAATCTCACCTAGTTGGGGAAGACGCGCCATTGTACCATCTTCATTCAAAATTTCAACAAGAGCTCCTCCGGGTTTCAAACCTGCCATTCTTGTCATATCCAGTGTAGCTTCGGTATGTCCATTACGTTCCAATACTCCATTTTCCGCACCGTAAAGGGGGAACACATGCCCCGGACGAGCAAACTCGGAAGGATTCAGATTTCCTGCCACCAAAGCTTTTATTGTTGACGAACGGTCGAAAGCAGAAACTCCCGTAGTACAGCCATACCCTCTTAAATCTACCGACATAGTAAACGGTGTACCTAGCAATGAAGTGTTTTCTTCTGCCATCGGAGCCAGACCAAGTTCTTCACAACGTGAACGTGGCAGAGGAGCACATAACAACCCTCTGCCATGAGTAATCATAAAATTTACAATTTCAGGAGTAATCTTTTCTCCTGAAACGATAAAATCGCCTTCGTTTTCACGATCTTCGTCATCAACAACGATCAATACTTTGCCCTGGCGAATATCTTCCAATCCTTCTTCTACTGTATTTAACATTTTAGTGTATCTAGGGAGTTAATTATACCGCAAATTTAAGCTAAAACAAAAAGAATCGAAAACTATTAGCCTTTTTTATGATAAAAAAAATCAATCATCTCCCGTCAGAAGGCTTATCCCATCATTTCACCTCTGTTATTCTAAGAACAATATAAGGAGTATCCGGAATTCTTACTCCCCGATGATGTATATCAAAAACACGATAATCCAATTCCTCTGTTGTTTCAAATATCACAGGATATTCCGTGACAGTCATGGCCCACACATCAATAATCTCTACTTTAAACCGTTTATTCTTTTGCAATTTGTTATAATCTGCATTTTTTACCGGCAGATTAAAAGTCCAGAAACCTTTCACATCTTTTCCCATATTGACCAGATAATAGTCTGGTCCAGCAGTAGAAGTAACCAAGTCACGACTGATATCTGCCATCTCCAACGGATAGGGAGCAGCTTCAAGAATCGTTCTCAAAAATTTCACACGTTTCCAGCTTTCACCTTTTAAAGATCCCCCTTGCGCCCAAAAGATAGGTTCGTTCCCCTGCTGATAACATTCACCGTGAGTGACATAAATCCCACCCAACAAACCATTCAAAATAAAGTAAGTCATCTGCTGCGGACTTAACCTTCCCCAACGATAAGGTAGATTCCCTTCATACCCAACCTCATCACATATAACCGGTTTGCGATAAATTTTTCTTAAAGTAGCAGAAGCGGTAGAACTCAGTACCGGTGCCTCATCTTGTATGCTGACATGGGTAAATTCAGGCATCCAATAATCAAAATAAGTAGCCGTCGCTCCATGAATAGAACATAAATGGCGATAAGGATCATTCTCAACCACTGTTTTCGTCAACAGCTTCCAATCGTCCACAGTTTTCGCTTTTACATAATCCCACTCGTTTGCCATAGACCACCATACATTTCTAAAAGAAGCCAAACGCGCAGTAATATATTTAATATAACGTACATTCACCTCATTCGACATAGCATCAAAGCCCCATCTTCCTTTATCATAAGGATGGAAAAGGATCAAATCCGCCTCAATCCCCAAACGGTTCAGTTGGTCTATCCGTTTCTCCAAATGCTGAAAAAAAGCCGGGTCAAATCTGTCAAAGTCCCATTCTTTCCTTTCATTTCCTTCCTTATCTTTTATCGTCTTCTCCATTTCAAAAGGATAAAGCGCGGGCTCGTCTTTCACTAAAGAATAGTTTTTAGGAAACACACACATCCTTACCTTATTAAAACCGGCTTCACCAAACGATTTCAAAGTAGCCTCCTGAGTCGTTTCCTTCATATGTGTCCATGCATAGGCCGTCGTACCCATCGGATAATAACGGGTACCGTCCGCATATTTAAAATTATGTTCTCCGTCCACCAACACCATGCCATGATTATCTTTTCCGGCGGGTACCACTGTGAATGTACCTTTCCGACCATTCATAGCTCCTATACTGGAAGATGTAACATACCTCCATTCCCCGGCGACAGCAGGCATAAACCGTATCCTATAAGTATTCTCACCATCATAAAATCCTTCCACCGTTTTCTTTTCCTTTCCACAAATGAAAGTAGCGGAAAGACGTGTATCAAAAGGATTCCCTTTGGTCACCTGTTTAAAACTCAACTCAAACCGGTCCCAACATTCCACTTTGTCTTGTGCATTTACTTTTACCACAAAACTTAACAGCGTCCAAACAGCTATTACATAAAATTTCGTACTCATCCTATCATGTTTAAAAAATTATATTCATAAAAGTTTTCCGGAACATTTTCATACTGTGTCAATGAGCACAAAGATAGATTTTACCCTTGAGAACCAAAGGTAAAATCTTACATCAATAAGGTATTTTCTTGCTATTTACCTTCATAAACAGCACAAAACGGAACTTAGTTATTATTTTTATACTCAGTCAAAGTCTGATTAAATGCTTTTTTAAACGCCTTGCCAAAGTAACCGGGATCAGAGAAGCCGACGGCAAAAGCAACCTCAGAGAAAGACATACCACTTTGTATAAAACTTTTCGCTTTATTCAACCTATAATTCTTTATATATTCTATCGGAGAAATCCCCATGATACCATTCACTTTCCGATTGAATACAGAACGGCTCATATTCATGAACTCTGCCAGATCATTAACCCGCAGTCCCGAATTACTGTAATTCTCTTCCATAAACCCTACCAGCTTCTGCATAAACAGCTCATCCAAAGGAACAATTTGCGACACAGGATAAGCGATGGCTTCTAAAGGTTCTTTCTTCGGCTGAGCACCATATTTTGACAAAAAAGCCGACTGAAGCACTTTTCTTTGCCTGATCAAGTTCTCAATTCTCGATTTTAAATAATCGCTGCTGAAAGGTTTAAGTATATAATCATCAATCCCTAATTGTAAACCTTGAATACGATCCTCAACAGACGATTTTGCAGAAAGGATAATAATAGGGATATCACAAGTATTGACATTCTCCTTGATGTGCCTTATCAATTCAATACCATCCATACGCGGCATCATAATATCTGTAATAATAAAATCCGGAACTTCCTCTTCTATCTCTTCCAATGCCATCACTCCATCGGCAACTCCAACAACACGGTAAGTACCCGACAATATTTCACATATAAATTGACGCAACTCAGCATTATCCTCCACTACCATCACTTTTACTAAAGTTTCTTTTGTTGCCGGAGGCATGTCCGGCAAAGATATTTCATCATTTTGTTCCGGTTCCGCCAAGACCGTTTCCTGTTCTTCCGAAGTGTCGTTCAATATATATTCAACATTTTTATCCTGAGCATATATTTCCTTTCCCTTATGCAAAACCAGTTTGAATACACTTCCTTTCTTTACTTCACTTTCGACCTGAATTTCCCCATGCAGCATTTTAACCAACTCATTCACCAGCGAAAGCCCTATACCCGATGAAGGCTGCATGTCATTTTCCTTGGACACTGTAGTGAAACGTTCAAATATGGATGACACTTTATCTTTGGGAATGCCAATACCTTCATCTTTTACGGCAATCGAAACAAACTGTCCGCTTTCCATCACAATCAAGGTAATCGACTTGTTATCCGGTGTATACTTAAAGGCATTGGAAAGCAAGTTAAAGATAATTTTCTCGAACTTATCACTATCTATCCACAAAAAAACAGAAGGCAACGTTGTCTGAAGAGAAAAATTTATATTTTTCTCTTCAGACAACAATCGGAAATTATCCATTATATTATGAAGCATGATAATGATATCCCGGTATTCAATAGTCAAGCCCATTTTTTTATTCTGTATCTTTCTGAAATCCAATACTTGATTAATGAGCAATAACATACGATTGATATTTTTCTGCACCAATTGAAGATGATGCCGGGTCCGGGAAGTCAAAGGCTCCTGGGACAACACTTCGGATACCGGACCGGATATAAGGGTTAAAGGAGTACGTAGTTCATGTGAGATATCAATAAAAGAACGTACTTTTATTTCCGCCAATCTTTGTTCCATATTTACCTTATGTTTCAAATAGTAAATATAGAAAAAAATATATCCGATAGCTAAAGATATCACCAAGACAACAACTATATAAAAAGCCTTAGCCCAACCGGTTTCCCAAAAGGTGGGTAATACCTGTAAAGTAACCGTTTTCACAGAGTTCATCCAAATACCATCCCCATTGGTCGCCTTTATCTGAAATTGATATTTTCCTGCCGGAAGACTTACAAAACTAACCGAGTTCTTCTTACCTATATAATACCATTGATTATCATCCAACTTATAAGCATACTCGATATCCAAGGAATTAGTATAATCCAACGCAGCAAATGAGATGGTAAAATTCCTCCGCCGGGTAGGAATCTCTAAATAATCCGCATCACTCAATACATGAGATAAATTATCCTCCGAATATTTTATACCTGTCACTACAATAGGAGCTTCATAAGTCTGCTTAACGATACTATCCGGAGAAAAGACAAGCATACCGCCTTCTGTACCCATTAAGATATCCCCTTGCCTGTCTGCAACCGGAAGACATTCACTATAATTAAAAGAACGATTGAAAAAAGTTTCTCCAAAAGACTCAAAAGTCTGATCGTGCACATCAAACAGAGTGATATCCGTTTCCGAGCCGATCCATATATTATGATTTTTATCTTCAATCAAGGCTCTAGCCAACGGAGATGTCTCTTTGCCGAACGACCGGAATCGAAGTTCATCAGATAATAAATTTGATGAAACCAACTTGCAAAGGCCACCTCCATAACAATAACAATAGATAGTTTCATCTGTCGTTCGTAAAACAGACATCACATCAGCACTACACAACCCGTCAGCCGCCTGCGGACGAGGAAGGTTAAGATAAAAACGAATATTTTCGTAATCCGAAAAATCAGAAGAAAAAGTAATCAAACCTTCTATAGTACCCACCAGCATAGTATGACCGGGTCCCTCCACCATACAACGAATACTGTTGGTACGATTAATAGGAAAACCGGACAATTTATTCTCCGCATGAATAAAACGTATCGCCCCATCTTCCTTTTCCTCAACCAAATTCAATCCGCCACCGTAAGTACCAATCCAAATACGTCCGTTATGATCCTCATCAATGCATGATATTTTATTGTCACTGATGGAATAAGGATCCGACGGATTATTCATATAATGATATACCTCATAATGATAAGGACGATTCCGAGGAACAAGCCTGAACAATCCGTTTTCCTTACTGCCAAGCCATATTGTCTGCGCCTGATCCTTCAGCATGACATAGATTCCACCTTCTGCAAAAACTGTTTCCGTTTGAGCCAGTTCCCCATCAGGCGACAAATAACCCAGCAAGTTTTTCTGTGAATCCATAATACGTATAATCCCTTTCTTTGTTGCAATCCATAAATGTTCGTCGCTATCAAACAGAAATGATTTTGTATCAAAATAATTGTCCAACTCCCTATAAGTATAGGGACTAGGCGGAAAGAACATTTTTATAAATGAGCGCTGGGATTTGATCCACAAATTATTTTGTTTGTCAACATAAGTTGTTTTAATAATAGGAGAATAAGGTATATGATTCCTTCCCGGTGTAAAATAGACTTTTAACTCCCGGCTCTTTTCGTCATAATAACTGAATATACCTTTATAAGGAATAGTCCAAACCACTCCGTTAGGATCTTCATAAATAAAGAGTTCATTTTCCGGAGAAGAAGCCATGTATCCGGAAGGAGTATTCAAATATTGTTTCACTCCGGTTTCCGGATCAAGCCGGATAATTCCCGGCAATCCGGTAAATATCCATAGAAATCCTTTAGAATCCTGATAGACTTTTCTCACAGCCGCATCGTCATGCCCCGGAAGAGAGAAATCATATTTCTCCATCGCCAGTTCAGGGAAACGGCATAGGTACAAACCTTTATCAGACAAAACAGCCAGCTGATTATCTTTCAACACTTTAATTCCGTTTATATGCTGAATCTTCTCTTGAAAAGGAACGATGTTGAATTGCATGGTATTTACATCATAATAGGCTAGCCTGCCATTCTGTGATGCAAGAAAAACAAGATTATCCATTGTTTCGAACATAGAAAAGGGATATGAACTAATGGTCCGCTTGCCAAATATGCTAACTCCCTTGTCACTAAATACCCATTCCTCTCCCTGTTTATCTTCAAAGACCCTACTGACTTTCCCCAGTTCCACATCATCAATAGCTGTAATATACTGAATCCCTGAAGAAACAGTACACTCTTTATCTGAAATTCTGAAACATCCTCCATTATTTAAAGTAACCCAAGTAATCCCTTTGGATAAAGGATACAAATTTTCTATTTGCAACGGAGTATTAAAATGTTGTTCATACTGTTTCAGAACATTAATCAGCTTATTTTCACGAATATCATATAAATACAGGCTATGACGATCGTATGCAATCATCCATAAATTGCCGTCGGCCGTATTCTCCAGCCGCTGCATGTGCTGGTTCAAAAGAGAATCAAACTGAAAAGTCTCGAAATCGCGTCCATCAAACCGGCTTACCCCATTCCAAGTACTAACCCATATAAAACCATTATGACTTTGAAGAATCTGCGCCGGATTACTTTGAATCAATCCATCTCTAACAGTATATTGACGTGCAACACAAATCGGTTGTCCTTTGACAAAAACAAAATGAAGAGCTAACAACAAGATGCCCCATATATATTTTAACTTTATTGTGTTTTCCATTTTATATCGATTTACCAAACAAAGTACAAAGATAACCAAATGTAGATTTCCTCCTAGAATAAATTATCAATTAGACATAAAATACAAGGTTAAAATAGAAAAAAACGGCAACTTTGGTATAAGAACCAACAGCTGCCATTTTCCCTAACTACCTTTTCACCCTATTTCCTACAAGCCTATTTATATCCCTCATTTTGTAAAAATTCGTCTTTATTCGTTATGGCGTCCAATAAAGTTTGTGGAAATGGACGCAACATATGATAAGCTTTCACATTTTTACCGGCATCAGGATTTCCGGCTTTTATCCGACGGATAAATATTTCACTTCCCATTCGTTTCAAATCAAACCAACGCAATTGTTCTCCGACCAATTCCCGAGCACGTTCATCCAATATGAAATCAATATCCTCAATGTCACTTTGAGCAACTTTCATAGCCTCCTCTTTGCCAGCCTTAGCTCTTTGGGAACGAAGAATATTCATATAAGCCAACGCATCCGCTTTGCCGGCTTTTGCTCCTGCTTCCGCCACAATTAAATACATTTCTGCCACACGGATTATAAAAGCATCCCGTGTTCCACGATCCTCGTTCACCGTAGCACGAGTAGGGTCTTCAAATTTAGAGATAGGCATACATTGTTTCTGACTTTTTACAGAACCATCTTCATGATAAATATCTGTCCGATCAAGTATCTGATAACGTCCTTTGGCCCACTGACGCTTTACCTGAGGAACAACATCTTTTGTTATCCATATAGCAGTATCCCCTTGTACCATATAAGGGTAGTTATCTCCGGTTTTTCCTCCATTAGCCTTCCATAACGAACGGAAAGTCACTTCAAAACGTTGGTCTATATTCTCGTCATAACAATCCAGCAAATAACGCGTCGGCATATAGTGATTAAAAGGACGACCATATTCTATGCTTCTGACCATACCGGGCTGGTCATCATACTTCATACAGAAAATCAAATGAGTATGGTTACCCCCTGAACGAATAATATCATTATCCATCTCCTGATTATACAACTGATTGGTAGAAGAATAATCAATATACCAAATCACTTCCTTATTGCCATTTCCATCAGAATTTTCCATATCAAATACTGAGGCAAAATCCTTTGATAACTCGAAAGGGCCATTATCAATCACTTCTTTTGCCAAAGTATAGGCTTGTTCATACAATGCTTTATCATTCAATTCACTTGCTCTAGTCAATAGCAAACGAGCCTTCAAAGCTTTGGCAGCCCACATCGTAACACGCCCTCCATCCGATTGCGCAACAGACAACCGGCTATCCATACAAAAATCCAAATCTTCAAAAATATGAGTATAAATCTCTGAAACCGAGGTTTTCCTAGGTGCCATAACAATAGACTCCGATGGCTGATCCGTATAATAAGTATCTCCAAATGTTTCCACCAGAATCCAATAATAATACGCCCGTAAGAAACGCACCTCTGCTTCTCGTTTACTGGTAAGTGCCTTATCACTGAACGGAACATTCTTTACATGATAGATGGCTGTATTACAAAAGTTGATCGCTTTGTAAAAACGGTCATAATACTCTTTACTGATAGGATTGGTCCCATCAAAATCATTCTGATAAGAAACAATGGCGGGATAATCACAACCGCCGCCCGGAGCCAATATATCCGTTCCCGTTTCACTGAATGCCATAGCAGCAGACTTTCCACCCCAAAAACGCAAGGGAGTATAACAAGAGTTAATCAAAGACTCAAAACCTTTCTCAGTATCATAATAACCACCTTCGGTAGTAACCGCACTACGATTGTGTTCTTCCAAAAAATCAGAGCAGCCCGAGCAAACCATAAGAGTAGCTGCCAATGCATATAATAATGTAATTCGTTTCATAATTTTCATTCTTTACCAGTTAAAATTCTACATTCAGACCAAATACAAGTTGTTTTGTCATAGGGAAAGAAATACTTCCTCCCTGTTCGGGATCATAATTATCAATCTTGCTGAAAGTAAAGAAATTCTTTGCTGTAGCATATACACGGAGTCTGGATAGATTGAGATGTTTCAAAAGTTCCGGTTTGAAAGTATATCCCAACGTAATATCGCGTATTTTAAAGAAAGAACCATCTTCATACTTCAACGTTGAATAGTAAGTAACCTGTGTATAACTCTTACTTTTATTAGGACGCGGAAAAGCATTGGTAGGGTTCTCGGGAGTCCAGTAATCTACATTTCCACCATTTTCCAACGCATTGATACGATACGTAGTATTATAATCATACGCAATCCACTGACCCAAACGAGCATACAAGAATACAGACAAATCAAACCCCTTATAATTAAACGTATTATTGAAACCAAAAGTTACATCCGGACGCTGACTGTAAATGATACGATCATCTGTCGTTATGACACCATTACCATCCACATCCTGTACCTTTATATCACCCGGTTCCTGTCCATTGGCAGCAGCGGTAGCCTCTTCACCCAATTGCCAGATACCTTCTTTCTTATAATCATAAAACACTTTGAAAGGTTCTCCTACAAACCAAGCATTCGCCTCATCCTTTAATTGTCCCGAAGCAAGTTCTTTTATTTTTTCCCTATTGTGTGACAATGAGAAATCTGAGAACCAGGAGAAGTTCTTGTTTTGAATATTAACCGTGCTCAGTGTCAAATCAACACCAGTACTTTCAGTCTTACCGATATTTTCCATAACCGAAGCATAACCGTTAATAGATGGAATTACACGATTCATTAAAATATCCCGGGTTTCTGCCTTGTAAATATCAATACTACCTGAAATACGATTATTAAAAAATCCGAAATCCAGACCAAGGTTATACTGCGTGGTAGTTTCCCAAGTCAGTTCCTTGTTTGACATCGTTTTAGGATAGAATCCATAAGCTCCCTCATTATTGAACGAATAAGTGGAGTTACCCAGCAAACCAACGGTTTGATAAGGATCAATAGCACATTGGCCAGATTGTCCCCAACTCAACCGGAGTTTTAAATTTGAAATAGCATCCACATTTTTCAGGAAATTCTCTTCATTGATACGCCAGGCCAGTGCTACAGACGGAAAGTAGCCCCATTTCTTACCTGGTGCAAAAACAGAAGAACCATCGGCACGCAAAGAAGCAGTCAGCATATAGCGATCCATCAATTTATAATTAACACGCCCAAAGAAGGAAGCCAGATTTTGATCAACCAGTGAACTCTTTATAGTGATTTCTTTTTCATTGGAATACAAATTATGGAACCAGTTATCAGCATATACTTGTCCCTTTCCACCTGCATAGGTATATTCTTTAGAGTTGAGAATCGTACTGGTTCCAACCATTGCCTGCAAACTATGGATATCAGAGAAGTCCTTTGAATAAGTCAGCACATTCTCCCATGTCAGATTACGTGTCATGGTGTGCTCCTTATAGGATTGTGAATCCTTGCCACTTCCCTGCAACGAGTTCTTATCACAGAAAAAGCCTCTACGCACATTCACTGAGTTCAATCCCAGCGTTGTACGGAATAAAATATCCTTGGTGATATTCCAGTTCAGGTACAAGCTGCCGAAGAAACGCTCCTGGATGGTATTATCCACACGCATGCCCTCCTGATCGTCAATCAACGGATTCATCTGAGTATTATAACCGGGAGACGGATACATCACTAAATTCCCCTCCTCATCATAAGGTTTCGAGATAGGAACAATTTTATTAGCCATATTCAGCGGACTATAACGATTATTCTTATCTACATAGGCATAGATAATGTTTGTCCCTACCTGCACATTGTCAAACAATTGATGGTCCAGTGCTACACGGGCATTATACCGTTTATAGTTATCATCCTTAAAGAGTCCCTCTTCGCTTCTGTAACCCAAAGATATATTATGTTTGGTTTTCGTATTGCCCCCGGATACAGACACCTCATAATTTTGGTTAAATCCGTTGTGCATCAACATGTCACGATAGTTCGTATCATATCCTTTTTCCAGATAAGTCAGTTCTTCAGGAGCAAATACAGCAGCATCCTCTGCGTATTTTCCTGTTGTTCTGTCCCGATAGGCCTCTCTTTTGTATTGGGCATATTCTTCAGCATCCATGATATCAGGATAATCAGTTATCATGGTAGAAGAAACAAAAGCATTAAAGGATACTTTTGACTTTCCTTCTTTTCCCTTTTTAGTCGTAATCATAATAATACCATTCGCACCCCGTGTTCCATAAATAGCTGTAGAAGAGGCATCTTTTAACACTTCAATAGATTCTATATCAGTGGGATTTATATCTAGCGAGGTACCATAATCAATACCATCCACAAGAATCAACGGAGCATTACTAGCCGTCAATGAACGCTCTCCACGGATCGTAAAATTAGGTGTGCTTCCTGCTTGCCCCGAAGAGTTTGTAAGATCAAGTCCGGCTACTTTTCCTTGTAATGCCTCCAAGGCATTGGTAGTAGGAATAGCTGTGATATCCTTACTTTTAATAGAAGCAATGGAACCGGTCATATCCCTTTTCTTTTGCACACCATAACCTATTACTACGACTTCTTCCAAAGTCTGGTTGTCTTCTTTCATTTGTACATTCAATGTCTGCTGATTTCCGACAACTATTTTCTGCGGAACATAACCGATGTAAGAGAAGACCAAAGTGGCATCGGCATCCACTTCTTCCAACGTATAACGTCCGTCAATATCCGTTATAGTTCCTCCGCTATTTCCTTGAATAACTATACTTACCCCAATCAGCGGTTCATTATTAGCATCGGTTACTCTACCGGTGACTCTATGCCTGGAAGCCTGTACTTTACCGGAAGATGCCAGTACTTGTTTGGCAAGACTCACCACAATGGTATTATTCACCTTGCTCAATTGCAGACTAGTTTGTTTCCTGATTTGCTCTAAAGCCTGGTCGAAACTTACATTGTCCAAATCAATATCAATCGTATTATACTTTTGGACAACACTCTCATCATAGAAAAACTCATAACCGGAAAGGTTACTCAGTTTCTTGAACACATCAGCCAATTTTACTTTACGCATCTGCAATGTAACAGTCTGATTCAATTCAACTTGTGCTGCATGCACAGGGAAAGCAGCCATAGATGCCGAACCTAGCAACAAGGTCGGTACAAGCAATACTCGGGCCCACGAAGCCCTCTTCGCATGTTGTTTCATAGATCTTGATTATTTAATTATTAAGGTATTATTTATATAGAATATACGAATTGTTTTCTTTCCTGTATTTAATTCCCGTAGCCAAGCGAATGGACTCCAAAACCGCCTCCAAACTCCTATTATCATGCGTACCTGAAAGAAAATTATTAAAGACAAAACTTGAGTCCAATTGTATAGTGTAGTTATACACCCGTTCCAACCTCCTCGTCACTTCTTGTATCGGAGTACGGTTAAAGTATAACTTGTTCTGCATCCACAACATATAATTTTGAGTATTCACATGCTCACGTTCCAGATGCATATTGGTTTTATCCAATACCAATTGCTCTCCGGGAGTCAGTTTCAATTGTTCTTCGCCGAAATTCATCAGCACCTTTCCTGTGCATAGAGTCAGTTGCAGTTCCTCACTATCTTCATAATTATTCAGATTAAAAGTAGTACCCAAAACACGTATTTTATAATCCTGACTTTGAATAATGAAAGGACAGTCTTTATTTTTAGCTACATCAAAATAAGCCTCTCCCTTGAAATGAACGTAACGGTCTTCTTTTCCAAACTGCCTCGGATATTTCATATAAGAGCCTGCATTCAAGATCACTTTTGTCCCGTCAGGGAGCACCACTTTTTGTCTTTTACCATAAGGTACGTGTATTTCATATTGAGCAACCTTCATGTCTGCCGGATTAGCAAAATAAACTACGCTCAAAACGATGCAAAGCAATACAGCCGCAGCAATGCTCCCCCATTTTTTTACTAAATAGATAGATTGACTCCGACGCCTGTCCTCGTAATTGCTGATAATTTGAAGTGCCTGACGCTCATTGGAAATCCATTCCTCCCATGAGGATGAAGACTCTTCCTCACCAGTTTTCCATAAACAAGCAGAAGCTTCATCAAAGTCTTTTGACCGGTCTGTCTTTTTGTCTGCCAACAGTTCCTCAATATCCTTACAGGTATAAATACCGTCAACAAATCTTTTCCAAACCGAATAATGTATCTTTTGTTTTTCTTTCATTATGCATTTCTTTCGTTTCTCTATAAAGGATACGAATCAAAAGCAAAAGGTGGGGATAGGAATCTTATGGTTTAACGTATTTTAATATGATTAGGCTTACAAGTATTGGACAGGTACTTATGAAAGGGATCAGATAAGCACGAATTTTCTCTAATGCATTTTTTATATGATCTTGCACGGTATAAACAGACAAGCCAAGTTGTTCAGCTATTTCTTTATGAGACAGTCCTCTATTCCGGCTCAATTCGAAAATCTCCCGTTGGCGCGGACTCAGCTGTTCCAAAGCCTGTGCAATCAATTCCTGAATATTCTTTTCTTCCAGACTCTTCTCTACATCATCTACATAATCAATGGCCTGTTCCATCAGTTTTTCGTATAGCACAGATCGGGCAGACAGAGAACGAAATATATCGTAAATACGATTTCTTGCTATAGTATAAAGAAAAGCGGAAAAAGACTGCTCAATCCGAATATCTTCCTTCTTTTCCCAAACGGTCAAAAAAATATCTTGTGTTATATCCTCAGCTATCTCTTTATCCTTGACAAAATGGACACAATAATAAAGGACCTGGGACTTATAAAAAGAGAAAAGATGGCTGAAAGCAATCTTGTCTCCATTTATAAGTTTCCGAATTAATTCCCGCTCTATGTCAAGAGGCAGCTTCATACCTAGAATTCAGTAACGAACGGTTTCCCATCCAACCATGCAGCCATATTCAACACCAGTAAATTCCAGTTCTGAAAACCTTTATTCAATACCGGCTCACCATTATCAGGCAGATAATATTCATGTAATGCCCCGAAACGTTCATAGTCACGTCCCAAAAGCAAAATGGTCTTTTCCGCCAATTCCCGGGCCTCTTCCGTAAATCCATATTTCACCAATCCACGAAAGACCAGATAATTCACATTAATCCAAACCGGACCTTGCCAGGAAGACGGATTCCCACTGGCACGTACATTATACATTTTTTCCAAAGGAGACAAAGTACGGATTCCCGCCGGAGCGTTAAAGGAACAAGTATCATGAAAATGAATCCGCACTATTTCCTTTGCTTGCTCCGGAGTGGCTATTTCAGCCCACATCGCCATAAATCCGCTCCACACACTAAGACGCTGAATCAAACAATCATAATCACGCGGCTGCCCTACGTGCAGAAACAATTGTCCCGGGTACAGCCCCTTTATATCCGGTTTCTCCACCGGAAGCAGATTCAAATCCACACTATAATAAAAACGGTCACGCGGGTCCCAACAATGTTCTTGTACCTTTCCTTTCAATACCGCCGCTTCTTTCTCAAAGGAAACTGCTATATCATCCAAATTCAGACAGCCGGCCAAGTATGCCATAGCCTGTAATTCGCGATACATCAACGCGTTCAAGAAGATGGATCCCGAACTGCCTTGAGGACGATAAAAAGTACTGGGATCATTATCAACTCCGATAGCCTCATCAGTTTCCCAATAGAATAACCCGGTCGCCTTGTGACGATGAAAATTCAAATATTTACAGACAAATGCCTGCAACGTATAAAAATCATCGCGCAACCACTCCGCATCCCCGTTCATATTGCGGACAATAAAGGCGGCATGTTGTGCCAATGTAGGTTTGTGCATATTGCTTTTCCAAGGGTTCCGTGTTTTCAACATCTCTTCGCGGCTAGGGGCATTCCGTTCTATCCAGATAGGAATCCAACCGTCCATACCTCCATAGTGCAAGGAATTGAGGATGCATCCCTGTTCATACTTCAGGGCCTCCTGCTTATCCTTTTCCGTGCCGTTCTCTAATAAGATTTGACGCAGAGCGATGTTGCTCAACCAAGAATCCCAATCCCATAGCATATCCAAGTATTGATTACTTCCCGGAGCAAGGAACGGAAAGACTAAAGCTCCTCCGGCTTCACGATACATGCCTTTCATATCTTTATAAATATGAGCACGGCACAATTCTTTGTATTTTGCAATATTCCCGGGAGTACGTTCCGGCATTTGTGCATTTAGCATAAACGGGAAACAACAAATTGTTAAAAAGATCAGTAATTGTTTTTTCATAGGTATTATCTCATTTTGCTGACGGGACAAAAATACAAATTAAAACGAAAAGAAAAAGAGATTAAAACAAAAATTATTTCGAAACAAATCAAAATATAACCAGAAAGGGCTACCCACAGGCAGCCCTCTATAATAAAAATATATTTCCCTTATAAGGTCTTAGTCGCGACGTCCCATATAAATCATTATATAGTAAATCAGTGTAGCCAACGAACTAAGTGCCGCAACCACATAGGTATAAGCAGCCGAACGCAACGCATCCTCTGCCGCATGATGGTTATATGAATTGGTAATTCCGGCCTTGCTCAACCATACCAACGCACGCTGGCTGGCATTGATCTCAACAGGCAACGTAATAAAGCTGAAAAGAGTAGTCATGGCAAAAAGACAAATCCCTGCCAATAATAACTGCGGGAAAGTATTCCCCATCAAAATCCCTGCCAGTAACACCCAAGTCATAATAGAAGATGAGAACTGCACCACAGGTACCAAAGCCGAGCGCATCTTTAGCGGAGCGTATGCACGCGCATGTTGCACGGCGTGTCCGCATTCATGGGCGGCAACTGCCGCAGCAGCTACACTGTTACTTCCATATACCCCTTCACTAAGGTTCACCGTTTTGTTTGCCGGATTATAATGATCGGTCAGCATACCCGGAGTGCTGGTTACACGCACATCATAAATACCATTATCATGTAACATTTTTTCAGCCACATCCTTTCCTGTCATACCACTAGCCAAAGGCATCTTCGAGTATTTTTTAAACTTGCTTTGCAGACTATTCTGTACAATATAGCTGATTACCGCGATTCCAATAAATAAGATCCAATACATTGACATAGTTTTGTTCTTTATAATTTTGTTGTTAAATATACATGTTATTATGTACAAACAGTTTGCCAACCTCACCCTTTTAAATAGAATTAAGATTTTCTGCCATCAAGCTCTTCTGTATTCACATCCGTCAATTTCATTTAAAAAATAATATTATGAGAAAAAAAGAATGGATTATTGATTTTTGATTTATACATTTGGGGCAAAATTAAGAAATATGGAACATGAAATAGGAAATATATCCATAGCCCGTATCCGACAGATGAATCCCTGTTTAAAAGGGATTAACAATGATTTTGTAATGGATAGAAGCGAACATTACATCCCCGAGAATATGAACCCCATCTTTAAATACCCATTACGGCTGGATGGAATCATTATCTCTATCCGTGAAAAAGGCTCTGCCAAAGTCAATATCAATTTACGGGAATACGACATTGAGAAAAACGATCTGATTATTTGCGCTCCCGGCGATATTCTACAGTCCATGTTATCACCGGGCATTCATTTGTCACAAATGTTTTTAATATCATCTGATTTCTTAAAAGAGATGTATATCAACCTGAACAGTTTCATGCCATTTTTCATCTCATTGAAAGAGAATCCCAAATTCCATTTGACAGAAGAAGAAGTGCAGGAACTGAAATCCTTCTATCAACTCATAGAAGAAACAGTAAGCCGGAACGATAACTTCAAAACAGAAATCGTACGTAGGCTGATGGGAGCCTATTTATACAAGATAGGTTCTATTCTTCATAGAAAACAGCCGGAATTCCTTTCTGAAAATCCGAAATCACTGAAAAGAGAAGAAGTATTATTTAATCAATTCATTAATCTGCTGACTGAACATCACCGCAAAGAAAGACGCGTAGACTTTTACGCGGAGCAATTATTCCTGAGTCCCAAACATTTCTCCACCGTAGTAAAGAAAGTAAGCGGAAAAACTGCCGGAGAGTGGATTGACGAATATGTGATACTGGAAGCCAAAGCGCTGTTGAAATATTCCGTCATGTCTATTCAAGAAGTAGCCTATTTTATGAATTTCCCGAACCCTTCCTTTTTTGGCAAATACTTCAAGCACCATACCGGGTTATCTCCCAGCGAATACAAGATGCAATAATGAAAACAGAAGATAAGAAATAGTAATCCAACGGGGGCTGTCCGAAAAAAACGGACAGCCCCCGAAAGTAAATTATATAAGTGTGACCACACTACCTCTCATCTTAAAATAATTTCGCAGGATATTCACCGGCATCCACCAATGCCTGGATCTTATCAACCACACTCTGACGGTCTTCAGGATAAGTTACTCCAAACCATTTGCTGGTAGTATCCAATACCTCAACGGTAGCAGTACCGTCATTAATCAGCTTGTCCACCATCAGCGGAATAAAGAATTCACTCTTCAAGTTTTCCATATTTTTAGGATCACTCAAGAATGCTTTAAAGAATTCCTTGCTGTAAGCAAAGTAATCAGGAGTAAAGCCCCAGAAGTTCATGCTCACCGGAGTTGTGTCAGGGGTAGCTGTCCATTCGCCATTGTCGTCAATATACTTCACTTCTCCGTCTATGCGCTGAATCTTGGTACGTTCTACAACGGAAGTCAACAAATTATCCGCATTAGTTCCACAAATACCACGAGATACAGTACCGCTTTCGCTTAGAGTATTACCTACACGGAAACCTACCATAGAATATGTATTTTTAGAGCCTTCGGGCAATGCAGACAAAAACTTACCCATCACCTGAAAGGAGTCACGGCCATAGAAATCATCACAATTGATTACTGCGAAAGGTTCTTGTATTACATCAGCCCCCATCATGACAGCATGGTTAGTTCCCCAAGGTTTTGTACGCTCCGCAGGACAAGTAAAACCCTCCGGCAGATTGTCTAAAGCCTGGAATACCAGTTCGCAAGGAATATGACCTTCATATTTAGAAATAATCTTTTCACGAAAATCTTGTTCAAAATCTTTACGGATAACAAAGACCAGTTTTCCAAAACCGGCGTTGATAGCGTCATAAATAGAATAATCCATAATAGTTTCGCCGTTAGGACCCAGACCATCCAATTGCTTCAATCCTCCGTAACGGCTGCCCATACCAGCCGCCAATAAAAATAAAGTTGGTTTCATAGTTTATTTATTTAAAATTGAATATTTGATGGTACAAAGCTACAAAATAATACGGAGGAAAAAAGCTACATTCCATTCAAATTCGAGCATAAATCAATCATTTCCCTCCTTTTGACGCAAATCAAGCCCTATTTCTAGAAAGGATAGCCGATAGCAAAGTGCAATCCCAGTCCATCCTTAAACTTAGGAATATTATAATATCCTTTCTTGCCGGTGTCATACGGATCATGAAGAGCAATACCCAGATCCAGGCGGATCACCAGGAAAGTAAGGTCATAACGCAACCCCACCCCAGTACCCAAAGCTACACTTTTAGCAAAATTACGAAGAGTAAGCAAACCGCCGGGGCGTATATTCTCACCTTCCTCATTCTTTTGCTCACGCAGCAGCCACACATTTCCCGCGTCCAGAAAAGCTGCCCCGTACAAATCACCCAGGATAGGGAAACGGTATTCCACATTCGCTTCCAGCTTCACATCTCCGGTCTCATCCAGATAACCATACTGTTTATCTTCAGGACGATAAGAACCGGGGCCGATAGAGCGCACTGTAAACGCACGGATACTGTTGGCTCCCCCAATATAGAACTGCTCGCTGTAGGGCGCTACAGTCTGGTTCCCGTATGCATACAAAATCCCCCCCATCAAACGAGTGGCTATATGCTGTTTCTCTCCGACTTTAAACAAACAACGCACTTCGGATGTCATTTTCAGGAATTGCGCATAAGGACTGTTCAATAACTTCTTATCTGTTTCCTTGAATCCTTTCCCAAAAGCAGCATACACCAACGAAGTCAGATTACCAGCCGAAGTAAAGGACGTCTCCCACCATAAATTATTGCGTTTCTTCAACGGGGCGTTATCATACGTAAACGTATAACTCATAGCCGGAATAAACTGATTTCCCAAACTGATTTTCAAACTCCGGTTCTTGTCCACTATCGTATCAAAACGTGTAGTAGTATGCTGCAACGTATTAAATGCCAGCCTGAAAGGAGTCACCGTATGTTTCCATACCCGCGAAGGCTGGAAATCGTATGACACCGTTCCACCGAAAGAAAGCATTTTAAAGAAACGGGCACGGTTCAACTGACTGGCATACAACTTGAACGAGGTATGCTGCGGAAATCGTGAGCGCATCATTTTTTTACTCATCCACGGCAACACCAGGCGAGGATACTCCAATGAGAAAGAAGTTCCCAGCTCGTATGAATTCAATTTAGAACTGTTCCCATCCGCCGTAGAATTGGTCTGCCATTCGTATGACCCTTTCAACTGGAAAGAAAGCGTGGCGGCTGTACGCATGAAATTCTTCCGCGAGAGGCTGAAAATCGCTCCGGGACCAGTCTGATCCGTACTTTTGGTAGTCACATTGAATTCCAGTTCTCCGTCATACGGCAAATCGAATGTAGCATTCATCCGCACATTCAGCGTATCACACCCCGGCAATGTATCTTGCGGGGCATAGCGGAACTCGGCAAATTTGAAAATGCCCAGACGCGCCAAGGCTTCCTGCGTAAAATTCTGGCGGGCCTGAGAATAAAGCTGCCCTTTCTGGTAAAAGAAGCGCTTAGCCAATACTCCGGGGCGGATACCGGGTTTCTTACCGCTATAGTGTAAAGTCATTCCCGGAAAGACGATGGAATCAGTGGGTTCCTCCCCTTTATATCCGGTGAGATAAACAGAGGTATTCCCTATATAATAAGGTTTTTTCGCATCGGCAGGCACTCCGGCTTTCGGGACAACCTGCAAACTGACCATTCCCGGTTTGCGCAAGGTATCCGCACGGAAAGTAATGAATTCGGGACGGAAATAATAATAACCATTGTTACGGAAAAGGGTACTCAGCCGCTGGCGTTCCTCCTCCAGTTTCAATACACTGAAATTATCTCCTTTATGCAATACCCTCTGGTCATAAGCAGCCCTGATCAGACTATCGGCGCGAGGAGGATATTTCAGATACATGACAGAGTCCAGATAATAAGGGTTCGCCATATCAATCTTATAACTTAACTTGGCTTTCCGAGGATTCTTCAACGAGTCTACAGAATAAGTCACAGCACCATTGAAAAAGCCATAATCGTGCAACAGATTGGTCGCCACCTTCACACGGGTTTCCGGGTTCACTGTAGACAAATACACCGGAGCAGCCCCCAGCTTGTTGAAGATCCAATGCCCCACCCCCTTTTTATCCTGGTATTTCACAAAATCATTGTATATCCACAAACCGAAAGGAATGGGAAAACGCAAGGAGTTGCTTCCCAGAATGGCATTATTGGGAGGATAAGACAAAGCAGCCTCCACCTCTTCCAAGGTCTGGACACCGGCAGGGGTCTTGTCCTCATTCAGAATCTCCATATTTTTCACACCGACATATAGCGTTTCGTCTTCCGGCAAGTTCCTGGTAGTAGAGCAGGCAGCTGTCACCAGCAACAATACCGATAATAGAAGCAGGTTTATGTTATGTTTTCTCTCCATATCTCCAACGATCATTTTTTCTTCTTAGACTTGAAAATAAACAGTTCGCCCAGGTGGCTCATCTTCTTGCGAAGCACAATACCCACACCGGTCTCTATGATCTCACCTTCCAGCACACTCTCATAATTCTTGTCGTGGAAGAGCTTGACATACCGGGTACCGCTGTTGTCCAGGCGGTATTCTATGGATACATTATCAATAAAGGTTTCATCCTGCTGTACCGTACTTCCGGTAGACACTTTACCGCCTACCACTATACGGAATCGGTTATTCCAGAAACGTTTGGCGAACTGGAAGTTATAATCCGTGCGTTTCCCGCCGCTATCGGCATCATCCACCGTTTCCATGCCCACATTGATATCAAGTGCTTTTCCGGCAATATTCGAGATTTCGCTCTGCAAGAATGAGTTCAAGGCATTATTCACATTAAATCCTCCCGTAGAGTTTCCTTCAGCCATATACATTCCGGTCACCAGCATGGTGACAGCCAGTTTTCCCCGTTCCTCCACCGACATGGCATTCAGCTGGTCTTGCACAGACGCATCCTCGGGAGCCGAAAGGGTAAACGCCAGCCCCAGATTCTCCAGACTCTGGCTCAAAGCGATCCCTACATCAAACCCGACGATACGCGAAGTCTTTCCATCCTCGCCCACCGAAGCACGGACCCTTTCGGTCGCGGTAATGTTCAGTTGCGGATTCATGATATTTCCCGTCCACTCCACATAACTGCCATTTTGAATATTAAAAGTCTTCAGCGGAATAATCGGAATCTGGTATTTCATCTCCCCGCTCATCAAGGAATAACGCCCGGTCAGCAACATATCCCCCTGAGGAGTGTACTGGAATGACAAGTCTCCGCCCCCTTCCAGCAACATATAGTTGGAGCCGTCCGGCACCAGATCCACACGTGCCTGCACCGCCTGGTCTATATGCATGGTCATGGCCACATCCATCCCTCCCAAAGAGATTTGCTGGACAGAGGACTCTTCCACCGAGGTTGTGTCGTTAAAATTGACAAAAGTCACCATATCCCCCAAACGGTCGTTCACCGTCAAGGGAGAGTCTTTCAGAACATAGGTCACATTGGTTTTCCCCAATATGTTCATGTTCCCCCGCATCACCAGTTCCTCCACAGGACCGCGCAGCGTTGCGTTAAAGTCCACATACATCTTGCCGTAAACCATAGCCCGCTTGGTACGGGGAGCATTCAGCAACTCATAATTCTCGGCATGCATTTTAAGGTTCACCGCCGTCCGTTCCAAATCCGAGAAGTCCACCTCTCCATTAATCGTAAAAGGGGTCTTCCCTTTGGTGAATATATCAAAATCCTTGAACATCATCTTACTGTTCACCACCTGCACCGGTTCATTGTCAAAACGGAACATGGCAGACATTTCCGGCATGAAGAAGGTCACGGAATCCAATGCCAGTTCCCCATTCAGCAGGGGTTTGGCCGGGTCACCTTTCATGGATAAAGTTCCGTCAATATCCCCGTTCAGTTCCACCATACGGTCGGGAACAAACGGATTGACAACATTCAGCGGGAAATGCTCAAAAGCCATATCCGCACTCAGACTTCCTGTCCCTTCCGCAGCAGGTAGATAGATACCTCCCAAATGAGCTATTTCCTTGCCATCACGGCGTATATAAGCGTCCAGATGATGATCTTTCTCCTCACCCGGCAGATACACCCCGCTGAATTCCCAATTTCCCAGCGCACTACCTTCGTACTTGAATTCGTCCACGCGCAAATCACTGCTCACCATCATATACGGACCGGAGTCTATATAGTGTGCTTCCGCCCCTATCCACCCTTCTATATCAGGCATGTAAGGGAGAATACGCCGGAATTCTTTCAAATTAATGCGTGAAAGTTCAAAAGTCATATCCTGTTTAGCAATAGTATCCTCACGATTCGTATAAAAACTGAGTCCGGAGCCTTGGTCGTCATGCAAATTCAGATTAGCATGAATCCGCCCGTTATCCGCCAGATAAATATAATTATCCCTGTTTACGGTAAAAGGACGGTATACCAGCGTGGGGTGTTCCGGAAAGACCTTCATGCGTATGCCGTGACGGCGCAAGTCGGCCGTCACTCCCATATATACCCCCTGTTCCTTACGGGCATTAAGATACTGCACCAACAACTGGGCATTATTATTTCCTATATTTCCTTCCAAAGTCACGTCAAACGCTTCCTGCCCCGGTTTAGGCCCATTTACCACTCCACTCAGCAGGTTTATTCCATTCATGTCTTGTTGCACGTCCAGATAGATCGTATCCAACACCAGACTGTCCGTACGCAATCCATATAAATAAGCCTCTCCGTTCAATCCCTCTGTCGGAGATGAATCCATATCCATAAACAAACGGCCGTATGACAACCCCATCATAGAAAGGTAATTGGCTATCGGATTATCGGGACCTGAAGATATCCTCAGGCAAAGCCCCGGAAGGAATTCCCGAAGTTCTTCCTGCTCAATATGTTTACTATTCCATTGTTCCGTCAGTTTCTTCATCAGCATCTCCGCCCTGCCGGAAATAGATTCAATGTGCCCTGCTCCTTCCAGGCTCAGATCAAGGTCACCTGCACGTAAATAAGCAGAAGTAGAATCTCTGGAAGTGCTGAATCCGACAAACAGGTCCTTGGAATGGGAAGTACGTTTGGCAGTGACAATCGTGGCATTTGTCATCTCGGCCTCTACGGCATACCTTTTTCTGAGATCACTGCTGAAACGGACACCCAAGTGCTGGGAGGTCTGAAAACGGGTATCCATCAGATGAAGCGCCTGCCAATCCAAATGAGCCACATCCATTTTCAAGTTGCCCGAAACATCATGAGGTTTTAAGATACCATCCAGATGCGCCTTGATATCCATGGTCCAGTTTTTCACTGCCAGTAAAGCATGTACCTTCGATTTCTCCAGTCCGGCAGCCAGTGAGATTCCTGTCAAATGATAACTGCCATAATGGAAACGGTCTATACCGCCCTTTGCATTGAAATAAGTACGGGGGGAGAAAAAGTCAAAACCTTCCCCCTCCACTTTCAGACGGGTGGACAGGGTGTACAAAGAATCGGCTGGCATAAACTGGTGCAAGTCAAAATGATTGACAGCCAAGTCTGCCTCATACCTGTCACGCGACAAGTCGTATTTGGCAAACAGACGGGCCGCCCGTTCCATCTTGAAATCATCCGCCACGGAGATACTGTCATTATAAACTGTTATAGGAATAGTGTCGGCCGCAGCCACCGCGTGCGCTTCAGGCTGCATCAGCAACAGGTCCGTGCCCATTTTAGGGCCCGCCATCGTAAATTTACCCTCCAAGCGCGTTCCGTATGGAATTTCTATTCCTTCGGCCAACGTGGAGATAAACTTCAAATCTTTGGTTTCAGCTTGCAGCGTGATATCTCCTCCACGCAGCAAGCTGTCCGTCAGGCTAGTCAGCTCACCTTTGGCGAACAGTTCCAATGCACCGGGAAGTTCTGCGGTAAGAGTGGTCAGTTTCAGTTTGTTCAAATCCCCGTCAATCCCTGTACGGATGCGCAGGGGTTCGGAAGGATATTTCCGGATAAACTTTTCATCCATGCTTCCCATGAATCTCACCACATCCGGTTTTCCGATATCGGCCATCAGGCGTGCGGACACCAAGCCTTCCTTCTTGAAATCCAAGGCATCCCAATCCATCGCAGCATTCAGTTCCAGATAAGAATCCCGGGTTTCCAGTTTCAATGAAGGCACACGCAGCACCTTGTCATTGGATACCAGCCGCCCTTCGGTAGAAACGATCTCCACCCCCGAACGCTCTTTCAGCACAAACTGACTGATGATGGCTTTCATATTCCTGCCTTCGTAGTACAGGGAGTCCAGCTTCACACCGATATCCGTCAAGGCAATATGGGACGGATCCAGTCCGGCGGACAAGCTGTCGGCAGATGCGGTGGCACTCGGCCTCCCGCTGTCATAGCGCACGCGCCCGTTCTTTATCCGGAAAGTTTGCAGCGAATAGGCCGATTTATGCAAGTCTATCAGCCCGTCGCGCAGTGTGGCATTATCCAGCGAAGCCGCCAATGACAAGCTGTCCAAAGGCATATCCAGTGCAAAGGATACATTCTGCAAATCAATATCCTGTAATATTATTTTCCAATAGGTGGTGTCGCTTGCAGCCGTATCGGCCGCAGCGGTGTCATTCAGGCAGAGAGATAAATCCGTATCTTTCAACAAGACTTTGTTAACGATGGCAGTTTCGGGGTCCAGCGCCACTCCATGACTGGAGATGAACAATTCCCCCAAAGTACCGTTCAACCTCATGCCATGTATCAAGTCATTAGAATTCACTGTGGCTCCTTGCAGGGATATGCCATCCACTTCCACCTGCTTTTTCAGCAGTGGCAGCAACTGCACATTCACTTGCAGGCGGCGCACACTGAGCAACGTATCCTTATGCGGGGAAGCGGCATCTACATCGGTCACCACCAAATTCAACGGAAAAGACAAAGAGATACGTCCCACGGAGATATTCATACCGGTAGCTTCCGAGGCATATACAGCAGCTTTGTCCACCAGAAAGTTCTGAATGGGTGGCAAATAAATCAATATACATAAAATGATGAACAGAATGAACGGAGATGCTATCGTCCACAATGTCCAACGAAGCTGTTTTTTCTTCATTGAGTGTCTGTACAAGTATTCCTGCAAATTTAAACAATTTTATCGGCATAATGGTTGAAAGAACGCAGCTTTTATCTTTTGTTTCCCATAATTTATTAAAAAAAGAACTTACGGCATACCTGTTGCTACCGGGAAAGATTTATAATCTTTCAGGTATAAGATCTATAATCTTACCGCCGCAAGATTTAAATCTTTCAGCTCTCCCGTCTGTTCCCATAACATGAACAATACAGACACAAAACGGCAGATGCCCAAGAAGACGGAAGCTACTTCCAACGCAGACGCAGACGCGGCAGACGCAGGTCCTTTTTTCTCACACACGTGCGTGTACATTATAATGCGATATAAATCCGGCATCTCTCATCAAAGGCTCCTCCCCCTGAAACGATGTATGCCATACTACCATTTAATGCGAATTTCAAGACTTATGCAAGCCATGTTATTCAGAAACTTTTTTAATTTCCTTTTTTCCAAGTCTTATCATCCCCTTCCGGTTTTGCCGCCGGTCTTTTTATCTTTTTTCCTTCGTCTTTTCTCTTTCCGGCGCTTCTCTTCTCCTCACTCTGCCTCGTTTATTTTTCTTCTCTATAATAGGTACACGCACGTGTGTGAGAAAAAAGGACCTGCGTCTGCCGCGTCTGCGTCTAAAGTATTTTATATGACTATCAGTAACCTATATGAAACTCACATGAGAACGGGCAACGGATAAGAAAAAGGCAAACTGTTTAGAACCACCATATTCCTCATGCTTTCAAATAACTCTTTATCTGTCTGTATATGACAGATAAAGAAAAAGAGCATATTATTTCTATAATAACAGTAAGGCGACTGCTGCCATGCAAGGTCAAGAGTACAAAAAATATTTTATCTGTTTCGCATATTTGAGCCTTACAGCAAAGCTACTGTGAAATAATACCTGTACTTTTGTATCGGAAACAGGAAAGACCTGTCGGTTGTCTTGGAAATGTCGAACTAAAAATCATATCGTATGAAAACAAAAATAGCATCATTAGCTTTATTATTGACTTTAATTTTTCCGATCATGGCAAAATCACAAGTAAAAATCCAACAGACTGCCGGACGCGATGCGCTCGGAGAATTTGCCCCCGAATTTGCACGTTTGAACGATGATATTCTTTTCGGGGAAGTATGGAGCCGGAACAATCTGCTTTCGCTCCGCGACCGTTCCATCGTAACCGTAGTGGCCCTGATGTCGCAGGGACTGACCGATTCCTCGTTCAAGTACCATCTCGAATCGGCGAAGAAGAACGGAGTGACCCGAACCGAGATAGCCGAAATACTCACCCATGCCGCATTCTACGCGGGCTGGCCGAAAGCGTGGGCGGCTTTCCGTATGGCAAAAGAAGTTTGGACCGGCGGTAATGCCGACAGCGTAGCGGCAGGTTCGCTCGAAGCCTACGCGCAAACTATCATTTTCCCCGTGGGGAAACCCAACGATGCCTATGCCAAGTATTTCATCGGTCAAAGTTACACGGCTCCCGTGGTAACGGACGGAGTCCCCGTGGTAAATGTGACCTTCGAGCCGGGCTGCCGCAACAACTGGCATGTGCACAAGGCAACGAAAGGCGGCGGTCAGACACTCGTATGCGTGGGCGGTCGCGGCTACTATCAGGAGTGGGGCAAAGAGCCGGTGGAACTACATTCCGGGGATGCAATCAATATTCCGGCAGGCGTGAAACATTGGCACGGGGCTGCTCCCGACAGCTGGTTCTCGCATTTAGCCATCGAAGTGCCCGGTGAGAACAACAGTACCGAATGGCTGGAACCTGTCGGTGATGAAGAATATGCCAAATTAAAATGACATGAAACAGATAGTATTGATACTTATGAGCCTACTTACTTTCAGTAACCCGTCGAAAGCACCAAAACAGACTGTGGAACCGGCAGTGTCGTCACGCACGATGTGGAGCCGAATACCCTTGTCGCGGGCAATCCCGCCAAACTCATTCGACGAATATAGTTTCTGAAACATTATGCTGGAAGATATCATCCGATTACTGCATGAAGGGAAACATTCTTTAGTCGTTTCCAACGGAGAAGTCAGAACTTTCGACAGACGCGGTGTGGCCGACCTGTATGCCCTGCTGCAGGAAGATTCCGATTTCCTGAAAGGAGCTTCCGTTGCGGACAAAGTCGTAGGCAAGGCGGCTGCGGCGCTGATGATTTTGGGAGAGGTCGGAGAGCTCCATGCGGACGTGGTCAGCCGTCCGGCCCTCGACTTGTTTGCCGATAGCGGGGTATGCGTCAGTTACGGTACGGCAGTCCCGCACATTATCAACCGTACAAAGACGGGATGGTGCCCGCTGGAAACTTGTTGCCGGTATTGCCTTACTCCACAGGATTGTCTCGTCCGAATTGAAGAGTTTATAACATTACAATCTAAAAGAATGAATTCAGATAAATGAAGAAACAACATTTACTATTTGCAACATTCATATTGGCCGGAAGCCTGACCGTTTCGGGCCAAACACCTGATACGGCAGACAGCTTGTCAGCCCAAAGAACATTGACTATCGACGAAGTGGTCGTTACCGGAACCCGTCATCAGACGGATATACGCCACTTGTCGCAGACTGTTTCAGTAGTGAACAGGAAAAGAATCGAGCAGTCGATGCAGCCTTCCCTGCTCCCTGTGCTCACGGAACAGGTTCCGGGTCTGTTCACTACTTCGCGCGGCGTGATGGGCTACGGGGTCTCCAACGGGGCGGCAGGCGGTATTTCGTTACGCGGGTTAAGTGGCGGCAATGCCCGCCTGATGGTGCTTATTGATGGGCATCCACAATATGCCGGCATCTTCGGACATCCGATTGCCGATGCCTACCAGACGCTCCTGGCCGACCGGGTGGAGGTACTGCGTGGCCCGGCATCCGTACTCTACGGTTCGAATGCCATGGGTGGCGTAGTAAATATTGTGACCCGCAAAATGCACGAGGATGGGATTCGCACCCACCTGCACACAGGGTACGGTTCCTACAACACGTTGGAAACCGAACTGACGAACCGCATCCGCAAAGGGCGTTTTTCGAGCGTCATCAGCGGCTCGTACAACCGCACGGACGGGCATCGTGCCGACATGGGATTCGAGCAGTACGGCGGTTACGGCCGGATCGGTTACGAGGTGACGGACCACTGGAATCTGCGTGCCGACGTGAACGTGACCCACTTCAACGCCTCTTATCCCGGCCCGGTATCGGCTCCGCTGCTGGACGGTGACCAGCGCATTACACGGGGCATGACCTCTTTTGCCGTCGAAAATGAATACGGGAAGACTTCCGGTGCGTTGAGTTTCTTCTACAACTGGGGCGACCATTGGATTAACGACGGCTATACGCCTTCCGCAGGGGAAGGTCCGCAGGATGACCGCTTCAACTCGTATGACGACATGATGGGTATCTCATGGTATCAGAGCGCCCGGTTCTTCAAGGATAACCGCATCACCGTAGGCTTCGACTGGTTCCGTTACGGTGGCGAGGCATGGAGCGAATATGTGAGCGGAGAAGACGCGGGAACACGTAGCGATTTGGTGGATAAGCATGAAAACGAGGTGGCAGGCTATGTGGACTTCCGGCAGGATGTCGGGAAGTGGCTCACGTTCAACGCAGGATTGCGCGTTGATCATCATTCCCGTGTCGGAACAGAATGGGTGCCGCAGGCTGGATTGGCATTCCACCTGCCTCATACCATCGAACTGAAGGCTTCTGCCTCCAAAGGTTTCCGTTACCCGATTCTCCGTGAGATGTACATGTTCCCGCCGCAGAATCCCGACTTGAAGCCGGAATCTATGTGGAACTACGAGATAGCCTTCTCGCAAAGACTGTTGGGTGGAAGCCTGTCGTATGGCATCAATCTCTTCTATATCGATGGCAAGAACCTGATTATGACCCTGCCCAATCCGAGCGGAAGCGGTATGCTGAACCAGAATTCGGGAGAGATAGACAATGCAGGCGTCGAAGCACAGGTCGCTTACCGTTTCAATAAGAGTTGGTCGGTGGATGCCAATTACAGCTACCTGCACATGGAGAATCCCGTGATTGCCGCTCCCGAACATAAGCTCTATGCCGGAGCAAACTTCACGCAAGGACGCTGGTCGGTATCGACGGGCATACAGTACATCGCCGGACTTTACACCTCGACAGATCCGGCTACAACCGAGGATTTTGTCTTATGGAATCTGCGCGGACAATTCCGTGCCACCCCATGGCTCGACATCTGGGCACGCGGAGAAAACCTGCTGGCACAGCGTTACGAAATCAATGCCGGATACCCGATGCCGAGAGCTACGGTGATGGCAGGTATAAATCTGAACTTTTAATTGATAAATTACAGTATATATGAAAAAGATAATGAGCATGATAATGGCTGCAATGGTATTTTTGACCATAGGAACAGGATATGTACAGGCACAGGACAAGACATCGGATAGCGCATCTGAACTCCCAAAGGTCTATCTTATCAAGGAAATTACCCCGGAAAATCTTGTGAAGATCTACGAGGCTCTCGGTCGTAAAGCCGAAGGAAAGGTTGCGGTAAAACTCTCCACCGGCGAACCGGGCGGACATAATTTTCTCCAGCCGACACTCATTGCACCACTTGTACGGAAAATGAACGGCACAATCGTGGAGTGCAATACGGCCTATGGTGGCGGACGTGCCAATACGGAGGCACACCTCAAGGCTGCTGCCGACCACGGTTTTACGGCGATTGCGAAAGTGGACATCATGGATGCCGACGGCGAAGTGTCCCTGCCGGTAAAAGGCGGCAAGCACCTGAAAGAGGATTTCGTGGGCAAGAACTACTTGAATTACGATTTTACGGTTGTGCTGTCGCATTTCAAAGGTCATGCGATGGGTGGTTTCGGCGGCGCAATCAAGAATATCTCCATCGGCATCGCCTCGTCGGGCGGCAAGGCGTGGATTCATTCGGCAGGCACGACCAAGGACGTAAGCAAAGTCTGGGGTAACCTTCCCGAACAGGATAACTTTTTGGAGTCGATGGCCGAGGCCGCCAAAGCCGTCACGGACCATTGCGGCGATAAGATTCTCTACATCAGTGTGGCCAACAATCTTTCGGTGGACTGCGACTGTGACTCCTCGCCTGAAGATCCGCGGATGGGCGACATCGGTATCCTTGCCTCGCTTGACCCGGTAGCGCTTGACCGGGCCTGCACCGATCTGGTACGCTCCTCCGAAGACCACGGTAAAATTCACCTGATCGAACGTATCGACTCGCGCCACGGGATGCATACACTCGACTATGCCGAACAGCTCGGTATGGGAAGTCAGAAGTACGAACTTGTCGAACTGAAATAGACTGTTCGGGATGCTTGCTATGGCTGTACTGCCCCGCCATCTTTCTCAAATCCGTTCTGTTGGCTGTGGTTGCCGGGTATGCGGCTTCGCATTTCAGGAAAGCTTCGCCCGGACTGCTCCTTGGGGTCGTCTTGGCCTATCAGCTTGTCGGGATGCTGGGAGAATAGGCGACGAAAGGAGATTCCTGGCTTGCCGCACAGGATTTCCGGATTGGTATTCCGGGCATGCTGCTTCAGATATTCGGGAGCTGGCTATTCATTAACCGCATCATTCGTAAGTAATACCATTCCTATTGATTTTTGAATGAAAATAATAAACAAGGAGAGGAAAAGGTCTTTTCCCGTTCCTTTGCAACCTCAAATCGGCAATGGATAAGTAGCCATTATTCTCTTAACTCCTGCTGAACAGGTCAAAACCCCTCAATGGATGAATATAGAGTAAACCTGCATATCTCCCTTTATTTCCAACAGTTTGCATTATTCCTGCGAAATCCATCCGTATGTGAGCGAGTTTTGTTATATTTGTCCGATAAATAAAAAAACAGCTCATGATTTCAAACAAAATTTTACTAATATGCCTGGCCTTCATCGCATTGACTGCATGCAGCGCCGGCTCGAAAAAACAAACGAATCATCATATGGAAAATGAAAAGCGTACCCTAGTGAAACTGGAAACCACCATGGGGAATATCACAGTGGCCCTGTATAATGAAACACCGAAACATCGTGATAACTTTATCAAACTGGTAAAAGAGGGAGTATATGACAGTACGTTGTTCCACCGGGTTATCAAACAATTCATGATCCAGGCCGGCGATCCGGACAGCAAAAACGCATCGGATACCGCCATGCTGGGCAGCGGTGATGTGGGTTACACCATTCCCGCCGAATTCAATCCGAAATTCTTCCACAAGAAAGGAGTATTGGCGGCAGCACGCCAGGGTGATGATGTGAACCCCGAAAAGGCTTCATCGGGTTGCCAATTCTATATTGTTACCGGACGCAAGTTCACCGAACCGCAACTGCTGGGCATGGAGAACAAAATAAACGAACAGCACGAAGAGGCCCTGTTCGACAGTCTAGCACGCCAGCACATGAAGGAAATATACAAGATGCGCAAGGCGGGCGACAATGCCGGATTACTGGAATTGCAGGACACACTGGAAGCCCAAGCCCGTGAACTGGCGGACAAAGAAGAGAAATTCCGCTTCACCCCCGAACAGATCAAAGCATACAGCACCGTAGGCGGCGCTCCCCACCTGGACGGTTCTTATACCGTATTCGGTGAAGTAACCGAAGGCATGGAAGTAGTGGAGAATATTGAAATAGCAAAAACGAACCGCGCAGACCGCCCTGTAGAGAATATCCGGATTCTCAAGGCCAGTATTCAGTAATTTGCGACTCAGATGATTAACATTAACCGATACACCTTGTCTAACGGGCTGCGTGTGATACACAATGAGGACAATACAACCCAGATGGTGGCACTGAACCTGCTGTACGATGTGGGCGCACGCGATGAAGATCCTGACCATACCGGATTCGCCCATCTGTTTGAACACCTGATGTTCGGAGGCTCTGTCCATGTGCCCGACTATGACACTCCGGTACAAAATGCCGGAGGCGAGAATAACGCATGGACAAATAATGACATAACCAATTATTACATCACCCTCCCCCGTCAGAATGTGGAAACCGGATTCTGGCTGGAGAGTGACCGTATGTTGTCTCTCGACTTTAACCCGCGCAGTCTGGAAGTGCAACGGCAAGTAGTAATCGAAGAGTTCAAACAGCGAAACCTGAACCAGCCATACGGAGACGCCTCGCATCTGCTACGTGCCCTGGCTTATAAGGTGCATCCGTACCAGTGGCCTACCATCGGCAAAGAAATCAGCCACATAGCCAATGCCACCCTTGAAGAGGTAAAAGCTTTTTTCTTTAAATATTATGCACCGGACAATGCCATTCTGGCTGTAACGGGACATATTACTTTTGAAGAGACAGTGGCACTGGCCGAAAAGTGGTTCGGCCCTATCCCGCGCCGCAACGTCCCCCCCCGCTCACTGCCGGCAGAACCCCGGCAAACGGAGGAACGCCGGCTGACAGTGGAGCGGAACGTGCCTGTAGACGCGCTCTTTATGGCATTCCATATCTGTGAACGACGCCATCCCGACTATTATGCTTTTGATATGCTGAGCGACTTGCTAAGTAGCGGACGTTCCTGCCGCCTGGTGCAGCATCTGGTGCAAAAGAAACAGGTATTCAACAGCATCGACGCCTATATCTCGGGCAGCATTGACGAGGGATTGTTCCATATCACCGGCAAACCCGCCCCAGGCGTCACGCTGGAAGCTGCCGAAACAGCCGTATGGCAGGAACTGAAGGCATTGACGGAAGAAAGTGTGGACGAGGACGAGCTGGAAAAAGTAAAGAACCGCTATGAAAGCGAACAGATATTCAATAACCTGAATTACCTGAATGTGGCTACCAATCTGGCTTATTTTGAACTGACCGGCAAAGCGGAGGATATTAACAATGAAGTAAACAAGTATCGCTCGGTCACTGCCGGACAGATAAAAGAAGCGGCACAAAAAACATTTGTGCGGGAAAATTGTTCCACACTCTACTATAAAAGTAATTTGCCGACCTGATAATATGCTAATTTGCCAATGCGCCATGCGGAACACAGCGCAGCTAGTTGGCAAATTAGCATATTGGCATATTGGCACATTAGCAATTTATTAACCATGCAACATTACAAAGCACTTTTCACTTTAGGTATCCCTATCGTTATCGGCCAGATAGGTGTCATCATTCTGGGTTTTGCCGATACATTAATGATAGGCCATCACAGCACGAATGAATTAGCCGCCGCCAGTTTTGTCAACAATATGTTTACTTTGGCCATTATTTTCGCTACCGGATTCTCATACGGGCTGACCCCTATCGTGGGGAGCCTGTTCGGACGGGGAGAAACCCATGTAGTGGGACGGATGCTGAAGAACAGCCTGTTTGCCAATACACTGCTGGCAGTATTGCTCACACTCATCATGTGGATACTCTATCTGAATATCCACCGGCTGGGGCAACCCGAAGAACTGCTGCCTTTAATGCGTCCCTACTTCATCGTTTTACTGATATCCTTGTTGTTTGTACTGCTTTTCAACGGTTTCAAGCAATTTGCCGATGGCATAACCGACACCCGCGTTTCCATGTGGATCTTATTGGCAGGAAATGTGATGAACATCATCGGCAACTACATCCTGATTTACGGTAAACTGGGAATGCCCGAAATGGGATTGCTGGGAGCGGGAATTTCCACATTGGCCTCCCGTATCATGATGGTGGTCGTGTTCGCCGTCATTTTTTTCTGTACCCGGCGTTATCATATTTATAAAGAAGGATTTCTACACAATGCGCTCAACCGGGCAGACTTCCTGCACCTGAACAAACTGGGATGGCCCATTGCCATGCAGATGGGGATGGAAACCGCTTCGTTCAGCCTCAGCGCCATTATGGTGGGATGGATCGGGACTACCGCTCTGGCAGCCCACCAAGTGATGCTCGCCATTTCCCAAATCTGCTTTATGATGTATTATGGCATGGGAGCAGCCGTTGCTGTGCGGGTTAGCAACTTCCGCGGACAGAATGACCGGATAAACGTCCGGCGCTCGGCATACGCCGGATTCCATATCATGCTGTTCATCGCACTAATAGGAGCCCTGCCCATCTTCCTGCTGCGTAACGAACTGGGAGGATGGTTCAGTGACAGTCCGGCGGTCAGCGTGATGGTAGCACAACTTATCATTCCGTTCATCATCTACCAGTTTGGTGACGGATTACAGATAAATTTCGCCAATGCCCTTCGTGGAATCGCAGATGTGAAACCCATGATGTATATCGCATTCATCGCTTATTTCCTTATCTCCCTGCCGGCCGGCTATTTCTTCGGTTTCATCATGGACTGGGGAATTATAGGAATATGGATGGCATTTCCTTTCGGACTGACTACAGCCGGAATACTCTATTACCTACGCTTTAACCGTGATACGAAATTAAAATAAAACCACCATGAGCCTGCCCAACCGTTCCACCAAGCTGAAAGTTGCATTCGGCTATATCCTGCTGACTGCACTGCTCTTTATATCCATCGGATATATTTATCAGGAGATGAAGTCACTGACCGGAACCAGCGATGATGAAGCCATCCTGAGCCAACGGCGCCATGTCACCAATCAGATTATCGGCCAGCTTTATCAGGCGGAAGTTATCGGACAATCACTCAGTACAGGACAACTAGGACAGTACTACCGATACAAACGTGCCATGAAACAGGCCAACACAGCGCTGGACTCCCTGCGCACACTGCTGACCGACAGCATACAACTGGCACGGCTGGATACGGTGGGAATGCTTTTCATGGATAAAGAACGGAATATGCGCAACCTGCTAAAAGCAATTCAGGACGGCGGAACAGATAAAATTTACAAACAGCATATCGACGAACTGATTGCCGAGCAAGACTCTTTACTCAGCCTTCCCCACGTGCGCAAAAAAGTAATCACACACACCAATTCATACGTTATCCGCAAAAAGCCCAAAAGCTTCTTCAAACGACTAGGAGAAGTGTTCGCACCCGGGAAAGCGGATTCCACACAAGTCAGCAATGTGATTCAGGAAGAATATACCGATACGCTGACCGAAGCATACAGCCCGGCAGACACGGTGGTCACCATGCTGAAAGACATACAGAGCCGGGTGACCGACACCCATCAGGAACGGATGGAAATGGTGAATCGCCGCACCCAGTCCCTGCGCCTCAGTGGCTTGAAACTGAGTCAGAAAGTCAATCAGCTATTAAGTACCATAGAGGAAGAAGAGCAGGCTCTGGCACAAAACAAACATATACAAGAGGAATACATCCGCCAAAGCTCTATCCGCACTGTGGCAGGAATCGCCATTGTCGCCGTGGTTTTGGCTATTTTCTTCCTGGTCCTGATATGGAGGGACATCACTCGCAGCAACCACTACCGCCGAGAACTGGAAAAAGCCAAACGCCGTGCCGAAGACTTGCTGGTGGCGCGTGAAAAACTGATGCTGACCATCACACACGATATCAAGGCCCCCGTGGGTTCCATCTTGGGCTATACCGACCTGCTGGAACGGATCACTACCGAAGAACGCCAGCGTTTCTATCTGAACAATATGCAAAGTTCAGCCAATCACCTGCTCAGCCTAGTCAAATCCCTGCTGGATTACCACCGGCTGGACGCACATAAAATGGACATCAACCGGGTATCATTCAACCCCCACCAACTGTTCGACACCATTTATATCAGCTTCAAACCGATGGCGGACTCCAAACAGCTGGAACTGAACTATCATTGCAACGAATCATTAAACCGCGTATACATAGGAGACCCGTTCCGTATCCGCCAGATAGCAGAGAATCTGCTATCCAATGCACTGAAATTCACCAAAGAAGGAAGCATCACTCTGCAAGCAGCGTTGGAAAACGGCCAACTGCATTTCAGTATCAGTGACACAGGATGTGGTATCAGCCAAGAAGAGCAACAACGTATCTTTCAGGAATTCACCCGGCTCCACAACGCACAAGGACAAGAAGGATTCGGCTTGGGACTGGCCATCACCCGTAAACTGGTGCTTCTGCTCGAAGGAGATATCAAGATAGAAAGCGAACAAGGGAAAGGCAGCCGATTCCATGTATATCTGCCTTTGCCTGAGGGGCCTTCCCATCCGGATGAAAACCCCTCCGGACCGGAAGCGGAACATACTCCTGCTTCCCCTGACTCAACCGGAATCCGGCAAATAGACACTCCCCGCAAAGACAGTGAGCCGATCCACCTGATTTTAATTGACGATGACCGCATACAGTTACAGCTTACCACCGCCATGCTGGAACGCCCCGGAGTGACTGTGACCTGCTGCCATCATCCCGAAGAGCTTCTCAACAAATTGAAAGACAAGTGCTTCGACGCCCTGCTCACCGACATACAGATGCCTGCCATGAACGGATTCGATTTATTGAAAGCCATCCGCACGCTGGACACATCATGGGTGCGAACCCTGCCGGTGATCGCGCTGACCGCCCGTAGCGATATGGACGAAAATTATTTCCGTTCACATGGCTTTGCCGGTTGCCTGCACAAACCTTTCACCATAAACGAATTGTTTACAGCCATCTTCCAGGCCACAGGAAAGGACGTATCCGCCGCAGGAAATCCGGCTCCTCACACAGCACCGGCCAAAGAAAACCATCCCCAACAAGAAACGTTGGATTTCTCTGCCCTGACCGCCTTCTCGGAAGATGATCCGGAAGCAGCCGCAGAAATACTCCGCACCTTCATCAGCGAAACAAAAAAGAACCGAGAGTATATGGAAGAAGCGTTGGCGAAAAGGAATATGGAAGGCATCACGGCAATAGCTCATAAACTGTTGCCGCTGTTCACCATGCTGGGAGCCACCCGTTGCATTCCTGCACTGACATGGATGGAACAAAGACGAGGGACGGCTGAAATCAGTGAAGAAGCGGTAGAGAAAACAAACTTTATAGTAAAAGAAATAGAAAAAGTAATTGACGAAGCACAAAAACAGATTGAAATTCCGGATGAAGAATGAAGAATTAAACCCTGTTAAGTTAAAAGGTATTAGAAATAGAGTCCGTGTTTCGGCACACCGTGAAAAAAGTTTATTTTTGTACGAATAAAAAACACATAAAGATGCCACATTCCATTCTGATAGTAGAAGATGACTTGACTTTTGCCACCATGTTGAAAACCTGGCTGGGTAAAAAAGGATTTTCGGTTGATACAGCAAGCAGTAATGCGCGCGCACGCAAACAACTGGACGCACAACCATACGATCTTGTCTTGTCTGATCTGCGCCTGCCCGATCAAGATGGTATCTTCTTGCTTTCATGGATGAAAGAACAGAAATACAACATCCCACTCATCATCATGACAGGCTATGCTGACATCCAAAGCGCTGTACAGGCCATAAAACATGGAGCCAGTGATTACATTTCAAAACCGGTACAACCGGATGAGTTGCTGAAGAAAATTAATGAGGCATTGCAAAACAAAGCTTTACCTACACCGGCAGGAATAGAAAAGAACACAGTCACGCCCAAAGCATCCAAGAGCAAAGCCGTTCCCCATAGTGCAACCGTTCCTCCCTCTAATTTCCTGGAGGGGGAAAGCGAGGCGGCGCGCCAACTCTACAATTATGTAGGTCTGGTAGCTCCCACCCCCATGTCCGTACTGATAAACGGTGCCAGCGGAACAGGTAAAGAGTATGTGGCGCACCGTATTCATCAGCTAAGCAAACGGGCCGACAAACCGTTCATTGCCATAGACTGCGGTTCTATCCCCAAAGAACTGGCGGCTTCCGAATTCTTCGGTCATGTAAAAGGCTCCTTCACAGGGGCGTTAAACGACAAAACAGGAGCATTCGTAGAAGCCAACGGAGGTACTTTGTTTCTGGATGAAATAGGCAACTTAAGTTATGAAGTACAAATACAGTTGCTCCGTGCTTTGCAGGAAAGACGCATCCGTCCGGTCGGCTCCAATAAAGAAATAGAGGTAGATGTGCGGCTGGTCAGCGCTACCAACGAGAACCTGCAACAAGCCATTGAAAAAGGAAACTTCCGCGAAGATCTTTACCACCGTATCAATGAATTTACCCTTCGTATGCCGGCATTAAAAGAACGGCAAGAAGATATCCTGCTATTCGCCAATTTCTTTTTGGACCAGGCAAACAGGGAACTGGACCGCCAGCTGATAGGGTTTGACGCCGCTGCCAGCCAAGCTTTACAAACGTATTCATGGCCCGGAAATCTCCGGCAACTGAAGAATATAGTAAAACGTGCCACCCTGTTGGCACAGAGCAACTTTATCACCCTTGCCGAATTAGGTTATGAGTTGCAGGAACCTGTAATGTCCGCCAGTCCGCAGACGTTCAGCCTGCATGATGAAGCGGCGGAAAAGAAACGTATCCTTGAGGCATTGAAGCAGACAGGAAACAATAAAAGTAAAGCCGCCATCTTATTAGGCATAGACCGGAAGACTTTATATAACAAATTGAAACTGTACGATATTCAATAACTTTACCAACAAGAAGCTACTGTACCGTAAGGCTGTTGCCCCTACTGCTCCTATCGGGCACAGCCTTACAGCATATAAACTCATCTTCCCGCCGGATATGTGGAATAATTCCACAAAGCATTCCCCATGTTCCACACTTATCCCCATGTTCCTTTCATCCCCCACTAAGAGTAATCCACTAATTATCAATATTTTAAAGATTCAATCTATTTTCTGGCACAGATATTGTCATTCTGTTATCAGAGAAAACAAAACAACATAGTATTAACAGTAAAAACCTACAATTATGAAAAAGTTATTTGTTGCAGTAGCATTGGTAATGGGATTAGGAACATCAGTAGCATTCGCCGACAACTTTATGGTGGACTCTGTGACCATAACTATGATAAATGATTTTACCCCTATTGAAGTGAAAGACCTTCCGGCTGCCGTGCAGGAAGCTATCACAAAGAACTATGCAGAATCTACTATCAAAGAAGCTGCCGTAGAAGCAAACGAAGATGGAACTAAAACTTACAAGGTTGTTTTAACTGATAAAGAGGGAACTGAAAGCACTGTACTTTTCAGCGAAAGCGGAGAAGTTTTGAAGTAAATGAAAGATGCCTAAAAGTAAGAAAAGGGAATGCTGTGAAGCATTCCCTTTTTGTTTTCTATCTTTAGTCTATCTCAAAACCGTTCCACAAGTTACCTTCGGGTACCGGCGCAGTCAACCGGATCATTTCCTTCGACACAGGGTGAACGAACTGTACCGTCCGGGCATGCAGACAGATACTGCCATCCGGGTTGGAACGTGGAGAGCCATATTTCAAATCACCTTTAATGGGACATCCCATCTTGGCCAACTGGCAACGAATCTGATGATGCCTTCCGGTTTTCAGATCCACCTCCAATAAATAGTAATTCTGAGAATGGCCGATAAGTTTATAATGAAGTACAGCTTTCTTGGAATTCTTTACTTCCTTATCGTATGCATAAGACTTATTCTGTTTCTCGTTACGCACCAAATAGTGAACCAGCTCGCCCTCCGTTTCCTTGGGGCATTCTTTCACTATGGCCCAATAGGTCTTTTTCACCTCACCATTACGGAACATCTCATTCAGTCTGGGCAATGCCTTGCTCGTTTTGGCGAACACCACCAATCCGCTGACGGGACGGTCCAAGCGGTGGGTCACTCCAATGAAAACATTTCCCGGCTTATTATATTTCTCTTTCAGGTATTGTTTCACCATCTCCGACAAGGGAGTATCACCGGTCTTGTCTCCCTGAACGATCTCGGAAGAAGTCTTATTGACTACAACAATATGATTATCCTCGTAAACAACTGTCATATTACATGTTCATACCGCCGTCAACCTGGATAACCTGTCCTGATACATACGAAGACATATCAGAAGCCAGGAAAGTAGCTACATCCGCCACATCTTCAGGAGTACCTCCACGACGCAAAGGAATCTTCTTGGCCCACTCAGCTTTTACTTCGTCAGACAATTTGGCTGTCATATCCGTGATGATGAATCCCGGAGCGATGGCATTGGCACGGATACCGCGAGAGCCCAATTCCTGAGCGATGGATTTAGCCAGACCGATCATACCGGCTTTTGAAGCAGAATAGTTACATTGACCGGCATTTCCGTGAACACCCACTACGGAAGCCATGTTGATAATGCTTCCACTCTTCTGACGCATCATGATCGGAGTACATGCGTGGATAAAGTTAAAGGCAGACTTCAAGTTCACAGCGATTACCGCATCCCACTGCGCCTCACTCATACGCATCATCAATCCATCTTTCGTGATACCTGCATTGTTCACCAAAATATCAACAGAACCGAAATCATCCTTAATCTGATTAACCACTTTCTCTGTATCCTCAAAATTCGCAGCATTAGAAGCATAACCTTTCACCTTTACACCCAACGCAGCAATTTCTTTTTCTGTATTCTGACCGTTTTCATCAATTACCAAGTCTGTAAAAGCAATATTTGCTCCTTCGGCAGCAAACTTCAATGCAATCGCTTTACCAATACCACGAGCGGCACCTGTCACAATCGCAGTCTTTCCTGTTAATAATCCCATAATTTTTGATTTTATAATTATAAAGTTAATTTTATTCCTTATTCTGTTCTTTACGCCCCAATGCGCCATACACAATTTTTGCCACGTATGCCCATCCTGTCTCATCGTCCAGTTCCTCACCTATCTGGCCACGTATATAAGGCGCTTCAATGCCCTTCACGCAATAGTGCACAATATCCGCCACGATATTCACATTGTCTATATCAAAGATTCCCTTTTCCTTTCCTTCCGTCAACACCTGCCTGAACAGCTTTGTTTCCGTCCGGTCAAAATTCTTCCGCACCGCCTCCACTCTCCATATATCACGGAAAAAGCCGGCACGCAAAGTCCCGTTCCTGAACACCACCATCTTGATAGAGTCCAGATGTGTTTCTATCAGCCGCAGTATTTTCGTATCAGGAGCGATATCCTGTTCAGCCACTTTCTCCATAGCCCCCGACAGCATCTCTAACTCCGACTCCACCACTGCCATATAAATGTCTTCTTTGCTCTTGAAATACGTATAGAGCGTGCGTCTTCCCTTCTTGGAAGCCACCGCTATATCATTCATTGTCGTATCATCCACCCCATTCTTCGCAAAAAGCTGACGGGCGACGTCTACCAATTTAGCCCTAGTCTTTGATACTGCCATATAAGTTCAATTGCACATTACATATATATGTGAGCAAAATTACATTTTTTCTTTGTACCACACAAACAAATAAAGTATAATCTTGAAGCAAACGTTAATTAACATATCGTATACGCTCTATATATCAACATATTAGCTAAAAAGATTATTTTATTTGAGAAAAAGATACAGAAATAGTTTGGAGATTAGAAAAAAAGCCGTACCTTTGCACCCGTAATCAAAACACAACATCGCGGAGTGGAGCAGTTGGTAGCTCGTTGGGCTCATAACCCAAAGGTCGTCTGTTCGAGTCAGGCCTCCGCAACTTCAATCAAAGAGAAGCAGAATTGCTTCTCTTTTTTATTTCCCCAGTATTTTTTTATTTCTTATCTTTGACCTTCATTAAATTATCAAGATACATAGAACCATGAAACAAAACATCTTATTTTATCTCATCGCTTTACTATTTTTCCCTCTCTATGAGATGCAGGCAGCCCACCAACCTGAATTCTCTACTGCCGGTTTCTATGAACTGGCAAACTCCGGACGTGAAGTATATTCCATGAATCCGGCATGGCGATTCCACAAAGGAGCCGCTACAGGTGCAGAAGCTACCGACTTTAATGACCGGAACTGGAAAATGGTTTCCCTGCCCGACGGCATTGAATATGTACCGACTGAGGCCAGTGGATGTATCAACTATCAAGGCGAGGTATGGTACCGCAAACATTTCACTCCGGCAGATGAATTGAAAGGCAAAAAACTTTTCCTGCATTTCGAAGCTATCATGGGGAAAAGCAAAGTTTTCGTAAACGGCAATTTATTGACCGAACACTTTGGCGGATACCTGCCTGTAGTCGTTGATGTCACCGACGCACTGAATTGGGAAACAGACAATGTGATAGCCGTATGGGCAGACAACAGCAATGACCCCAGCTATCCTCCCGGCAAAGCACAGGATGTACTGGATTATACTTATTTTGGCGGCATCTATCGTGACTGCTGGCTAATAGCCCATCGTCCGGTTTTCATCACCGATCCCAATTTCGAAAACGAAATGGCAGGCGGCGGGCTTTTCGTGTCATACGACAAAGTTTCCGACACTTCCGCAGAAATAATCCTGAAAGCCCATATACGTAATGACAGTAAAAAGAACTTCAAAGGAGTAGTAGAATATGAACTTCAGCAACCCGACGGCACACAAGCCGCATTTCTGAACGATGTCATTCAAGTACGTCCGGGCAAGGCAGTCACTTCAAAAGATAAAATAATGTTGAAGTCTCCCCTGCTTTGGAGCCCTGAAACGCCTACGTTATATAACCTGATTGTCCGTATCCGCGACAATGAAGGAAATGTAGTGGACGGCTACCGCCGCCGCATCGGTATCCGCAGCGTAGAATTCAAGGGCAAGGACGGATTCTGGCTGAACGGCAAACCTTATCCAAGCCCACTGATTGGCGCCAACCGCCATCAGGATTTTGCCGTAGTAGGCAATGCCGTTGCCAACAGCATTCATTGGCGCGACGCTAAAAAGCTACGCGACGCAGGTATGAAAGTCATCCGGAATGCTCACTGCCCTCAAGACCCCGCCTTTATGGACGCCTGCGACGAACTGGGCTTGTTCGTCATCGTCAACACTCCGGGATGGCAATTCTGGAATGACGCCCCCGAATTTGCACAACGTGTCTATAGCGATATCCGCAACCTGGTACGGCGTGATCGCAATCACCCTTGTGTATGGTTATGGGAACCTATTCTGAATGAAACCTGGTATCCGGCAGACTTCGCCCAAAATACCCTCGATATTGTCAATCAAGAATACCCTTATCCGTATTGCTACTCCGGTTGCGACAGCGAAGCACGGGGACATGAGGTATATCCGGTACTCTTCACTCATCCGGCCAACGCGGACAAGGACTGGGCCATCAAAAGCCTCGACCCTAAAATAACCTATTTCACCCGCGAGTGGGGAGATAATGTAGACGACTGGAATTCGCACAACTCCCCCAGCCGTGTGGCACGCAACTGGGGGGAACAGGCTATGCTCATCCAGGCACAGCACTATGCCGCTCCCCGTTATCCTTTCACCTGTTACGATGTACTCTGCCGTACTCCGCGCCAACACGTCGGCGGCTGTTTGTGGCACTCGTTCGACCACCAACGCGGCTATCATCCCGATCCCTTCTATGGTGGTGTGATGGACGTATTCCGTCAACCCAAATATGCTTATTATATGTTCAAAGCCCAGCGCTCGCCCGAAAAGCAAGACCGTCTTTTCGAAACAGGACCGATGGTGCACATCGCCCATGAAATGACTCCCTTCTCACCCAAAGACGTTACTGTATACTCCAATTGTGACGAGGTGCGGCTTACTTATAATAAAGGTGGCAAGACATGGACTTACACCAAGCCGGCAACGAAAGAAGGAATGCCCTCACCCGTTATAACATTCAAAGATATATACGACTTCATGATAGACAAGAACATGTCTATGAGAAAGAAGAAACAGGACGAGGTGTTCCTACTGGCCGAAGGCATCATAGACGGAAAAGTAGTTGCCACGCACGAAGTACGACCGGCCCGGCGTCCCGAGAAACTGCTGCTTTGGGTTGACAATGAAAACACCGACTTAAAAGCTGATGGCTCCGACTTTGTAACCGTAGTAGCCGCCATAGCCGATAAAAACGGGAATATCAAACGTCTGAACAACTATTATGTGAAATTCCATGTAGAAGGAGAAGGACGTATTTTAGGCGGAGCGAATATACTGGCCAATCCGGCTCCGGTAAAATGGGGGACAGCCCCCGTGCTGATACAATCCACCTTAAAGCCGGGTAAAATCAAAATCACTGCCAGCGTATTGTTCGAAGGCTCGCAAATGCCTGCCAGCGCAGTGTTGGAATTAGAAAGCAAGCCGGCAGCTCATCCTTTCATCTATACCGAAAGTGAAGCTGCGCTGATTCCCATGAGCAGCGACTCACCTTTTGGACAATCAGCCGCCAAATCGGCTTCCGAACTGGAACAAGAACGTCTGCTGAAAGAACGGAATGCACAAAGGCTGAAAGAGGTGGAAAAACAACAAGCCGACTTCGGTGAAAAGAAATAATCATCGCCATCCTGACAGGATGGACGGAAAGTGTTCGCTTCCCGTCCATCCACTTCTTTACATTTCACCTCAAATTTCCCCTTATTCCCCTAATTTATCGAAAAAAAAACAGCTTTCGCCGAATAGATTAGAAAAATCGACCGAGAACATTTACCTTTGCTATCTAAAATTAAATAATAAATACCATTCAAGTTTTAATCATAAAACAGCAAAACGAAAACGATGATGAAAAAGACAACAACTATTCTCTGTTTGGGCATCGCTCTATGCATGTTGGGGTGTAGCGATGACGATGATCAAGTTACGACAACCTCCACCGTTCCTTTTTCTCTCACAGCATCACTGTCCCCCCGTTCTTCAGATGCAGAGGATACAGGCATCCTGCAAGGCAACTGGAACGCCAACAGCCAACTGGCCGTAATGAAAACCGGTTCCAGCGGTGTTCCCAAAACGATTCTCACAAGAGAAACTGACTCTTCTGATACCTTTACGGGCGATCTTTCGACACTAGTAAAGAACGAGAATGAAATTGCCGTATTCTACCCGGCGGCAGCCATCACCGCGACCAGCAGCGACACTCTGACTCAAACCCTCAACCTGAGCGGACAAGACGGAACACTGGCAGGTATAACAAATTATGATTACTCGTGGGCACTGTGTAAAGCCAGCATGAACGAAACTACAGGCTCTTCCGCCTGCGAAATGACTAGCTTGGTCACCATCGGTAAATTCCAGTTCACCGCCAACGGTGACAGTCCTTTGAACAACATCACAAGAATTACCGTAACCGCCACTGCCGGAAACCTCTACTCGAGTGCCGTTATGAAACTAAAAGACGGAGAGTTTAGCAGTACCCAAACAGGAAATATCACTATTAAAAACAAAACCGGTATTTCCGGAACCACTTACATCTCCTTCTTCCCTTCCGAAGCACAATTGCATTTCACCCTTGTTACCACCACCGGTGAAGTGTATGAGACAGCTACTTCGACAACCATCAAATTGGAGAAAGGCAAAGTATACGAAGCGCCGACACTCACTTGCACTCTTTTACCTTCTGCCAAGGTAGGCGATTATTACTATAGCGACGCTACCTTCTCCAGCGAGAAGAATGAGAATAAAACCTGCATCGGTATTGTCTATGCTCTGGATGATGCGGACGGCAATCTCTCGCCCACCCTGTCCACTTCTCCATTCGGACGCATCGTGGCATTAAGCGACAACCAGTCCAGTACCAAATGGATCAGCAAAGCAGAAGATATAGAAGGCATCGAAAACTATACCACCGCTGACGGTACATTGACAAGCGGTGTTCTCCCTTATTATGACGGAACCGCCGATTCTTTCTTCTCCGATAAGGACGAGGAACGCATCAAGGGAGCAACCATCCATGTTGAAACCGGACAACCTGCCACCTGGGTGTCAGAAGGAGCCATCAGCGACTTCAACGGAAAGGCTCACACCGCCTATCTTGGTAAAAGTTCTTCCAGTTACCCGGCAGGAGGTTACTGCTACCAATACAGTACCAGCGGCAAATCGGCAGGTGAATGGTATTTACCGTCGGCAGGCGAGTTGACTTTGTTGTGGGAACTTCAAAAAACCGGAGTCATTTGCAAAGACAAACAAGATTGTTTCAATGATTTCACACGCAAGGGGTACTGGTCTTCTTCCGAACACTCGGCAGAATCCGCCTGGTATCTGAATTTCGTTAGTGGTGCGATAGTTGCCAACAGCAAAGCCAGCAATTACGCCACGCGCCCTGTCGCACAGTTCTAAAGTTCCAATGGAGGTAGCAGCCCCATTGGTTATAAACGATTGACAAATTGATTGTAAAGCCCGGTCCGCTTACCACAAAATGGACCGGGCTTCTTTTTTTCATATTTTTCACTCTTTCCTTTATCAACCCGGAGATTTTCCGATCTTTGCAGCACACCAATTCTTACGCCTATGAAAATACGATCCACCCATGAATTGCATCAAATTGGGTAAATTGATGCTGGAAGTTGATATAAAGCATTTCCAAGTCAGGGCATTGGCTGACATCAACGGATTACAAACCCGAAACCTCCATCACTGCCAGGTATTTCAACCAAAAACAGCCCGAAAAATCTAAAGACCATATATGACAAAAGACAGAGAATCCTCACGAACTCCCTGCCCTTTTGCTATGTTAAAAATATTATCCCAAAAAACGAATACTTTTACTTCTGAATATTTATTGACCCAACCTTATGAAAAAAATTATTTTTCAGCATGTCCGCCTGCCGTAGTGGGCCAATTTATATTCTGATATATATTGCTATTGTTTATATCGCGGTCAGCAGAAGCTGTACGTATATCACTGATTCCTATCGGATACAAATAATATGCCTCATGCCAGTTATAACCATCACGCAGTTCGTTGGAACTCTCCAAATTACGGCTGTAAGGACGTAGATACTTGCCTTGCTCTTTACCAGAGACAACTGCATCCGATGTCCCGTCCGCCTTGATATCAGCATCATACAACAGATAAAGATTATCCCAAAAATTCACTCCTTCAGGAATCCACTTTGCAGTTATCATACGGTCAAAGGAGCGCCAACGAATCAAATCGGCAAAACGTTGTCCTTCACTGAAAAGCTCGTTCATACGTTCGCGACGAATATTATACAAGGTCACATCCACCATGGAAGTCCCTGAATACACCCCGAAATCCTTTTCTTTGGAAAGATCGGTAGCAGCAATTGTAGCGTCAATATCAGTGCTCACCCCGGCACGTTCACGCAATTGCATCCAATACTTTCTGGCATCAGCATCCAGTGTTCCATTCTTTTCATAACAAGCTTCCATATAGTTCAATAATGCCTCAGCTGTACGGAAAACAGGGCATGCGTTAGTACAGCGCAACTCATCATTCGGAGTCTGGGTATAATCATACGTATAATACTTACGTGGCTGATACCCTGTGATACAACGTATTTCTTGATTTGAATTATCGATACCGGGTTTCTTGAATGGCTGACTGTACTGAGGCGCACTAGGATCAGAATCAAGCAGCGTACTCTCACTCCAAACAAAAAGCTGAAGACGTTCGTCGCGACCGGCTTTCACATTATCAATGCTGACATCACCCTGATAGTCATTGCTGGCATAAATGGGTAATCCATTCTTCATCAGAAAAGACTCTGCAAAGGTACGGGTATATCCATCGGCACAACCAGTCTTCACACGATAGGCTGCATCGTGACTGATACTCAGGCTAAAGCTGTACTGTTTCCACAATAAGACTTCGGGGACATTAGCCAGTGAAGGCTGACTATACATTTCAAAATAGTCATTCCAACCTGTGATGACACCCGGTTGAGGTTCTATTACATGATTATTGGTAGTCAGTTGCGCATTATCGGCTACCTGTTTTGCAGCATTCATAGCTTCTGTCAAGAAAAAATCCACTTCACTATCAATACTGAAATTCTTTCCACTGTTATAAGGCATATTGGCTCCCGGCCAATTATTATCTCCCGGTACACGTCCGCTTCCTTTATGATACTTTTCAAAAGTGGCTTCAAACAAGGCTACTCTAGATTTAAACAGCAAAGCCGCCTCTCTATTGACACGCTGACCATTGAACTTGCCTCGACTTGCTAAATATGAAATAGCTTTGTCCAAATCTTCCAATATGAAACGTGCCACTTCATTACGCGGAGTACGCTTACTGTTTTCTACAATGACCTCATCATTATCTTCCAAGACCTTGGTAACTATGGGTAAATCACCATAATAGGCCAACATTCGGAAATAACACAATGCACGGAAGAAGTAACCCTCTCCGATATAGTTCTTAATCAGTTCCGCATCGCCGGTAATCGTTCCATTCTCATAACCGGTAACTGCCTTATCTAAAAAATAATTGTAAACGCGTACTCCTCCATAGTATCCCTGAAGGGCTTTTCCCGAAGAAACTTCCCAATGGTCATCGGCAAAAAGAGTCGTATTACCGTTCAACCCAGCCAACATGATATCGGTATTACCGTCAGAACGTGCCATACCATCACTATAACTCTGCGTATGATACATCTCTCCGCTATAGGGAGCAACCAAATAGGAACTATAATAATTATTCAAGTAAGTAGCCAGCTGATCGGCTGATGTATAGAATGACTCCGGTGTGATTTGGCTTACAGGATCAAGGTCGAGCAGATCGTTACACGAGGTGGTACTCATAGCAGCACCCAACAAAAGACATAATCCGATGTGTTTTGTATTTATTTTCATAATATTCTTCTTTTTATTAGTTAAAAGCTAAGATTTACACCCACAGAAACAGTACGTTGCAACGGATAAGTTTTACCACTGCCCCATCCTTCGTCACCATATCCTCCGAAAGCTTCGGGATCAAATATATCGGACAGACTAGTGATAGTGAATAAATTATCGCATGACAGATAAATGCGGCAATTACTGATTCCGGCCGGTGACAACAGAGATTTCGGCAAAGTATACCCCAACTGGATATTCTTGCAACGGAGATAGGCGGCACTTTGCAAATAACGCGTCTGTGTCTGCTGATTTTTCTGAATACCGCCAAAATAAGGTTTCGGATAATATGCACCAGTATTGTTTTCCGTCCAATAGTCCAAATGATCTTCAAAGCAGGCGCTTTGCCACATATTTCCTTGCGCTCCCCAAAAGTATGCATCACCGGCACCGAAGAACCAATCGCGTTTCAACACTCCTTGAAAGAAAATAGAAAAATCAAATCCCTTGTATGCCGCATCTAAGTTCAAACCGATACGATAACGAGGAGTCGCATTACCAATACGTTTCAAATCACCGTGATCGTCCAAAGTATTTGCACCGGAACTGACAATGCCATCTCCATTCAAATCCTTATACATCACATCACCTGCACCCCAGTTGCTTCCCCAGTTGGGCTTATTGGTTGTCAGCCAATTGTCCATTTCTACTTTTGAAGAAGCCAGACCGACACTTTCATACCCCCAAATTTCATTTAAATACTTGCCATTATAATACCCTCCGATACTTTGATTGCTAAACTCCCCATCGTATGGATAGGTCAGAATTTTAGATCGATTATCCGAGAGATTGAACCGAACACCATATTTGAAATCATTAATCTGATCACGCCATCCGATTTCCAATTCCCACCCCGAAGTACGCATATCACAGTTGTTGGTTTTGGGAGCATTAGTACCCAATACAGAACCCAAGATAGGTGCCGGACCAATCATGTCTTTTGTAGTACGACTATACCAATCAAAAGTACCGGTCAGGCGATTATTAAAAGCGCCGAAATCAAAACCGAAATCCCATGTTTCCACCGTTTCCCAAGTCATGGTAGCATTAACGATGCTGGGAAGGGAAGATGTATTTTGTTTTTCGCCATTAATCAGCCAGTTGCTGGATGCAGAACTGATGGCCTGCTGCTGATAGAACGGATACCAATCCCAGAAACTGTTATAATTGGAACTAGTGTTACCTAATTGTCCCCAAGAACCACGAAGTTTCAGCGTATTAACTGTTTCACTCAATTTCTCAAAGAACTCCTCACGGGCAATATTCCATCCCAAAGATACCGACGGGAACCATGCCCACCGCTTATCGGCTAGAAAACGTGAAGAACCGTCATAACGAATATTAAACTCCGCCAGATACTTACCGTCATAATCATAATTGAAACGTCCGAAATAACCTGCTGTAGCCCGATTCCAATAACCGTCACCATTCTTCTTGTTACTTTGTGTCTGGCTCAAGAAAGGTTTATCTTCAGTTGTTAAGTCTGTACCGCTTGCCCACATATTGTCTTGATTATAACGTTCATAGTTCAAGCCCAACAAAACTTTTCCATTATGTTTTCCAAAGCTGTGAGAATAATCGGTATAAACATTTACAGCATAATAGTTTTGCTTGTAGCGGTTATCATACACATAAGTCACTGTTCCGTATCCAGAATCACGTAACATCGGCTCATTGGCTACATTATAATTATAAATAGGAATTTTGTTTTGAGTAGTCTTATTATTGGTAAGACGCAGAGCACCTTCAGCATAGATGTTCCATCCTTTCAACGGCGTGAAGGTAAACTTTAACTGTTGGGTGAACTCATCGTTGTTCTCCTTATATATCCCCCCGTCTTCCAATTCATAAATCTCCATTTCTGCCATCCAGTTTCCATTCGGATCGACTACCGGACAAGAAGGCCAGCGGCGTGCAATGTTATGGAAGAACAACCCTGTCAGATATTGAGGCTTCTCATAATCCTTGCGTGTCCATTTTGTTGAGTAATCCAGGCGTGCCCATGAAGCCAGTTCGGCTCCGATTTTACTATTCAACGTATAACGGTCCAGTTCGTCGTGCCCATGAGAAATCAGACCATTCTGTAGCAAGAAACTTCCACTGACCGACCAATTAAACTTCTCAGTTCCCCCACTCAGACTCAGATTATGCTGTGTAGAAGGCACATTCTTTTTATAGAATTCCTCAAACCAATCCGTATTGGCAAAAGCCGAGCCATAGTTGTTCCACTTCCCATTCTCCACATTGGCTGTTGTTCCCCAATATTCCGGCTGGCTAGGGTCTGTGAATTCGCCATTCATATACTTCTTGATATTCGCCATCGTTTCATCGCTGAATATATTTGAACCGCCAGCGTTAATATTCGCAGTATTGAAATAAGTGGCAAATTGCAATGAATTAGCCATCTTGGGCACCTGTGTCGCGGTACTGAAACGAATATCGCCGGAGTAATTAACCTTCACCTTACCGGCCTTCCCACTCTTAGTCGTAACCAAGATTACACCAAATGCAGCACGCGAACCATAGATAGAAGCCGAAGCGGCATCTTTCAGAACAGACACACTTTCTACATCATTAGGATTCAAAGAATTCAAATCTCCCTCTATACCATCAATTAAAATCAAAGGACTATCTACAGAACCGTCGCCGATAGAACCTGTACCACGAATATTGATATTCATGCTGGTATTAAGGTCACCCCCACTTGAACTGGTAGAAAGATTCAAACCGGGAACCGCCCCTTGTAATGCCTGACTTACGTTGGCAACAGGGCGTGACTCTATCACATCCGAACCGACCATACTTACCGCACCCGTCACATTCACTTTTTTCTGCGTTCCATATCCCACTACCACCACTTCATCCAAGACTTTTGTATCATCACTCAAAATAACATTCAATGGCACTCCCGTCCACTTTATTTCCTGCGTCTGATACCCTACGAATGAAATGACAATCGTGCTTCCTTTGGGCACATTAGACAGGGAGAAATCTCCATCAATCCCTGTAATGGTTCCATTCGTGGAACCTTTTACTACCACAGATGCACCGATAATCGTTTCGCCTGTAGCATCTTTTACAACTCCGGTACAAGTACCATTTTGCTGAGTCACTCTCACGTCTGTTTTTCTTCCTTCTTGATTGGCGTAAACCGTTCCATTACAGACTGTTGACAAGAACAGTAAAACACCCACGGACTTTAGATACTTAATCATATAGTGATTTTTAAAAGTTTTAGAAAAGCAAAAACTCTTAAAGTACCAAGTACCATTAGAACTTCGTCATTCACTATTACTTATTGAAAATAAGTGCTTGAGGTCTAGTATAAAGACTATTACTACCAATTTAGAGTGTATTTTTGAAAATCATATATATAAAATATTTTCCATATACCCAGCATCTTATAACAGGTAATTTTATATATTTCATTAAGATTATAATAAAAATAAGTATTTCAATTGTCGTCTACAACATTTTTTATATATTTGCAGCGTTAATCTAAATTTTATCGAAAAGCATAAGTTCTAATGGAACTTTGCATATATCTCAATAATCTCTAATTATCAAGATATTACATTTTATAAATCCAATGATTATAGAAAAAGGGTAGATACTTCATTTTTATGGACATATAAAGCTTTTATTTTTACCTAAATGGAAGTCTTCGCTGCTATAAACCCGTAAATCACTGAAATTAAGTTTATTCTTAAGAGCAAGAAATAACAAAAAATAAGAAGAACATAATTAAAACCACACAATAAAAATCGCAACTTAAACCGGAGCATATAAAAACGAAAAAAAACATGGACTCATGGAAATGTATAAAAACATCCATTTAAGTCCATGCTATTTTGTAATACAGCCCAGGCAAGTCATTCTTTATCCTTGCCTGCCGGAAGCCTTTCTATCCGAACTCTGCCTGCCTTGCCCTTGCCTGCTTTGAACCTGTTTCTTCCTACGCCAATAATCACCATTGCCCTTACTGCCCCGGTATGCCTTATTGGCTTTTGCTTTTTCCTTCAGTTCTTCCGTCTTACCGGCCTGCGCTTTCACTCCTTCCACAGTCACCCAAGGATGGTCTTTCACAACCGGAATCTGTAGTCCTATCAGTTTTTGGATATCTTTTAAATAAGGTAATTCTTCCGATTCACAAAAAGAGATGGCTATTCCGTCGTGTCCGGCACGCCCGGTACGGCCGATGCGGTGCACATAAGTTTCCGATATATTGGGCAACTCATAGTTGATAACGTGAGAAAGCTGGTTCACATCAATACCTCTGGCTGCAATATCTGTGGCTATCAACACTCTTGTGGTGTGATCCTTGAAGTTCGTCAACGCCCTTTGGCGTGCGTTCTGCGATTTGTTTCCATGAATAGCTTCCGCCCCGATCTCACTCTTATTCAATATCTTCGCCAATTTATCCGCCCCATGCTTGGTACGGGTGAAAATCAATACAGATTCTATCTCCGGATTCTTCAACAAATGCAGCAGCAAGTCCTTCTTCTCTTTCTTCTCTACGAAATAAACACTTTGCTGAATAGTATCAACAGTAGACGAAACAGGAGTCACCTCTACCTTCTTCGGATTAGTCAGCATGGAATCTGCCAGCTTCTCTATTTCAGAAGGCATGGTAGCCGAGAAAAACAAAGTCTGTCGCCGGGCAGGAATCAGTTTCAATACTTTTTTGATATCGTGTATGAAGCCCATATCGAGCATACGGTCTGCCTCATCCAATACAAAATACTCCAATCCCTTCAATGAAATACAACCTTGCGACTGCAAGTCAAGCAAACGTCCGGGAGTGGCAATCAATACCTGCACGCCTCGTTTCAAAGCATCAACTTGCGCCTTTTGGGGCACTCCGCCGAAAATAACGGCATGTTTCACTCCGGTATATTTAGCATATTGATCAAAGTTCTCGCCTATCTGTATAGCAAGCTCACGCGTCGGGGTGAGTATCAATGCTTTGATACCTTTTTTATAGTCTGATTGATAAAGTCGTTGTATGAGGGGGATAGCAAACGCTGCTGTTTTTCCTGTTCCTGTCTGGGCGCATCCCAGCAAATCTTTACCTTTTAATAATACAGGAATTGCTTGTTCCTGAATGGGGGTCGGCGTTGTATAGCCGGTTTGTTGTAAAGCCTTCAAAATAGGCTCTATAAGATCTAATTCTTTAAATGTCATGTGAAATAATTAAATTAGGCCTCACGGCCTGTATATATTTTATGGGAACAAAGGTACAGTAATGATTCTGCCCGGAAGTATTTCCGGGCAGACTTTATGGTTATTTAACTAGATAGTTCCTGCTTAACTAATCGGACGGCTGCCCCAAAAGGAAGATATTTCACAATAACCATCCATATTTATATCGTAATCAATGTAACTCTACTTACAGAACAAATAAACATTTCCACCAAAGTCCGAAACCACCAACGCATTGCCCGATAAGGCTACCGACCCGAAAACAGGAGCCCCAGTAGCGTGTTTCCATACCACTTTTCCATTCTCTTTATTAATTCCATACACTGTACCGTCCGAAGCAGCTACATAAACGATATCTCCCGCCCATACCGCACTGGTTTCAATGGTAGCGGAAGATTGACGACTATAGGGACAGGTATAAACCAAAGCATCCCCCACCGGACAAGTCCATTTTTCTTCCAATGTTTCACTGTCCAAGGCTATCAGCCCTTTCTGTGCAGAGCCAAAGATAATCTCTTTGTCGGTGAGCAACGGAGTAGAAGTTACATCCACATTATAAGGCAAAGGCTTACGAACTATCACTTTTCCGGTAGCCGCCTCTAATATAAAGAAAGATTTATCCGAAATAAGATACAACAAAGCACCATGCATGGCAGGAGATGCCCCCCGATTACGCAACCCGTTGTCACTGGCCGCCCAAAGTTTCTCACCTGTTTGGGCATCATTGCCATAAAGTGCATTCCACTGTGCGGAACCAATCAGCAAACCATTCCCCAAAGTCAGCGTGCTCGTAGTCCCTTCTCCTTGTCCCCAACCTTCATTTCTCCAGAGTTGTTTGCCCGTCCGGGCTTCAAAAGCACAAAGTCCCTTTCCTGTTCCTGCATAAACCATTCCTTCATCGGCCACCAGTCCGTCGATGAGGGCTGGTAAACCATTTACAGGCAATTGCTTTTCCCAACATAACTTGCCGGTTTCGGTATCAATGGCATACAAAAAACCTTGAGCATCTTGGGCAAACACGATATCACCATCAATGGCAATGGAATTTTTAATGGAATTACGAACAGGGTAACTCCAAAGAGTTGAACCATCCTTCCCGTTCAAAGCATATACATGCCCCGCACCTTTTAAATCTTCATCCACAGAGGCTACAATTATTTTTCCCTTGTGTATCAGTGGGGAAGTCATGTAAAGATTAGCTCCGACATTGTGGGTCCATGCCAGTTGCAAAGGCAGATTCAATGGGCCGGAAGCGGGGGCGGAATGTTTCGCATTGCCTAACAGATTATCCCAATCAGCAGAAAACAAAGGAGCCACCTTTTCAGTCCGGCAGACAAAATTGCTTTCTGCCTTAGCTATCTCTCCGTTATTAAAACGAGCTGTTACCTGCAAAGTAAGTTCTTTACCCACGTGTTTATCAGACAAAGGAAGCTCCCCGTTCCATGACCAGTCAGTGCTTTGCAGCAATCTCTTGTTTTTCAGCACAGGTTTTCCGTCGGCCAAACAGGTATAGAGCACTTCTTTCACCGGTGACACGGAAGAATACACATTGACAGCTACCGGAAGAACACCCGAAGCCATCACTCCGGCAGGCGAAGCGATACAGATATTCTTGTCCAAATAGGTATAACGGAGCTCGGAAGTGAAATCTCCCTTACTATCTACGTGCATCACACGAAAAGCGGTAGTGGAATGATCTATTCCTCCTTTATCCAATGAGGAAGTACAAACACTGTAAACATCTCCCTGTTTTTTCATATAGTTAATATGCCAATGACCATATACCCACGCTTTCAGGTTATGTTCATTCAGATTAATGCTTCCCGCATTCTTGCTTTTAAAAATAAAAGCATCCTCGTAGGTCAGTAAATCATGATTGAAAACAACAACGGGAGTTCCGGGGCGGATATGCGCCAAATCATTTTTCAACCAACGGCAGACATCATCGGCGGTATAGCCGGGAGCATGATCTCCTCCGGGCATCGGAGTGACAATATAGTGCACATTCCCTGCATCAAAAGAATAATATACCGGTCCGTAAATGCTTTCAAAGAGTTCTTCGCCATACTTCCCCTTTACCAAATCATGATTTCCGATGCAATAGAAGACAGGACAGTCCATATTTTCCGTATTCATCAGTTTGATATGAGCTTTCAAGCCTTTTTCATAGCAGATATCCCCGGTATGAATGATAAAAGCCGCCTGTTCATTCCTGGCATAGTCACGCACATTATTCACCCAGTCTTCATGGTTTTCCGTATTAAATATTTCAGTATCAGCAATATGAATGTACTTGTGAGAGCCATCCTTGCGAATCCGTCCACTATAAGGCATCAAGCCGAAATCATAACCGGACTGTTTCTCTTCTATTTTATGATAATGACGATTAAATGTTTTATATCCCGAAGGAGTAGTAATGAAAATAAAACGCTCACGTTCATGACCGGGTAAAGTAAAACTACCGTCGGCAGCCGTTTCCACCACATTCAAGCCATCGGAAACCTTGATGCCCGCCCATGTTTTTTCACCTGGGTCAAACACGCCATTCTTGTTTTTATCTACATATACACGACCTGTGTAAGCAGCCATAACGGGCATTGCCGCCAGCATCAGGCATGATAATAAAAAAGTCTTTTTCATGAATATTTATTTTAATCAATTCTTATTTAAGTTCGAATTTCGAGAGGACAAAACCATGATCTGAAGGATAGAAAAAGTCTTCTCCTTTGAAAGTAAAAGTTTTACCCAAGCTATTGTCATAGCACTCAGACGCTATCGCTTGAATGGTTTTCCCCTGATAATAAATGAAATCAATGCGGTCCATACGACATTCGGTTTCCAACGAATCCGCATCTGCCAGCCACGTTACTCCCGGACTGGCCACCGGATCGGGATTCATCTCACGGAAGCTATCTTTAAATCCTGCCTTTTCCATAGCAATGGAAACGGGCCAATCCACCACAGCACCCCCATGATGGTACAGGTTACGGGTCGCTTCCGTCCAATCCAGATGAGAGTGCACATTAAAATCACCTCCCATTATAATTGGGATACTGTCTGTTTCTGCCAGTAAAGGCCGAAGAACAGTCAAAATCCTATGTATTTCCTCATCACGTGTCCCCTCCATCTCCCAAGCCAATATTTCCTCCTCAGATTTATCTGTTGGTGCCAAACGCATATCAGGGAGGTAATGCAACCAAGTATCAAACACCCGGACAGGTTTCCCATTCACATCTATCATCACTCCGCCGAAATTAAAGGTACTTATGCTGTCGGCAAAAGCATATTTCCGGATAATGGGATAGCGGCTATAAATACAAAGATTATCAGAAATGAGATTGTATGAATATCCCAATGAATCGGCTACCGTCGGAGCGGCTCCATAAGTTTCAACCATCAAGATCACATCAGCCTCACTTTTTTTCAGAATATCGATAGTTCCCTTACATCCCTTTTCGGGGTAAGTTTTTGAATGACCGCCATGCCATACATTCCATGAAAGAACAGTCAGTGTTTTTTCCGACTCTTTTGAAGGGGTACAAGCTGCCAATGCAAACAAGCAAAAGGCTATCATCCCAATAAGATTTCTTGTTTTCATCATAGGTTAGATTTGTTAATTCCGGACAAAGATACACAATTATTCAAGAGACAACACTATAAAATATACCATAAATAGGGTATTGTCATCATGAACATCTCCCCCTATCTTTGCATTATAACATTAGAATCCACTAAATGAAAAGATTATGGCAAGAATTAAAAAAGAATTGACTGAGCTCATCGGAGGAACTCCTCTGTTGGAGCTGTCACGCCTCAGCCGAAAACACGACGCGAAAGCACAAGTAGTTGCCAAACTGGAATATTTCAATCCCGGCGGAAGTGTAAAAGACCGCATTGCCCTGGCAATGATAGAGGATGCGGAAACAAAAGGCATCTTGAAACCCGGAGCCGTTATCATTGAACCAACCAGCGGCAACACCGGCGTAGGATTGGCATGGGTTGCCAGTGTGAAAGGTTACAAAGCCATATTGACAATGCCCGAAACCATGAGCAAGGAACGCCAGAACCTGCTGAAAGCTATGGGAGCGCAATTAGTACTGACCGAAGGTGCAAAAGGTATGAAAGGAGCCATAGAAAAAGCGGAAGAACTGCGTGAACAGACTCCGGGAGCTGTCATTCTGGGACAATTCGAGAATCCGGCAAATCCTGCCGCCCATGTACGTACCACCGCGCAGGAAATATGGAATGACACGGACGGAAAGGTAGATATATTTGTTGCCGGAGTAGGCACAGGCGGCACTTTAAGCGGAGTAGCGGAAGGATTAAAAAAACAGAATCCCCATATACGGATTGTGGCTGTAGAGCCGGATAACTCCCCCGTCCTTTCGGGTGGAAATCCGGGGCTGCACAAGATACAAGGTATTGGAGCAGGATTTGTCCCCCATACCTACAATGGAAAATTGGTAGACAAAATAATCCGGGTGAAAGATGATGACGCCATCCGCACAGGACGCGAACTTTCTCTGACAGAAGGGTTATTGGTTGGAATATCTTCGGGAGCAGCAGCTTATGCCGCTTTGGAGCTGGCTAAATTGCCAGAAAATGAGGGGAAACAAATTGTAGTCCTCTTACCCGATACGGGAGAACGCTACTTGTCTACTGTACTTTATGCTTTTGAAGAATATCCGTTATAATAAAACAAAATGAATATAGCTGCATTAATTTCAGGAGGTGTAGACAGCGCAGTTGTCGTACACCTCCTTTGTAAACAAGGATATAAACCGGACCTTTTCTATATAAAAATCGGAATGGATGGCGATGAAGACCTGACCTGCACCGCAGAAGAGGATATCGAACTATGTACCGCCACTGCCCGCAAATATGGTTTGAACCTGAATATCATCGACCTGCACCGGCAGTACTGGGACAATGTGGTGGCATACGCCATCGATAAAGTGAAGCATGGACTTACCCCCAACCCGGATGTGATGTGTAACAAGCTCATCAAATTCGGATGCTTCGAGCAGGAGGTGGGACATCTGTATGACAAAACAGCCACCGGCCATTATGCCAGTATCCTTGAAAAAGATGGAAAAATATGGCTGGGAACCGCACAAGATCCCGTCAAGGACCAAACGGATTTTCTGGCACAAATAGATTATCTGCAAGTTTCAAAACTGATGTTTCCTTTAGGCGGTCTGATGAAGAATGAAGTCAGAGATATTGCCCGTGTCGCCAAATTACCCAGTGCTCAACGCAAGGACAGCCAAGGTATCTGCTTTCTTGGAAAAATCAATTATAATGATTTCCTTCGCCGTTTCTTGGGTGAGAAAGAAGGAGCCATCATTGAAATGGAAACAGGAAAGCGGATTGGCACTCACAAAGGATATTGGTTTCATACCATAGGACAGCGCAAAGGACTGGGGCTGAGTGGAGGACCGTGGTTTGTCATCCGCAAAGATATAAATGAGAACATTATTTATGTTTCACGCGGATATGATACCGAAAAGCAATACGGTACGGACTTTGCCTTACACGATTTCCATTTCATCACAGAGGACTTATGGGAAGGAGACTCACCTGTAGACATTTCCTTCAAAATTCGACATACCGATACTTTCATGAAAGGAACACTGACCCGGGGAAATGGTCTGTTCCAAATCCACAGCCACGAACCTTTGCAGGGCATTGCCCCCGGACAGTTCGGCGTGCTGTATGACAAAGATGCGGAAATTTGTGTGGGAAGTGGCGAAATCACTTTACCCTAAATGTAATATTCCACCGCATCCACAATCCCCGCACGAAGTGCATATTTTGTCGCTTCGTACACGTTATTGACTTCTAATTTACGAAAGATGTTTTTGCGGTGGGTCATCACCGTATATACACTAAGGAAACGCTCAGCCGCAATCTCTTTCGTTGTTTTACCCAATGCCATCAGTTTCAATATTTCACACTCAGTAACCGTAAGCGATGAGCCCCGTTTTTCTTTCTTTTCTTCTTTATGCTGCAATTGCCAGGCAATGCGTGTACAAATGTATTGCAAACGTTGCTCCGCCTTCCGCAGCCCTTCCTCTATCTCTATCATCGGCGCATCTTTCATCACCACACTGAATGAAGTTCCGCCAAAAACCATACGCCGGATAAAATCCTCACTTAAACTATCACTGAACAGAATGAAATGCGCTTCTTTAAACCGTTCTTGCAAAATAAGCAAGTATTCAGCTGAAGTATCAAACAATGTATAGTCCAATACGACAACGGCATTGGGATGATCAATCAAAAGTCGGGTAAGCTCTTTCTGACTGCCCGCTTCCTTTATCACGGTAAAACCTCCCACCCGACCGGCCACAGCTTTCATACCTTCACGGGTAATGTCCTGGTTATCGACAAGTAGCAATGTTTTCATGACCATACATACTAAACGGAGCTTATTAATATAAAAAAAGCCTTGCATCATTGTGTGCAAGGCTTCATTCTATTGGTGGGCGTTGACGGATTCGAACCGCCGACCCTCTGCTTGTAAGGCAGATGCTCTGAACCAGCTGAGCTAAACGCCCGAAAATCTTTCGGTGAAATAATAAATTTAAAGGTGGGCGTTGACGGATTCGAACCGCCGACCCTCTGCTTGTAAGGCAGATGCTCTGAACCAGCTGAGCTAAACGCCCGAAAATCTTTCGGTGAAATAATAAATTTAAAGGTGGGCGTTGACGGATTCGAACCGCCGACCCTCTGCTTGTAAGGCAGATGCTCTGAACCAGCTGAGCTAAACGCCCGGTAGCTTCTTGTTCTAAAAGCGTTGCAAAGATACGGCTATTTCTGATAACTGCAAATTTTATGCATACTAATTTTTCATTTATTTTTCACCATAACACTTAAATCACTGATATACAGAATATATAATCATCATTTAATTTATGAATTAAGTAAAACAAAAAGGGGAACTATACCTTATTATATATAGTTCCCCCTTTATATCGAAATTTATTTTATTCTTGGCCGAAACGCTTTGCCTGTTCAGCAATCAGTTCCACATCATCAAAATAGTTAATCTTCATCGCTTTTCGCACATCATCCAATGTAGCAGCCGCTGTAGCACGAGCTGTCTCACAACCCTTACGTAACATTTCGTAAATAGCCGGAATATCCTTTTCAAACTCTTTACGACGCTCGCGGATAGGAGTCAATTCCTCTTGCATTATAGCGGCCAGGAACTTTTTCACCTTCATATCTCCCAATCCACCACGGGTGTAATGCGCCTTCAGTTCATCCAAGTTAGGATAATCCGGCAAATAACGACCGAAATGCTCGGGTTTGCAGAAAGCGTCCAAATAAGTGAATACGGTATTTCCTTCCAATTTACCCGGATCAGAGACTTTCAAATGAGTCGGGTCAGTGTACATACTCTTCACCTTCTTTTCCACTTCATCAGCCGTATCGGACAGATAGATGCAGTTCCCTAACGACTTGCTCATCTTTGCCTTTCCGTCTGTGCCCGGCAAACGAAGACAAGCCGCATTGTCCGGCAACAGGATTTCAGGTTCTACCAACGTGTCACCATAAATATAATTGAAACGGCGTACTATCTCACGAGTCTGCTCGATCATTGGCTCCTGGTCCTCACCTACCGGAACAGTAGTCGCCTTGAAAGCGGTAATATCGGCAGCCTGACTGATAGGATAAGTAAAAAATCCCACCGGGATGCTAGTTTCAAAGTTACGCATCTGGATTTCGGTTTTCACCGTCGGATTACGTTGCAGACGTGAAACGGTAACCAAATCCATATAATAGAAAGTCAATTCGCACAATTCGGGAATCTGAGACTGGATAAAGATAGTAGATTTCATCGGGTCCAAACCGACAGCCATATAGTCAAGCGCTACCTCAATCACATTCTGGCGTACCTTCTCGGGATTTTCTATATTATCGGTTAATGCCTGTGCGTCGGCAATGAAAATAAAAGTCTTGTCATACAATCCGGAATTCTGAAGCTCAACTCTGCGTTTCAACGAACCTACGTAATGACCGATATGCAATCTTCCTGTAGGACGGTCGCCGGTCAATATGATTTTTTCTTTTCCCATATCTCTTAAATATTATCTTATATTAAAAATTACGCAAAGATAGGAATATTCTGACACAAACACTTAACTTTGAATCGCTATTTCACATATAATAATTGTTTCTATGAATAAACTAAGACAGAGCATTAAACTAGTTCTATTTATTTCTGTAGCAAGCTTGTTCTTTGCCGCATGTTCCGATGATGACGATAAAAGTATTCCCGTACCGGAGCCTTCACGGATGATTACTGGAATTAAAGTACATAAAATTTCGGATGTTATCACTTATCAGGGAATGATAAGCCTCACTTACGACAACAACAAACGACTGACCCGCATTTACAGCAGTTCACCGTTAGCGGCAGTAAATTACACGTACAAAGAGAACTCTGAAGTCAGTTATACTTACTCTACGGAAAATTCTCCTTTGGTAGAAATAAGCACCTCGTTGGAAAACGGCAGAAGTTATGTATGCAAATTCTCCAACCGGGAAAGCCCGGTAACCTATTCTTATGATAATGAAGGTTATCTGAAAAGCTGCAATAACAATGGAACCGTATTGGAGTACAATTGGGAAAGCGGAAATTTATCTTCCATAACCACTACTCCGAGAGGAACTTACAACAGTGATTACAAAGTTTCCAATATCGCCAATGATTATAGTCTGGACTTGAACACACTGGCACAATGGATTGATGACCGCGAAAACTATACCACCGTAATGAACACTTTCGGACAGATGGCCGAAATTCTAGGAAAAAGAAGCTCCAATATTCTAGAAGACACTTATTATATATACGACTATAGTTTCCGGCAGGATGGAAGACTAAAAGATATGACCCTGATGGGCGGATCGAAAAATATAGGATATTCATTCCGCTTTGCGTATGCCGATGATACAGAAGTATCCGAATAAATATACAGAAACAGAACATTCGGAGAGGATTTCAGACTTTTATTTTAATTTGTGTTGACAAAGATCTTGATTTATTTTGTTATCTTGGAAATAAGTCGTTACTTTGCACAAAATTTAGTAATGCTATGTATCCTACAGGAACAAAGATAATATAGACATACGAACAAATGCGTTAGTCCTCGTACGAGGATGGACGCATTTTTTTTTAATATTTAGCGACATTAAAACAACTATTATAATAAAAGAAACTTTCAATGAAAAAGGATTTAAAGAAAGTCCTGGTATTGGGTTCGGGTGCCCTCAAGATAGGCCAGGCAGGAGAGTTTGACTACTCAGGTTCACAAGCGCTGAAAGCATTGCGCGAAGAAGGCATTCATTCGGTGTTGGTAAATCCTAACATCGCGACTATCCAGACTTCGGAAGGCATAGCCGACAAGGTTTATTTTCTTCCTGTCACTCCCTTCTTTGTTGAAGAAATTATCAAGAAAGAACAACCGGACGGTATTTTATTGGCATTCGGTGGACAAACTGCATTGAACTGCGGCACTGAACTTTACCTGAACGGTACACTGAAGAAATATGGTGTAGAAGTACTGGGTACTTCGGTAGAAGCCATCATGTACACTGAAGACCGTGATTTATTCGTAAAGAAGCTGGATGAAATTCCGATGAAAACCCCGAAGAGCCACGCTGTGGAAAGTATGGAAGAGGCTCTGAAAGCTGCCCGCGAAATCGGTTATCCGGTTATGGTACGCTCTGCTTACGCACTAGGTGGTTTAGGCAGCGGCATCTGTCCGGATGAAGAAGCTTTCATCAAACTGGCTGAAAGTTCATTCGCATTCTCTAAACAGATCCTGGTTGAAGAGTCATTGAAAGGTTGGAAAGAAATAGAATTTGAAGTAATCCGCGATGCCAACGACCATTGTTTTACAGTGGCAAGCATGGAAAACTTCGACCCACTGGGAATCCATACCGGCGAATCTATCGTGGTGGCCCCCACTTGCTCTCTGACAGAAGAACAAGTAACAATGTTGCAAGATTTATCTACAAAATGTATCCGTCACTTGGGTATTGTGGGTGAATGTAATATCCAGTATGCTTTCAATGCAGAAACAAATGACTACCGTGTTATCGAAGTAAATGCACGCCTGAGCCGTTCTTCTGCCTTGGCTTCTAAAGCAACCGGATTCCCTCTGGCATTCGTTGCCGCTAAAATCGCTTTAGGCTACACACTAGACCAGATTGGCGAAAAGGGTACTCCCAACTCAGCCTACGAAGCTCCCCAGTTGGATTACTTGATTTGTAAAATTCCCCGTTGGGACTTGACTAAATTCGCAGGTGTATCACGCCAGATTGGCTCCAGCATGAAGTCTGTGGGTGAAATCATGTCTATAGGCCGCTCTTTCGAAGAAATCATTCAGAAAGGTCTTCGTATGATAGGTCAGGGTATGCATGGTTTCGTAGGAAATGACCATACTAAATTTGAAAACCTGGATGAGGAACTGGCCAACCCGACAGACCTCCGTATTTTCTCCATCGCCTCTGCATTGGAAGAAGGATACAGTATTGAACGCATCCACGAACTGACCAAAATCGACTCGTGGTTCCTAAGTAAGTTAAAAAACATTGTTGACTATAAGGTCAAACTTTCGACTTATAATAAGATCGAGGATTTACCTGAAGATGTGCTTCGCCAGGCTAAAGTATTAGGCTTCTCCGACTTCCAGATTGCACGCTTCGTATTAAAAGCCAGTGGCAATATGGAAAAGGAGAACTTGGCTGTACGTGCCCGTCGTAAAGCTTTGAATATCCTTCCGGCTGTCAAGCGTATCAATACCGTCGCATCTGAACATCCCGAATTAACCAATTACCTATATATGACATACGCTACTACGGGTTATGACGTCAATTATTATAAGAACGAAAAATCGGTAGTTGTATTAGGTTCAGGCGCTTACCGTATCGGTTCATCCGTAGAATTCGACTGGTGCTCTGTAAACGCTGTCCAAACCGCACGCAAGTTGGGTTACAAATCCATCATGATTAACTATAACCCCGAAACAGTTTCTACCGACTATGATATGTGCGACCGTCTGTATTTTGACGAGCTTTCATTTGAACGTGTACTTGACGTGATTGATCTGGAGCAACCGGGTGGTGTCATTGTATCAGTAGGTGGACAAATACCTAATAACTTGGCGATGAAGCTTCACCGTCAGTCGGTACCTGTATTGGGAACTTCTCCGCTTTCTATCGACCGTGCGGAAAACCGTCATAAATTCTCGGCCATGCTTGACCAGCTGGGTATTGACCAACCGGCATGGAAAGAATTGACCAGCCTGGAAGACATGGAAGAATTTGTAAACAAAGTAGGTTACCCGGTATTGGTCCGTCCTTCCTATGTGCTCTCGGGCGCTGCCATGAACGTATGCTATAACGAAGATGAACTGAAGGAATTCTTACAGATGGCTAAAGAAGTTTCTAAAGAATATCCGGTAGTCGTATCACAATTCATGCAAGATACTAAAGAAATAGAATTCGACGCTGTAGCCCAAAACGGTGAAGTAGTGGAATATGCCATCTCCGAACACATTGAATATGCAGGTGTCCATTCAGGTGATGCCACATTAGTATTCCCGGCTCAGAAGATTTATTTCGAAACAGCTCGCCGTATCAAGAAGATTGGTCGCCGTATCGCTAAAGAATTAAACATTTCCGGTCCGTTCAACATGCAGTTCTTGGCTAAGAATAATGAAGTGAAAGTGATTGAATGCAACCTGCGCGCATCACGTTCATTCCCGTTTGTTTCCAAAGTATTGAAACGCAACTTCATTGAAACCGCAACCCGCATCATGTTGGGTGCTCCATACAGCCAACCGGATAAGTCGGCATTCGATATTGACTGGATCGGTGTTAAAGCTTCCCAGTTCTCTTTCTCCCGTCTGCACAAGGCAGACCCTGTATTGGGCGTAGATATGTCTTCAACAGGTGAAGTGGGTTGTATCGGTGATGACTTCCATGAAGCTTTGCTGAACTCTATGATTGCTGTAGGTTTCAAGATTCCTACAAAATCTGTCATGTTCTCGTCAGGTGCCACCAAATCCAAAGTAGATTTGCTGGAAGCAAGCCGTATGCTGGCAGAAAAAGGATATGAGATCTATGCAACTGCCGGAACCGCAACTTTCTTGAATGCACACGGAGTAAATACCACACCGGTTTACTGGCCGGATGAAAAGCCCGATGCAGAAAACAATGTCATGAAGATGATTGCCGAACATAAATTCGACCTGATAGTCAACATTCCGAAAAACCATACCAAACGTGAGCTGACTAATGGTTACAAAATTCGTCGTGGAGCAATCGACCACAATATTCCTTTGATTACCAACGCCCGTTTGGCAAGTGCTTTCATTGAAGCATTCTGTGAAATGAGTGAAAAGGATATTCAGATAAAGAGCTGGCAAGATTACAAATAATCTTTCTTAGGGATATTCAAAAAGGAGCTGATTCGTTTTTCTTGAATCAGCTCCTTTTTTATCTCCTAACGGGAAAGATCATTAAAACGATAAGTAAAAGTAGCCATCGCATAACGTCCCAATCCCCAAGTCCAAGTTTCTCCCTGTCCGGTATCATTCATCCAACGATTGACAAAATCCCGTTGTTGCAGAATATCAACAACCTGAAATTTAAGTAACCCTCTTTTCCCTTTCAGAAAACTGTAAGTCAGCTCACTGTTCCAAAGCCACTGCGTCGTATTGGAGGCCTCATCCTTATATCCCCTGCGATTCATACTTCTCACAACGGTATAAAGATTCAAGTTGAGAGGTAACTTCAGTCGACACTCCGCGCCATAATAAAAATCATACGTCCTGTAATCCGAATTGTTTGTATAACTGTTATCGGCTTGCTGATAAGTGATTGCTCCATTTATCTTAAACTCATGCTCTTCCAATTTATAGGCAAACTCCACGTCCTGCATCAAGTAGAGCATTTGGGAGGTGTTACGATCATTCTCATTGGCTTCTCCCATTATCTGCACATACGAAACCCTCCGGTTATAATTTGCATTAGTAGCAAGACGAGCGAAAATTTTCTTGAATAATTTATTCGTATAATATATATTCCCGCCAATGCCCCAATTACCATTTATATTCTCGGGCCGACTGGTATATACCCCACTCTTCTCATCATAGGTTCTTTTCCGGCTTATATCATTTATCGTATTATTATATCTCAAACCACAATATAACATTTCCTGCTTTTCCATATTTCCTCCTCTGTAATTCACAGATATACTTTGCCCGAAAGCGGGTTTCAGCCCCGGATTCCCCATTGTTATGTTCAGAGGATTAGTATAATCAGGCACAGACAACAAATCATAAATGGAAGGCTGCCGGGTGTATCCGCTATAATACACACTCATATTATGGTTATTGCCCAAATCATAATCAAAATGCAGTTCGGGCACTATGTTCAACACGGTAATGGTCGTATCTATCTTCACTTTTCCCCTGTTGCTTTTCGTCGTAGACTTCTGAGGCGACAGCCCAAACCGGATATTCAACCTCACTTTTCTCCAATTAAGTGTGGTACGCAGTCCGAATTCATTGGAATGAAGATCATTACGAGTATAATCACTTAAACTATCCACCCTTCCTGCCTCATAACCAAATGGAAGACTTCCCCACAAAGCATCCTCATCCAAATTGTACGTAACCGCATTATTACTCTGCCGTTGATACTCATGCCGATAATAAACCTGAAGCATTTGTTTTCCTATTGGCTCCGTATAGCTGACCTCCCCCGCCAATAATAAATTTCTGGCAGGTGACTCCCGGTATTGATTTCTATATAAAACCGAATCTGCCCCCAGGTCATTCTTCAATTGATAATAAGTAATAGACGATTGCTGATAATTACCACTCGCCTGATTACTATAATCATTTCTTAACTCTATGGAGAGTTTCCGACCGATATCATTCAATTTATGAGTGATCAAAAGATTATTGCCTATCATCAGATTGTTCGTCTTATTTTGAGAATTTCCCGTATTTTTATTTATCCTGAACTCAGGAGGAATCATTGCATCGTCCCTCCAAGGCTCTGAAACATAGTCCAAAGGATTGGTACTGAAAGTCGCCGAAATATTTTCTGATACCGAATTTAACCGGCTATGATTGATGTTATGCCTGAAATTAATTTCCGTCCGGTCACTCAAACTTCCCGTCATATATATATTCTCCCAAAAAGAACTATTCCTACCCGTACTCAAGCCATTATTATAGGCATATTGGCTACCGTTAGGCAGATATTCTTCTGACTGGCTTCGCGATTCATCCGCGCTTTTATTATTATTATATGAAGCACTGACATTGAGGTTGAGCTTCTTTATTTCCGTTCCCAAGCTAAAACCAATATCCTTCATTTGAGCAGGATTATCGGCCATATCACTGATAAAATTACCATATCTGGGGAGTTTTCCTAAATCACCATACAAGGACATCCGCCATTTTCCGACAAATTTATTCAAACTCATTTTCGCTCCATACATCTCCCCCGAACCTTTCAAAGCTGAAACGTCCCCCATTAATCCATCTGTCAAATCCTTCTTGGTCTTCACATCCATCACCGTTTTCTTCTTACCATCTGACACCCCTGTCATTTGCTCTTTATCCGACTGCTGCTCGTATACCTTTACCTCTTTCAAAGCATCTACCGGCATATTGTTCAAAGCAACTTTGCTATCTGCGAAAAACTCCTTTCCATTTAATAAGATCTGAGTGATTTCCTTTCCATGAAAATTCATCTTGCCGGATTTCTCGTCTAATTCCAATCCGGGAAGCTGCCTCACCAAATCCTGCAGAACAGCTCCTTCCGATGTCTTAAAGGCTCCGGTATTATATACTAATGTATCTCCGGACATCTTCATTTTCTGCAGTTCGGCCTTTATCACCGTTTCATCCAATACAATACTGGAAGGTTTCATCATCAGAGCACCTCCATAAACTTCTTTCCGATAAGCAGGAATATTCACTTTTTTTTCAAGGGTTTCATATCCTAAAAAAGAAGCCCTTATTAAATAATTACCGGGATTCATAGGGTACAAACGGAAAACACCCTTCTTATCGCTCACCGTACCTTCTATAAAACTCGTATCAGGCAAAGAATAAAGTTGGATATTTACATCCGGCAAAGGATCGGGATAAGGGCGTTCTCCCTGTTCTCTGACAGAACCTGTCAAATGATAAGCTTTTTCTTTTCTTGCTTTATCTGAATCAAGCTTTTTCTGTCCACTAACCGGGAGAACAATAGATAATAAAATAAACAACGAGAACAGTTTAGTCATCTTGAAATATCAACAGGGTCCTATTTCAATGCTTCCGCAATGGCATTCATCAGATATCCAAATTCTTCTTTCTCATACCCGATGGAAGTATAAACGGCTTCTCCTTCTTTATTGAAAAGATAGGCGCGAGGAATTGACCTTTCAGCAAATAAAGAGAACACCTCACGTTTAGGATCGGGATATAACGGGAAAGTGAATTTCTTCCGTTCATTATAAGCCTTCAACTGTTCATCCGTATGCTCACGACCAATTACTAATAATACGAAGTCCTTGTTATCTTTATATTCAGCCCACAAAGTTTTCTCTATTTCAGCCAGTTCCAGCTGACATGGCCCGCACCAAGTGGCAAATAAACTCACCAAAACGACCTTACCTTTCAATTCAGTCGAAGAAATATCTCCATATACTGCAGATTTTAAATGAAAATCAGGTAATTTATCTCCTTTTTTCAATTCTTGAGCATTTACGGCAAATACCATGCAAAGCATCATGAACAATAATCCTAACTCTTTCATTTTCATAGTTCTCAATATTTAATTATGGAATAACAAAGACAAATATATCTGTTTTTCTTATATTTGCCGCCAGAAAATATTATTTTTTAGCCTATGATGACTTTTATTTCATGTGCCAAAACAATGACCGGACGGAGCAAAATACAAACTCCTGTTACCAGTACACCACAATTCCAAACTGAAGCGATACAGAATGCACTTGATATGTCCCAATTCTCTGCTGAAGAACTGGAACGACTTTTACGTGTGAACAGTAAAATAGCAGCAGAGAACTATATGCGATTTCAAGATTTCTGTTCGGACTCTCCCTCGGCTTTAGCTGCCTTACTGGCTTATACCGGTATCGTATATAAACGTATCCACCCACAGGATTTTACCCCTGAAGATTTTCAATATGCACAGGATCACTTGCGAATCACTTCTTTTCTTTACGGATTACTCCGCCCGTTAGACCAGATCAAGAATTACAGAATGGAAGGAGATATCAAACTACCTGAACGTGGAGGAATATCCATGTTTGACTATTGGAAGCCAATTCTGACCGACACCTTTATCAAAGAAATTAAAGCAAAAGGAGGAATACTAATCAATCTGGCAAGTGGGGAGATGAAAGATTTATTCGATTGGAAACGCGTGGAGCAAGAAGTACAAGTGATCACACCAGAATTTCAGGTATGGAAAAAAGGAAAATTAACCACCGTTGTGGTTTATGCAAAAATGTGCCGTGGAGAATTGACACGCTTCATCATTAAAAACCGGATAGAGAATCCTGGGGATTTAAAAGGATTCAAATGGGAAGGATTCAGTTTTGATGCCGGATACAGCACAGATACCCACTATCTTTTTAGCCTTCTTTCATAAAAAAATATTAAATAGTCAACCTACTCAAACTTTTTATCAGCACTCATGTTATTTAGTTGAATTTGGGAAGATAAACCTGGACAATAATTAACTAATAGAAATGAGTATGAAAAAATTAATGTTTTTGCTGGCTGCGGCCAGTTTAAGTTCTGTAGCGTTTGCACAGCAGAAAAGCAATTCACAAAACGTCCTTGTAGGCGAGAGTGTAGATGTAATGGAGGTACCTGTGGATAAGTACAAGGTAGAGACCAATCACTTCTTCGATAATTGGTTCTTCTCTGTTGGTGGAGGTGCACAAGTACTGTTCGGCGATCAGTCCGATCTTGGTAAATTCAAGAAACGTATTGCTCCCGCTCTTCAAATATCAATCGGTAAATGGTTTACTCCCGGCTTAGGATTACGTTTGCAATATAGCGGTTTGCAGTCGAAGAGTTTTTCCAGTGAACCTTCCGCATATTCCAAACCTCACATGTTAAGCGAAGGATACTATCAGGATAAGTTCAACTACATGAATTTGCATGGTGACATCTTATTCAATGTCAGTAACATGATAGCCGGATATAATGAAGACCGCATATACGACTTCGTGCCATTCGTAGGTTTCGGTTTTGCCCACTCATATGATGCTCCACGTCGTAATTCACTGGCATTCAATTTCGGTATCATCAATACATTCCATCTGGCCAGTGCCTGGGACTTAAATCTGGAACTTTACGGAATGGGTACAGAAAACAAATTTGATGGAAAAACCACCAGTAAAGGCCCTGACTTTATGGCAGGTGCTACAGTGGGTATCACTTATAAATTTCCACAAAGAGGATTCAAACCAGCTCCGGATGTAGATGCTATCATGGCACTTACCTCTTCACAAATGGATGCTATCAATACCGCTTTGGCTCAACAGATAGAACAAAACCGTCAATTAAAAGCCCAACTTGCCAACCAACCCACTGAAGTGGTTACAGAACAAGTTACAGTGAACCAAATTGCTCCGGCTCCTCAATCTGTATTTTTCCAGATCGGTTCAGCGGTTCTTCCTACCAACTCTACTGTAAATTTGCAACAAATCGCAGATTTGGTAAAAGACAATCCGGGACTAAAATTGAAAGTAACCGGTTATGCTGATAGTGATACAGGTAGCGCTGCATGGAACAAGCAGTTAAGTGAAGACCGTGCCAACAACGTGGCTAATGAACTGGTTAAATTGGGTGTCAACAAAAACAATCTGATTATCAGCGGAATGGGTGGTGTAAACACCTTAACTCCTCCGGCATTCAACCGTCGTGTAATTATCGAAGCCCAATAATACACTACCTTCTGTCAGCAGAAGGTAATCATGCCCGCAATTCCTTATAAAAACAGAATTGCGGGCATTTATTTTTTAGATGGAATACCCCCACTGATCTAGTGCAAACTTCCAATTCTCTTCCACTAACCGGACCGTACGGTCATTATACTTATACTTATTCTTCTTATATCCCTTCTTTCCGCCTATATATTGGCTAATAGCCGGAGCAGCTGCTTCGAATCCGGGAATAGAAAGAGATTTATAGATGTACTCAGTCATAGCCATTGCATCCGCTTCAAAATCCTCAAATTTCACTTCCATCAAATTTCCTTCAGGAATGAATCTTTTATCCGCCTCATATTTATGATACAGCTTGGCATAAATGGAAAGCACATTCTGTTCCAACGTCTCTGGAGAAATATCCTCCAGTTTCAACGGTTGGATTGTATTGGTGAAGAAATTCCTCGTAGATTCGAATACCGTATACGGATTACGCATCAAATAGATGAATTTGGCATTCGGAAACATCTTGACCAACTCTTTTACACGACCTGTATGAGGCGGATTCTTACTTAAGAATTGTGTTCCGCCTGTATTCCAAAGAGAAATTTTAATAAGTTTGGTGAATATATCCTCAAACACTTTCAATTCCTCATCACTGATATCATTGAACAACAAGTATTTATCAGCATATTCCTGTTGGTACTTAGGCAGGAACCAAAAGTTATAATAGGTATAGGGCATCATATTGGCCAATGCAAACTCTTCCTCCTGAGGCAAATCTACGGCCAGTTCCATATTATCTGTCGGACGCTTGTCAGGCATCAGCCAACTCATATTCTTCTTGAAAAAAGGCTGTCCCCACATCATCAGATGAGGGAACACAGTCTGATAAGTAGTATTATATCCGAAATGTTTGTCACAAGAGAATACATTGTGCATAAAGGTAGTCCCACTACGCCAATGTCCGAGGATAAAGACCGGGTCGTGTTCCAAAGACTTATCGGCCAACAGTTTCCTGTATCGCTTTTCCTGCAATGGAGCCAAGGTGGAAAGCAAACGGCATACAACTTTCGTCAAACGGTATTTTCCTCTATATGCCGAATCAATTTCCCTTCCTGTAGTAATCGCCTTAAAAGTTTTCCAATCGGCGCCTACTAATGTATTGATTGGCAGTTTATTGAATTCAAGTAATCCCATTACTCTTCTTTTTTAATTGTACGCTGTTATTTTTCTATCTTGACTGTAATGCCTTGACGGTCCAATTCTTTCACCACCTTTTCTACGGCTTCATAATATTCCTCACCAATACCCAAATCCGTCAGATTCAAAGTAGGAACTTCCATGGCATTCAGCATATCTTTGGCTTCCACTCTGTCTATAATCATCCCCACCGCACTGGTGTTATTGGTAATGGGGTCAATCAAAATGAAAGAACCACAAGCTTTATTCTTTTGATAAGAATCAAAGAAAAGCGGCTTGGCAGTAGTAAATGTCACACGGGCAATCTGATTCAATTGCAAAGGCAGATCCTCCTTTTTCAATTTACCGTTTTCAACAGACAAATGCTCCATCGTATTCACATCCACTTTATACTTAATGCCATCTATACGGGTACGTCCCGTATTGGTAGTATGCTTGATAAAGAAAGATTTGTCAAGGTCCATCACCTCCTCATCCATCCATACCAACATAGCTTCAAAATTACGGTCTATCACAGGCATGTTATCGGCATGTACCAACATTTCTCCGCGAGACACATCAATCTCATCTTCCAAAGTCAACGTCACCGCTTGCGGCGGGAAAGCATACTCTAACTCACCATCATAAGTAACAATACTCTTGATATGAGATTTCTTGCCGGAAGGCAAAGCCATCACCTCATCTCCTTTATGGATGACACCGGAAGCAATCTTTCCACAGAAACCGCGGAAATCCAGATTCGGTCTTAATACATACTGAACCGGGAAACGGAAATCGGCCAGATTATGATCATTCTCGATGGAAACCGTTTCAAGCACTTCCAATAAAGAAGTACCTTTGTACCATGACGTACGTTCAGATTTCTGCACCACATTGTCACCGTCAAGTGCCGAAAGAGGAATACAAGTCACATCCGGGATTCCCAATGGCTCTACAAACTTCTTATATTCGGTCACGATTTCGTTGAAACGCTCTTCCGAAAACCCGACAAGGTCCATCTTGTTCACCGCCAGCAACACATGCTTTATTCCCAATAAAGATACCAGAAAAGTATGGCGGCAGGTCTGCGTAATCACACCTAAACGAGCATCTACCAAGATTATGGCAAGATTGGCAGTAGAACCTCCGGTAATCATATTGCGGGTATATTGTTCATGTCCCGGAGTATCGGCTATAATAAATTTACGATTGTTCGTTGAAAAATAACGGTAAGCTACATCAATCGTAATACCCTGCTCACGTTCTGCTTTCAACCCGTCGCACAACAAAGCGTAATCTATATGGTCACCTGCATTCCCCACACGTTTACTGTCACGCTCCAAAGCGGCAAGTTGGTCTTCGTATAACTTCTTGCTGTCAAACAACAGACGTCCTATCAAGGTAGACTTTCCATCGTCTACCGAACCGGCTGTCAACAGACGTAGCAAGTCTTTCTGTTCATCCTTATCTAAATATTCCTTTATATTCAGTTTATTCTCCATCACCCATTTCTTCATTTTAAATTTCTACTTATCCATTTAAAAATATCCCTCACGTTTCTTCTGCTCCATACTGGCATCCTGATCGAAATCAATGACACGGGTGGTACGCTCACTTTTAGTAGTGGTCATCATCTCCTCTACAATCTTCTCAATCGTATCGGCATCACTCTCTACGGCCCCAGTCAAAGGCCAACACCCCAAAGTACGGAAACGCACTTCCTTCATTTCAATACGGTCCCGATATTCTTCGGGCAGGCGGTCATCATCAGCCATAATCAAATTTCCATCTATATTCACCACAGGACGTTCCTTGGCAAAATAAAGCGGCACAATAGGAATATTTTCCAAACGGATGTACTGCCAAATATCCAGCTCAGTCCAGTTGCTTAATGGAAACACACGGATACTTTCCCCTTTATGAATCTTAGCATTATAAATATCCCACAATTCAGGACGCTGGTTTTTAGGATCCCATTGATGAAAACGGTCACGAAAAGAGAATATACGTTCTTTGGCACGTGACTTTTCCTCATCACGACGTGCTCCACCAAAGGCGGCATCAAACCTGTATTTATCCAGCCCGTGAAGCAACGCCTGTGTCTTCATTAAATCTGTATGCACTTTGCTGCCATGCGTAAAAGGCCCTACTCCGGCATTAAAAGCCTCCATATTACTTTCCACTATCAAATTCCATCCATGTTCTTTGGCGTATTGATCACGGAACTCTATCATTTCCCTGAATTTCCATTTAGAATCGATATGCATCAAAGGGAAAGGCACCTTTCCCGGATAGAAAGCCTTCTCTGCCAAACGTACCATGACAGACGAATCTTTACCAATACTATAAAGCATAACAGGATTCTCAAATTCAGCTGCCACTTCACGAATGATATGGATAGACTCCGCTTCCAGTTCCCTTAAGTGGCTCAATTTATAATTTTCTTCCATTTTATAATGAATTATATTTTTTCTCCTTTTTTACCAACAGTGGGGAGCACTAGTTCCAACAAAGTATTGACCGACTCTTCCAAGCTCAGTTTGGAAGTATCCAAAGACAATGCAGGACGCTCCGGAGCTTCAAAAGGTGCAGAAATGCCGGTAAAATTCTTAATTTCACCCCGACGCGCTTTGGCATAAAGTCCTTTTACATCACGTTTCTCACACTCTTCCAAAGGAGTGCTGACATAAATTTCCAGAAAATTCTCCGCCCCGATGATACGGGTTGCCATCTGCCGGAGCTCATTACTGGGACTGATGAAAGCGGCAATGGTAATGATTCCTGTATCAACAAACAGCTTGCCTATTTCGGCTATGCGACGGATATTTTCCACACGATCCTCTGCCGAAAAGCCCAAATTATTATTGATGCCACTACGAATATTATCCCCGTCCAATATACGGCAGAGCAAACCACGTTTATGTAATTCACGTTCCAAAGCTATGGCAATAGTACTCTTACCGGAACCGCTGAGTCCCGTCAGCCACAGCATAACTCCCCGTTGTCCCAGCAGTTCTTCTTTATCTTTCCGGGAAAGCATACGGTCAAATATAGGATATATGTTTTCTTCTTCCATTCTCTATTTTCATTTTGTCTTTAACTTCATCAAAAAGGCCATATCAGCGGTATCAGAATAACCGAAATTATAAATGTCAATATATTCAACGGTAAACCGATACGTACAAAATCCATAAACTTATAGTTTCCGATACCCTGCACAATCAAATTAGTCTGATAACCGATAGGAGTGGAAAAACTGGCAGATGCAGCGATGCAGATGACAACAAAAAAGGGCATAGGACTTACCCCCAACTGATTGGATAAGGAAAGGGCAAGCGGAAAAGCCAATGCAGCGGCAGCATTATTGGTTATCAGTTCGGTAAACAGATTTGTAATGATAAACAAAACAGCCAGCAACACATGCGGACCATAATCATCACTCATATCAATGATTCCATGCGCAATGACATCCGCCACTCCGGAATTTACCATGGCGCGACTTATAGCAAACGCACAGGCAATGGTTATCAAGATATCCCATGATATATATTTTGTATATTTACGTGCCGGAAAAAGTTTGGTCCATGCCATTATCACAGTCGTTATAGCTGCGAAAAAGAACATATCAAGATCAATACCAGGAAGTAATTCTTCCATAAAAGGCAACTCTCCTACTGTTGCCCCCACAATCATCAACACCAATAAAGTCAATGCAAACCAACGTTTCTTTCTCCCAGCTTTCGGCTCGGTATCTTTGCCATTGGCCAATAACACGAATACAGAAGAGTCTCCCCATGTAGAGATAAATGAATCATCTGCCCATAGCACCAACGTATCTCCCTCACGAAACTTCACACGTGACAGATTATCTACAATACTAACTCCGCTTCGTTTTATTTCTTTTACTTCAGCGCCATAATGACGGACAAAATTAAAATCCCCCACCCTTTTATTGATACCCGGGAAACGAGCACCTATCACCGCTTCAACACGATGAAAAGAAGACGCATCCGCTTCCCCATGTTCGTCGCCTACCGTGTCTTTCCGTACCTCCGGCAACAACCTAGAAGAAAAGAACAACAAATAAACAACTCCTGCCAAAGCAATGAAAATACCCACCCGGCCTAATTCAAACATACCAAAGCCCTTATATCCGGCATCTAAAATCATACCATCCACTACCAGATTAGTAGAAGTCCCGATAAGCGTACACATTCCCCCCAGTATAGTAGCATACGAAATAGGGATCAAGAATTTGGTTGCCGGAATACAGACAGATTCTGCCCAACGTTTAATAATAGGCGCAAAAATCACGACCACCGGCGTATTATTGAGAAAAGCAGAAACAAAAGAAATAACGGGCAGCATACGTGCCTGCGCCTTCATGACCGTTGTTTTCTCTTGAGGCAGAAGTTTCTTTATCAACTGTCCCAACGCTCCCGATTGCCGGACTCCTTCACTGATCAGAAAAAGCAGCGCTACGGTAATCATCCCTTTATTACTGAATCCCTCCAAGATCTCTTTCGGAGTTAATATACCGAAACAAAGAAAGAGTACAGTAACAGAGAACAGAATCATTCCGGGACGCATTTTATCAAGGACTAGCGCAGTCACCATCCCTATTAATCCAAAAAACACAATAATCATTTTAAATGTCAGCATCGTTTCCGGGTATTAATTTCGTTTAACGATAAACCAAGGATTCAGCAAGTCCGGCTTGTTATATTTCAACGGTTCTTTTTGTCCCGCCTGATATATTTCTGCTCCGGATGCCTTAGCTATGGCATGACCGGCCGCCGTGTCCCACTCCATAGTAGGGGCAAAACGGGGATATTCATCGGCCAGTCCTTCACAAACCCTGCAAATCTTGATGGAACTGCCCACAGATACCAACTCCACATGAGGGTATATCTTTCGCTTTTCCTTAATATACTCTTCTGTTTCGGCCGACAGATGGGAACGGGAAGCAACAATAACAAAAACTTCATTTGTTTCGGCACAAGGCATACGGAATGCCGATGCCTTCATTTCTTCCAGTGAACGGTCTGCACGTCCGGTCACTCCTTCCATTTTATAAGCGCCGGTTGTCAGTTCACCCCAATAAAGCGTTTCTTTGACAGGAACATAGATCACTCCAAAAACAGGAATTCCTTCTTTTACTAAAGCAATATTGACAGTAAATTCCCCATTTCGTTTTATAAATTCCTTTGTTCCATCCAAGGGATCGACTATCCACAACGTATCCCATTGCGCCCGTTTCTCGTAAGGCAAATGCTTTCCTTCCTCACTCAATACCGGATAGTCTGTTTCTTGCAAATAAGTCATAATGATTTCATGCGCCTTACGGTCTGCAAGAGTCAGTGGAGAATTATCGGCTTTCCTTTCAATCTGAAAATCAGAAAAAGGATCATTATAAACGTTCAGAATTTCTTTACCGGCAGTTAAAGCCGCATCCATCGCTCTTAATATATATTCGGTCTGCATAGTGTTTACTTCCATTAAAATGCTTCTGTCATATTGAAATAGAACAAACTTTGGTCATTGGCAAAATTACGTCCGAAGTCCAGACGTACATTCATACGCGGCTGCACCTCAATACGAAGTCCCACACCAGCATTGGGAAGAACTCCTTCAATCTTACCCATGGTAGGCCCCATAAAACCGCACCCTCCCCAAGCAACAAAACCCAAATGATGCAACATACGCTTTACCCATGTACTTTTATCCGTATTGAACATCTGACGATATTCGGCAAGCACCACATGAGAGGATTTATCACGATACTGCCCCATATAATATCCACGAAGATCAAAAGGAGTGCCACTTAAAGCATATTGGTTCATAGGAACATCACCAAACACATTCTTGGTTTGGGCAGTCCAAGCTATAACTTTTCTATTTCCTACCCTTTTGTATTGGCGGTAGTCCATTTCCAAGCGGTAAAAGTTATTATCTCCTCCCAAAAACTTCTGGTACATCAGCCCACGAAAATCCAGATAAATGCCCTTATAAGCATTAGCAGGAATATCCCGGCTGTCATAAGTCAGCAGAAATCCTACCCCCGAACTGAAATTAGAATATCCGTGAGCAGTACCTCCCAACCTTTTATAATCAGACTGATCTACCAAATATTTGGCAGGCTCGGACATTTTATCATAACTCAAGTCAATCTGGGGACCGGCAAAGAAATTACTTTTACCTAAACGGAATAAAAACCACGGATTAATCTGGAAACCGCTATAACGATATTCACTGGTAGAGTCACTGCGCTCATAATGCTTATTGGTAGCATAGCCGATACCATAAAAATTCTCCAATGTATTCTTGTAAGTGAATTTTCCAAAAATACGGAATTTATCATTCTTGAAAAACAACTGAGGTTTCACCATCAGATTCAAGCCCCCCTCGAACATTACCGCAACAGCCATCGGCAACACAGAACGTTTCTGCAAGGTATCCGATGGATTCATACGAAATGTAACAAGAGCACTACCTCCTATTAACGCACCAAAATCCGGAGTATAACTCGGTCCTCCCAATATATTATAATGTATATTGCGCTTAGCCACCTTCTGGCGTCTTAATTCTTTTTTTGAAAGTTGATGAATGGTGGTATCCTCAGGATTACTACCTATGTCACTTCCTTGTGCCGCCATATTCAAAGGACAAAACAGGCACAGGACCAAGCTAAGTAATGTTATTTTCATATAATAGTTTATTGTCTGCCCAAAGTCCTTACTCAAAAAAACTTTCTACGGCAAATGAGTTTTCAAAAGTACAAAAGTCCTGCCAAAGAATAACGGTGTATTGAATTTGTTTTTATTTAGTTCAAGAATCTTCACGTTCTTTATAACGTAACAATGCATCAATATGCCAATGTGTCAATTGCCATGTGGACATAGCGCAGCACATTGGCAAATCAGCACATTAGCAAATTATTTAAACAGCTTTTCCAAATCATCTTCATTAATCACAGAAAGAACCGTTTTACCATCCGGAGTATAATTAGGGGTAGCCACAGCAAATAAGCCATCCACCAAACCAGTCATTTCTTCATTCGTCAACACTTGTCCGGGAACAATTGCCGTCGCTTTTGCCAAAGTCAATGCCAAAATACTCTGCACCTCTTCTTTTACTTTGCCACCTTTTTCCATAGCAGTGTGCACCATATTTTGGATCAAGTCTATCGGGTTAAGGCCTTCAATACCTGCAGGAACACCGTTTATGGCATAACTTCCTCCTCCCAAATCAGTCAGTTCAAATCCTAGGAAAGACAAGTCTTCCATAATTTCCTGCAAAATAGCAACTTCGGAAAGTGGAAACTGTACAATGTCTGGAAACAACATTCCTTGAGAAATACCTTGACGACGACTTATCTGATCTATATACTTGTCATATAAAATACGGATATGGGCACGCTGCTGATCAATGATCATTAACCCGGACTTTACAGAAGTCAAAATAAAACGTCCTTTAAACTGATAATGCTGGCCGGATTTCTCACTGACTGAAGAGTCCTCCACATGATCATACAATCCGGGATTTTCCTCCGCAGGAGAAGTCTCTTCCGCCCTATAATCATTCTCGTCAGGATGAAAGTTTTGAGAAGAAGCATGACGTTCCAGCCCCGCATACAGTTGTTCCCAGTCCTTACTAGGCTTTGAATAAGAGGAGGGAGGAGCAGCCGAAACATTAAAAGGATTATAATCAGGATTATAAGTCGTCTTTGGTGGCTGTATACCAGTGTATGGAGATGCATCAAAGGCTGGAATATCCGGCATTCCCTCCGTGTCAAAATCAATAGAAGGTACCGCATTGAACTTACCTAGAGTTTCTTTCACGGCAGCCGCCAATATCTGCCAGATGGCTTGCTCGTTCTCAAACTTTATCTCTGTTTTAGTAGGATGTATGTTCACATCAATATTAGCAGGATTCACCTCAAAATAAATGAAATAAGATACTTGCTCACCCACGGGAACTAACTGCTCGTATGCATCCATGATAGCCTTATGAAAATAAGGATGGCGCATATATCGCCCGTTTACAAAAAAATATTGGCGGGCTCCTTTCTTACGGGCTGTTTCAGGTTTTCCTACAAACCCGGAAACACGGACCATTGTAGTATCTACATCCAGCGATAACAACTCCTGATTTATTTTCTTTCCGAAAACTCCCATGATACGTTGGCGCAACTGAAGTGCAGGAAGATTGAACAGTTCCGCCCCATTATGGTGCAAAGTGAAAGACACCTCCGGATTAACCAATACAATCCGTTCAAACTCCGTCAATATATTACTCAGCTCCGTCTGATTCGATTTCAAGAACTTACGACGCGCCGGTACATTAAAGAATAAATTCTTCACACAGAAGCTACTACCTTTCGGGCACGAAACCGCTTCCTGTCCCTCTACCTTGGAACCGGATATCGTCAACATCGTTCCCAATTCCTCCCCTTCCATACGAGTACGAAGCTCCACCTGAGCCACAGCGGCAATAGAAGCCAAAGCCTCTCCACGAAATCCCATGGTATGCAAAGCAAATAAATCAGCAGCTTCACGAATTTTAGAAGTCGCATGGCGCTCAAAAGACAAACGTGCATCTGTTTCCGACATACCTTTTCCATCATCAATCACCTGAATGGAAGTCTTTCCTGCATCCACAACCAACACATCAACGTGCTGCGCACCTGCATCGATAGCATTCTCCACCAATTCTTTAATCACTGATGCAGGACGCTGAATCACCTCTCCCGCTGCTATCTGATTGGCAACGGAATCCGGCAGCAAACGGATAATATCGCTCATATATCTTATAAACTTGCGTAATTAAAAAGTAAACTCACCGGTCACCAGGTAATGCAAAATATACAACAAAACCAAAATGGCCACAAACAAAGCCCCATAAGTCATTGGCTTACGTCCGCTTTCTTTTCTGCGTTTTAAATGCTTAGTACCTTCAACGAACTTTCCACGGATATCTTCCGGAGAAAATTCTTTGGGAGGAAGCATACCCAAATCGCGTTTAGCTTTCTCCTCCAGTTTCTGCAGCTTCTCCTTCCGTTCATCCACATAAATATATTGATGGTTGAAACGGCGGGGCTTTTCCATCTTAAACATTCCCATAGCTATTTCTTTTTATTAAATAAATTATGATTGGGCAAAGGAACAGCACTCCGATTGCTCTTCTTCAACTCCTGACCAGCTTTCTTTCCACGCCACTCAAAGATATCCTCTTTATCAAGCGGACGGATATAATCAAACCACACAAAGTTATCCAGCTTCATCTTCTCCGGCGGACGTTGAAGCATAGGATAAAGAGTACCGTTCGATTTCGGACTCATAATCATTTTTTTCATCTTTCGGTTCTCCAAAAACATATTCAGCAGACTGGTTTCAGAAACATTCATTCCAATCAGCGTACTGTCGCTTTCCATCGGATAATATACCAGACGAACCGAACCGATCACATCTACTTTGCGCATCTCACCGCCTTGAAACCAAGCCTTCATCTCTTTTCCTGTCACCTGATTATAACTAATAGAATCCAGTTGCTCTACAGACAAAGCCTGGTTCTGAATATGCGCCCAGTCTATCGTACTGTCATTCATATAAATCATGATTTTCTCTCCCAACAACTGCTGGTTGTTATTCCACAGTATAGGGTCATAATACATGGTCAAGCAACTATCCTTAGAGGAAAAGACCAACGAGTCACATACCCCCTGCACATCCGCGCGATACATACGCACTTTATGATACGCCCGCGTTTCCCGGAACATAGAATCAGTATTCAAATAATAGGTATACATTTGCAATGTATCGGCATGCATAAACAAACTGTCACCTTGTGAATAATCCACTACTACCGCTTTTTTAGTAGCAAAAGCATACTTGGTCAATTCATTATAATAACAATAATCACCAGTCAGCATATTCTTGTTTACTGTATCTGTCATGATCACATTATCAAACGCCTCCCCGTATCCTTTTACACGATCATAAAACAGACTGTCTCCTATCAAACGCTTCCCCTCATTGGTCAGCACGGAACGGTCCAACAATTCTGCCTGCCCTATCTGAGTATTATAAAAACCCAATTCTGAATAAATATGGTTAGCATCACTGACAATATCAGACGGGCCAAGGATATTAGCAATTTTGGTTGCTGTGCTGTATCGTAATGTATCGGAAGTCAAAGTAAACTTAGGATTGACCAACTTCACATCATAATTGAACACAGATATTTTGGTAGCCGGACTATATTCCCCCCATTCCGAAGTCAATACATTTTCCTCGTCCATCAATGTCCCGCCATCAAAGTAGTATCCCAAATTATAAATACGATCGTAGTTTAAACTATCTGTCAACAAAGTTGTGTTCTTGTTTTCCATACGCACATTATAGCGTACCTGGGCAATCTGGGTATTCCCGTCATAAAACAAATAGTCCCCATACAGAAACAAGGTATCCCCCTGCACCATCTTCACATTGTCAAAAGCTTCCAGCGAATTCGTTTTCTCATAGAAACAAGCACTGTCACAATACATATATACACTGTCGTGACGGAACGCAACGTTTCCAATCAGAATCTGTGCATCCGGGTCTGGATTCAACGGACTTTTCTTCAACACATCCGAATGCAACAGATACACCTTACTTTTAGCCGGTTTCTGTTCCCCTTTTTTAGCTGGTCTCACTTGAGCCAGCAAGCAAAAGCCGAACAGGCACAGGACACTTACCACAAGTATCCTATGCCTGCCCGAAGAGTATGTATTCTTTCTTTTTCCAAGCATATACTTTATACACTACATTATTTCTTTACCCAACCTGGATATTTGAAATCACATTTCTGCCACTTCTCATTAATACGCACATAGGTATGTTTTTGTTTATCCTTGATCCACTTGTCAAGTTTTTCTTCACTGCGTTTTTCCATCACGATGCCTTTCAGGCGTTGGTAGTCTTCCGTAATGGTTGCCTTATGCCCGTTCAAGCGGGTTTTCAATTTCACGATAGCGCAAATTTCCTTTCCTTTTGCATTAATCATGGTAAAAGGTTTGGAAATTTCCCCCACATTCATGCCTTCCACCATCTTTGCAGCCTCTTGTGACACCTGTGCCAATTGTTGCATTTCAAAACGCGCCGTACCAGTCTGCGGATTCGCCATCAAACCATGGTTGTTACGCGTATCCTTATCGTGAGAGATATAAGTAGCGGCATCATCAAAAGTAAATTTCTCATTACGGATATCATTGGCAATAGAATCCAGACGTAACAAGGCTGCTTCCAGATCTTTTTCATCCACTTTCGGTTTTAACAAGATATGGCGGGTATTGATACGGTCACCACGTTTTTCGATCAACTGGATAATATGGAAGCCGAATTCAGACTCCACAATCTTGGATACCTTGTTAGGATCTTGCAGATTGAATGCCACATTCGCATATTCAGGTACCAGCTCAGCCCTGCCCATAAAGCCGAGTTCACCACCACGGCGGCGCGAACCTTCATCTTCCGAATACAGACGTGCCAAAGTGGAGAAAGCTATTTCACCGGAAGTAACACGTTCCGTATAGTCACGCAAAGTCTTCTTCACACGCTCAATTTCTTCCTGCGGAATCTTAGGTTCCATAGTAATGATCTGCACTTCTACCTGAGTAGGAATAAAAGGAATACTGTCTTGAGGAAGATCCTTGAAATAACGACGGACTTCGGCTGGAGTAATCTTGATATCCCCCACAATCTGCTGCTGCATTTTCTGTACCGTTTTTCCATCACGTATATTCTCGCGGAGCATTTCGCGTATTTGTGTAGAAGTCTTATTATAATATTCTTCTACTTTTTCCTTAGAACCAATCTGATCAATCAGCCAATTTGTACGTCTTTCCACATCACTGATAATTTCCTGTTCGGAAACCTCAATACTATCAATAGCAGCCTGATGAAGAAATAATTTCTGAATGGCAAGCTGTTCCGGAATAATACAATACGGATCACCATCAAACTTACGACCTTCATACTGGGCATTCAGACGCTCATTCTCTACATCCGATTTAAGAATGGCCTCGTCACCTACTACCCATACAACCTCGTCTATCACATTGTCCTGCCCGTATACAGAAACGGCAGCAAACAGCATCAACACCAGTGCATAAACTTTGGTACACATCAATTTATTCATTTGAATTCAAATAATAGTAATTAATCTTGTTCCTATCTGAAGCACGTTGGTATAACTCTTCTTTGACTTTATTTATAAAATCAACCCGCTTCAGGTTTATTAAAATCTCCTTAATTTCTTTTCTTGCAAAATCCAACGGCCTCTGTTCATCCTTACCCAAGAATTCTTCCACATGCAGAAAATAGCAAAACGCTGTGTCTTTTACTTCTATATTCCGGTTCTTGTCCAAATAATTCTCATCCGTATCAAGCGCTTTCAAAGGAATCTTGACAGCAATATCGGACAATGGCAGCCATCGGTCATAAAAGTAATCATAGCTTACCGCATTACGTAAGCTGTATTTTTCCAAATTCTCAATAGCATCCTGGTTATTCTTCTTATACCACTTGCGCACACTCGCTAAATCCTGAGAATGGAGAGGTACTTTTATAAACAATCCTTTCACAAAAGGATGTTCCGTATGAAACAGCTCCTTATTTTTCTCATAATAAGCGCTGATTTCCTCATCACTTATCTCATTTGCCAATTTCTGATTAACCAGTTCCTCCTGATACGTATGCATAATCAACGCCCTGCGATAGTTCTCCACCAGTTTGGCAATCTTCGCGTTATCAGGAATATTCCCTTCCGCCTTATCAAAAAGCAGCACATCTTCCACCCAATTCCTTATATAGTGTTCGGCAAACAAGACACTATCATCTTTTGAAATATTAAAAGGAAGTGCAGCCTGCAAGTCTTCTTTATAGAGATATTCACCGGCTACTTCCACTAAAGGAGTTTTTCCCTTATGGTCGTGCTCCGGACCGCACCCCGACAAAACACCCGCAATAACAAGTAACACTCCCCAGTTTTTCACGATATTCATATAACATTAAAATAGTGAACGAAGATACTGCAATAATTAATTACTTCCGTTATTATTAACTGTTTTTAAAACCTCTTGGTTAATTTCAACCTTATATTTCCGCTTTAAATCTTTCAACCAGGCATCCTGATAAACAGCCTGATAATCTTTGATAACCGCATCCTTTACGTCCTCATAACTCTCCGGACCTTTTTTCAGTTTCTTTCCCATCACAAAAACATAAGGCAAAGCGGGATCGGGCTGAAAGTCACCACATTTAAAAACCAGCTTATCAATATATCTATTGGTTCCTATCTGAAAGACACCTGCTTCTATACGAGCTTTGGGAAAAGAAGCGTTTCCAATCAGTCTATGCAATACATCTTCCCATTGGGATACCGGCTTTCTTTTCAGTTGTTTCTTAATGGCGGAAGCCATCTTTTTATCCTTACAATGAATCACTGCTCCACGGTAGTGCGGCAAATCCCAAGAATAATCCGATTTATGCTGTTTGAAAAAACGCTCCAAGTCACTTTCCTGCCAAGTTCCATCACCCGACTGATATTTTTGCGATAAACAGGCGGCAAGTAACCCATCATGTAATTCCTGCACCTGAAATGCCAGCCTTTCTCTCTGCCCGGCAGAAAGTTCCTGCCAGGTACGATTACCATTTTTCTCCAGATAATTCAATAATTGTTCCCGTTTCTCTTCAAAACTAATTCCAGGCTTGCGGTCTATCCATTTTATAATATGAATTCCCATAGGAGAATAAAAAGGAGCTGAAATCTTATTCTTTTCCAGAGAAGCCAGTTTATCTATCCATTCTTGCATATTTTTATTCACAGGCATCCAAGGTAACAGCCCTCCCATATTCTTACAAGTCGTATCATCTGAATACCGGCAAGCCAACGCAGAAAAATCCGCACCTCCCTGCAATGCTGCATAAACAGAATCCATTTGCTGCAATACCCTCAATTCATCTTGACGACCGACATTCTGAGGCAGGTATTTACTGATATGAGCAATTCTTATCCAATCATTCGTCTGTAGGCGTTGCTCACTTCGCAGGTATAGCTGACGGACTGTCTGCTCTTCCTTCTCAGCATCCACCAGATATTTTTTCAGCAGCTTACCACGATACCAAGCCATCTGCCTGCGGAATGCCGATAAAGTATCAATTCCCGTATCATGAGCATAGTGTACTTTTAATTTATAGTTGATAAAAGAAGATAGAAAAGAATCCGGAGTATGCTTATGGCTTTTACGAAAATAGTATTCAAATTCAGTGCGTTTTACCGGTTCTCCACCAATAGATAACACAACTTCTCCTTGCGCCCGCATTTTGAACGCGAACACAAGGAGAAGCGACAGAATACCGACAACTCTACGCGGCATCATTTATAAGTTTTTATTGAGGACGGCTATAGTTAGGAGCCTCACTGGTTATAGCGACATCATGCGGATGACTTTCCAGGACACCTGCATTCGTGATGCGGGTAAATTTGGCATCGTGCAACTGCTCTATATTGGCAGCGCCACAGTATCCCATACCTGCACGAAGACCGCCTACCAACTGATAGATTACTTCATACAAAGTACCTTTATAAGGAACACGGGCTGCAATACCTTCCGGAACCAGTTTCTTCACATCAGCAGTTCCACTCTGGAAATAACGGTCTTTCGAGCCATTCTCCATCGCTTCCAAAGAACCCATGCCCCGATAAGACTTGAATTTACGTCCGTTGAAGATAATTGTATCACCCGGTGACTCTTCCGTTCCGGCAACCAGCGAACCAATCATCACACTGTACCCACCGGCAGCCAAAGCCTTCACTACATCTCCCGAATAACGCAGACCACCGTCGGCAATCAAAGGTATGCCGGTGCCTTTCAGTGCTTTGGCAACATCATATACGGCAGAAAGCTGAGGAACACCCACACCGGCAACCACACGGGTAGTACAGATAGATCCCGGACCGATCCCTACTTTCACCCCGTCCGCACCGGCTTCCACCAGCATCTTGGCGGCTTCGCCCGTAGCGATATTACCTACCACAATATCAATATTCGGGAAGCGTTTCTTGGCCTCTTTCAATTTTTCAATCACATACATGGAATGTCCATGGGCAGTATCAATAACGATAGCATCCGCACCGGCATCCACCAAAGCCTGCATACGATCCAATGTATCGGCAGTCACACCTACACCGGCAGCTACGCGCAAACGGCCTTTGGCATCCTTGCAAGCCATCGGTTTATCCTTTGCTTTTGTAATATCTTTATAGGTAATAAGACCTACCAGTTTACCGTCCTTATCTACCACAGGCAATTTTTCAATCTTATGTTCTTGCAGAATCTGCGAAGCAGCCTCCATGTCAGTGGACTGGTTGGTAGTCACAATGTTCTCCTTCGTCATTACCTCATCAATACGTTTGTCCATATCCTTCTCAAAACGAAGGTCACGGTTCGTCACAATACCTACCAAATATCTTTCATCGTCTACTACAGGGATACCGCCGATTCTATATTCAGACATCAACGCAAGTGCATCTCTCACAGTAGATCCTCTCTTGATAGTTACGGGATCATAAATCATACCGTTTTCCGCACGTTTCACTATAGCTACCTGACGTGCCTGTTCTTCAATAGACATGTTTTTGTGAATCACACCGATCCCCCCTTCACGGGCAATGGCAATGGCCATTTTCGCTTCCGTAACCGTATCCATAGCGGCAGTCACAAAGGGAACTTTCAACTCGATGTTGCGTGAGAACTTAGTCGTGAGTTCGACTGTTTTTGGTAAAACTTCAGAATAGGCAGGGATCAACAATACATCGTCGTAGGTTAATCCGTCCATTACGATTTTATCTGCAATAAATGACATAGGGCTTTATGCGTTTAGATTTTATTGCGTGCAAATATACGCATTTTATTCAATATGGGAAAACGATGGAATATTTTTTTGTTAAGAAGAAAGGAATTTTAGTAGAACATGTCTTCCTTTATATCTTCCCCTGCATTTTGCAAGGATAACTCAACAACTTACTCTATCTCATCCCTAATAACAAAAAATAAAAAGAAAGCTGTCTATATAATGAATGTGACACTGATACAAGAAAAGCCAGACTTGGAGTTATGCAAGCCCGGCTTTCTTATTATTATCAAAACAACCAAAGATAAATCAATTTGCCATTTCAGAAATAAACTTAATACGAACCAACCGGATTTCATCCTCGGTATAGTCATCACCCAGCTCATCCATCGCGTCATCTATTTTATCTGTTGTAGATTCCTTGAAGTAATCATAAATATCGTTCAAATGGTCTTCATCCATAATTTCCTCTAGGAAGTAATCAATATTCAGCTTAGTCCCCGAATAAACAATAGCCTCTACTTCATCCAATAATTCACCGAACTCCAATCCCTTTGACACAGCAATGTCGTCCAAGGCCACCTTCCGGTCAATAGCCTGAATGATGGACACCTTCAGTTTGGATTTATTGGCCACTGTACGGACACGCAAATCCTCCGGACGCTCTATTTCATTTTCCTCACAATGCTTCTTTATCAATACGCAGAACTCCTGACCATAACGTTTTGCCTTTCCAGCACCTACGCCCGGAATATTCTGCAATTCTTCCAAAGTCACCGGATAAATAGTAGCCATCGCCTCCAAAGAAGGATCCTGGAAAATAACATACGGCGGCACATCCAGTTTCTTGGACAGCTTCTTACGCAAATCTTTCAACATAGAGTAAAGCACAGGGTCTACTGCACAAGAAGCACCTCCCCGAACCGGAGTTTCTTCTTCCTCCTCCTCGAAATCATTATCTTCAACAATCTTGAAGGATTTCGGTTTTTTCAAGAATTTATGTCCTTCGGGAGTAACCTTCAATAGACCGTAATTCTCTACGTCTTTACTTAAATAACCCGCTATCAAAGCCTGACGGATGACAGCATTCCACATTTTTTCTTCTTCTCCCATGCCTGAACCGAATACTTCCAGTTCTTCATGTTTATGAGCAAGTACTTCTGACGTTTCCTTACCCAAAAGAATATCAATTATATAATCTGCTTTAAAGTTTTCTTTCACTGCTATGATTGCTTCAATCACAGCACATAATGAATCCTGAGCCTCCACTTGCTTTTTAGGATTTAAACAATTATCACAATTTCCACAATTCTCCTCTGTATATTCTTCCCCAAAATAATGTAACAATGATTTACGACGGCATATAGAAGACTCTGCATATGCAGCTGTTTCCAACAGCAACTGTTTACCGATTTCCTGCTCTGCCACGGGCTTTCCCTGCATAAACTTCTCCAGCTTCTGCAAGTCCTTGTTGGAATAGAACGTAATACACTGACCTTCCCCTCCGTCACGACCGGCTCTCCCCGTTTCCTGATAATAACCTTCCAGACTTTTCGGAATATCATAATGTATCACAAAGCGCACATCGGGTTTGTCAATTCCCATCCCAAAAGCGATGGTAGCTACAATCACATCTATATCCTCTTTCAAGAACCCGTCTTGATTGGCTGTGCGTGTAGCAGAATCCATACCGGCATGATAAGCACGCGCATTGATTCCGTTAGCTTGAAGCACTTCAGCCAATTCTTCCACCTTCTTACGGCTCAAACAGTAGATAATACCTGATTTACCTGGATTAGCCTTGATAAACTTGATAATATCCCTGTCAATATTATTTGTCTTCGAGCGCACTTCGTAATACAGGTTCGGACGATTGAAAGAGGACTTGAACTCCTGCGCATCCTGCATACCCAAATTTTTCTGAATATCCATACGCACTTTCGGAGTTGCAGTAGCAGTAAGGGCAATCACCGGCGCCTTTCCTATTTCATTGATAATAGGACGGATACGACGGTACTCCGGACGGAAGTCATGCCCCCATTCCGAAATACAGTGTGCTTCATCCACCGCATAAAATGAAATCTTCACTCCTTTCAAGAAATCTACATTCTCCTCCTTTGTCAAAGATTCGGGAGCAACGTAGAGCAATTTGGTTTTGCCGCTCAGGATATCCGATTTAACCTGGTCTATAGCCGATTTGTTCAATGACGAATTAATAAAGTGTGCTACTCCGTCCTCCTCACTGAAATTACGCATGGCATCCACCTGGTTTTTCATCAATGCAATTAAAGGAGATATAACGATTGCTGTTCCATCCATGATAAGGGATGGCAACTGATAGCATAACGATTTACCACCGCCCGTAGGCATCAAAACAAATGTATCATTTCCGGCAAGCAGATTACGGATGATCGCTTCCTGATTACCTTTGAAAGTATCAAATCCAAAATACTTTTTTAATGCGTCCGTTAAATTTATATTCTCCGTCATTGTATCAATAGTTTTTCACGGTTTTCCCGATTTCTTGTTTTACATCTTTTGTTGCCTAACAAAGTTATAAACAAGTTCTCAAATTACACGAATATTTCGGGTAATATTTTTCAGAAGAATTGCATTTTTTCTTTCTCTCTCCCTTTATATCTTGATACTAAGCTGTTTGCATCCGCGAGATATTCGCTTTTCCCATCTGCTGTTTTGCAAAATCAAGTGTCACTTCATACTTTTTCGCTTTCTGAGAGGGAATTTCAAACATAACGTCCATCATGATCGTTTCCACAATGGAACGTAATCCGCGTGCTCCTAACTTATACTCAATAGCTTTGTCTACAATATATTCGAATACTTCGGGCTGAAATTCCAGCTTGACTCCATCCATTTCAAATAATTTAATATACTGCTTGATAATGGAATTCTTCGGTTCCGTCAAGATATTGCGCAAAGCGGTTCTATCCAACGGATTCAGGTAAGTCAAAATGGGCAGACGGCCTATGATTTCAGGAATCAGCCCGAATGATTTCAAATCCTGAGGGGCAATATATTGCATCAAGTTGCCACGGTCTATCTTCACCACGTCCTTCGCCGCACTATAACCTACCACATGCGTATTCAAACGTTGTGCAATTTTGCGTTCAATACCATCAAACGCCCCACCACAAATAAACAGAATGTTTTTCGTATTGACCGGAATCATTTTCTGGTCGGGGTGTTTACGTCCTCCCTGAGGCGGTACATTCACTATAGATCCTTCCAACAATTTCAACAGACCTTGTTGTACACCTTCACCACTTACATCACGAGTAATGGAGGGGTTATCTCCTTTACGGGCAATCTTGTCAATCTCATCAATAAATACGATGCCTCTTTCAGCTTCCGCCACATTATAATCTGCCACTTGAAGCAAACGGGTTAAAAGACTCTCAATATCTTCACCCACATAACCGGCCTCTGTCAGCACGGTGGCATCAACAATGGTAAACGGCACATGCAATAATTTGGCAATAGTGCGTGCCAGCAACGTTTTTCCCGTCCCCGTACTACCTACCATAATGATATTGGACTTTTCAATCTCGATATCATCCTTATCCACTTTTTGGAGCAGACGCTTGTAATGATTGTACACGGCAACGGAAAGATAGCGTTTCGCGTCATCTTGACCAATAATGTATTGGTCAAGAAACTCTTTAATTTCCTTTGGTTTCGGAAGTTCCTTCAAGTTCAACTCACCCGGTGCACCTTTTTTTTGATGCATGGCCTCCTGCATAATTTCATATGCCTGCTCCGAGCAACTGTCACAAATGCAACCGTTCATTCCGGTTATCAGAAATCCGACTTCATTTTCCGAACGTCCGCAGAAACTACATTTCCTTCTACTGTTTCTAGGTGTTTTATTATCTTCCAATGTTTATTCCTTTAAATATTCAAGTTTCCCTAATGCGTCTTTAAAAAAGAAGCCTACATTAAATGATAGCAGAAACTTGAGTTGTTTTTAGTACTGTTATTCTTTTCAAATGGAAATAAATACATTATAGAGTAGCCGGTTTGCGTGACAGCACCTCATCAATCATACCATATTCCTTAGCCTCCTGAGCTGTCATCCAGTAGTCACGGTCAGAGTCCGCCCATACTTTGTCAAAATCCGTATGAGAGTGATCTGCAATAATGGTATACAGTTCTTTCTTCAACTTTTGGATTTCACGGGCCGTGATCTCAATATCCGAAGCCTGTCCTTGCGCGCCTCCCATCGGCTGATGAATCATCACGCGTGAGTGAGTCAACGCAGAACGTTTACCTTCTGTTCCCGCAACCAACAGCACGGCAGCCATCGAAGCGGCCATACCTGTACAGATCGTGGCAACATCACTATTGATGAACTGCATGGTATCATAAATACCTAATCCAGCGTAAACAGATCCTCCGGGAGAATTGATATAAATAGATATATCTTTACCAGACTCTACTGAGTCCAAATATAAAAGCTGCGCCTGGAGTGTATTGGCTGTATAATCATCAATCTGTGTACCCAGAAAAATAATTCTGTCCATCATCAGTCGGGAAAACACATCCAACTGAGTCACATTCAACTGACGCTCCTCCAAAATATAAGGATTCAGATATCCTTGCGACTTGATGACATCATCCAGCACCATACTGTTCATACCCAAATGCTTAGTAGCAAATTTTCTAAAATCATCCATAATCTAATGGTTTAGTTATTAGTAACAAAAAAGGGTTTTCAACCCCTATTTTTCAAACAAACAAAAGTACAAAAAAATACGGTTAACGTATCTAATACTCTTATCTATAACGAAAATTTATGGTCAAAAACCCTTTTTTTAGAAAGTTTTAGCAATCACTTACTTCGACTTACTAAGTTATTATTCAAACATTTTGTTGAATTCTTCCATAGAAACCGTTTTGTGGTTCAAAGTAGCCTTAGCTTTCAATGCGGCAGAAAGTTTGCTTTCAGCAGCACGGTTTACCAAACCTTCTACAGATTCCTGCTTCTTCAACATTTCTTTTGCATAGTTCTCTAGAACATCTTCAGGGATATTCAACATTCCGTATTGAGCAAACTGAATACGAGTTGCTTCCTTGGCCATATTCATCACATCAGCTTGTTCCACTTTAATATCATTATTCTTGAGCAATTGCTCTTTAATCAGATGCCAAGTCAGCTCTTCAATACTCTTGTCATAGTTTTCAGCGACAAAAGCTTCACCCTTCTCTTCATTATTCAGCAACATGATACGCTTCAGCAACGCGTCGGGGAATTCCAACTTACCAATCTTGTTAACCAAATATTCACGAACATCAATCAAGAATTTATAATCGCTATCTGATTCGAACTGCTTTGCAATTCCTTCTTTGATCTTAGCGCGAAATTCTTCCTCACTGCTTACAGCGCCTTCGCCAAATACATTATCGAACAATTCCTGATTCAACTCAGCGGGAACCATACGGGTAATCTCTTCAATCTGGAAACTGAAGTTACCTTTCACACCAGCAACTTCCTCTTTCTTAATCTTCAATAAAGAAGAAAGTTCAGCTTCATTATTATCAAATGCTACAGCAGGGTTAAATACCAGTACATCATTTACTTTAGCACCGTTAAATATAGCCTTTTGCTCATCATTCTTCATATAAGCCGGCATCATTACCGCACCTTCTACCTGAATACCGCCTTCTTTAGTATTTCCATTTTCATCCAATTCAGCCAACAGACCTTTAATCATGTCTTTGTCTTCATACTGCTCTACTTTATCATATTTTGCAGCACGCTGAGTGTACATTTTAACTTGCTGGTCTATCAGTTCGTCTGAAACTTCGATCGTATAGTAATCAATTGTATCTGCTGATGAGATTTCTGCTGTGAATTCAGGAGCCAAAGCAATATCAAATACAAATTCGAAATCTTCCTGAGTATCGAAATCAATAGGAGCCATCTTCTCTTCGTTAGGCAACGGCATACCCAACATATTCACTTTATTATCGCGGATATATTCGTTTACCTTTTCCTGCATCATTTTGTCAACCTCTTCTACAAGAACAGACTTACCAAACTGTTTTTTAATCAAACTCATAGGCACCATACCCGGACGGAAACCCGGAATATTAGCTTTCTGACGATAAGTCTTCAATGTCTTTTCTACTCTTGCCTGATAATCAGCCTTTTCCAGCTTCAAAGTAAGCAATGCGCTCACTTTGTCAACGTTTTGCAATGAAATATTCATTCTGAACTTTATTTATTTAATTATTACTTCTTTCTGTTTTTAACCAAAGAGGTTGCAAAATTAGTGTTTAATCTTTCAATTACCAAATACACAGACTAAAAAATACTAATTGACAGCAGAAAGTATTTATTTAAAATGATCGGGCAAGAAGCTGATTCAAAAAAAAGAAAAAAAAGTCGTTTTTCTTCTTGCAAATTCAAAATTTATGCGTTCCTTTGTGCCCGACTGGTGATACTAATTATAGCTAGTGATTTTTATTACAAGGTTTTACTTTTGTACGAATAGCACTTATGTAAACTCTCTGTCGTTCGAATCCCCTACTTCATTAATAATCACCATTCAGAGAGTATTTTTTATTTTATTTATTTTTATTTTTTCACTTATGAACATGTATGTTGGAAACCTTAACTACCGTGTTAAGGAAGGAGATTTGGAACAAGCAATGGCGGCTTATGGAGTTGTTACTTCTGTAAAAGTTATCAAAGACCGCGAAACAGGTAAATCTAAAGGATTTGCATTTGTTGAAATGGAAAATGATGCAGAAGCAGCTCAAGCTATGAATGAACTGAATGGTTCTGAATTCATGGGGCGTCAATTGGTAATCAAGGAAGCAAGACCTAGAGACTAATTACTTACCTGATACAATCAAAAAAAGCTCCGACTTAGTTCAGAGCTTTTTTTTATATTCTTTCCCCTAGATTATGCCTTTTTTTCTTGCCTGTCTTTTTCTGCCAACTGGAAGTCCTTACGGCGAAGTACAAAGTTCGTACCTAAATATTTCTCACGAACAACAGGATTTTCCGCCAACTCTTCAGGAGTACCCTGAAACAGGATTTTCCCTTCAAACAGCAAATAGGCACGATCAGTCAATCGTAAAGTTTCCAAAGCGTTATGGTCGGTAATTAAAATACCGATATTCTTATCTTTCAACTTCCACACAATATGTTGAATATCCTCTACGGCAATAGGGTCTACTCCCGCAAACGGTTCGTCCAACATTATGAACTTAGGGTCAATGGCCAGACAACGGGCAATCTCCGTACGACGACGCTCACCTCCCGAAAGCTGGTCCCCCAGATTTTTACGCACCTTTTGTAACCGGAACTCGGCAATCAGGCTTTCTAGTTTGTCCTTTTGATATTCCGGAGTAGTATTAGTCAATTCCAACACAGAAGCAATATTGTCCTCCACACTCATTTTGCGGAAAACAGAAGCTTCCTGCGCTAAATATCCAATACCATTCTGTGCACGCTTATATACAGGATAGCTGGTTATATCCAAGTCATTTAGGAATATATGCCCCTCATTCGGCACGATAAGTCCCGTAGTCATATAAAATGAAGTAGTCTTACCGGCACCATTCGGTCCCAGCAGCCCTACAATCTCTCCCTGTTTCACATCAAAAGAAACATGACTTACTACCGTACGCTTGCCGTATTTCTTCACCAGATTTTCTGTACGAAGTATCATACGGTTGTCTTCGCTCACCGTATTTTGTTGTTCTATTTCCTGCTCTGACATATCCATGTATTTTGCGACAAAAATACTAAAAAAGTTTAGGAAACGCATAACAGAACAGAAAATCAGAACTTCTTTTGCATTTATATAGACAAAAAAGGCTACTTTTGCAGGAAATTGTGAAAACTATGATGATAAGACCCATAACAACCGTAGGGAAATATATCATGCTGATGGGACGTACTTTTGCTCGTCCGGAACGTATGCGTATGTTTTTCAAGCAATATCTCAATGAGATGGTACAGTTGGGAGTAAATTCCATCGGTATTGTACTGCTGATTTCTTTTTTCATTGGTGCCGTAATTACCATTCAAATCAAATTAAACATCGAAAGCCCGTGGATGCCTCGTTTTGTGGTAGGCTACACCACTCGCGAAATCATGTTATTGGAATTCTCCTCCTCCATCATGTGTTTGATCCTGGCAGGAAAGGTAGGTTCTAATATTGCCTCCGAAATAGGCACCATGCGTGTAACCCAACAGATTGACGCATTGGAAATCATGGGAGTCAATTCTGCTGGATACCTTATTCTTCCTAAAATTATAGCTTTAATGACAATGATTCCTTTTTTGGTTATTTTCAGCATATTCTCGGGAATTATTGGTGCTTTTTGCACCTGTTGGTTCGGAGGAGTCATGAATGCCGAGGATTTGGCCTATGGTCTGCAATATAGTTTTCAGGAATGGTTTGTATGGTGCAGTTTTATTAAATCTATCTTTTTCGCTTTCATTATTTCCAGTGTATCTGCTTATTTCGGTTACACGGTAGAAGGAGGTTCTATTGCAGTAGGTAAAGCCAGTACAGATTCTGTGGTAATGAGCAGTGTGCTTATTCTATTTTCCGATTTAGTATTAACACAACTTTTAATGGGATGATACAAGTTAAATCATTATATAAATCATTCGAGGGAAAAGACGTATTGGTGGATATCAATGCTACTTTTAACAATGGTAAAACTAATCTGATTATCGGTCAAAGCGGTTCTGGAAAAACTGTATTGATGAAGTGTATCGTCGGTCTGTTGACTCCTGAAAAGGGCGAGATCCTGTATGACGGACGCAACTTCCTTAACATGAATAAAAAAGAAAAAAAGACATTGCGCCGCGAAATGGGAATGATTTTCCAAAGTGCTGCCTTGTTCGACTCTCTTACCGTACTAGAGAATGTAATGTTTCCATTGGATATGTTTTCCAACGACACGTATCGTGATCGTGTAAAGCGTGCCCAGTTCTGTTTAGACCGTGTAAACTTAATGGAAGCGCAGAACAAGTATCCGGGAGAAATTAGTGGAGGTATGCAGAAACGTGTAGCTATAGCACGTGCCATAGCTTTGAATCCTCAATATTTATTTTGCGACGAACCCAATTCCGGTCTGGACCCAAAGACCTCATTGGTTATCGATGAACTGATTCACGACATTACCACTGAATACAACATGACAACCATTATCAATACCCACGATATGAACTCCGTAATGGGAATCGGTGACAGTATTCTCTACATCTACCAAGGGCATAAAGAATGGGAAGGGACAAAAGATGATGTGTTTACTGCTACCAATGAACGGCTGAATAATTTTATCTTCGCCTCTGATCTGCTCCGCAAGGTAAGAGAAGTGGAAGAACATAGAAAATAATAATAAAATGATTAGTGGTTAATAATCTGGGAATATCACGGCGAAGCCCATTAACCAAATCATTAACCACTAACCACTATTTTTATTTCTGTCTGATAAAGATATTTATCGGTGTTCCTGACAAATTCCATTTCTCACGTATCTTGTTTTCAAGAAAACGCTTATAAGGCTCTTTCACGTATTGAGGCAAATTAGCAAAGAACACAAAAGAAGGAACCTGCGTGTTTGGCAACTGCGTACAATATTTAATCTTGATATACTTACCCTTATTTGAAGGAGGCGGATAAGCCTCGATCAACGGAAGCATTTCTTCGTTCAGACGAGCTGTCGGAATACGGGTAGTACGTGCCTGATATACCTCTTTTGCAGTTTCCAGCACCTTGAAAATACGTTGTTTTGTCAAAGCGGAAGCAAAGATGATGGGAAAATCAACAAACGGTGCCAGACGGGAACGAATGGCTTCCTCATAAGTTTTCATCACTTTGGCATCCTTATTCTCTACCAAATCCCATTTGTTCACCACTACTACCAAACCTTTCTGGTTACGTTGAATGAGAGAGAAAATATTCAAATCCTGTCCTTCAATGCCACGACTGGCATCCAGCATAAGAATACACACGTCCGAATTCTCAATAGAACGGATAGAACGGATGACAGAATAATATTCCAAATCCTCATTTACCTTATTCTTCTTACGGATACCGGCAGTATCTACCAGATAAAAGTCAAAACCAAACTTTTCATAACGGGTATAGATAGAATCGCGGGTAGTACCTGCAATCTCTGTTACAATATTACGGTCCTCCCCGATAAAGGCATTGATAATAGAAGATTTCCCGGCATTCGGACGTCCTACTACTGCAAAACGAGGGATATCCTCATCCAGCAGTTCTTCACCCTCCTTACTGAATTTACCTACCACTAGATCCAACAATTCCCCTGTACCGCTTCCGCTCAATGCAGAAATACAATAAGGATCACCTAGACCCAATTTATAAAATTCGGCGGCATTATATTGCAATTCATTATTATCAGTCTTGTTAGCTACCATAATAACAGGTTTCTTTGTACGCCGCAAAATAGAGGCTACAGCCATATCCAAATCGGTAACCCCGTTCACTACATCCACAACAAACAAGATTACATCCGCTTCATCTATGGCCAGACTTACCTGTTTACGGATCTCTTCCTCAAAAACATCATCCGAGTTTACCACCCATCCACCGGTATCAACGACAGAAAACTCATGTCCCACCCATTCCGACTTGCCATATTGGCGGTCGCGGGTAGTTCCTGCCTGCTCGTTTACAATTGCCTGACGCGTTTTGGTCAGACGATTAAAAAGTGTAGACTTTCCCACATTGGGACGTCCTACGATTGCTACTAAATTTCCCATTTTCTTTCTTGTTTTACGGCTATCACAGTCGATTTTAATCCATTTGATACCCAAAGTTCTTCAATTCTTTGTCCGAGCTTCTCCAATCCTTATCAACTTTCACAAAGGTTTCCAGATAAATAGACTTTTGGAAGAAATGTTCCAACGTTTTACGAGCCTCGGTAGCCACCTTCTTCAGTGCCCTGCCCTGCTTACCTATAATAATACCTTTTTGCGATTCACGCTCCACATAAATCACAGCATTGATATGGATACTCTTAGCATCTTCCTTAAAGTGCTCCACTACCACTTCTACAGAATAAGGAATCTCTTTATCATAATAAAGCAGAATCTTCTCGCGGATAATCTCGGTAACAAAGAAACGTGCCGGTTTATCTGTCCATTGATCTTTCCCGAAATAGGGAGGTGAATCGGGCAGCAACTCCCTGATACGCTTCATTACCGTATCCACATTGAATTTAGAAGTAGCAGAAATCGGAATAATTTCAGCTTGAGGAAGCTGTTCGTGCCACGCTTCCACCAACTTGACCAAGTCTTCCTGATTGGTCAAATCTATTTTATTAATTAACAATAAGACAGGAACCTTGACATTACGAACTTTCTCTATAAAGTCCGCATTTTTATCTGTTTTCTCTACCACATCTGTCACATACAGCAATATATCCGCATCCACCAACGCCGACTCTGAGAAGTTCAACATAGATTCCTGTAACTTGTAGTTTGGCTTCACCACTCCCGGAGTGTCCGAGAATACAATCTGCATATCGTCCGTATTCAAGATTCCCATGATACGATGACGAGTTGTCTGCGACTTGAACGTTGCAATAGAAATACGTTCCCCCACCAGCAAATTCATCAGTGTTGACTTACCTACGTTGGGGTTTCCTACTATGTTTACAAATCCTGCCTTATGCATAATTCTTTCATTTTATTGGCTACAGACAAAAAAACGCATCGGAATACGGATGCGTTCATTTGTATTTGTAGTTTAATGATTATTATCTCTTACTACCATCGTAACCCCATTTCACATAAACGGCTCCATAGGTAAAACCTGCGCCGAAAGCTGTAAATATCAGGTTATCTCCTTTCTTCAGCTGCTTTTCGTAATCCCAAAGACACAACGGAAGTGTAGCACCACTAGTATTACCATATCGCTGAATATTGATCATTACCTTCTCCAAGGGAACTTCCAGACGAGAAGCTACCGCATCAATAATACGCAGATTAGCCTGATGAGGAATTACCCAGTCGATATTATCTTTATTCAAACCATTCTTTTCGGCAATAGTCGCTGTAATATCCGACATATTGGAAACAGCATATTTAAATACTGTTCTTCCTTCCTGATAAAGGTAATGCATCTTATGATCAACAGTGAAATAAGAAGGAGGACATACAGAGCCACCGGCTTTCATGTGAAGAAAAGGAAGCCCCTTACCATCTGTACGAAGAATAGAATCCATAATACCATAATCTTCTGTAGTAGCTTCCACCATACATGCTGCTGCACCATCACCAAAGATAGGACACGTTGCACGATCCTGGTAATTTACCATAGATGACATCTTATCTGCACCGACAATAATAATCTTTTTATGTCTGCCCGATGCGATAAGTGAAGCAGCTGTTTCCATTAAATACAAAAATCCGCAGCAGGCAGCCTGCAAATCAAATGCAAATGCATTTTTCAATCCCAGCTTATCACACAGGATAGAAGCAGTGGAAGGGAAATGATAGTCAGGAGTAGTAGTTGCTACGATTACTGCGTCAATGTCATCCGGATTAGAAGCTGTTTTCTGCATCAGTTGTTTGGCAGCCTTACGCGCCATATACGATGTACCCAATCCTTCTTCATTCAGAATACGTCTTTCTTTAACTCCGATTCGAGTCATAATCCATTCATCATTGGTATCTACCATTCTTGAAATCTCTTCATTAGTCAAGACATAATCTGGTACATATCCACCGACTCCTGTTATTACTGCATTTATTTTTTCCATCATTCCAATTTAATTAGTTTATACCCTTACAAAAAAGTAGCCGACAGAGCCGAAGCTCGCCGGCTTTATTTTATAAAACGTACAAACGTGTTTAAAGCTACTGATTAGACAGCAGCTTCTTTTTCGATTGCTAACTTACCTCTATAATAACCGCAAGCTCCACATACAGTGTGATAAACATGCCATTCGCCGCAGTTAGGACAGATAGCTAAAGTAGGAGCAACTGCCTTATCATGAGTTCTTCTCTTTGCAGTTCTCGTTTTTGATTGTCTTCTTTTAGGATGTGCCATTTTTCTAAACTTTAATTATTATCTAATATTTTCTTTAATTCATTCCATCTCGGATCTATTTCCTGAGGCCCTTCGCTAACATCTCCTTCGGGTAACTCCACCGCTATGTCATCATCATCTTCATCGTCCGCAGAAGTACGCAAATGCTTGCTCAGCTTGCCAACCATACCTTTGTTACATTTCCCAGGCGCATGTACATGCTTCATAGGAATATTCAAGGCTATGAACTCATACAAGAACCAGGCAATGTTAATATACCCATCTTCTTCAGGTACTACAACTATGTCACCCTCTTCCGCAAATGAAGAACCTAATTTTACTTTCAGTTTATCTGAAGTTGAAACAGGTAATTCCATTTCATCCAAGCAACGGTCACACGGTACAATGACAAAGCCTTCAGTTTGAAAATCCAACAGAAAAACACCGGATGTTTTTTTCACATTCAGTTCTACTGTCAGTTTTCCCTTCTGTACTTCCGGTCCATCCAGATCTACAAAGAATTGATTATCCAGCGTAAACTCATACTTAGCAGAGTCCGCTTTCATATTCTTCAATTCAACCTTATATTTATCAAACTTTCCCAAAGCAATACTATATAAATCGGGCGACAAAGATACGAATAATATTCCAATATGTATAATATAAGTGCGTATTTTTCAAATATAAATTAGACATATATTATTTTTAGCGTATAATTTAGCGTTTTTTTTGAAGTGTGTTTGCCCTTCATATCTCATATCAGTGTTTCCATCGTACACTTTTTCCCTTTATACTACACCATCCTTTTTCGGTTCATGCAGCTTGCATAAAGGCGCTATAATCATCTTCCGTTTCTCTGTTAGGCGGGCCTTCAGACCTGCCTGTTCTATTTCCCGCCTTTTTCCAAGGCATGAGTGTCCGGAGCCACACGTGGATGCAAAAAAAAGCCTCCGGAACTTCTTCAAGTCCGGAGGCTTCAATCAAAAACGGCAGCTACCTACTCTCCCACTGTGACGCAGTACCATCGGCGTGACAAGGCTTAACTTCTCTGTTCGGAATGGGAAGAGGTGGAACCCTTGTGCTATAGCCACCTGAATAAGGGCGACATATCGACAAGCCATCAGCGTTATCTTATCCTGTAGTAATAACCGAACGTATACACCATCCAAAATATAAGGAAAGTGGACGGGCAATTAGTAATGCTCGGCTTTGGTATCTCTACCTTTACACCTGCATCCTATCAACGTCGTAGTCTACAACGACCCTCAGAAATCTAATCTTGTGGCCGGCTTCGTACTTAGATGCTTTCAGCACTTATCCGATCCAGACTTAGATACCCGGCAATGCACCTGGCGGCACAACCGGTAAACCAGAGGTCTGTCCAACACGGTCCTCTCGTACTAGTGTCAGAGCCACGCAAATTTCATACGCCCACGATAGATAGAGACCGAACTGTCTCACGACGTTCTGAACCCAGCTCGCGTGCCACTTTAATGGGCGAACAGCCCAACCCTTGGGACCTTCTCCAGCCCCAGGATGTGACGAGCCGACATCGAGGTGCCAAACCACTCCGTCGATATGAGCTCTTGGGAGGGATCAGCCTGTTATCCCCGGAGTACCTTTTATCCTTTGAGCGATGTCCCTTCCATACGGAAACACCGGATCACTATGCTCTAGTTTCCTACCTGATCGACTTGTCAGTCTCCCAGTCAAGCGCCCTTATGCCATTACACTCTAACGGCGGTTACCAATCGCCGTGAGGGCACCTTTAGAAGCCTCCGTTACGCTTTTGGAGGCGACCACCCCAGTCAAACTACCCACCAATCAGTGTCCCCATATACACGGGTTAGAATCCAAACAAATGAAGGGTCGTATTTCAACAGCGGCTCCAAGGATACTGGCGTACCCCCTTCAAAGCCTCCGACCTATCCTACACATCACGTGCCCAGATTCAATGATAAGCTATAGTAAAGGTTCACGGGGTCTTTTCGTCCCATCGCGGGTAATCGGCATCTTCACCGATACTACAATTTCACTGAGCTCACGGTTGAGACAGCGTCCAGATCATTACACCATTCGTGCAGGTCGGAACTTACCCGACAAGGAATTTCGCTACCTTAGGACCGTTATAGTTACGGCCGCCGTTTACTGGGGCTTCAATTCAACGCTTCTCTTGCGATGACATCTCCTCTTAACCTTCCAGCACCGGGCAGGTGTCAGGCTGTATACGTAATCTTTCAATTTAGCACAGCCCTGTGTTTTTGTTAAACAGTTGCCTGGACCTATTCTCTGCGCCC